>Ga0209227_1002342_pt1 | contig 13678 bp, 10 predicted proteins | sample YNPBryantNP2012_FD_185815 | JGI IMG/M metagenome (GOLD analysis project Ga0209227, IMG submission 185815) | Anoxygenic and chlorotrophic microbial mat microbial communities from Yellowstone National Park, USA - YNP Bryant NP 2012 (SPAdes)... ...
CCCCTATCTGTTGTTGTTGGACGAAGTGCTGGCCGGGCTGAACCCAACCGAAATCGCAGAAATGGTTGAGGTGGTACGCCAGATCCGCGACCAGGGTGTGACCATTCTGATCATCGAGCACGTGATGCATGCTCTGATGAATGTCTCGGAACGAGTGATTGTTCTGGACCATGGCGAGCAGATTGCTGAAGGGACGCCAGAGGAGGTCGCCAACAACCCCAAGGTGATTGAAGCCTATTTGGGCGATCCCAGGCTGGCCGAGAAATTGCTGAGCGGGAAGTAACACGCAACACGAAAACACGAAGAACACGAAACACGTGTCGCGTGCTGCGTCGTACCGGAGAAACACACGATGGCGTTATTAGAAATCCGAAATCTTTCTTCCGGCTATGGTGAGGTCCAGATTCTATGGAACGTCTCACTCAATCTGGAAGCCGGAAAACTCACAGCTCTGGTCGGTTCTAATGGTGTGGGCAAAACCACGCTTCTACGTACTGTGGTGGGGCTCCTCAAACCCTGGCAGGGTTCGGTCAAGTTTGATGGCCGAGACGTGACCCGCGTGTCGCCCCACGCCAAGGCTGCTCAAGGCCTGGTGCTGGTGCCCGAGGGCCGCCAACTGTTCACCGAGATGAGCGTCTATGAGAACCTGGAGATGGGTGCCTTTACCAGGCGGACCCGGGCAAACTTTCAGCGTAACCTGGAATGGGTTTATGACATGTTCCCGATCCTGAAGGAGCGGAGCGATCAAAAGGCTGGCACCCTCTCTGGGGGCGAGCAGCAAATGCTGGCTGTGGCGCGCGGGTTGATGGCCCAGCCCAAAATTCTGATGTTCGATGAACTTTCGCTGGGTCTGGCTCCGTTTCTTGTGCTCAATATCTTTGAAGTCCTGCAAGAGCTGAAAGCGGAGGGGCTGACCATGCTGCTGGTGGAGCAGAACGTCCAAATGGCCCTGGCCATCAGCGATTATGCCTACGTGTTGGCTGGCGGCCGCATAGAGTTGGAAGGACCGTCCCGTGAAGTAGCCAAAAACGAACACGTGCGTCAGGCTTACCTGGGCATCTGAGATCCCGCGTCCTGGCCGAGTCTCCTCGACGGCAACTTCTCCGTCACCTCTCCGAATGTGAATTCCGCTGGTGGAGTAGCAGAACGGCTCGCCTGAGCTCGCTGAAGTCTTGTACTGGCTGAACGCGAAACAGTCCTGTCCTGAGCGTTGTCGAAGGGCTCGCTACTCCATCGGCTCCTCTCAGGTTCGCTAACGATTGCTCCCTATCCACCCTCCTCTCCACCTGAAGTGCTACCGATCAACGGTTCGCGCTGGTGCCGGTTAGTTGTTAAAGATCCGGTGGAATGACACCATGACAGAGCTTTACACTGATTCTATCGTCGGCGATGACTACCTGTGGACCAGTGGCTTTCTCAACGAACGTTTCAGCGAGCCGGTGTCGCCTCTGGGGTGGTCGGTGATCCGCGAGCTGTTGGAGGAGCTGGCCTTCAGGGAGCCACTGCGTTACATGGGTTACCCCCAGGCCGATAGCCTGCCGGTCACCAAGTTGTATCGAGGACATCCCTTCGTCAACGGGATCGTCTTTCAGATTCTCTACAAGCCTTTCCCGGATTTTCTCCTGCCGGAGGATGCCTGCCGCTATTTCCCCGATGGGGACACGAGCCTGAGGAAAAAGGCCAGCTATCCGCCTTCCATCTTCGCGCCGCGTTTCCTGCTCTCTTTGCTGCGGGCTTTTCTCCGCGACCCGTGGAACTGGTCACCCTGGCACAACTACCGGCAGTGGGCCCGCTTCACGGCCGAGCACCAACGAGAGATGACCGCTATCGCTGAGCGGATACAACGGTTGAAGGAGGCAGGCGAGGGAGTCAGCCTGGGAACCTGGTGGCAGGTCATTGAACAGGCTCAGGCATTGAACCGGCGATTACTGGCCCTCCACCGCTGGAGTCTGACTCACGCTGACCTGACCTACACTCTCTTGCGCAGGCTGGCCGTTGCCTGGCTGGGGGAGGAGCAGGGGACCGAACTCTGCGCCACGCTGGTTTTGGGCCTGCCCAACAAATCCCTGGAACTGGACCAGGAATTGCAGAAGCTGGGTGAAATGCCGCCGGGTGAAGAATATGAGGCGGCCCTGGCGGCCTTCCTGGCCCGCTACGGGCATCGTTCCTTCAGCCTGGACATCTACCGTCCCAACTTTGCCGCCGACCCGACTCAGGTGACCAATCTCAAATCTCAAATCACAAATCTCAAATCACAAATCCCGAATCTCGAAAATGGAGCGCGGCAGAGGGAGGCAGCTTACTGCCTGGTCAGGGCGTCTGTGGCGAAAGGGCCATTGGGCAGGCTCAAGATGGTGGTTTTCGATCATGTCCTGGGTCTGGCCCGGCGCTACATGCCCCTCCGGGAGGATCAACGTTTCTACTGGCAGGAAACCCTGGCGGCCATGCGGGAAGTGTTTTTGCTGATAGGAGATAGACTGGCTGCAGAGGGGGTGCTGAAGGATCGGGGGGAGGTGTTCTTTGTGACTAAGGACGAGATTGAGGCTTACGTGAAGGGCAGGGGTGATTTCCCTGCCTGCGATGAGATTCAAAACAGGCAAAGGGAGTACCAGCGGCTTCAGAGTGAACACGAGCGTGCCCCTCATCTGGCTTACCCTGCTTTCCTGGTTGGCCATCAACCGTTGGATACCTCTGCAGAGAGACGACAGGTGTTGGTGGGGCGGCCTGTCAGCCCCGGGCTCAGGCAGGGGCCGGTCAGGGTAGTGAACACCCCGCATCAGTTCAATAAGATTCAGGCCGGAGATATTATGGTGACGCGCAGTACCGATCCGGGCTGGACGCCCATCTTCAGCCTGCTGGGAGGATTGATCATGGAGAGCGGGGGGCAGTTGTCCCACGGCGCGGTGGTGGCCAGGGAATACGGCCTGCCGGCTGTGGCTGGCATCGTCGGGGCTACCCAACTCCTCCACGACGGCCAGGTGGTGCTGCTGGACGGCCTTTCAGGAACAGTCACAGTGCTCCACAGGCAGGGCAATTGACTTTTCGCACCAAAAACGGTACAATGATGACGAGAATTGCCACATTTGGGGGAATGCCGATGGGGAGCAAGAAGAAACTGGTTTTAATTGACGGCTACGCTTTGGCCTATCGCGCCTACCATGCCCTGCGGCCCGACACTTTCAGCACCCGCCAGGGGGAGCTGACCAACGCTGTCTACGGCTTCACCTCCATGCTCCTGGCCGTGCTCCGTGACGAACAACCTGATTACATCGCCGTGAGCTTTGACGTGGGGCGAACCTTTCGCCATGAGGAATATCCTGAATATAAAGCCCACCGGGCAGCGATGCCCCAGGAACTGGCCACCCAACTGCAGCGCATCAACCAGGTCATTGAAGCTTTCAACATCCCGGTTTTCACCGCCGAGGGCTACGAGGCGGATGACGTGTTGGGCACCCTGGCCCGCCAGGCCGCCCAACAGGGGGTGGAAACCCTCATCGTCACCGGCGACACCGACGCTTTTCAACTCATTGACGAGCACACCCGCGTGTTGACTTCGCGCCGCCAATATTCCGATACGGTCATTTACGACGAAGCTGGCATCCAGGAGCGGTATGGACTGAAGCCCCACCAGCTCATTGACTATAAGGGCCTGGTCGGCGACAGCTCCGACAACATCCCCGGTGTGCGCGGCGTGGGCGAAAAGACAGCCATTCGACTCCTGCAAGAGTATGGCAGCCTCGAGGCCATCTATGAGCATCTGGATGAGGTGAAAAGCCCTCATTTCCGCCAGGCGCTGGAGGAAGGGCGAGATAAGGCTTTCCTCAGCAAGCGTCTGGCGACCATTGTCACCGATGTACCTCTGAAACTTGACCTGGAAGCCTGCCGTGTGGCTGAATATGACCGCGATCGGGTGACGGCCCTCTTCCGTGAGCTGGAGTTCCGCAGCTTGCTGGAACGCCTGCCCCAACCTCCTCGCCCACCAGAAGGCCCTCAGCAACTGGCTCTGTTTGAAGAAGTGGAAACGGCAAAGCCAACGGTGTTTGCCGCGGTACCGGTCACGCCGACGATGGCTGCCGGTTATCGAACCGTTGACAGCCCGGAGGCCCTGGAGAAACTGGTGGAGGAACTGGCCCGCTCACCCGCCTTTGCCCTGGATACAGAGGCCACCAGTACAGATGCCATGACTGCCGCCCTGGTCGGCATCGCCGTGGCCATGAAGGAGGGGCAGGCCCATTACATCCCTGTCGGGCACTCAAGAGGTGCTGGCTCCCAACTCCCCCTCGACTACGTCCTCGACAAATTGAAGCCCGTTTTGGGAGATGCTCGCATCGCCAAATATGCCCATAACGCCAAGTACGACCTGACCGTCCTGGCCCGGCATGGGGTAGAAGTCAGGGGCCTGGCTTTTGACACCATGATCGCCGAATGGCTCATTGACCCGGCCAGCCGCAACCTGGGGCTCAAGAACCTGGCCTGGGCCCGCCTGGGCGTGGAAATGACGCCCATCAGTTTCCTCATCGGCAAGGGCAAGGACCAGATCACCATTGACCGGGTGCCCGTTGAACAGGTCGCCCAATACGCCGGAGCTGACGTGGACATGACCTGCCGTCTGGTCGGCCTGTTGGAGTCCGAGCTCAGGGAAAAGGAACTCTGGCGCCTGTTCACCGAGATAGAGATGCCCCTGGTGCCCATCCTGGTCGAGATGGAAATGAAAGGGGTGGCCCTTGACGTACCCTTCTTGCGCCATATGTCTGACCAGCTTCAGGAACGGCTGGTCGCTCTGGAGCAGGAAATCCAGGATCAGGTAGGCTATTCTTTCAATGTCAATTCCACCCAGCAATTGAGCGATGCCCTTTTCATCAAGTTGGGCCTGCCTGCCACCGGGCTGAAGAAGACGGCTTCGGGTCATTACTCCACCGCCGCCGAAGTGCTGGAAGGGCTCAAGGATCAGCATCCGGTTATCGGCCTCATCCTGGAGCAACGGGAACTGGCCAAGCTCAAATCAACCTACGTGGACGCTTTACCCCAACTGGTGAACCCTCGCACGAAGCGAGTTCATACTTCGTACAATCAGACGGGCACAGTGACCGGGCGCATCTCCTCAGCAGACCCTAATTTACAGAACATCCCCATTCGCACCGAGTTGGGCCGCCAGGTGCGGCGGGCCTTTGTGGCCGGGGAAGGTTGTGTGCTGCTGGCCGCTGATTACTCCCAGGTGGAACTGCGGATCATGGCCCACATCTCCCAGGACCCCGCCCTGCTGGAGGCTTTCCGCCGGGGCGAAGACATCCACACCAGCACGGCGGCCACCATCCTGGGGGTGCCAGTAGAGGCGGTGACGCCGGAGATGCGTCGCCTGGCCAAAAGCGTGAACTTTGGCCTGTCCTACGGGCAGGGTAGCTACGGCCTGGCGCAGCAGACAGGCCTTTCCCAGGAAGAGGCCGACCGTTTCATCAAGACCTACTTTGCCCGGTATCCCAAGGTGAAAGAATACATCGAGCGAACCAAACGCCAGGCCAGGGAGCAGGGCTATGTGGAGACACTGCTGGGCCGACGGCGCTACTTCCCCGAATTGAAAAGGGAGGACAAAACCCACGCCAACATCGTGGCCGCCGCTTACCGCATGGCCATCAACGCTCCCATTCAAGGCTCCGCCGCCGACATCCTGAAGATCGCCATGATCCGCCTGCACCGGGCCATCCACGAGCGCAATCTGAAAAGCCGCATGATCCTCCAGGTGCACGACGAACTCGTTTTGGAGGTGCCGGAGGATGAAGTGGACGCCGTGGCCCCGCTGGTCAAGGAGGTCATGGAGGGCGCTTTGCAGTTGGATGCGTCGCTGAAGGTGGACATGAAGGTGGGGAAGAACTGGCTGGAGATGGAAGCGGTCACACTCTGCTAATGGAAGAGCAAGCGGCCTGGTCTCGCCTGACAGCAGAGCAATTCTTCGCTGGCTACAGCGAGGCGGACGCTGTCTACGACAGGATTTGAGCGATGAAGAATTATCGGCCGTACGTCGCCAATTTTAAGGCATGAATCGAGAGGTGAACTGTTGATCAAAGACGAACTCACACAGCTTGTCCAGAAAGCCATCAAAAAGGCCCAGCGCAAGGGCGACCTGCCCGGGTTTGAGGTGCCCCCCGTCTCGGTGGAGCGTCCCAATCGGGCCGATTGGGGCGATTACGCCACCCCGATCTGTATGCAACTGGCTCCCCTGGCGCGCATGGCCCCCGTCAAGATCGCCGGGACTGTGGTCAGGCATCTGACGAAAGCCGACTACCTGGGCAAAGTGGAGGTCGCCCACCCCGGCTTCATCAATTTTACCCTGGCCGATGCCTGGCTGGCCCGACAGGTGGAAGCCATCCTGGCCGCCGGGGAGAGCTACGGTAACCTGGACCTGGGGCGGGGCAAAAAGGTGCAGGTGGAGTACGTCAGCGCCAACCCCACCGGCCCCCTGACAGTGGGTTCCGGACGCAACGCCGTGTTGGGCGATAGCCTGGCCAACGTCCTGGCCGCGGCTGGCTACCAGGTCCAGCGCGAGTACTACGTCAACGACGCCGGCACCCAGATGCGCCTCTTCAACGAAACCCTCTACGCTCGCTACGCCCAGGCTCTGGGCCAGGACGAACCGGTGCCCGAGAAGGGCTACCAGGGCAGCTACATGGTTGAGCTGGGGCGTGAGATAGCTCAGGAGCACGGTGACAAATTCCTGCGGATGGGCCGCGAGGCGGCTATCGAGGCTCTGGGCGAAATCGGCCTGGAGAAAATGCTGGCCAGCATCCGCAGCGATCTGGAGTTGATGGGCGTGCGCCACGACAACTGGTTCTCGGAACGCAGCCTCTACGAAGATGGCTATTTTGCCCGGATCATGAGCATCCTGCGCCAGGGGGATCACCTGGCCGAGCGCGAGGGAGCAGTGTGGTTCAAGGCCCGGGAACTGGGTGGCGACAAGGACGAAGTGCTCGTCCGCTCCACAGGCGAGCCAGGTTACTTTGCTTCAGACATTGCCTACCATTACAACAAATTTGTAGAGCGGGGCTTTGACTGGGTGATTGACGTGTGGGGCGCCGACCACCAGGGCCACGTGCCGCGTATGAAAGCCATGATGCGCGCCCTGGGGCTGGACCCGGCGCGGCTGACCCTGATCATCTACCAGTTGGTCACTCTTAAGCGGGGTGGCGAGATCGTGCGCCTCTCCAAGCGCACCGGCGACATCATCACCCTGCGTGAGGTTTTGGAAGAGGTGGGGCCGGACGCGGTGCGTTTCTTCTTGCTGGCGCGGGCCGCCGATAGCCAGATGGACTTTGACCTGGACCTGGCCGTGGAACAATCTGAACGCAACCCTGTCTACTATGTCCAGTATGCCCATGCGCGCGCCTGCAATATCTTGCTTTTTGCAGGTGACCTCGATTATTCGAATGGCGACACTTCGCTGTTGCAGCACGAAGCTGAACTGACCCTGATACGTCAGATGCTCAAGTTGCCAGAGATTATAGAACTGGCGGCGCAGAATCTGGCCTCTCACCATCTGACTTACTACGCTCAGGATTTGGCGGCTGCCTTTCACGCCTTCTATCGCGATTGTCGGGTGGTTTCCTCCGATCCGGCCGATGCCGGGTTAACCAAAGCGCGGTTAAAACTGGTTGCGGCTGCCAGGCTCGTCCTGGCCAGGACGCTTCACCTGATGGGTATGACGGCCCCAGAGCGAATGTAGAAGGGGGATCGTTGAGAGTTTTCCTCAAAGCAGGTGTTCCCGGCGCACGAGAGGCGGCTGCCAGAGGCGATGTGATTGTGGTGATTGATGCCCTGCGGGCCAGCGTGACCATCACCACCGCCCTGGTGGTGGGAGCGGTGAGAGTCATCCCTGTGCTGACTGTCGCCGAGGCCCGGACTTACCTCGGCCGCCAGGGTTATCTGGTGGCCGGGGAGCGAGGTGGAGTGCAGATAGAAGGCTTTCACCTCGGCAATTCCCCCACAGAACTCTGGCGACGGGCCGCCGAGGTGAGGGACAAAACCCTCATCCTGACCACCTCCAGCGGCACCCGTTGCGTGGAAGCGGCACGAGAAGGCGCAGCGGCTGTCCTGGCCGGGTCCCTCCCCAACGCCACCCCTCTGGCTCAGGCCGCTTTCGCGCTGGCCAGGGAGCGAGGCAAAGATATCTCACTGATTGCGGCGGGGGTTCATGATCAGGCAACGGTGGAGGACCTTTTCGTGGCCCAATGGATTGCCCGGCGGCTGGCGGCGAGGGGAGCTGTGCCGGCTGATACGTGGGATGACCCTCCGGCGGAGAGCGAAGCTGCCACGGTGTTGAGGAACAGCCCGTCGGGGCAAAAGCTGAGGAGCCTGGGCTACGGAGAGGATGTGGCTTTCTGCGCTCAAATTGACGTTCTGGGCGTCGTGCCCATCTATCGAGAGGGTGGGTTTGTGGCTCAAGGAGTGACGGGATAGACTAACCGAAATCCAAGGCTACGGCTGTAATTGTCCTCTTTGAGGATGTAGCGGAACCAACTACGGCTGTTGTCCGAAGCAAAGCTCCATCCTCCTCCCCGAATCACCCGAGGTTCTGCGCTGTTCGGGTCCTCGCGTCCGTCACCAGGGTTGTAGGGGTAAGGTCTGAGAAGGCTGCTGGTCCATTCCCATACATTGCCTGCCATATCGGACACACCGTAGGGACTGTCGCCTGCAGGGGAATAACTCCCGACCGGTGATGGCCTGTCCAGGCCGCTCTCTTTCGTGTTGCACTTACTCGAGTCCCATACCTCTCCCCAGGGATAGGTACGACCATCGGTGCCACGGGCCGCTTTTTCCCACTCTGCTTCTGTGGGCAGCCGCCCTCCGGCCCACCGGGCATAGTCCTGCGCATCTTTCCAGGTGACATAGACCACTGGCCAATTAGCGCAGTCCGGATTGATGTACCAGTCCCTTTTCACCGGTTTTTTGCAGGCTCCGGCCTCAACGCATCTTCGATACTGGGCGTTGGTGATCTCGTATTTGCCTATCCAGAAGCCATTCAGGTAGACGGTATGCTGAGGGTATTCGCTCCCCTCTGGATAAAGGCTGAGGCCCATGAGGAATTCGCCGGGCGGGATGTAGACAGCCACCGAACCATCTTTCTCCCAAATTCGCGTCTCGCCGGCCCTGGGTCCTGGCACGGGGGTATCGGTTGGTGTAGGCGGCACGGGTGTGGGCGTCGGCGGCACAGGTGTCGGCGGTACAGATGTGGGGGTGTCCGTGGGTAACACAGGCGTAGGAGTATCTGTGGGTGGAAGTGTCGGGGTTGGCGGCAGGGGAGCAGGAGTCGGTGGTACGGGTGTCAGCGTTGGCGGTACGGGTGTCGGTGGCTGGGGCGTAGGGGGTGGGGACCGCCTGACAGGCGTGGGTGACGCCAAAAGGTCAACGGAGATCGGGATTTCCGTTGTAACTCCCTGCATAACGATGCTGAGGACAATGAGCCCCGCAAAACAAGCCAGTAGCGCAACTACTGCGAATCCTCCACTTCCAATGACTAACCACCATCTTCTTTCCATACGCAGGTCTTTTCCTCGAAAGTGTTGGTCAGCACAAACCGTGCTTCAATGGACAGCGCCGCCTGGCGATGTTTCAGGTATGGTTGATTTCAAGCCCCCTGCGAAGCGGGGGGTCTGTGACGGCTCACCCACGCTGTGGCTCCCCCGCCTTCAGCGGGGGCTTCGGTACGGGAGGGACCCCGTACCCTACCTATTGCACCTGATACCTGGCATAGCTGTGACCTTACCCCCGCCTGCGGCGGGGGTTTCACGCCATAGCCTGGGCAGTTACCGGGCATGAGCGGGCACATTCTCCGATTGGGGGAGGCCCCTCATGGGCCTTTGGCCGGACGTCGGCCCTCGGGGCGAGGCCTTGCGCCAACGCTGCACCCGACCCGCGCAGGCGGTCGGCTGGCCGAAGGCATTGCCTTCGGCTACAGGCGTGGTTTCAACCGCTACTGTATCTGCACCCGGCATGAGCCCAATCTCTGGCATCTTCATAAGCCAGATCCTTGGAGTGCGTAAGCCTGCACGCCGAAGCATGGCTTCGGCACTCCAAAAAAGAGGCAGGATGCTTAGATTAGGCCACAGCTTTTACTCTCAGCCCACGCTGCAAATAGCGCGGGACCTCTTAGGCAAACGGCTGGTGCGAATCCTCAGCGGCCAGCGGCTGAGTGGGTTCATCGTGGAGACCGAAGCCTACATCGGCGAAGACGACAAAGCCTGCCATGCCTCACGAGGCCGTACCCCTCGCACCGAGGTCATGTACGGCCCACCCGGCCATGCTTATGTCTACTTCATCTATGGTATGTACCATTGCTTCAATGTCGTCACCGAAGAGGAGGGCTTCCCTGCCGCTGTTCTCATCCGCGCCATGGAACCGTCGGAGGGCCTGGAGTGGATGCGTCGCCATCGCCCCGGCTGCCCCGACGATCAATTGAGCAACGGACCGGGTAAACTATGCGCAGCCCTGGCTATTGACAGGACCCTGAACGGCGTGGACCTGTGCACCAGCCAGGTCTTTTTTATCGAGGAAGGGTGGGCTGTTGCCGACGAGGAGATAGCGACCAGCCCCCGCATCGGTATCAGGTCCGATGAAGTAGCCAGGAGCAAACCCTGGCGGTTCTACCTCAAGGGTAACCGTTGGGTCTCACGCTGACAGGATCCCGCTTTCCGGGAATGGCGCTCTCCTCGTAAGGGTGGGGTGAGCATTTCCCCACCACGAGCGTGACCAGACGCTCAGCAATATCCTGTACCATGTCATCAGGGACGCCGTCGAGGGCTTTCGATTGCAGACGCAGGTCAATCTGATCGTTGACATAATCTACAACGGTGAAAAGACCCTCGGAGGTTAAGGCGATTTCGGTGGAAAACAGTTCGAGCCCGCAGATCCGTGCAATAGAAGCAGGTATCGTACGCAATGGAGTCAGACTGTAGCAGCTTTCTTCGGCAGAGGTCACAGGAGTGTAGACGTGGGTACGGGTGTCCCACCAGCAGGGGTACACCTGCCCGGCGCAGTAAAGAACGCGAAACCATGCTGGACGGGAGCCAGGCTGAGCCGGAACGACGTGGGCCTGTAACAGGTATTTATCGGTGGGGTATTCTTGCCGGGCAACGAGTACCTGGCTCAATGAGGTGGCTTCTGTGACCACGCCTTCGCCACCGCCACCGTGGACGGGTTTGATGGTGAATCGGTCACCCAATGGATTCAGATCCACAGGCGGCAGCACAGGTTGTTCGTGATAGGAAGGGAGGATAAGGGTGTAAGGTACGTAGAGGCCGGCATTGATAAAGTCCAGATGCATCGTGGCCTTGTCCCAGGTTCGGCGCGCCCGTTCATGGGGGTTGATGCAATAGACCAGGTGCTCATAGGCCCATTGGACGACGGGCATAAAGCGCGCATCGGTATCGGAAGCCCGGTCGAGAAAAGCCCGGAAAGCAATCTGGTTGTTGGCCAGAGATTGGAGCATATCTCCCAGGTTATCGGGGGTAATTTGTAGCAAGGATAACCCGTGGGAGCCACAGGCTAGATCCAATAACCTTGCAAAGTCGGCGTCGTGTTCCCAGTTCCAGGCAAGACAAAGGTCGTAGGTCATTATTCTGTCTGCTTTGCTTCTGCTTTCAAGGGAGATACCCTGATCGCCTCAGGTCCTTTGGGGGTAGATTCGATCTCGAACTCTACCTCCTGTCCCTTTCGCAGGTTCCGGACCCCTTCCAGATCGGTGCGGTGGACGAAAATTTCCTCCGCACTGCCTTCAATCATGATAAAGCCATAGCCTCGGCGACGGTTAAACCATTTCACCTTGCCGCGCTGTTTGCCCCTGGGGGCCGTTGTGGCGGACCCCTTCTGGCGACAGCCCGGACACAGTTCAGGCTCCTTGACTGTCTGATCGCTGCTGGCTATCTCCCGCTGTTCCCTGACGGTGAAGATGAATTGAGCCCCACAATTTTTGCATTGCAGCATTTTGTCGGTGAATCTGGGTTGCTCGGTGTTCATGGTTGTCCCTGACCTCCTTGCCATTGTCATGTTCTTTGCCGGGGGTCCCCGACCAGGGGCAGGAGCCTTATTCCCCCGCAGCCGGCCTCCCCTCCAGGGCCACAATAGCTGCCAGACTGTCGCCTTCCTTGAGCTTTATCACGGCTTTCCCCTGAGTGGAACGGCCCATCTTGTCTACGCTCTGGACCGTAAGACTGGTCAGGACACCCTGGGCAGAGACGAAAGCGACCTTGTCTTTGGTATAGACCACCCTGGCTGCTGCCACTTCGCCTGTCTTTGAAGAAAGCCTGGCTGCGACCACACCGCTGCCATAGCGTTTTTGGACAGGGAAATCGGCCAATGGCACACGTTTGGCATATCCGTGGGTTGTTGCTATCAAAAGCTGCGCCTTGGGCTGCACCAGATCCATAGCTACGACCTGATCACCTTCAGTCAGCTTGATGGCCATCACGCCTGCTGCTGTCAATCCCATAGGGCGCACATCTTCCTCGGAGAAACGGATGGCCTGCCCATTCCTGGTGACCATGATGATTTCCTGGCCCCCCTGAGTCAGCCGGGCCCAGGCCAGTTCGTCGCCCCGGTCCACATTCATGGCCGTCACCTCGCCTTTAGCGGCTGCTTCTGTCAAGTCGGCCAGGCTGAGACGTTTGATCTTGCCTCTTCGCGTGGCCAGGACCAGGTATCCTTCCTCTCTGGTCTCTCCTTCCGGCAGGGCCAGCACGGCGGTCAGTTTCTCCCCTCGTTCCAGGGGCAACAGGCCCGTCAACGATGCTCCGGCGCTGCGCTGTTCGGCTGAGGGGATCTGATGGACGGGCCACAGGCAGGCCCGCCCCCTGGCAGTGAAGAAAGCCAGATTGTGGCGAGTGTTGGTCCACACCAGGAACTGCGTCGCGTCCTTGCCCTGTCCTTTGGGGACAGCGGCGCGCTTCCCGGCTACCGGCTCCCTCTCAATGATCCCACCCCAGGTGATGGAAACGAGCACCTCTTCTTCAGGCACCAGGTCACGAACCGTCAGTTCCCCTTTCTCTCGTTCGACGATTTGAGTGCGTCGTGCATCGCCGTATTTCCTTTTGAGCTCCAGAAGTTCCTGTTTGATCAGGGCCAGCATCTTGACCGGACTGCGCAACAGCTCTTGCAGGTGCTTGATGAGCTGTTGCTTCTCCTTGTATTCTTCTTCCAACTTCTTGCGCTCCAGGGCAGCCAGGCGTCTGAGGGGCATGTCCAGAATGGCCTGAGCCTGCACCTGGCTGAGCTTAAACCTGCGTTGCAGATTAGTGCGGGCGGTATCAGCGTCCCGCGAGCGACGGATGGTGGCGATGACCTCGTCGAGGTTGGCCAGGGCGATCAGCAGGCCTTCCAGGATGTGCGCCCGTTCTTTGGCTCTTTCCAACTCGTAACGGCTGCGCCGGACGATGATCTCCAGGCGGTGTTCGATGTAGTGCTGCAAGACTCGCTTTAAGGGGAGCAGGCGGGGCTCGCCTTTGACCAGGGCTAACAGACGAATGCTGAAAGTATCTTGCAGCGGTGTCAGTTTAAAGAGGCGACTGAGCACCTGGCGAGGTTCCACAGTGCGCGTCAACTCGATGACCAGGCGCATACCCTGCCGGTCTGATTCGTCCCGCAGATCAGCGATGCCTTCGATGCGACCCTCCCGGGCCAGTTCGGCGATGCGCTC
>Ga0209227_1002345_pt1 | contig 13666 bp, 14 predicted proteins | sample YNPBryantNP2012_FD_185815 | JGI IMG/M metagenome (GOLD analysis project Ga0209227, IMG submission 185815) | Anoxygenic and chlorotrophic microbial mat microbial communities from Yellowstone National Park, USA - YNP Bryant NP 2012 (SPAdes)... ...
TGGTTGAGGAATTTTCGGCTCGCTGAAGAGCACTGAAACGCCGCGTCGCTGCTGTCACAACACTGCATAGAAATGTTGAGGAATTTTCGGCTCGCTGAAGAGCACTGAAACGGGCGGCAACGCAGTGGTGATGGCGCAGGCGATGGGTTGAGGAATTTTCGGCTCGCTGAAGAGCACTGAAACGTCCCGATACGCGCGCACTCCAGCAGCCGCCGCCTCGGTTGAGGAATTTTCGGCTCGCTGAAGAGCACTGAAACTCCGCAGCGTTGCTGTTGACCAGCGCGAAGATGACGGTTGAGGAATTTTCGGCTCGCTGAAGAGCACTGAAACTTGCGCTACGCGGATTTCGTTGTGGCGCTGGTGCGAGTTGAGGAATTTTCGGCTCGCTGAAGAGCACTGAAACAGACCATCACGTACTCCAGACCGTACTCCGCCTTCAGGTTGAGGAATTTTCGGCTCGCTGAAGAGCACTGAAACTCGGCGACGTGGACTCCCCTCCCGTCCGCAACTCGGTTGAGGAATTTTCGGCTCGCTGAAGAGCACTGAAACTTCTCAGTACCGTCCGTTACGCTTTCAGTATACCGCGTTGAGGAATTTTCGGCTCGCTGAAGAGCACTGAAACAAGCGATTCAGCGGCTGGCGGGACAACCCGTTCTGAGTTGAGGAATTTTCGGCTCGCTGAAGAGCACTGAAACCGCCCGGCGCGGTTCGCCGTCCCGCTGGGGCTTGACCGTTGAGGAATTTTCGGCTCGCTGAAGAGCACTGAAACTTCAGCACCCGTTCCGCTTCCTTCCGCGCCGCTTCGTTGAGGAATTTTCGGCTCGCTGAAGAGCACTGAAACTTGAAGAACAGGCGGCGTTCGGGCTGCCATACGAGTTGAGGAATTTTCGGCTCGCTGAAGAGCACTGAAACAGCGCTCGATTTCAATTGTGTAGGAAACCATAGGAAAGTTGAGGAATTTTCGGCTCGCTGAAGAGCACTGAAACGCGCTCGCGGGCGAGGTTGACGAGCACGCCGATCCGTTGAGGAATTTTCGGCTCGCTGAAGAGCACTGAAACGTCGCGCGCGCAACGCTGATCGACGCGGGATGCCCGGTTGAGGAATTTTCGGCTCGCTGAAGAGCACTGAAACGCGCAATCACGGAAGAGACCGAAGCACTTCTTGTCGAGGTTGAGGAATTTTCGGCTCGCTGAAGAGCACTGAAACAATATCATCGTCAACGTTTGCGGCAAGGTCTTCTCGTTGAGGAATTTTCGGCTCGCTGAAGAGCACTGAAACTACACGCCCGCAGACACGATCCGCGCAGCGCTTCGGTTGAGGAATTTTCGGCTCGCTGAAGAGCACTGAAACGTTGCGGAAGAGTATAAGGCGGAACGGCGGATTGATACGAGTTGAGGAATTTTCGGCTCGCTGAAGAGCACTGAAACCGCTCTCAGAACGTTTGCGTTCGGTTCATATACTGTGTTGAGGAATTTTCGGCTCGCTGAAGAGCACTGAAACTGTCGCTGGTATTCTCCAGCGCGAGCAACTACGCAACGTTGAGGAATTTTCGGCTCGCTGAAGAGCACTGAAACGATCGCAGTACTCCGGATCGCCGCCGAGCCGCGCAACGTTGAGGAATTTTCGGCTCGCTGAAGAGCACTGAAACGGACGCTCGTGATGCCGATCATTCTCGTTCCGACCGGTTGAGGAATTTTCGGCTCGCTGAAGAGCACTGAAACTCAGCGTCAAACTTGCGGACGGTCGCTTTGCGTGTCAGTTGAGGAATTTTCGGCTCGCTGAAGAGCACTGAAACGCGGGCTGGGACGCGCAGACGACGGTGCGGTTTGTGAGTTGAGGAATTTTCGGCTCGCTGAAGAGCACTGAAACTCGCGCTCGTCAACGTCTGGCGGGGCGGCGGGCTGGTTGAGGAATTTTCGGCTCGCTGAAGAGCACTGAAACAGCAGCCAGCGTTTGATGTGCGCCGCCTTCCCGACCTGGTTGAGGAATTTTCGGCTCGCTGAAGAGCACTGAAACCGCGCAGTCGCTGGACATCGTTGAGCGCAACGCTCTTGTTGAGGAATTTTCGGCTCGCTGAAGAGCACTGAAACGCGCGTTCTACGTCGGCGATCCGGTCGCACTCGCCCGTTGAGGAATTTTCGGCTCGCTGAAGAGCACTGAAACCCTGAATAAGCAGCCGGTTGCGCTCGACGAGTTCGATAAGTTGAGGAATTTTCGGCTCGCTGAAGAGCACTGAAACGCGGCAGCAACAACGAGACGCTGGAGAACATCAACGTTGAGGAATTTTCGGCTCGCTGAAGAGCACTGAAACGCGCGATCTCGTCAAACAGTACCCAAAGTTGCGGGGTTGAGGAATTTTCGGCTCGCTGAAGAGCACTGAAACCCGAAGTCTTCGTGCTGGTTCTGTCCGTACCGTTCGGTTGAGGAATTTTCGGCTCGCTGAAGAGCACTGAAACCTTGTTCTCAATGTAGACGTTCGCCTCACGCTCAAGGTTGAGGAATTTTCGGCTCGCTGAAGAGCACTGAAACCGCCTGGCGCGGCGTTGAAGGCGGCGTACACCGGCGGTTGAGGAATTTTCGGCTCGCTGAAGAGCACTGAAACCGACACCGGCGAGATGGAAGAGATACGCTTCGCTGTCGAGTTGAGGAATTTTCGGCTCGCTGAAGAGCACTGAAACCGACGAGTTTCTGCCGCCGGGCGCGTTCGGCGGCGAGTTGAGGAATTTTCGGCTCGCTGAAGAGCACTGAAACAACGGCGATTCTTACTGCTTCAATATGCGGCGCGTCGGTTGAGGAATTTTCGGCTCGCTGAAGAGCACTGAAACTGGCGCGCTGCGGACGGATCGTTTATGCTGCGGCGGTTGAGGAATTTTCGGCTCGCTGAAGAGCACTGAAACAAGCGCGAGAAGGAAGACTCCGTTCGCCGCCGCAACCGTTGAGGAATTTTCGGCTCGCTGAAGAGCACTGAAACTCGCGCTCGTCAACGTCTGGCGAAGCGGCGGGCTGTGTTGAGGAATTTTCGGCTCGCTGAAGAGCACTGAAACTCACTACAGCATTTCCACCTTGGCAAGGATGGTTCAGTTGAGGAATTTTCGGCTCGCTGAAGAGCACTGAAACGGTCGAAGAGTTGCTCTATCCGTATACGCGCGATTACGTTGAGGAATTTTCGGCTCGCTGAAGAGCACTGAAACCTGATGAAACTGCGCTCGCCGTGCCAGATGCTGAACGTTGAGGAATTTTCGGCTCGCTGAAGAGCACTGAAACCCTGTCGGATCGCGCTATCGGCGCACCGGCAATCTGGTTGAGGAATTTTCGGCTCGCTGAAGAGCACTGAAACCGGTCGCCGCAGTGATAGCGACGGTTTCGGCGCGGGGTTGAGGAATTTTCGGCTCGCTGAAGAGCACTGAAACGGTCACATACTCAATCCCGTCGTGCGCGGTGTAGCGTTGAGGAATTTTCGGCTCGCTGAAGAGCACTGAAACTTACGCTTTCAGTATACCGCGCGTCGGCGCGGTTGTGTTGAGGAATTTTCGGCTCGCTGAAGAGCACTGAAACCAACTGCTGAAACGCGCGCCTGAGATCGCGGTAGAGCGTTGAGGAATTTTCGGCTCGCTGAAGAGCACTGAAACTGACGACGCGGCGAACGCGGGGTTCCGTCAGATACTGTTGAGGAATTTTCGGCTCGCTGAAGAGCACTGAAACTCAAGCGCGTCCGGCAGCGGCGTGAACAGCCCGCCGGGTTGAGGAATTTTCGGCTCGCTGAAGAGCACTGAAACACGCGCGATACGTTTACGGAATGCCGCAGGCGCGCGGTTGAGGAATTTTCGGCTCGCTGAAGAGCACTGAAACGCGCATCTTCCAGCGATGCGAATGTGTGCACCTCACCGTTGAGGAATTTTCGGCTCGCTGAAGAGCACTGAAACGCGAGAGCGGGGCAAAGATGCGATTGTGGTGCTGAGGGTTGAGGAATTTTCGGCTCGCTGAAGAGCACTGAAACCGATCTCGGCAGCGAGTTCCGATTGATTCATCACAATGTTGAGGAATTTTCGGCTCGCTGAAGAGCACTGAAACGCATCAAGCGCGGCTTCAATCTGCGCTGTGCGCGGGGTTGAGGAATTTTCGGCTCGCTGAAGAGCACTGAAACGGGATGCGCGCGGCGTAGTCTGCAAGCACATTGAGGTTGAGGAATTTTCGGCTCGCTGAAGAGCACTGAAACGTTGCCGCTGCTGGTTGTACTCGCCACAGATATTAGTTGAGGAATTTTCGGCTCGCTGAAGAGCACTGAAACCGTTGATCGCAACGCCGATCTCGGCGCGCATCTCGGTTGAGGAATTTTCGGCTCGCTGAAGAGCACTGAAACCAACGCGGCAGGCGGGATCACCGTCTGCTACACCGAGTTGAGGAATTTTCGGCTCGCTGAAGAGCACTGAAACGATACGCGGCGCGGAAATCGCGGAAGAATTGCTCAGTTGAGGAATTTTCGGCTCGCTGAAGAGCACTGAAACGCGACGGCGCGTGCGACCGGGTCGCGGACGTCGAACGTTGAGGAATTTTCGGCTCGCTGAAGAGCACTGAAACGTCGCACTCGTCCAGTTGTCGGCTGCATACGTCATGGTTGAGGAATTTTCGGCTCGCTGAAGAGCACTGAAACATCTTCGAGCTGGGCAACAGGGCACGCTCAGGCGAGTTGAGGAATTTTCGGCTCGCTGAAGAGCACTGAAACCTTCACGACGCGTTTGCTCGTCGTGCAATACGAGCTGTTGAGGAATTTTCGGCTCGCTGAAGAGCACTGAAACCAGAACAGGTTAACAATGCGACCGAGCATCCGTGTGCGTTGAGGAATTTTCGGCTCGCTGAAGAGCACTGAAACGCTCACTATATTGGTCCGGTCAGTACCACGGTTCGGTTGAGGAATTTTCGGCTCGCTGAAGAGCACTGAAACCTGGACTATCTGCTGCTTGACGGCAAGAAGCCGGTGGGTTGAGGAATTTTCGGCTCGCTGAAGAGCACTGAAACCACACCGTACCATCCTTTCTGCTACAACGTACTCTCGGTTGAGGAATTTTCGGCTCGCTGAAGAGCACTGAAACCCGATCTCAGCAATCCATTCGTCTATCGCCACACCTCGTTGAGGAATTTTCGGCTCGCTGAAGAGCACTGAAACACGAGCGGAACGCGCTCAAAGATCGGGAGAAGAACGGTTGAGGAATTTTCGGCTCGCTGAAGAGCACTGAAACCGACAACCTCGTCGGCGCATATGCAGCAGAAGGCGTCGAGTTGAGGAATTTTCGGCTCGCTGAAGAGCACTGAAACGACCGAATCGGAGATTGCGCGGCTGTCTGCAGCGGCGTTGAGGAATTTTCGGCTCGCTGAAGAGCACTGAAACGGCTACGCCGCTGGTTCACGCTGCCGAAGCCGGCGAGTTGAGGAATTTTCGGCTCGCTGAAGAGCACTGAAACGCAGCGTCTGGACTGCGCTTTGCGCAGTCTCGCGGTGTTGAGGAATTTTCGGCTCGCTGAAGAGCACTGAAACACGCCAAAGGACGTTCGGATGTCGACGTTGGCGTTAGGTTGAGGAATTTTCGGCTCGCTGAAGAGCACTGAAACTGTTTGGAACAAGGTCATTGCAACCCCTTCGGTCATGGTTGAGGAATTTTCGGCTCGCTGAAGAGCACTGAAACTCCAGTACGCACACCCCCCATCTGCTGCTTATCCAGTTGAGGAATTTTCGGCTCGCTGAAGAGCACTGAAACCGTCGCTGTACGCGCACTTCTCCCTGCTGCGATTTGTTGAGGAATTTTCGGCTCGCTGAAGAGCACTGAAACAGCGTCGCTTCGACCTCGCCCTCGCGCGGTTCGGTGTTGAGGAATTTTCGGCTCGCTGAAGAGCACTGAAACGGCAAAACTGCGCGCGTTGGAGGCTGATTTCCGGGGTTGAGGAATTTTCGGCTCGCTGAAGAGCACTGAAACCTGAGTGAAGCAACACGAGAAAATCAAGCGCGCGGTGTTGAGGAATTTTCGGCTCGCTGAAGAGCACTGAAACTCCGCCGCGCGAACCGGCGCGGGCTTCGGCGATGAGGTTGAGGAATTTTCGGCTCGCTGAAGAGCACTGAAACTCGGGCGATCGGGATCGTTCGCCGTCCCGCGCTGGGTTGAGGAATTTTCGGCTCGCTGAAGAGCACTGAAACTTCTGGATATGGGGGAGCGTGACGAAGATTCGGATGAGTTGAGGAATTTTCGGCTCGCTGAAGAGCACTGAAACCCGCCAGGCGAGCGCGGGTTGTTCGTCGTTCGCCACAGTTGAGGAATTTTCGGCTCGCTGAAGAGCACTGAAACTCGCGATTACGTCATTCGAGCAGGATTCGATGATGGTTGAGGAATTTTCGGCTCGCTGAAGAGCACTGAAACCCGACCAGCAACGCCGCTGTATCACCATTCTCGCTGTTGAGGAATTTTCGGCTCGCTGAAGAGCACTGAAACCAGTGACGCTGTGGTTGTCTCCCCCCGCGCGGAATAGTTGAGGAATTTTCGGCTCGCTGAAGAGCACTGAAACGGCGCACCGTTGCCAGCGGTCGGATAAGCGGGTGGGGAGTTGAGGAATTTTCGGCTCGCTGAAGAGCACTGAAACCAGCGCATTCGAACAGACGCGCCGTCGGCAGTGTCGGTTGAGGAATTTTCGGCTCGCTGAAGAGCACTGAAACCGTTGCGGGCGTGGACAGGTGCCGGTGCGCGCGCCACGGTTGAGGAATTTTCGGCTCGCTGAAGAGCACTGAAACGGCGCGCAAGCGCAACCGAGTCGGGGTCAGCCGCATGTTGAGGAATTTTCGGCTCGCTGAAGAGCACTGAAACGTCGCACTGGTGCAACTCGCCGCTGCGTATGTCATGCTGGTTGAGGAATTTTCGGCTCGCTGAAGAGCACTGAAACCGAGACTCAGAATCTGCACCACCAGCGCCTGCAACGTTGAGGAATTTTCGGCTCGCTGAAGAGCACTGAAACGGTTTGTCTCGTACCCCATCAATGAGCAGGGCAACCGGTTGAGGAATTTTCGGCTCGCTGAAGAGCACTGAAACCTCCAAAACCTCACGCATAGGCACCCCCAGAAACAAAGTTGAGGAATTTTCGGCTCGCTGAAGAGCACTGAAACCGCTCTTGTTGTAAACGCGCAATCTCTTATCGCTGTGGTTGAGGAATTTTCGGCTCGCTGAAGAGCACTGAAACGTCGAATCCCTCAGGAACTGGAGACGCGCGGGCAAGTTGAGGAATTTTCGGCTCGCTGAAGAGCACTGAAACCGACACGCGCAGCGGACGGCGCGCGCGCGGTACGGGTTGAGGAATTTTCGGCTCGCTGAAGAGCACTGAAACCGCGCACGCGCACGCCGACGCCGACGGAGACGCCGGTTGAGGAATTTTCGGCTCGCTGAAGAGCACTGAAACACGGCGTGAGCGTGAGCGTCGGCGTGCGGGTCAGCGTTGAGGAATTTTCGGCTCGCTGAAGAGCACTGAAACGCGATTTCTGCAACACATCCTCAGCCGACGGCAGCAAGTTGAGGAATTTTCGGCTCGCTGAAGAGCACTGAAACATTTCCCGACCTTCGAAGATTACGTTCTCATAATCAGTTGAGGAATTTTCGGCTCGCTGAAGAGCACTGAAACGGATGCGTCAACCGCGTCGGTTTCCGCACCCACTTCGTTGAGGAATTTTCGGCTCGCTGAAGAGCACTGAAACAGCCGTCCGCGCGCCGGTAGAACGTCGTCCACACGGTTGAGGAATTTTCGGCTCGCTGAAGAGCACTGAAACGAACAGAACGTACACAAACGCAATGACGTACTGCATCGTTGAGGAATTTTCGGCTCGCTGAAGAGCACTGAAACAGTTGCGCTGGGTGGTTGACTGGCTCTCAAGCATCGTGTTGAGGAATTTTCGGCTCGCTGAAGAGCACTGAAACAGCGCGGAAGGCGCGCTCAGCAGCAGCACCGAAAGCGTTGAGGAATTTTCGGCTCGCTGAAGAGCACTGAAACTCCCCGCATCGGCGCTCTTCTGGAAATTCGTCTGAGTTGAGGAATTTTCGGCTCGCTGAAGAGCACTGAAACCAGTGACGCTGTGGTTGTCGCCGCCGGCGCGGAACAGTTGAGGAATTTTCGGCTCGCTGAAGAGCACTGAAACCGCGGGAAGCGGTCGCGGCGGGGATCGATCCGGCTGCGTTGAGGAATTTTCGGCTCGCTGAAGAGCACTGAAACGCGGCGCCGCCGCGGCGGCTGCGACGATGCAGCAAGGTTGAGGAATTTTCGGCTCGCTGAAGAGCACTGAAACCGCCGCGCCCGCGTCCAGCGCCGGCAGCATATACAGTTGAGGAATTTTCGGCTCGCTGAAGAGCACTGAAACACGGTTTTGACGTCCACCACTATCAGTTCGTCGTTGTGTTGAGGAATTTTCGGCTCGCTGAAGAGCACTGAAACCGGCGTGGTCGGTGACGAGATCGAAGAAGACGAAGAGTTGAGGAATTTTCGGCTCGCTGAAGAGCACTGAAACCGCAAACTCACGCAGCGCCCACGCGAAGACCACTACGTTGAGGAATTTTCGGCTCGCTGAAGAGCACTGAAACGTTCTTCGAGTTGTACCGTCAGTGGTCGCACTGGCAGAGTTGAGGAATTTTCGGCTCGCTGAAGAGCACTGAAACTCTGTTACACTGAGAACGACGGTTTTGGGTATGTGTCGGTTGAGGAATTTTCGGCTCGCTGAAGAGCACTGAAACACCGCGCGCGGCGACGCGGCGTCGGATGCTGTCACGTTGAGGAATTTTCGGCTCGCTGAAGAGCACTGAAACCCAGCGCCTGCAACGCGGCAACCTGAGCCCAGGTGGTTGAGGAATTTTCGGCTCGCTGAAGAGCACTGAAACATTGACGAGGGGGATAGCGCATCAGCAAGCGCCGGAAGTTGAGGAATTTTCGGCTCGCTGAAGAGCACTGAAACGTTCCGAGGCGTCATAGAGCCGCAAATCGCCCATAGCGTTGAGGAATTTTCGGCTCGCTGAAGAGCACTGAAACGTGACCAAAAATGTCACATTTACTGACTGCTTGCATGTTGAGGAATTTTCGGCTCGCTGAAGAGCACTGAAACGATGAAAAGCAAACTGTTGGATATGCCGGCGGCGCTGTTGAGGAATTTTCGGCTCGCTGAAGAGCACTGAAACCAGTTGCGCGTGCGCGTCGCCACGCCGCGCAAACCGTAAGTTGAGGAATTTTCGGCTCGCTGAAGAGCACTGAAACGTCGCAGTCGTCTCGACGCCCAGCAAATTCACGCTGCGTTGAGGAATTTTCGGCTCGCTGAAGAGCACTGAAACATCTATGTAATCGTTGACGTATTCGGGATCCCGTAAGGTTGAGGAATTTTCGGCTCGCTGAAGAGCACTGAAACAAGTTAGAAAGGAAGGGATGATATGTTCAAAGAACTCGTTGAGGAATTTTCGGCTCGCTGAAGAGCACTGAAACGCGTACCAGCCCGCAGCGCGTTACGCGCCATTATCGTTGAGGAATTTTCGGCTCGCTGAAGAGCACTGAAACGTTTGCACTGTTGCTTCAGGGAAATTTCCTATAAGTTGAGGAATTTTCGGCTCGCTGAAGAGCACTGAAACTGTATCAGGATTCTATCGTCATACTCCCTGTAACCGTTGAGGAATTTTCGGCTCGCTGAAGAGCACTGAAACTCAAGAGTCGGATTCGGGGTCGGGGTCGGGGTTGCGGTTGAGGAATTTTCGGCTCGCTGAAGAGCACTGAAACTCTAGATATGCTTTATACGCTGAATCTGCAAGCGTGGTTGAGGAATTTTCGGCTCGCTGAAGAGCACTGAAACCATTACCAAGCAGACGAATTTTGTCGGCGCGGGTTGGTTGAGGAATTTTCGGCTCGCTGAAGAGCACTGAAACGCGTGCTCATCGGCGAAATGATCCGCAAACATCGGGTTGAGGAATTTTCGGCTCGCTGAAGAGCACTGAAACTAGGCGCGGGCCTGTTTGTGCCCGTTCGTACACGTCGGTTGAGGAATTTTCGGCTCGCTGAAGAGCACTGAAACGTTCGTACACGTCGAATCGCGTCAGTAAATCACGTTGGTTGAGGAATTTTCGGCTCGCTGAAGAGCACTGAAACCGTGATATAGCCATATGGCGCGCAAGCCGCAAGCGGTTGAGGAATTTTCGGCTCGCTGAAGAGCACTGAAACGCGAGAGTTGTGCGACAGCGGCGATATCTGCGAAATGTTGAGGAATTTTCGGCTCGCTGAAGAGCACTGAAACCGATAGTAGAGCGTCATATCGCAATACCACTTGTATTGTTGAGGAATTTTCGGCTCGCTGAAGAGCACTGAAACCGTCCAGTTCGCTACGCCGTCAGGCGACGCCTGCTGTTGAGGAATTTTCGGCTCGCTGAAGAGCACTGAAACTGTCGTACCAAAACCGCACACTCAGCGCGTCATACGTTGAGGAATTTTCGGCTCGCTGAAGAGCACTGAAACCGTACGACTACTTGTGCTACTATCTTGACAACTGGGTTGAGGAATTTTCGGCTCGCTGAAGAGCACTGAAACTTGACAGGGAGACGGGCGCAGCAATGTCACGATTATGTTGAGGAATTTTCGGCTCGCTGAAGAGCACTGAAACGGCGACCAGCATCGTTCCGTTGGTCGCAGCAAGCAATCGTTGAGGAATTTTCGGCTCGCTGAAGAGCACTGAAACGCGAGGGCATTTGCGCGCGCAATCACGTCATCGATAAGTTGAGGAATTTTCGGCTCGCTGAAGAGCACTGAAACGTATAAGAGAATTGGACGCTGATTACGTTCCAGCGCCTGTTGAGGAATTTTCGGCTCGCTGAAGAGCACTGAAACAGATCATCACATACTCCAGCCCGTACTCCGCCTTCGTTGAGGAATTTTCGGCTCGCTGAAGAGCACTGAAACAGGTTCGAACAGCGCATCTTTCGCCCGCATTCCGCAGGTTGAGGAATTTTCGGCTCGCTGAAGAGCACTGAAACACGATACGTGTCGCTGAGACGCGCCAGCACGACAGGTTGAGGAATTTTCGGCTCGCTGAAGAGCACTGAAACTCCAGATCGTTGACGATCTCGTATCTGGTCGGCTCAGTTGAGGAATTTTCGGCTCGCTGAAGAGCACTGAAACATCCACAGATAGTGCGGTTTCATTTACGTCTCCTCGGTTGAGGAATTTTCGGCTCACTGAAGAGCACTGAAACTCGACGCGGCGACGTCACAGCGCCGCAACCGGCGACGTGTTGAGGAATTTTCGGCTCGCTGAAGAGCACTGAAACTATCCAGCGATCGGTCAAAGGGAAGGTTCATCTGGGTTGAGGAATTTTCGGCTCGCTGAAGAGCACTGAAACATCCACAGATAGTGCGGTTTCATTTACGTCTCCTCGGTTGAGGAATTTTCGGCTCGCTGAAGAGCACTGAAACCGCTACGGCACACACATTTTCAGCGTGCCTGCCGGGCGTTGAGGAATTTTCGGCTCGCTGAAGAGCACTGAAACCTAAAAATGACGTTCTCGTAGTCGCTTGCGCTCGGTTGAGGAATTTTCGGCTCGCTGAAGAGCACTGAAACTCAACACGACTATAGGAGTACTGCTATGCGCGTCAGTTGAGGAATTTTCGGCTCGCTGAAGAGCACTGAAACAACAGCGAGACGAGCGTGTCCTCAAGCGCCTGCGGCGGGTTGAGGAATTTTCGGCTCGCTGAAGAGCACTGAAACACTTCGACACCCGCACCGGCGCGTCGAGTTCCGGGTCGTTGAGGAATTTTCGGCTCGCTGAAGAGCACTGAAACGGATTGTATATCGACTCAATCTGATTATCTGCAATGTTGAGGAATTTTCGGCTCGCTGAAGAGCACTGAAACGGTTGAAGTTTAATACTGTGACGGTGCAAGGCAAAGTTGAGGAATTTTCGGCTCGCTGAAGAGCACTGAAACCAGGCGCGCGTGCATCGCGGGCGCTGGGCGTCGGTGGTTGAGGAATTTTCGGCTCGCTGAAGAGCACTGAAACAGCGAACTCACGCAGCGCCCACGCGACCACCACCACCGTTGAGGAATTTTCGGCTCGCTGAAGAGCACTGAAACGCGCGCAGACGGGAGTGGTTCTTCTCGTCAATCGGGATGTTGAGGAATTTTCGGCTCGCTGAAGAGCACTGAAACCTCTGGACGGGGCTCTTCGGTCTGCGTCTTGCGGTGTTGAGGAATTTTCGGCTCGCTGAAGAGCACTGAAACCGTCCGCGCTCGGCGTCCAGCGCGCGCTCTCACCGGTTGAGGAATTTTCGGCTCGCTGAAGAGCACTGAAACCCTTCAGCGTCGGCGCTTCGACTACCTTCGCCCAGCGTTGAGGAATTTTCGGCTCGCTGAAGAGCACTGAAACCTCTGGACGGGGCTCTTCGGTCTGCGTCTTGCGGTGTTGAGGAATTTTCGGCTCGCTGAAGAGCACTGAAACCTACTATGACCGCCAGTGACGGGTTTTTGAAGGTGAATGTTGAGGAATTTTCGGCTCGCTGAAGAGCACTGAAACCCATCATTCACGGCGCCGTCAATGAATGACATTCTCGTTGAGGAATTTTCGGCTCGCTGAAGAGCACTGAAACGCACGCCGACGCTGACCCGCACGCCGACTCGTACGGTTGAGGAATTTTCGGCTCGCTGAAGAGCACTGAAACAAACGCAAAAATCTTCACAGCGGCACCCCAGCCAGCGTTGAGGAATTTTCGGCTCGCTGAAGAGCACTGAAACTTCGTCGAGATCGCTGCTGGCGCGTAGTAGTAGTACGGTTGAGGAATTTTCGGCTCGCTGAAGAGCACTGAAACACATTTGCGCTGGGTGGTCGACTGGCTCTCGAACAGTTGAGGAATTTTCGGCTCGCTGAAGAGCACTGAAACCTGCATATGTCATGCTGCGCGCCGCGTGGCTGAGCGTGTTGAGGAATTTTCGGCTCGCTGAAGAGCACTGAAACCTTGCCACGCTTAACGAACGACCGATAACCGCTCCAGAGTTGAGGAATTTTCGGCTCGCTGAAGAGCACTGAAACGCAGACGCGCTGCGTCGTAGACGTCGAGCGTCTCGGGTTGAGGAATTTTCGGCTCGCTGAAGAGCACTGAAACCGCTCAGATCGCGTCGGAACTCGGCTGGTCGAGCGGTTGAGGAATTTTCGGCTCGCTGAAGAGCACTGAAACCCGCTCACTGCCGTTCGCGGACGGCGCCATGGACGTTGAGGAATTTTCGGCTCGCTGAAGAGCACTGAAACCAACAACACCCCATCAACTCAGTGAGCGAAATACCCGTTGAGGAATTTTCGGCTCGCTGAAGAGCACTGAAACACAGCGCAGTTGTGGTCAGCGTTGTGATCTGTCCCCAGTTGAGGAATTTTCGGCTCGCTGAAGAGCACTGAAACTTCTAAATAGCCGATATCTGATAGACGATAGACGATATTTCAGCGATTTCTGCTCATTTTCGGCTGGTTGAAGCTGCCCGACCATGCCCGCGCCGGGCGCGTACTACAGATTTCAGCGATTTCTGCTCATTTTCGGCTGGTTGAAGGGCTTTGAAACCTGGCAGGTTGATCGACTATTGGCTATCTACCATCATAATTTCAGCAATTTCAGTCGAAGAGCACTGAAATACCGATGA
>Ga0209227_1002347_pt1 | contig 13649 bp, 9 predicted proteins | sample YNPBryantNP2012_FD_185815 | JGI IMG/M metagenome (GOLD analysis project Ga0209227, IMG submission 185815) | Anoxygenic and chlorotrophic microbial mat microbial communities from Yellowstone National Park, USA - YNP Bryant NP 2012 (SPAdes)... ...
ACACTCGACGCTGGGATACCTTTCCCCGGCGCAGTTCGAGTCAGCTACCCTGGCCAATGCTGCCTAACAAAGTACCCGTACAACCGGGTACAGGCCAGAGTAACGCGCCTGCGGTGCGGCTGAGCGTGAGTATAATCGGCCCGGATAGACCAGATTCGGTAAAAACAAGTTCGCCAAACTCCGATGCCACTCTCTTCTCGCTGCTTTCCAGTGATGGAACGATTAGCGACGCTTCGACATTTACCAAAGAGAGTCCCCTGAGTCTTTTTACCCAGACCTCCTCCACTTCCAGCGCGGAAAGAGCCGGTCTGATGGGAATGATTCTGTGGCCAAGCTTTTCGGCAATGCGGTAACCGTCGCCGGTCGAACCAGTTCTCGGATACGACGCCCCACCCGTCGCAATTACCACTGCTGCGGCATCCATGCGCCCTCCATAAAGCTTGACCGCATCAACTCGGCGTCCGACAACCTCGACCTCCCGAGCCGTGGCATTCATCTTGATGACGGCACCCTTGCCTAACGCCCACCTCTCCACAGCATCAGCCACATCGCCGGCTTTCTGAGAAGCAGGAAACACCCTCCCACCGCGCTCGACGACGGTCTCTACGCCCATTTCCCCGAGCAATTCCAACAGTTCATCCCGAAAGAAGCGCGAGAACACACCGTGGAGGAACTTCCCGTTGGGCCCAAACGCATCAATGAAACTAGCTTTATCCGCGCTGTTGGTAATATTGCAACGTCCCTTGCCGCTAATTCGCAATTTTCGGCCCGTCCTGGGACCCTTCTCGAGAACAACCACCCTGGCTCCAAGCTCCGCCGCCCTGCCCGCAGCAAGGAGTCCCGCAGGACCTGCTCCTACTACGACAACACGGCCACTCATCGAACGCGCCTCATCTGTTTTAAAGCCGGAAATGATATCAGCGAAGTGGAAAACATCAACGACCTAATTAGACAAAGCGTCCTTGCCGTCCTCGGAACTGCAATAAAGCCCGGGAGTTTCGTTCCCGGGCTGGGTCTTTCACGCAGCGTGCGCATTTTCCTGAAGCAGCTCCTGGATGCGCACTTCCATTGCCCTCTCTTCATCAGCGCTTATGCGTGGTTTTACTATCTCAAAGATCTCTCGGGTGTCGGGATTGCGGTAAATCAGAATCACGACCTTACCCGGCTCCTGGAATGCTCCCAGCAACTCCAGCATCCCCGACTTGGCCATCGTCTGGCACACCGCGAATATAAAGATTCTCCTTACCTCTTCAGGTTGTGATTCGAACTCCTTCAGGAAAACGCGCGCTTCGGCTTGCAGCTCGTTCATCGTAACGGCCCCCTCGCGCCATAACGCGCGCTTCGCTATCGTCATTATACCCATCGTAGAAAGGGGTCGCCTTACGGGTTAGCGAGTAGAAGCTGCAAAGGCCTCCTTGGCGCCCGAGCTGATGATATGAAAGTCGTCGACATCGTCTGCGTCCACAATCATTCGCCAAACGCCCGCTTCCGTGCGCGATCCTCGCAAAAACACGAACGCCCTTCTCCCAGGTGACTTGAACGACGCACGCCATCCGCCACTTTCGTCGCCCGTCCGCTCAGCAACGCGCTCAGTGCCTTCGAAGTTCTCGAACTCGAGGCTTGCAAACCTAGACTCCAGCTTCGGCCATAGCACGCTGCGGAAGTAATCCTCCATTCGTCGCTTGATCTCTCCGTGACTGATGGGCTGCGAGGTAAACTTGAGGAATACATTTGGATTGGTCGGAACGGACTCAACCAGCGCAGCAAGACTTAGACTGCGCTCCGGGTCGAAAGAACCACCATTCGTAGTGGCCGCAATACGCATCCACTCGCACGCCACCTGGGGCTGAGATTCGGCAAGGGCAGCCGAGAGCGCCGCCTGAAGGCCATCACGACAAGTGCTGGTCTCAAATATCGTACCGCCATTTGCGCCCTCAACGCCAACGGGGACATCGTAACCCTGACCACGCAGTAGGTGCATTTTGGTGACAACGTTTATCTCGCCAGTTTCCACATGCATCACCTCGGCTCCGAACGCCTCTGCAACTCGCTCGCTGGCTAAACTTGTGGCATCGGATATGACCACCGCCAGCGGACCTTTTTGGGCGCCGCTGAGCCGCCTCCGGGCAAGCGCAAGAGCAACGTTAAAAGCCGCAACACGTTGTGGTGGAATAATCGCCGACTCATCTTGACCCGGAAGCACTAGGTTGCCGCGGTCGGCGTCATAATCAAACGCAACGCCGAAATGTGCCCTTTCGCGGGCCGCCGCTCTGGCGACACGCAAGAGCATATGACGCCCGCTCGCCGGGTCCAAGCCATCTGTATCGATACCGTGTTCAGGATACCCTAACTCAGCATTGATCTCAATCACGCGAACACCGAAGTGCTCCAGCACCCTAGCGTTGATGCCACATCCCGCGCCACCGTTTGGATCCAACAGTGCCGGCCCAAGCGTCAACGGTTTAAGGCAGTGTGGAGCAATACCCCAGTCGCGGCCGATGGTGTCGAGATAGGCTCTCTCGGCTTGAATGCGGGAAGACTCGTTCACAGGATTGCCAAGCGATTCCGAGATGGCGCTATCGCTGACAAGCGAAAGATCCTTGGCAAGCTTCGACACATCGTCGGACAAAGAAGCTACGTCGGCTATGACCTTACCCATCATACTCGCTGAAAGCAGCGCGCCTGGCGGAGCCCATTCTCCGCTGCCGTCCGACCGGCAGCCGGTAAGAAACTTGAAACCGTTATGCTCCAATGGATTGTGGCTGGCAGTGACCATCACCCCGCCATCCGCTTCAAGTGATCGAACGGCCGTTTCCGCTAAAGGAGTGGTGATAATGCCTAGGTCAATGACATCGATGCGACACCCAATCGACAAGCCTCCGGCTAGAAACCCGTGAACCAGAGCCCTAACGAGCGCTTCCCCAGTAGGGCGAGGGTCTCTGCCAACCAATATGGTCGCCTTACCAGCGCTAACAACACGTCGAACATAACACCATCCGTAGGCGCTGGCCAACAACGCCTGCTGCTGCGTAATCTCCGGACCATGGCCATATACCGTGCGGACCCCTGAAAACGACTGTACCAGCCCAGGATCGGCAAGCGCGTAACTGAGGAGTGCGGCTAGTGATTCACCTGTTCCATTCATAAGCTGCGTCACGTGTTATCCTTGAGCCATTTTAGTAGGTTATCGGCCTCAGCCTGAGACCCGACATAAGTATCGTAGAACACCATCTCCGGCCTTAGCTCTTTGTGAAAGATCCTAATCTCTTCTGGCGATGCCGAGATGATCAAGGATTTACCGCAATCTTGTATCTTATTGAGCAGATCCATCCACTCAATGAGCGGCGCCGCGCCCGCGCCCGGCACCCATTGTATCGAATGAATGGTAGGAATCGCGAGGAGATCGTCGAGGTGAACAAGCGCCCCAGGACCGTCAAGATGATACGCACAATGATCGAGAAATTGGCTCTCCTCCTCCAGCGCGGGGATCACGAGCCTTCGTGCCATCTCAGGGCTTATCATACAGATAAAATCGCACTGGATGCTGTTGAACTTGCCCCGGCTGTAGAACGGTAGCCACGTAGTTGTGCCTGTCTCGGCTTGGCCGGAAGCGTGATAGAGACCGTCATAGATTTGGGAATAGGTCCGCCGGACTCGGTTGTGAGCAGCTTCCACTTCCTCGAAGGAGTCGAGCAGGTCAACGCAGAGGGACTGCGGGCCTCGCATTGCCGCCAGGCAGTCCAAGTTTGAGTGCAAATCGTATACAGCTATACCAAACTTGCCCTTGGCGATTTCACGCGCATTCTTCGCAAAATCGAGGGCTGCGTACCACCAGTAACCGTGTGGACGGTCTATATCGGCCGCATCCGTCTTCCAATCCTGAATGAACGGCACCGCCCAACTGGTCTGCTGCTCCGGCGCAAACTCAAGTTCTGCCCCTAAAAACGCCGCATAGACATCCGGGCCGAAGTTGGGAAAGAAGAACGGCATAGCTTCACCGGCGAAATACGTAGCTGCTGCGCATCGATCATAGGCCCTTACATACGAGAGCAGATCATCCTCGGGATTATGCAGACCAGGATACGATGGTCCTGGTTCGCAGCCATCTTTGGGAGCGATAACGCGTGTGCAGGGACGGTCGATGATTTCCCTCGCCCAAAACGCGTCCCAACGTTGGACGGCCTCGTCAAAATCCGGTTTGTAAGCTAACTTCTCCATCTCGAACTCTCATCTATACGGCTCGCCCGTAGTCCCGTGCATACAAACAAATGGCACCCGAAACATACGCCGGGCGCCGAGTTATACAACGCGAGGTCAGCGTACATTCTAATTGGGTTTTGTCGCATCTGCTTTTAATGTGAACTTGGCAAAGAGCCGATCCTGCCTCACCTCAGCCGTGACCGAAACCTGAAACTTGTCTGGCAACGGCGTATCGGGTTTGGACGGCGTGAGGTCGAAGACCACTGTGTGTGTTTTGCCCGACTTAAGATCAGTAAACTTCAATTGCTTCGAGGTCTGCTTCCAACCAGATGGCACGGCAATCGCGAAGCTTCCTGTTATGGGGCGGTCGCAGTTGTTGACAAGCTTGGACTCAATGCGCGGTTTTCCGTCCTTGATCGTGTAGTTAGCCGTGAGATCTACCGGTGTCAGCGCGACCACGGCGTTGTTGCGTATTTCTGAGTTGGTAATGACCATATTCATTCGGTCACGAGCCCGCATTAGCAGCCAACAAGCTCTCGCCGTGCCCCGTGCTGTCTCTTCTGCATCATATCTAGTGCGCCACAGCATTTTCCGCATAGCTCTATCAGTCGGCACGAAAACGATAGAAGCTGCCCTGTGGTTTCGCTCCCCTGCAATACCGCTTCGAACCCATTGGATTGCCTGATCCAGAGTAGCCGCTACGCGCCGTTCCTCGCTGGAAAGGTTCTTATAGCGCTCATACAGGGGTTCCATCCGGCCTCTCATCGCATAAAGACATCTTAGAAGATCCGGGTCCACCACACATCCCGCCAACTCCACCCTAATTCCACTCTCCAGTTCCTCACGAGTCTTGACGCCACTGTGTTGGCCATTGATGTAGACATCGTACTTAGGCTCGGTAAGTCCCGGGGTTTTAAGGGTGAACGACTGCGGAGTCATAAGATGGTTTTGTACGTAGACACCTACCTGCGCTCCCTGGACACGAACCGCTAGTGCTTCGATGGTTTTGTCGTCGCTTGAAGCCTTTTTGTTAGCGACGTCGAGAGTAACTTCGGCAGCGACTGCACAGCAATGCAGCGCCGTAAGCATCACGACTACGAAGAAGAGCAATTGTGTGCGTAGGCATCCCAATTCTTGCCTACCTCCGCGGGGAAGTTGATTTAGTGTCATTATATCAAAGTCGGTTGGAAACGGCCAAGATTGCAGAGCAGGATTAGCTGAATCATATCTCGTAACGATGCGTTCGAATGCGGATGAGATCCCGTAGCACTTGCAAACCCGCCGAGAACGGCCTTATCTTGGAGCCTTCGGCGTGACTCCATATTACGGGTATTTCAGCTACGGTAAACCCCATCTGCTTGGCCACGTAGAGGGCTTCCACATCAAAGCCCCAACCGTCAAGTAGGGAAACTGAGAATATCTTTCGGGCAAGATCACCGCGGAAAAGCTTGAATCCGCACTGAGTATCTTTAATGCCCGGCACGGCAAGAAGCTGTATTGCCAGGTTTAACAATTTTCCACCAAGTTCGCGGTAGTAGGGCTGGTGTCTGCGTAGTTCGGCGCCTCTCACAGCGCGCGAGCCGATGGCTATGTCGTAACCTTTTCGTATCGCGGCAAAAAGTTTCTCCAGCTCCTCAATTGGCGCGGACAAGTCTGCATCGGTAAATGCAACATATTCTCCTCCCGACGCCATCACTCCCTGCCTCACTGCATAGCCTTTTCCACGATTGAGCATGTAAGTAACGATGCGGACGCTTTCCGAACCCGACGCAAACACGCGCGCGGCCTCTAGCGTGCCATCCGTGCTACCATCATCGACTAGAATAATCTCGTAAGATTCGCCTGCGGCTTTGAGGTAATTTTCCACCTTGGCCAGCGTATCGCATATCCGAAACGCTTCGTTGTAGGCGGGAATTACCAAGCTCAGATAAATGCGATCGGCGTCCATCAGCCCTCAAAGAGCGCGTCGACAAACTCTCGTGCGCTGAAATCTTCGATATCTTCGATCTTCTCTCCAGTGGTGACCAATTTGATCGGCAGCCCCAGTTCGTCCTTTATGGTGACGACGATGCCACCTTTGGCAGTACCATCAGTCTTAGCAAGGGCTATGCCGGTAAGCGGCACCGCAGACTTGAACTCACGGGCCTGGTTAACGGCGTTCTGCCCGGTAGTAGCATCAAGCACGAGCAGGGTTTCATCAGGGTCACGGTCGAGCGCTTTTCGGACTATGCGCCCAACCTTAGCGAGCTCTTCCATCAGATTCGTCTTAGTATGTAGTCGCCCAGCCGTATCCACTATCACTGCGTCAGCCCCGCGAGCAATGGCGGCCTGAATGGCGTCGAAAACCACAGCAGCAGGGTCCGCTCCCGGCTGATGCTTTACTATTTCCACCCCTACCCTGTTGGCCCATATCTCTAGTTGGTCGATGGCAGCTGCGCGAAATGTATCAGCAGCAGCCAGGATTACCCTGTATCCAGACTTCTTAAGACGGTGGGCAAGCTTGGCGATGGTCGTAGTTTTTCCTACGCCGTTCACCCCCACGAACAGATACACCGCCGGACGCACCGAAGGCTGGGCCAAACCGGAACCGTCACCATTGACGAGTATCTCCATAAGATGAGCTTTCAGCAACTCCCTGATCTCAACAGACTCTTTCAAGCGCTGGCGACGAACATCCTCACGCAGTTTCTCGACTAGGCCGGTAGCCGTGTGTATGCTCAGATCGGCCTGGACAAGCGTTTCCTCAAGCTCCTCAAGCAAATCGTCGTCAATCGGCCTTCGTCCGGTAAGAAGTTGGTCTACCTTGCTAAATAAGCCCTTGAATAGGCGCATTGTTCCTCCGTACGTAGCTGAAGCGGCTGTCGAACGCCGCTCCCGTTAATCAAGTATAATGCGCGGGATACAGGTAAGTAAAGAGTTCAGTCGTCTTTACAAAAGCAACGCCTGCCATTAGAATATGAACGTGGTCATAAATGACCGCGATTAAAAAACAAGTATGGAAGGCGATGACGGGGAGGAGTAGGCCGTCTACACACCCTCAGAGAGGAGGCGATTGGTGCGAAGCCTCCGGGTTGTTCTGGTCGAACGTCGCCCCTGAGCTCCGGGAACGAAAGGCAATCGAGTACGTTCCGGCGGGTCGGCCCGTTACAGCTTGAATCGAGCCCTGCCTCGAGTGGGGGAATCAAGGTGGTACCACGGTAGTGGCTTGAGAAGCCCCTGTCGTCCTTGAGTGAAGGCCGCACAGGGGCTTTTGGTTTGCTGAGCGTATCGAGAGGGGAGAGAAAATTATGCGAACTCTCAGTTACGGAGAAGCGAAATCGTGGTTCTGGATCCGAACCTGGATGTGGATGATTCCTGCGATAATCGTCACTATAATGGGCTCTTTCGCCGTCTTCTGGCACGTGCCAGACTTTACAAGAAGGTTCTGGTTCGCCGTAATATCAGGCGTGGGAACGGTGCTGATCGGGCTTGCTGTGGCTGCTGTATCGGTTCAATTCCCATGGATGCAAGCCGGTTCAAAGTTCGCATTCGTGCTCAATGGCGTCACTTGTGCGATAATCGCCGGAGCACTCGCGTTCGTGGTCGGCAACGTTCTTTTAAGCATCGTATTCAACGACATGCCCAACTTCGCAACGCATCCGAAGGCCTATGAAACCTTCTCCCGCATGTACAGGATGTCCCACAGGGTAATGCGATTATCCTCGGCAGCGGGCGGAGCGTGGGGATTTGCGATAGGCATCTGGTTTGCGCTTCGACACGATAAGTATTTTCTGGACCGGTTGTAAGCACAGAGGAGGGAACGACATGAAGCAGGTCAACAAAGCAGACTTGCCAACGGTTTACGATCCGACCAACGTCGAGCAGAAATGGTATAAGTACTGGATCGATAAGAATTACTTCCATGCTGAAGTAGAGGACGGAAGGCCGGCCTACTGCATCACGATACCGCCGCCCAATGTCACCGGCTCGCTTCACGTTGGACACGCTTTGTGCTACTCCATCCAGGACGTACTCACACGCTGGAAGCGTATGCAGGGGTTCAACACACTATGCCTACCCGGAACGGACCACGCTGGCATCGCCACTCAGAACAAGGTCGAACAGCAACTTGCTGAGGAGGGTCTTACCCGGCACGACCTCGATCGCGAGGAGTTTTTGAAGCGCGTTTGGGCTTGGAAGGAAAAATACGGCGGGGAAATACTACATCAGTTCCGCACGATGGGCTTCTCGTTCGATTGGGCACGTGAACGCTTCACCATGGACGAGCAGTATTCCGACGCCGTTTTAGAGTCTTTCATAAGGCTTTTCAACAAAGGCTATATCTACCGAGGCACGCGCGTTATCAACTGGTGCCCTCGCTGCCATACGGCCATCTCCGACATAGAGATCGAGTACGTCGAGCAACACGGACATCTGTGGCACATTCGCTACCCTCTAGATGACGGTTCGGGCTTTATAGTTGTTGCAACAACGCGACCGGAGACGATGCTCGGCGACACCGGCGTGACCGTAAACCCCAAAGATGAACGCTACCAGCATCTGGTTGGAAAGCGGTGCAAATTGCCGTTGACCAACAGGATCATCCCGATAATCGCGGACGAGTTCGTAGATATGGAGTTCGGGACCGGCGCCGTGAAAGCCACTCCCGCACACGATCCCAACGATTTTGAAATAGGCTTGCGACACAACCTCCCGCATGTAGTGGTAATTGGTCCCGATGGCACAATGACGCAAGAAGCCGGCCCCAACTACGAAGGTCTGGATAGATACAAGGCGCGCGCAAAGGTCGTGGAAGATCTCAAAGCCCTTGGACTACTGGAAAAAATCGAGGACTACACGCACTCGGTCGGTACTTGCGAGCGTTGCCACACAGTTATCGAACCACTGCTCTCAGAGCAATGGTTCTGCAAAATGAAAGAGTTAGCCGCTCCTGCCATAGATGTTGTGCGAGAGGGACAGATCAAGTTTTGGCCGGATCGTTATGCAAAGATATACATAGACTGGATGGAGAACATCCGCGATTGGTGCATCTCACGCCAGTTGTGGTGGGGCCACCGCATTCCAATATGGAAGTGCGAATGCTGCGGTGAATATGTCGCCGCGAAGAACCCCATCGATGCGTGTACGCAGTGCGGAAGCACCGACATAACCCAAGATCCAGACGTGCTAGATACTTGGTTCTCTTCAGCACTTTGGCCTTTTGCAACGCTGGGCTGGCCTAGGGAAACACCAGAACTAGACTACTTTTACCCAACCGACGTTCTAGTAACAGCTCGGGAGATCATCTATCTGTGGGTTGCAAGGATGATTTTCTCCAGCCTGGAGTATTTGGACGGCAAAATTCCTTTCAAAGACGTCTACATCTACGCAACCGTACTTAACGAGGAAGGAAAGCGGATGAGCAAGTCCCTGGGTACTGGTGTCGATCCATTGGACCTGGTCAACCGCTACGGAGCCGACGCGCTGCGCTTCGCGTTGATCCAGCAGGCCGGCAAGAATCAAGACATACGCTTCTCGGACCGCCGTGTCGAGGTGGTGCGCAACTTTGTCAACAAGATCTGGAACGCATCGCGGTTTGTAATAATGAACCTAGACGGGTTTGATCCGACCACGCCATTAGATAGCTCAGCTTTCTCGCTGGAAGATCGCTGGATCCTCTCACGATTAAACAAGACTATCGAAGCCGTGAATAAAGGGTTCTCGGGCTACGATATGGACGACGCCGCACGTGCCCTTTATGAGTTCCTATGGAGCGAGTTTTGCGATTGGTATATTGAGATCGCAAAACCACGTCTGCGCTCCGATGGACAGGACAAGACCCGCACGCAGGCCGTGCTCTTCCACGTACTGAATACGATTCTTCGTCTGCTGCACCCGATCATGCCATTCATCACGGAGGAAATATGGCAGGCACTGCCGGTGGAGGGCGACAGCATAGTGGTGGCGCACTTCCCTGAAGCCGATCCGAGGCGCGACGACCCAGAAGCCGAGTGCCGGATGGAAGCACTTATGGAGGCGGTGAGAATCATCCGCGACTTCAAGGCGGAGGCAGGATTGTCTCTAAGACAAAAAGTTGAAGTCGGCCTCGAGTCACAATCGGATCCCCTAACTGCAGAGGAAAAGCACTTTATCGAGCATTTGGCTGGCGCCCAAGTTTTGTGCTCGGAGGAACTCGCGATCACCGGTAACCATTTGTCGGGAATCGCCCCTGGTCTTGGAACGTTTACTTTCAAACTGCCCGAAGTAAACCGGGAAAAAGAGCTGGCTAAGGTGCTGGCAGAGTTGGCATCGGTGGAGAAGGAATTACAGCGTTCTCAGGACAAGCTGGACAACCCCAACTTCCTCTCCCGCGCTCCCGCGGAGATCGTGGAAAAGGAGAGGAGAATCGTTGCGGAGTTGGCCGAGAAGAAACAGCAGTTGGAGTACCGTAAGTCGGCCCTTGGCGCTTAGCAATACGTTCCATCTGCATCGCCCATTGGACACTCTCTGTAGTTTTTGTGATCGCAATCTAAAATGCTCGTCTGCAAGCCCGAAGTTGGTAAAGAGGCTTGCAATTCGGTCATAGATTGTCTATAATGAATGCCAGGCCGGCCGAAGCTGCGGCCATAGGGAACGCTGCGGATGACGTTCGACGTCGCCGCGCTGAAATGACCGCTCGTGACGAGGTACAATGATTAGCGAAACTCCGATTCTCGTGCCCACCTACGTGGGTTTTGCCCCAAAACTAAACGGCACCATCAGCGATCATTCGTGGTCGTTAGTCGAGAGCATTACGGGTTTCCAACTAATTGGTGGTCGTGGACTGGCATCGCAGCAGACATACGTGCGCGTCTGCTACGACAGGTCGGCCCTGTATTTGCGCTTTGAGTGTTTGGAAGATCAGATCGACAAGCTCATGCTGGACCGTAAACAAGATAACCTGCCCGTCTGGCGAGACGACTCCGTTGAGGTACAGATTAGCCCCTACAGCGTGGCCAGTAATTCCACTCGCCATCGGTTTGTTGTCAACGCGCTTGGCGCCAAGACTTATCGCCGTCCTGACTGGGTACGCGAGAATGAAAACTGGCGGGCGTCGGCGCGGATTCTGAGCGATCGCTGGATCGCAGAGATGGTCATTCCGTTCGAAACGATCGAGCCACTTGGTCGTAACGATGAGTGCTGGCGGATCGCTATGTGTCGGAGGGAGAATCCTCACGATGAGTACAGCACATGGTCTCCATGCCAAAACGTACCCTGTAGGCTCGATGAGATGGGCAGACTGATCCCGCCTGCAGCGGCATATCGGTTCACTAAGTTCCGCGGCAAGCCGACTCCTATCAAGACTGAGAGCTCAGCAAGACCCGGACTGTTAGTGGTCAGCGGACCGGCGCGACGGATTGAAAGCGTTGATAGGGTAATCCCCGAACCCCAGGAAGCTCATCGGCGTCCCAGTAGGTCTGATTTCGTTATACGGCCCGAAAGCCGCATTGTAGTAAACGACGACCCTGACGAAATTGACCTGTGGACGGCACGCGAGTTGAACAATTCGCTATCTCGGATGGGGCTCGCGGAGTTGGACATCGCTACACCGTCAGAGGTGGGATTGACACCGACAGCCGCCGAAGGTAACATCGTGATCGGCGAAGGCTCTCGCAACAGGCTTCTACGAGCCGTTTGCGAAAAGGACGAGGTCAGGATGCCACGCGCAAGCCTTAGCACCGGCGCAAACGTCGTGGACGTAATGCCCGAGCGCGTTGTGGTGGCCGGCCAGAATAAGTGCGACACATACTACGGAGTTCAGACGCTTAAGCAACTGCTAAAGAAAGCCGATGACGGCAGGGTCAGCGTGCCGTCTATCTACGTAAGAGATTTCCCGAGATTCGCGTTTAGGGGAGTGCACCTGTATTCCTCGCGGGATGCGCTCTCCTACATCGGCAAACTCATTGAGCGTGTCCTGGCTCCGCTCAAGATCAACCACATACTACTACAGACGGAACGCATTGCGTGGGATAGCTGCCCGAGCGTAATCGATGAGAGCAATTTCATGCCCAAGGATGATGTGCGACAGCTTGTGGAAATTGCCCGAAAGCACCACATTAACATCACGCCAGCTATCGAGACGCCTGGACACTTCGATTGGGTATTCCGCGATGAACGCTATTTGGATTTCTGCGAGGATCCTGAGAATCCGTTCTGCTACTGTATGAGCAATGAGTCCGCACAAAAATTCGTTCGGAATCTCCTAGATGAGATTGTAGACTTGTTTGCAAAGCCTACGTATGTGCACATAGGCAGAGATGAGTTCGTGTCAAGAGGCCGATACCCTGCCGACAGCGTATGTGCTGAGATCGGAAGAGAAAAACTATTCTTCCAAGACATACTCCGAATTCGCGACTACCTGCGATCAAAGGGTTGCCAGACTATGATGTGTGGTAGTATGGCGGCGGCCCCGTTGTTCCGCGAGCACATAGATAGTTTGCCGAGGGATATCGTGATCACAGAGTGGGTTCATTCACCCAGCGAGGTCTATCCCACGGTTAACTTTTACCAATCGCGTGGGTTTCAGGTCATTGGAACTAGTTGGTATGATCCGCGCAACATACTTTCGTATTCGCGCTACGCAGCTAAACGCGGTATCCTAGGTATGCTGCAAACAACGTGGACTTACTTCCGCACTGAGGAGGAGATACTTCGCCTTCAGCCTCAGCACGCCTATGCACACGTCCTGGCGGCGGCGTGGTCGTGGAATCCAGTCAAACCCAGCGTTGAAAACCTACCCTATAGGCCATCCGCCGAGTTCCACAGGATGTTTTCAGGCGAGGATACTTCGCCGGAGATTGAATACCGCTTCGTGAACATCGAGTCCTACTGCAACATGTCCCGAATCGACTCGGGTCGTACGCTCGGCTGGTTGGGCCTTGGCCGAGGCAACGACCTGCGGGGCATTCCCGAAGGCATCATCTCAATCGGCAAACGTCCGTATTTGATCTTGCCCGCGCGTCTGGATTCGCCTGCGGTAATAATGCTAGGCGCGGACGGTCCGCTCGATCAGTTCCCTCGTTCAGTGACCGGAATACGCGTGGACGACTATGTCAAAGGCCTGTGCTTTCTTCACGGAACCGCGTATGGTGACGATTACGAGACCGAAGTAGGCGCAATCACTATCAACTACGAGGATGGCGAGTCACACCGCATTCCTTTGCTTTATGAACGTAACATCGCAGCCTGGGACGATCAGACATCCGGCATGTCCTACCAGTTTGCTTGGCGTGGAAAGGCACAAGATGGACGGACGGTGGGAATATGCGAGCTGAGCTGGACTAATGAACGCCCAGATCACAAGGTATTGAGCATAGACCTTGCCGCAAGCTCGTCACAGGCACCGCCGTTTTTCTTAGCTATCACGGCCGAGATGTTGGCTTCCGTTCCCTCTTCCGAGGTTTCGACTCGCTCTTTTTCTCAGGCGGAGC
>Ga0209227_1002358_pt1 | contig 13603 bp, 10 predicted proteins | sample YNPBryantNP2012_FD_185815 | JGI IMG/M metagenome (GOLD analysis project Ga0209227, IMG submission 185815) | Anoxygenic and chlorotrophic microbial mat microbial communities from Yellowstone National Park, USA - YNP Bryant NP 2012 (SPAdes)... ...
AATAGTTATCACCGGCATAATTATACAGCAAACCGGGGGATAGGATAGGTTAGGGTTGTGTTACGATTCCGTTGCGCCAGAGCGGTTGCGAGGGGGAGCCGATCGCTGCCCGGGAACAAGGGTGCTATCGGATATGCGTCCTGGCTATCATGAGGTTTGCACGCGGGTGTGAGATAGGCACAACTGGATTCCGCGCGTCGGGGGCGCGGGTTGTGACCCGCGCCGCACTGTTGTGACTCGCGCCGCGCAGGGCCAGTGCATCGCACCCTGGAATCAGTTGTGCGCATAGGAAAACCTGCGCGAGGATGATACTATTGGGGCATCAGACCAGGAAGTCGCGCAACTTGCGCCTGTAGCCCGGGTGGCGCAGCTTACGCAGCGCCTTGGATTCGATCTGGCGCACCCGCTCACGGGTGACACCGAAGGCCTGGCCGACCTCCTCCAGGGTATGGCTTTCGCCATCCTTAAGCCCGAAACGCATCTCCAGCACAGCCCGTTCCCGTTCGGTCAGTGAGCTGAGGAGAGCGTTGAGCTGTTCCTTGAGCAACTGGTTAGAGGTGACGTCGTCTGGGGCGGGCATAGTCTCGTCCTCGATGAAATCTCCCAGCTCACCGCTTTCATCTGAGCCAACGGGCATGTCCAGCGACATGGGTTCTTCCGAGATACGCATAATGCGGCGCGCCTTGGCCGCTGCACGCCGTAGCCGTCGTTCGAGCGTGGGAGATAGTGGCTCCCCCTTGCTTTGCGCGTTCAGTATGGCGACCTTGTCCTCCGGTTCCAGCAGGTCCGCTTCCAGGGCCAGCTCCTCCATTGTCGGTTCCCGCCCGAGCACCTGTGCCAGCTCCCGCTGTATGCGCAGCAGGCGGTTGATTGTATCTACCATGTGGACGGGGATGCGGATGGTCCGGGCCTGATCGGCGATGGCGCGACTGATCGCCTGCCGGATCCACCAGGTGGCATAGGTGGAGAACTTGAATCCTTTGGTGTGATCGAATTTCTGGGTCGCCCGGAGCAGGCCGATATTCCCTTCCTGGATCAGGTCCAGGAACGAGATCCCACGTCCCACATAGTGCTTGGCGACATTGACCACCAGGCGCAGGTTGGCCCGTGCCAGAAGCTGCCTGGCCTCTTCACCATGTGTTTCCAGCTCACTCCACAGCGGCCCGGTTTCCTCACTTGTTCGAGCCAGGGCAATCACTTCGGACAGGGGGGGCAGTTTTTGATGCTCACGCCATTCCTCTACAATCAGGTTGATGATGGAATCGGGCAGCAGATACAAAACGATGAGCATGTCAAACAGCGGGTTGGTCAAAGAAGTCCACCAACTGTCCTCCATGTCCTCTGCCTCGCTCCACCCCGTCTGCACCAGGAAGTTATGGAGGCTGGAGGGGATCGCAGGGAGAAGTTCACGGCGGAGAGCCCTGGCTTCATCGCTCAACGCGAGCGGGTCCGGTGGGGTCAGACCCAGGCGTGTACAGTTTTCTTTTACGGCCTCCCAGGCTTTGCCAAGTGCCTCATAAAGTGCGGCCACGACTTCAACATCTGTCGCCTCCCTGCCGTTACTCTTGCTCAGGTGTGAACGCAGGTTTGAGAGGTAGACGCTCGCCTCACGCTTGGTGGCCAGCCAGATCTCCTGATGAGGCTCCAGAAGCGGCACCCGTCCGATCTCGCGCAGGTACATGCGCACAGGGTCGTCCGCCATAATGAACGGCGCTTCTTCCAGGAGGTCCGTCAGGTCCTCCTCTTCGATCTCTTCCAGCTCTGCGACCGGGGGCTCGTCTACCTGATCGAAGTATGAGAACTCCTCGTCCTCCTCGTCGGAGAGCATGGCATTCATCTCCAGGAACATGTCGCCCTCTTCATCCAACGCGGAGAAGCGCCTGGAACGCCCGGCGGTTCTTCCCGTTTCCGGACCGGCAAGGTTTGTCGTCCTGGTTTTTTGTTTGCGTCTGGGTTTCTCTTCCGTCGGCATCTGGTCTCTTTACTGTTATCTGCCCGTCCAGCTCCACCTCTGCGCCAGGGCTCGTTGTGTGCGTCGCAGCGCATCCGCATGGGCCAGTTGAGCACGATCATACTGCTTTGCCCGTATGTCCCCTCCCTGTTGGGCCTCAATCCTGAGCGCCTGTAACTCCTGCCCCAAACGTTCGAGATGTCTTTTCCGCAAGCGCAATATGGTCAGCACGGCATCGCGTACGAGTTGTTCGTCGGCAAGGCCGGAGAGGTCGAGCCTGAGCAGCTCGTCGAGACAGGTATGCAGATCGGCGGGCAGTTGGAGGCGCAATGCGCCGGGTAAGTCGGGGGAGGGGGCGCTCAGAACCCCCTCCCAGGCCTCGAAAATGGCCCGGTAATTGACGTTCTGGAAGTCTCCCTCCCTGATTATTTCCACCTGCTGCTCCGCAAGGATTTCGTTCGCCTGAGGGAGGAGGTCGGGCCGCTGAAGCAGTAGCGAGAGCAAATGGCCCTCCAGGTCGGCATCACCCGTCTCATGCTCAGCGGTCATTTCGGCACTTTCCGGCTGCCTTTGCGCAGTCTTAAGGGTGACCTCAGCAAGGCGCGCATGCACGGCGCGCACGTCCAGACGCAGTGCGCGTGCCACTTTCTGCACATAGTCCTCTCGCTCGACCGGGTTGGCCACGGCGCGCAGGATCGGGATGAGGGTATCCACCAGGCGTGCTTTCGCCCTGGTGTCGTCAGGGTTGAGCTCCTCCAGCAGAACCCGCAGGTAGAAATCAACCACCGGCAGTGCTTCGCCGAGCCGCTCGTTCCACTCATGGGGATTTTCCCGGATCAGCTCGTCCGGGTCCTTGCCTGAAGGCAGGCAGAGGATGCGGATTTCAGCGCCCAGTCTCGATTCATACCCGACCAGGCCGCGCGGGTCGAAGATCGGTTCCCACTCCTGTGTCATCACATCCCGCGCCACCTCGATACCCCGCAGCGTCGCCCTGATGCCGGCTGCATCAGGATCGAGCGCCAGTACCAGACGACGTGTGTAACGCTGGAGCTGGCGCAACTGTGCCTCGGTGAGCGCAGTGCCCATCTGGGCCACCACGTTGGTGAAACCGGCCTGGTGAGCCTGCATTACGTCCATATAACCCTCGACAATGACCGCACACTCCTCACGCCTGATGGCCGGCCCGGCCAGGTCAAGCCCGAAAAGGAGCTGGCTTTTATCAAAAAGCGGCGTCTGGGGGGAGTTGATGTACTTGGGCGTGCCATGCGGATCAAGTGTCCTGGCCCCGAATCCGACTACGTGCCCCTGTCTGTCACGGATAGGGATCATGAGCCGGTCACGGAAGCGGTCGTACGTGCTTCCATCCTCGCGCTTCACCAGCAGGCCGGCCCTAAGCAATTCCTCGACTGTGTACCCCTGTTCTGTCAGGTGATCACGCACGCTATCCCACCCCGGCAGGCTGTAACCAAGCATAAAGCGCTCTACCGTCTCTGCGGCAAGCCCACGCCCGGCCACATAGCTCCGTGCATGACCGGCTTCTGGAGCATGGAGCAGCAGCCGGTGATAATAGTGGGCCGCGGCAGCCAGCAGCGCGCGCAATCGCTCCGTCTCTTCCTGGAGGCGAGCCTGCGCCGGCGTGCGGGGACGCAATTCAACGCCGGCCCTGCGCGCCAGTTCCTCCAGCGCTGTATGGAAGTCCCAGCCCTCACGCTTCATCACGAAGGTGAAGATATCGCCCCCCTCACCGCACGCGCCGAAGCAATGCCAGCGTTGACTGTCCGGGAAGACCACAAACGAAGGGGTCTTCTCGGAATGGAAAGGGCAAAGAGCTTTGTAGTTCCGCCCTGCCTTCTGAAGTGGCAGGTAGGAGGATATCAGCTCAACGATGTCAAGCCGGTTTTTGATCTCGTCAATAGCGCTCACCGGAATGCCTCACCATATGGAGCATCCAGTCAGGGGATTTACTCAGACAGATCGCTGCTGCCGGACAGTATACCTGTGTCCCGCCTATATATTGTACCCGGCTTGTCCATTCACGCAACCCGCCATTTGGAGCCTGTCTGAAAGACGTAACCGACGCATCCCTACACTTCGGTATAAGCGGCATAGGGATGCCGCTTGCACGGTTTTCGGATAGGATCTCAGTGCAGGACAACTGCTCGCAGTTGTCCTGCAATGCGGGGACACTTGCTCTATGCGGCAAAATATGTAAAATAGGTAACTATTCACGCCGATTGAAAATCGTCCTCCCTGGGCACTTCGTGCCGGTTGTCGGCCTTCGCCGACAACCCATATGTGCTCGTCTGAGAGACCTGGTCGGCGAAGGCCGACCAAAGGCCTGCGGCCCAAGAAGGGTGTACGGGCGAGGCGCGCCTCGCCCCCTACAGTCACCGCCTGAATAGTTACTAAAATAGAAGCAGGCCGCTCTGGCCCTATACAGCTCTGCGAGGGTTTCCTGCATGATCATAGGCGCCTGTAAGGTTGAATTATATCTCCCTGGCAACGGTTCCCTCAAGGGCAAGCGAAGCATCCTGAAACCGCTGATGACCCATCTACGCCGTGAGTTTAACCTGGCTGTCGCGGAGGTGGCCCGTAATGATGCCTGGCAGTCAGCCGAAATGGCGCTGGTCACCGTCTCCAACCATCGCGACCATGCTCACGTGGTGTTGGAACGGGCGGTGCATTGGATCGAACTCTACCACCCCGAGGTCCAGGTTGTGGACTGGGAGATCGAGATTTTGTAGTGCTCTTGGAACTCAATGCGCTTCGAATAGGGCGCCGGAGCAAAGGCCTCATCCGGATTTTCCGCCTGAAGGCTCGCCCTCCGGACGTTATTTGAGCAGTATCGCCCTTAAACTGCCCACCGGATTAATCGTGGCCGGAGACCTTGCTGTGGAACGATGTACTTACCAGTGCCCGGATCAGGAAACGCGTGTCGAGCTTACCGTTGTTAACTCGCGCTTTATCGCCACTGCGGCCCCGGCCTTCAGCGTGGACGAGGCCAGGGAGTTCATCGCGCGTATTAAGCGCGAGTTCTCTGACGCCACTCACAACGTATCCGCCTATCTGATCGGGCATGGTGCTACAGTCATTGCCCACTGTTCCGACGACGGCGAGCCGGCGGGTACGGCCGGACGTCCTGTGCTGGCAGTGCTCCAGGGCAGCGGCATGGGAGATGTGGCCGTTGTGGTGACGCGCTACTTCGGCGGGACCAAACTGGGGACCGGCGGTCTGGTGCGTGCTTACGGGGAAGCAACACGACTGGTCCTGGCTGCCCTGCCCCGTGCGGTTAAAATTGTCGCCCACAAAGTCGCTATTGTCCTTCCCTACTCTTACTATGAGCGAATACACCTGCTCATCGCTGCTCATCGGGGCGCAATAGTGAGGGAGGATTTTGCTGCCGAGGTGAGGGTTATAGCCCACCTGCCCGCTGAACAATTTTCGGCTTTCCAATCCGCGCTGCGGGAAACATCCTCTACTGCCGTCAGCGTGGAAATTATCGAGCCAAACACAACCACTCTGGTACCGGTGACAGGCAAATGAAAACTCTGACGTATGCACAGCAGCATCAGGCCAGGTTTCTGGCCGAATTGAAGGAATTCCTGCGTATTCCCAGCATCAGTACCCTGCCGGAGCACCGTCCGGACGTAGAACGTGCGGCTTTGTGGCTGCAGGAGCGACTGCTTGAGGCCGGTTTTCCCACCGCCAGGTTGATCGCGACCGCTGGCCATCCCGTTGTCTATGCGGATTGGACCGTAGCGTCCGATGCCCCAACAGTCCTCATCTACGGTCACTATGACGTGCAGCCACCCGATCCACTGGAGTTGTGGCATACGCCGCCGTTCGAGCCGACGATTGTGAGCGATGATATATTTGCCAGGGGCGCTGCCGACGACAAGGGACAGTTATACGCTCACGTGAAAGCGCTCGAGTGTTACGGCAGGACGGTGGGCGCGCCACCGCTCAACGTCAGGTGCATTTTCGAAGGAGAAGAGGAGAGCGGCAGCCCTAACCTGGCGCCCTTCATCCGCGAACATGCGGAACTGCTCGCTGCCGACGTGGCTGTCGTCTCCGACACGCATATCCTGGGCAAGGACATGCCCTCCATTATCTACGCGCTGCGTGGGCTTGTCGCTGCTGAGGTCGAGGTGCGTGGCCCTGAGCACGACCTGCATTCCGGCATCTACGGTGGAGCCGTGCATAACCCCGTTCACGCCCTCTGCGAGATGATCTCCCGGCTGCACGATAGCAACGGGCGGGTCACGGTGCCGGGCTTTTACGATGCAGTGCGCGATCTCAGCACGGAGGAACGGGCGGAGCTGGCACGTGTCCCGTTCGACCGTGAAGCCTGGCTGCGCGAGGCGGGGGTGCAAAGCGAATGGGGCGATCCCGACTATACCATCATCGAGCGCACCACGGCGCGGCCAACACTCGATGTCAACGGCATCTGGGGAGGATACACCCAGGCCGGCACCAAAACTGTGCTCCCCGCCACTGCGCACGCCAAAATCTCCATGCGGCTGGTGCCGGACCAGGACCCGCAGGAGATCGCACAACGGTTGAAGGACTACCTGCTCCGGATCGCGCCACCCACAGTACGGGTTACGGTGACCTGTTTTCCCGGAACCAGAGGCATCGTCGTCCGCCGCGAGGGGCCGGCAATGCGCGCTGCCTCGCAGGCTTACGCTGAGGTGTTCGGTCGGCAGCCCGTTTTTATGCGCGCTGGAGGCTCTATCCCGGTCGTCACTATGTTCCAGGAGCTGTTGGGCATGGAGACGATCCTGCTTGGCTTTGGCCTGCCGGATGACCGGTTGCATGCGCCCAACGAGAAGTTTCACCTCCCGAACTTTTACCGCGGCATCGAAACCATCGTTCGCTTCATGGCCATCCTGGGCCAGCAGACCGACTCGCCGGACCGGATGTGACCATGCAACGCGCGTCGCGTATCCGCGGCATCGGGATGGTGAATGTCGCCACCCTGACATGGGCTACCAACATGACGCTGGGGCGCTGGCTGCGCGACGATATCGGCCCATTGACGCTGACCGCACTCCGTTTCGCCATCGCCGGGACTGTGCTGACATTTCTGCTGCGGCGCCACTTCGCCAGCCATGAGGAGCATCAGCGCATCAACCGACACGAGCTTGCGTTGCTGGCAGGGATGGCGCTCACCGGCGTCGTCGTATTCGCACCCGCGCTCTACCTGGGATTGCGTTTCACAACGGCAGTGAATGCCACCCTGATCAACGGTTTCGGCCCGTTGATCACCGGGCTGCTGGCCACCTTACTGGTCGGGGAACCGATGTCTTGGTGTCAACTGACGGGCGCCTGCGTGGGACTTGCCGGTGTGGTGGTGTTGATCTCCGGCGGCAGAGCAGTGTTTGACATACCGCACATCAACGCAGGCGACCTGCTCATCCTGGGCACAACGGTCCTCTGGGCACTCTATTCTGTGCTCGGCCGGCTGCTTATGCGCCGGCGTTCCCCCCTCTTCGCAACCACGCTGTCTACTCTGCTGGGCCTGCCGATCCTGCTGCCGGCTGCCGTGTGGGAGCAATATGTTCTCCCTGTCCACGTTACCTTACGCCTTATCCTTGCCGTGCCCTACATTGGCGTTGTGCCTTCGGTGATCGGTTTCCTGGCCTGGAATGCCGGCGTACATCTGCTGGGCCCAGGCGGTGCGATGGTATTTTATAACACGCTCCCACTGTACGGCGCACTGGTAGCTTACCTTTTCCTGGGTGAGCCGATTGGCCTCAGCCATCTGGCCGGCGCGGTGTTGATCATTGGCGGAGGAATGTGGGCTGCCTGGAGACCACAGAGCAGGGATGTACGTTGATTATCTGACGCTTGCCTGTCTGCGCGACCGGCTTGACGCTTTGCTTGGGGCACGCGTCCAGCAAGTACTCCAGCCGGATCCGCTCTCGATCGGCCTGGAACTCTACGCCGGGCAGCGAGTTCAGCTCCTTATCTCGGCTCACCCGGAGCACGCCCGTGTGCTTATTGTGCCTTACAAACTGCGCCGTGGAGTGGAGAAGGAGACACCTCTGCTGCTCCTGCTACGCAAATGGGTCCGCGGCGCCAGGCTGGTGGATGTGACTCAACCAAGATGGGAGCGCGTGCTGTGTTTCCGCTTCGAAGGGCATGCCGGGGCATGTTGCCTGGTCGCAGAAGTAATGGAACGGCACAGCAATGCGATCCTGGTTGGGCCAGACGGGGATGTGCTGGACGCGCTCAAGCGGGTAGGAGCGGAGATGAACCGCTATCGGGTGACGTTGCCCGGCCACCCATATCAGCCGCCACCATTGCCGGCCATTCGTCGTCCCCCCGCCCCCATGACGCTGACAGAGTGGAGCGCCCTGCTCGCCTCCGCTGCACCGGATGAGTCGCTTGCGCATTTGCTTACCGGCCGGCTGTTGGGCATCAGCCCGCTGGCTGCGAGGGAAATCTCCTTTCGGGTCACCGGCGACGTCAACTCACCTGCACGCGCGGCTGCCCCCGAAGCGGTGGCCAGTGCCGTGGAGGAGTTGCTTGCGCCGCTTGAGACCGGTTCTCCCTGGCGGCCCAACCTGGCATTGGACGAAAACGGTGCCGTCATCGCTTTTGCTCCTTATGAGCTCCACCAGTTTGAACGTGTTGAAGCAGTTCCCAATATCTGCGAGGCTATGTGGCGCTACTTCGAGCAACTGCTCTCTGCCGATCCATACGGAGCCGCCCGCCGACAGGTGCAGGAACTGATTGACCGGGCGCGTTCGCGCCTCCAGCGCACATTGGAGCAGCTCCAGTCTCAGGTGATTGATGAGGCCCAGGTGGAGGCCCTGCGTGAGGCAGGGGAGTTACTGCTGGCCTATCAGAGCCAGGTGCAGCGCGGTAGCGAAAAGGTCGTGTTACCGGATTACAGTGGAAAGCCACGTTTAATCGAGCTTGATCCTTTGTTGACGGCGGTGGAGAATGCTCAGGAATACTTCCGCCGCTACCGCAAGGCTGCCCGTGCCGGAGGAGAGATCGCTGCCCGCGTGGCCCGACTGGCCCCGGAGCTGGAATATCTCGACCTGCTGGCGGCCGATCTGGCGATGGCCGAGACGCGGCCGGAGATAGACGCGGTGCATGACGCATTACAATCAGCCGGCTGGGCACCCCAAACATCCCGCCCTCGCAGCGGGCAGCTCGGGAGCCCGCGCCGTTTCGAGTGCGACGGCTTCACCATCTACGTTGGGCGCAATGCCCGCCAGAATGAATGGCTTACCTTCCAGCGCGCTGCCCCAGACGACCTGTGGCTACACGTGCGCGGCCTGCCGGGCGCTCACGTAATCATCAAAAGTGGTGGAACGCAGGTACCGGAGCAGGTCATCCAGAAGGCGGCCACTCTGGCCGCATACTATTCGCCTGCGCGCGGAGAAAGCCATGTGGGTGTGGATGTGACAGAGCGTCGTAATGTGCGTCGCAAACGCAGCGACCGCCCGGGCCTGGTCTCATATCGCAATGAGCGCACGGTGTGGGTCGCTGCAGCCATATGTGAGGAGGGGTACGATGATCGCGATACGCAAAGCGGCCCTGAATGATGCCGTGGCTATCTCTGCGATATGGGAGGTCATTTGTGCGGAGCGTAAGTATACCGCCGTAAACCGGCCCTTCACTCCCGACCAGGAGCGAGATTACCTGGCCTCCCTCTCTCCACGCGAAGCCGTCTTCCTGGCAGAGATTGAGGGGCAGGTCGTGGGGTTTCAATCACTGGATCGGTGGGCAAAATACACCGATTCGTTTGACCACGTGGGCACGATGGGCACTTTTGTGCGCCCCGAATGGCGCCGTCTTGGAGTCGGCCGGCGCATGGCATTGCGGACGCTTGACTTCGCACGCGCCAGCGGATATGAGAAAATCGTCGTCTACGTGAGGGGGAGCAACGTCGGTGCCCAGGAATTCTATCGCAGCCTGGGTTTCATTCCCAGGGGGACGCTGCTCAGGCAGTTAAAAATAGATGGTGAGTACGATGATGAGGTTTTTATGGAGCTGTTTTTGTGCTGAGATGAGCGTCTCTCTGCCCCGCGCCGGGGCCGGTAGCGGTAGGGAGGATAACCTGCTTCCGTCCACCGGCATCGCAGTGACGTGTATGTGCCCGTGGAGGGGGAAATGGTACAGCACGAGCCCCCCTCATTACCCCTACAAGGGGAAGTGCGCGTACAGTACCGGTCCTTTCAAACATCAGATGACCTGTTTGAGATAGAGTTCCCTTACCAGAACATTTGTCGGTTGAGTAAAGATGCATCCAGAGAACCATTACTTTGACGTCCATCCACGCATTGTACGTGCCGGCAGCGAAGCGGCCATCACCATCCGTCCCCTGTTCGATCACTGCCGTTGGATCGCGGACAGGCCATGTGAGGTCACTATCTTCCCTGCTGAGAATGCAGTCGGGAAGTTGGAGTGGAATGGAGTTTCACCCATGCTTTGCCTGCCGAAGAATGGATCATTGCAGGTCACTTATCGCTTCGACGGTGAGCAGGAATACATCATGCGGATCAGAGCAGCTCAAGGCGAGCCAGGGGGGACACTCGAATTCCGGCTCTATGCTCTGGAAGCGGACCTGTTTGCCCGTCGGCCCTACAAGGGAGATACGCACCTGCACAGTTATCGCTCCGACGGCAGAGAGTCGCCTGCTTATGTGGCTGCAGCCTGTCGGCGTATCGGGTTGGACTTTATGGCTATCACCGATCACCGGCTCTATACACCGTCTCTTGAAGCGGCCGGCGCTTTCGCCGACCTGGCGCTCGATCTGCGCATTTACCCGGGCGAGGAGATCCACCCGCCTGGTAATCGCGTCCATATCGTCAACTTCGGCGGACGCTTCAGTATAAACGAACTGTTCGAGACCCCCGAGTATCGTGCCGGTGTGGCGGCCATCGAGAAGGAATTGACGGACTTCCCGGCGGGGGTGGACCGCTATCCTTATGCCTCGTGTGTCTGGTGTTTCGACAAAATTCGCCAGGCCGGCGGGCTGGGAATCTTCTGCCACCCCTACTGGTTCTACGAGCATCGCTACGACCTGCCGCAAACGCTGTGTACGCTGCTCTTCGAGCGGCAACCCTATGATGCGCTGGAACTTATAGGTGGGTACCATCTGTACGAAAGCGAATCGAACAATCTGCAAGTGATGCGCTACTGTGAAGAGCGAGCGCACGGCAGGCACATTCCCATTATCGGTGCAAGCGACGCGCACGGCTGCGAGACAGGTGAGCTTTTCGGCTGGTTCTACACGATCGTTTTCGCCCCCACCTCCGACCTGCCCGATCTGATCGCGAGCATCAAGGGCCTGTACTCAGTGGCCGTTGAAGCGCTGCCCGGCGAAGTGGTGCATGTGTACGGGCCGTTCCGGTTGGTCAGATACGCTCATTACCTGATACGTGAAATATTGCCTTTGCACGACGAGTTGTGCGTTGAGGAGGGGCGGCTGATGCGGGCTTACCTGGCCGGGGACACCGAAGCAGCAGAGCTGCTGCGCCTGCTTGCCGGCCATACTGCCAGATTGTACGAACATTTCTGGCAGCAATGATGTTTGTTTGAAGCTTTGAGCGACATGCCGGACGTCTCCAGACGAATCGGCCCGAACAGGGATCGGGAAAGGAATTGACATGGACAATCATAATTCATCCAGACACATCTCACGACGTGAATTCCTCAAGCTGGGGATCGCATCTGGGGTGGCGGTGCTTGGAGGCTGTACGCGGGGCATACCTGTGCTTTCCCCAACACCTGTGCCCACTACTGTTCCTTCGCCCGCTCCGGTCCAGCCGACAGCGGTGCCGACCACCACACCAGCCGTGCCACTATACAGAGATGCCAGTGCACCGGTCGAGGATCGTGTAGCGGACCTGCTCTCTCTGATGACGCTGGATGAGAAGATCGGCCAGATGACCCAGGTGGATCGGAGCGCGATTGACGGTCGCGTCGAGGATATTGCCCGCTACGGACTGGGCTCGATCCTCAGTGGAGGCGGCTCTACGCCAACGCCGAACAAGCCGGAAGCCTGGGCTGACATGTACGACCGCTATCAACAGCAGGCTCTCTCCACCCGCCTCGGCATCCCGCTGATTTATGGGATTGACGCCGTACACGGCCACAATAATGTGAAAGGCGCCACCATCTTCCCGCACAACATCGGCATGGGTGCCACCCGCGATCCCGAATTGATGGAACAGGTCGGACGTGCGACCGCAGAAGAAGTCATCGCCACCGGGCTGAACTGGACGTTTTCTCCCTGCGTCGCCGTCGCGCGCGATGAGCGCTGGGGACGCACGTATGAAAGTTTCGGCGAAGACCCGGCGCTCGTAGCCGAGATGGGCGCAGCCGTGATCCGCGGCTACCAGAGCGCGCGCCTGGGCGACTATCATATTATCGCAACGGCCAAGCATTACCTGGGCGACGGTGGCACAACCTATGGTACCGGTGTCGATGGAGGCATTGACCAGGGCGACACGCGGGTGGACGAAGAAACCCTGAGAAGTATCCACCTGACCCCTTACGTGGCGGCTGTGCACGCCGGAGTGGGTTCTGTCATGGCCTCCTTCAGCAGTTGGAATGGTCAAAAGATGCACGGCAATCGCTACATGATCACCGAAGTGCTCAAAGGTGAACTCGGTTTCCAGGGCTTTGTCGTCTCCGACTGGCAGGCCATTGACCAACTCCCCGGCGGCTATCGCAGTGACGTGAAAACCGCCATCAACGCCGGCATTGATATGGTGATGGTGCCTTATGAGTACGTCACGTTCATCACAACCCTGCGCGGACTGGTCGAGGATGGCGAAGTGCCGATGGAACGCATTGACGATGCAGTTCGCCGCATCCTGACGGCCAAGTTCGAACTCGGCCTGTTCGAGCATCCCTACGCCAGCCGCGACTTTTTCGAGCGCGTTGGCTCCGCCGAACATCGCGAACTGGCCCGCCAGGCCGTGCGCGAATCCCTGGTGCTGCTCAAGAACGACGGGAACCTCCTCCCGCTCTCCAAAGACTTGCGCCACATCGTCGTGACCGGCAGGAACGCCAACGACATCGGCAATCAATGCGGGGGCTGGACGATCACCTGGCAGGGGCGCAGTGGCAGGATCACCAGCGGTACAACGATCCTGAAAGCGATTCAGCACACCGTCTCGCCTGATACAAAGGTGACCTATTCCCGCGATGGCCGCGGCGCAGAAGGCGCAGACGTGGGCATCGCTGTGATCGGCGAGACCCCGTATGCCGAGTTTGAAGGGGATAGCGATAACCTGCAGCTCGCTCCGGCAGATGTGAGTGCGGTGGATAATATCAGAGCGGCCGGTGTCCCGGTGGTGGTGGTCATCGTTTCCGGCAGACCGCTGATCATTGAGCAGGAGCTTGCCAGATGGGACGCGGTAATCGCTGCCTGGCTTCCCGGCACAGAGGGTCAGGGCGTGGCCGACGTGCTCTTCGGCGATTATGCCCCAACGGGCAAATTACCATGCTCCTGGCCCCGCTCAATGGATCAGATTCCGATCAATGTCGGTGACGCCGGGTATGATCCGTTATTTCCCTACGGGTTCGGCCTGAGCTATACTCAAAGCGGTTGAGAACTGGACTTTTGGGTTGGTTCGGGTATGTCCCAATTTTGCCACCTGTGCAGTTGGAAAACCGCAAAGA
>Ga0209227_1002361_pt1 | contig 13584 bp, 9 predicted proteins | sample YNPBryantNP2012_FD_185815 | JGI IMG/M metagenome (GOLD analysis project Ga0209227, IMG submission 185815) | Anoxygenic and chlorotrophic microbial mat microbial communities from Yellowstone National Park, USA - YNP Bryant NP 2012 (SPAdes)... ...
TGGGAGGGCGCAGCCCTCCCAAGAAATTATTTTCAATCCCGTTGGTGTGCGGCGGAGCCGCATGGACGGCTGACGTGAAAATAAGCTCTCGGCGAGGGGTATGGGGAAACCCGGTTTCCCCATACCCCCGCGGACGCGGGCCTCCGGCCCGCGCACCCAGGCCCCGGCCCCTGGGAGGGTTTGGGAGGGCGCAGCCCCTTACGAGCGGAAGAAGTCGATCACCGAACTGCGCTCTTCCTCGCTGGGCATCAACTCAATGAAGGTGATACGGTGCCAGGGAAAGATCACTGCCTGTACGCCGGCGGCCAGGTAGTTCACCGGCTTGCCATCGCGCTTGCGCATGTTGAAGACGCGGATAAACTGATCTCCCGGCTGCGGTTCGGCCTCGATCTCGGCCAGCAGCGGGTCCTCGCCGGTCAGGTGCAGAATGACGGTCTTGGCCACAGATGACACTCCTCAGGTGAAAAGAGGCCTGATACCATTTCGGATTGTAGATTTTAGATTGCCGGCAATACCGCACCCCAACGGGATGAACATACGATTGTTCCTGCGAGGGCGCAGTCTTCCCAAACCCTCCCAGGGGCCGGGGCCCGGGTGCGCGGGCCGGAGGCCCGCATCCACAGGGGAGGGGGAAACCTGGTTTCCCCAGACCCCTCTCCTGCCTTTCCTCGCCGGGGGCGGGAGCGTGGCTCCTCCCCCCAGCGGGGGGAGGTTGGGAGGGGGGCTGAAGCGCCGATGCGCTGATTTGAATGGTCTTTGAGAAATTAATCCGGTATGCCGGGCTGTCCGTGGGGCTAAAGCCCTCGGCTACGGGATGCGAAGCCCGCCTGCGCGGGCTCTATCGGATTATTTATTCAAAGACCATGACAGGAGTTACGCGGTCGCCTTCCCGCGGGGAGGGGTGGAGGGCCGCAGGCCCTCCACGAACCATCGGGCCGCCGCGGGCGGGACGGGGCGTACGCGGGGAGGCGCAGCCTCCCCGCACCCCTCCACCGCGCGCGTCCTGTCACTTATCCCACTTCGAAACGCAGCAGCAACGTGCCGAGCTTCAACTCATCGCCGGGGCGAATGGGGCATGGCTCCTGCGGCGGCAGACGCCGTCCATTGACGAACGTGCCATTGGCGCTAGCCAGATCTTCGATACAGTAACTGCCGTTCTGCAACGAGATCATGGCGTGGCGGCGGGAGACGCCGGCATCATAGCCGCCATCGAGGCCCAGATCCACGTCGGGGTAGATCCCCCGCTGGTTGTCCTTGCGACCGATAAGCAGGTTGTCAACGGCCTCAAGGGTGATACGCCTGCCGCTGTTGATCACCACCAGGGTCAGGCTCGGGGCCACGCTCACGGCTGGCGCGTCGATCACCAGCGGCTCGCTCATCTCGAAGGCCGTCGCTTCGCCCGTGGCCGCGGCCCGGTTGAGGGAAGCGGTGGTCTCACGGCGCTGCGGGCTGCCGAGCAAACTGGCGCCGCACTCCGAGCAGAAAATCGCCCCGTCAAGTTGTTGCGCGTTACAGTGCGTACATCGCTGCATACCTGCCTCCGGTGGCGCCCCGGCGGGCGACCTGTCGTTCGCCGCGCCAATCGTTCGTTCAGTTGAGCCTGAAGGGATGAGAACAACCTTTCCCCCAAAACCGCAGGCTCATCTTTCCCCCGGCCCCATCAACCCGCGCGTGCCGTACTTAATGCGCTTGCGTCCTTCGGCGCTGGCGTTGCCCGAGCGCAGCAGGCGCGTGGCTTCCTCCTGCACGGTGCGCGCCAGTTCGGTTTCGCCGGCCTCGAACAGGCGCGTGCCGGCCATCTGCAGGCGGCGCGTCGCTTCCTCGATCTTGCCGTCGGCGACGTCCTGCCAGGCGCTGGCCTGCAGCCGGTAGGCCACCAGCCGTTCCAGCCAGTGCTTGACTGTCGGATCGACCTCGTAACTGACGCTGTCGGCGGAGCGCACAGCGACCCGCAGGACTAGTTCGCCCTGCTGGTGCATCAGGTTCATGCCGGGGAGGTTGTAGGTCAGGTTCAGGCGCAGCAGGGGATGGTCGCCGGTGCCCAGGGGCGGCGCCACCACTTCGAGCAGCAGGGCCTGCGGATCGGCCCCCGACCAGTCGCCCAGGGGCGCCTTCCAGAGCAGTTCACGTTCCTCCAGCGCCTGAACGTTGGCGATAAACGGGCGCACCCGATCGACCGAACGCAGCAGCGCGCCGGGGCGCGCCTCGCAGCGCAGGGCCATGTCCTGGGCGAAGGTAGAGGACATGCGTTTGACCTCGTCGGTGAAGATCGTGCTGATCTCCGCCGCCGAGGTAATAAACTGGGTGCGGCTGCTCTCGTGGGCGGCCATGGTTTCGAGCAGATCCTCGTTCCACTCGTTGCCGATGCCCAGGGCCGTCAGGCCGATGCCGCGGTTCTGGGCGCGACGGGCGATCTCGACGCAGCGGCCCTCGTCGCCATAGGTGCGCCCATCGGTCAGCAGAAGAATGCGGCTGACACTGCGGCCCTGCACCGGTTTCTGGATCTCCTGGAGTGCCAGAGCCATCCCGGTCGCCATCTCGGTGCCCCCGGCGGCCTCGATCATGCCGATCTGGCGCTTCAGGTCGTTGCGGTTGCGCGCCCGCTGCGCTGGAACGACCACGTCGGCCCGGTCGTTGAAGGTGACCAGGGCGAAGTAATCGTCGGGATCGAGCATCTCCACGATGCGTCCGGCGGCCTCTTTCACCTGCTGGAGCCGTTCACCGCGCATCGAGGAGCTCCGATCGATCACCAGGCAGAGGTTCAAGGGCAGCTTCGGCATGGTCGCCGGCAGCCCCTGGGCGGTCAGTTCGAGCAGCGCATAGAGCAATTGCGGCTCGCTGCTCGCGGGGAGCACGTTGCGACTGAGGGTCATGCGGAGGGAGATGCCTGGGCCCATAGTCACTGCTCCGTGCGCGGTAGGGTTACCACAATTGCCGAGATATTGTCGTCGCCCCCGGCCAGGTTGGCCAGGGCGACCAGTTCGTCACAGGCATCCTGGGGCCACCGGCACTGGCTCAAGGCCCGTTCCATGGCCCCTTCGTCCACCAGGCTCCACAGGCCGTCGGAGCAGAGCAGCAGGTGCGAACTCTGGCCGACAGGCTGGTAGATAAAATCCACGGGCACGTGCGGCTGCTGCCCGACGGTGCGGTACAACTGGTTGCGCAGCGGGTGCTCGCGGGCTTCGAGGGGGTCGATCTGGCCGAGCTGGATCAGCCGCCCAACCGTCGAGTGATCGGTCGTGAGGGGCCGCAAGCCGCCTGGCTCGAAGAGATAGGCGCGGCTGTCGCCCACATGGGCGATGTAGAGGCTGTGGCCAACGAGCAGGGCCGCCGTGCAGGTAGTGCCCATGTCGCTGCCCAGGGCCTGAGCCGCGTCCCAGATAGCCTGGTTGGCGGCCTGCACCGCCGAGACCATCAGCGGCTGCAGGGCCTCGGTGGCGCTGTCGTCGAGGGCAGGCAGAATGAGCTGGCTGAGCACGTGGTTCACCACGGTGCGAACGGCCAGCCGGCTGGCCAGTTCGCCGCCCTGGTGCCCGCCCATGCCATCGGCGACGATGAACAGCCCGACACAGACATCGCCGTTCTCGCGGGGGAGCGAGGCCAGCATGGCGAAGCTGCTGTCCTGGTTATTCTCGCGCACCCGCCCGACGTCGCGGGCCGCGGCGACGGCCAGGCCCTGTGTGGAGCGCCGCGCGCACACCGCGGGGGCGCTATCGGCGTCGAGGTAGTGGGTCGAAGGCTCCGGGTGGGTCTCGCCGGGGTCAGGGGGCGGCTGAAAGGGGCGGGTGGGCGCCTTCGCCGGATCGGAGGGCGTTTCCGGTGCCTGGACCGTCTCCGCAGAAGGAGGTTCCAGAGCGCTCCCGGCGGGAGGGGGATCATCGCTGCTCCACCAGGGCGGCTCGTCTGGCGGCGGGTCAGCGATGGGGTGGGCGTCGTTGCTCCCGCCTGCGGGGCGGTCAGCGTCGTCAGGATAGAACAGTTTGCGGAAACGGATCATAGCAACTCCGACCGCTCAGGGAAGATTGACCACATTCCGGTCCTGGAGGAGCGTGGAGGGGTGTCATGTGATGTCTTGCCCGGCGCCTCGTTCCGTATAGCCCTGCTGAAACCATGGCTTACGCTTTCAGCGCATACACCTTCTGATCCATCGAGCCGATATACACCACCCCCTCGGCGACGGCCGGCGATGAGACCACTGCGCCGCCGGTGGAGAACTTCCAGATCAGGTTGCCCTGGCCGGCATCGAGGCAGTAGACGCAGCCGTCCACGGCGCCAAAGTACACCCGACCGGCCTCGACCCGCGGCGAGGAGGTGATCTGGCTGCCGACCTCGTGCTTCCAGGCCAGGCGGCCCGTCTTGGCATCGAGGGCATAGAAGAACCCGTCTACCCCGCCAACGAAGACGCGGGTGCCCACCACGCACGGCGAAGAATTGACATAATGACCGGTGCGGAAGCGCCAGGCCGGCCAGCCGCCCTCTGCGTCCAGAGCGTAGAGGTTCTGGTCGAGCGAGCCGACGTAGACCAGGCCTTCGCCGATGGCCGGCGAGGAGCGCACCGGCATCTGGGTGCGCTGTTTCCACTTCACGCCCCCGCTGCGCGCATCGAGGCAGTAGACGTGTCCATCATCGCCGCCGATGAAGATCCGCTCGCCGGCAAGGCATGCCGACGAGCGAATGGGGTTCCAGGTGCGATACTTCCAGATCAGCGTGCCCCGCAACCCATCAAGGGCGTAGACGTGCTGGTCATCGGAGCCGATAAACACCACCCGGTCCTCGATGCGCGGCGAGGAGCGCACCGGCTTCGGGGTGCGAAAGGTCCAGCGCAGGCTACCGCGGCGCATATCGCAGCAGTAGACCGCGCCATCTTCGGAACCCACAATGACGTTATCCTGCCAGACTGCCGGGGAGGAACTGATGCCCGCCTCGGTGGCATACTTCCAGCGGAACTCGCCGCGCCCGGCGTCGAGGGCGTAGAGATTGTGGTCATACGAACCAATAAAGAGCATGCCCCCGGCGACGCAAGGTGACGAGCGCACCTCATCTTCGCAGGCGAAGCTCCAGACCAGGCTGGTACTGGCGGCGCCCTTGATCACCGCCGGCGCGGCGGCGCGGGGAGCGACCGGCGTCTCGCCGATGCCCGGCACGGCCAGCAAGGCGCGTTTCAACTCCTCGGCGCTCTGCCAGCGCGCCTCCATATCGTACTCGATCGCCTTGACGATCACCGCCTCCATCTCGGGCGAGACAGCGGGGTTAAGCTGGCGCACCGGCCGTTCGTGGAAGGTGAAGGGCGTTTCCAGGCGCGGATCGGTATTGGTGAGCAGGTGGTGCAGCGTTGCGCCGAGGGCGTAGATGTCACCCACCGGCTCGGCGATACCGCGGTACTGCTCGGGAGGCGAGTAGCCCTCGGTGCCGATCATAGTGCCCTTGCGGTCGCTGCGATTGAGGGTGCGCGCAATGCCGAAGTCAATCAGCACGATCCGATCGTCCTCGATCACCATGATGTTGGACGGCTTCATGTCGCGGAACACGACGGGCTGAGGTTTGTGGTTGTGGAGGTAGGCCAGCACATCGCAGATCTGCACGGCCCAGCGCCCCACCCGCGCCTCGTCAAGGGGCTTGCCCGCCTCTTCGAGCACAGTTTCCAGGTCCTTGCCCTTGACCAGTTCCATCACCAGGTAGACGCGCCCGTTTTCCTCGAAAAAGTCATAGACCCTGGGAATGGCCGGATGCTGCAAGGTTGCCAGCAGACCCGCCTCGCGCTCGAAGTTCTTCAGATTGAGCAGGCGCGTGTGCGAGTCCGGGGCGCTCTGGGCCATTTCTTTGACCGCGCAGTAGCGCACCACGTCCTTGAAGCGCAGGTCCCGTCCGCGATAGACCAGGCTCATGCCGCCGATACCGATCGCCTCTTCGATCTGGTAGCGGCCCTGGAGCACGGTGCCAGCCGAGAGGAGGGGCATGGCCGTGGGGCTTCGCGGCGCGCCTGGCGCGCCCGTGTGCCGGGCGCCGGTGCTGGCGCCCGCGTCGGCGGAACCCTCGGGGCAGATCGCGGGGGCGCCCTCGTCGGTGGCAGCGCCACCGGCAAAGGTTCGCGTTCCCTCCTCGGGCGGTGATCCAGAGACGCTCTCAGCGGAGGGAACGCTGAAGGCTTTCGTGCCAACTTTCTTGATCAGACCCATCGTTAACCTCTACGGGCCGGCCAAGCCTGCGCCACGAATGATCAGGAGGGAACAGCGGGCGCGTATTGCTACGCTGCGAACCATTATAGTGATGGGGCGTACCACTTGGCAACTGTGTTTCTGGTGGTACCCAGGGCTAGTGCAAAGTCCTTGGGGCGTTGCCCCAAACCCCAGTTTTTGGGTGTGCGCGGCGGCTTTGCCGCCGCGCACACCCAAAAAGAGTATCGCGGGGGCGGCGGAGCCGCCCCCGCACCCCCACCGGAGGTGACTTTGCAAGAGCCCTGTGGTGGTACCTGTTCATACGACCGGGTGAGAGAGGGGGGGAAACCGGGTTTCCCCCTCCCCCTGCGCAGGGGCTGTGCTGGTTGCGGCGGCGTGGGGTGCGGCCTTGGCGCTCCCCCTCCCCCTGCGCAGGGGCTGCGCCCTCCCAAACCCTTCCGCGGGTGGGGGAATGGGGAAACCCGGTTTCCCCATTCCCCTGGCCAAGGGCGTATGTTCACCTTAGCCGTCCATGCGGCTGCGCCGCACACCGCCCGATGAAAACGGGGGTATGGGGGAACCAGGTTCCCCCATGTTCACGTCAGGCAATGACCGTCCCCTGGCCGGCCAGGGCAGCGCTGACGCACCCGGGGCGGCGCGCATCGCCGAGCACGACCTGGCGCACCCCCTGCTCCAGGGCCTCCTGGGCGCCGAGGATCTTCTTGCGCATGCGGCCCTCGGCAAAGGCCAGGTTCGCTTCAATCTCGCCGCGGGGGATACGGGTGATCAAGCTGTTCTCGTCGGGAAAGTTGCGCAGCAGGCCGGGCACGTTCGAGAGCAGCAGCAGCGTCTCGGCGCCCAGGGCCGCAGCGATCGCCGCCGCCGCGCGGTCGCCGTCAACATTCAGGGCCTCGCCGGCCTCCGAGCAGGCCAGTGGCGCCACGACCGGCAGGTAGCCGTTGTCGAGCAGCATCCGCAGAAGGGCCGTGTTCACCCGCTCGATGGTGCCCGTCCAGTCGTCACGGAGCAGTTTCTGTCGCCCATCCTCTATGATGCGGATGGTCGCCTTGCGCTTGCCCTCCAGCAAGCGTCCATCGAGCCCGCTCAGGCCAATGGCGTTACAGCCGCGAGTCTGCAGCCGTTCGACCAGCCCTTTGTTGACCAGCCCGCCCGTGGCCATCATGAACAACTCCAGGGTGCGCCGATCGGTGTAGCGGCTGGTGTAGCCGCTGGGCGAGGTCACGAAGCGCGGCGGATGGCCCAGGGCCTCGCCGAGCCGGTTGGTCTCATCGGAGCCGCCGTGGACCAGCACGAGCCGTTCGCCCCGGGCATGGAGCGCGGCCAGGTCGTCGCAGAGGGCGTCGTAGTTGTTGCCGGCGCTGCCGCCGACTTTGATCACGTTCATGGCATGCCTCTAACGTGAAAATAAGCTCTCGAAGAGGGGTGTGGGGAAACCGGGTTTCCCCACGCCCCCGCCCCCGCAGGGGGATGGGGAAACCCGGTTTCCCACTCAAGGTATACTGAAAGCGCGCAGCTCTCCAGCATCCTGTCGCTGGCCAGGTTTACATCATATCCGAGGAAACCGCACATGTCCAAACGACCGAACCGGCGCCCCGTTGCGCCGCTGCTCCTGCTGGCTCTAACGTTGCTCCTCTCGGCGTGCGTCGCTGCCCGCGCGGCCCCTCCGGCGCCGGTCACGCCAGCGCCCCCTACGCTGCCCGCCGCGACCTCGACCGCGCGCGGCGCGGTTGCCCGGCCTGTCCCCGGCGGGGTTGCATCGCCGACAGCGGCGCCTGCGCCGGCGACAAGGGCGACCGCCCTCTCCGCCACGCCGACCCCTCGTCCTCCGGGCACGCCGCCGCGGATTGGTCTCCAGGCAGGCCACCTGCGCTCAGACGAACTTCCCGAGGAACTGGCCCGTCTACGCACCTCTACGGGCGCCCGTTGGGGCAACGTTACCGAGGCCGAACTGAACCTCGCCATCGCCAACCGCGTCAAGCCCTTGCTGGAAGCCCAGGGCGTGATGGTTGATATTCTCCCCGCCACTGTGCCGCCGGGCTACGATGCCGACGCCTTCATCGCCATTCACGCCGACGGCTCGAGCGGCCCCACCGCCCGGGGCTGGAAACTGGCCACTCCCTGGCGCGCCTCCGCCGCTTCCCGGGCGTTGATGGACGCCGTGGCCGCCGCCTACGGCCCCGCCACGGGTCTCCCGCAGGACAGCGGCGGCGTCACCTTTAACATGAAGGGCTACTACGCCTTTAGCTACCGCCGCTACCAGCACGCCATCGCCCGCACCACCCCGGCGATCATCATCGAAATGGGCTTTATGACCAGCGCCGCTGACCGCGCGGTGCTTTTTGGGCAGCCTGAGCGCGTGGCTCGCGGAATTGCCGATGGCGTGCTCGCGTACCTCCGCCAGCGCGATCCCCATGACGGAGCGGCCTTGCTGCCGCCCGATTACCCGGTGATGCGAGCGGTGGCCGCGGGCGCGGCGGTGCGCGCCGCGCCTCGTGACGATGCCCGTGTCCTGCTGCGCGCCGGGGAAGGGGCGCGCATCGTGCCGTTCGATAAGCTCGACGGCTATTATCAGGCGTTTGTGCGCGCCGGTGACGCGCGCGTGGTCGGCTGGGTGCGCGAGGATGAACTTATGGCTACGGACGAGCAACCGGTCTTTCCGACTCCCACCAGTCCGTAGCGGTTGAAGGCGTGGGCGCGGGCAGATCCGCAGGCCCTGCACAATACTGTTGGAGGGGTGCGGAGAGGCGTTGCCTCCCCGCACCCCTCCGTTCCGCCCGTGGCGACAGAATCATGCGCTCTGCGCCGGGGCGCGCCCTGCTACGGGCAGACCAGCGGCATCGCGGCGGGCGCAGCCCGCCGCACCTCCCTATGCTGATACCTCTGCCAGGCCGGGCAGCGCAAGCGTGTCTTACCGCCGCGTCACCGGCAGGTACACGCTCTCGCCCCCCAGGTTCACCTGCGGGGCCGTAAGCGGGTCGCCGAGCAGGGTGAACGCGCTGCCGGTTTCCTGGCAGCACGACGACGCTGTGAACAGTTCCAGGTGGCCCGCCAGGGTCAGTGCGCCCAGCGGCGGGGGCCGCGGCGCGGCCCACAACGTCTGGTAGAAGCCCCGTTGCAACTTATCGTGCCCGTAGAGCACCCCCAGGCCGGTTGAACTCCAACTGGCAATCGCCCCGCCGTCGGCCCGCGCGACCATGCGCTCGTCAATTGACGTGCCGGTGAAGGCCGGGGTGTGAAATGCGCCGGTCAGGCAGGATAGCGCCAGCACCACCGGCAACTGCCCGCCGTTGCGCAGGTCGTCCACCTCGAACAGGCCCAGGAGGTACTGGCGATCCTGCGGAGCGTTGGGTTGCAGCGGCGGCCCGGTGTAGGCCCACTGGAACTGCAAGCCGTGACCGAGGAAGTTGAGAAACGCGGCGCCATACTCAAAGGCGCTCATAGCGCGGCTCAGGGCCGCCAGCGGGTCGCGTTCGCGCCACGGGTCGCCCGCCTGCGCTTCGGGGTCGTAGTAGACCCGCGCGATCCGCGCCTGCCGCGGGTGGAGGGCGATGCTCTCCTCGGCCGCGAGGGCGAAGTTTCCGGCAGTATCGGGATTGTCGGCGATGTAGGCCAGGCGCGCCCGCCAGCTCCCCAGCAGACCGCTGCGCTCATAACCCAGGATCTTCGCCACCAGGGCCGCCGTTTCCTCCACACTCTTCGACGGCAGACGCCCCAGCCACATGTCCGGCACGCCGTCCTGGAGCGGGTCATCACCCTGAAGGCGGACGAAACAGGTCTCACAGGCCGTTTCGCCGAGCCAGGGGTCAACCATGGCCAGGTAGGGCGGGATCCAGGTGCGGTTATCGCGCCCGAGGTAGTTGCGTGGATCGGAGGTGCCATCGCCAACCAGCACAACGGCGATGGGCGCGCTCTCCCAGGTTTCAGCGGCGTGGCGCAGGAAGCTGCGGATCGCCTCCGGGTGCGCCTGCCCGCCGCTCCAGGCATCGTAGAGCGCTTCGACCGCCACGCTGGCCACCGTCCAGCCCTGGGCGCGGCGATGGGCGATAAGCGGCTCCAGAGCGTCGAGAAAGGCCCGCGGCGCGATGTACACCACCCGGGCGTTCCGTGGCAGTTCCACGGGCGTGTGGGCCGTCACGACGGGCCGGTGCAGCGTGCCCGGCCCGGTGACGAGATAGGTCCGTGGCGCGGGCGCGTTGTCCTCGAAGATGGGGCCGGCAAAGCTCAGGCGCGCGGGCGCGCGCGGGTCGCTCACATCGTAGACCGTCGCGCCGGCGGGCAACCCCTCGAGCTGGTAGCGGAAGCGTCCGGCGCTTCCCACGAAGCGGGCCCCGTTGCCGCGCAGGTTGAGGGCCACGGGCGCCTCCCACGCCACGCCATCCAGATGCACCTGATCGGCGCCCGTGGCAGGTAACAACCAGACCGTCGCCTGGGTGGCGAAGGCGGGCAGACTCACCCGTTCCGACCAGGTTCCCCGTCCGGTCCAGCGCGCGGTTTGTTCCGGCTGCCCGGCCACAGAGCAGGGGCGGTAGGAAGGATCGGCGGGGGGCGCGCCGGCCCGCGCGCAGAGGGTGAAATCACCGCGTCGCAGGGTCGCGCCCTGCAGGGTGAGGGTGAGCGGCCCGTTCGGCGGGAGCGTGGGGGTGATCGTCGCCACCACGCTATCCGGCGGATTGGGGGGCGCGATGACCCGCAGATCAGCGCTGAAGAAATGATCGCCATCGGGACCGGGCAGGCGGCTCTCCAGGATGCGGTTGGAACGCCAGATCCCCCGTTCAATCGCGGTGGCGCGCAGCGGCGCGTCGGTGGCGCCGGCCTCGCGCACGGCCATTGGCGTCCCCGTGCCCCGGCCCGCTGTCAGCCAGTAGACAGCGGTGGCGTTCCAGCGATCGCCCGGCTCGGCGTAGAAGCGCAGCGCTGCCGGAGCGCCCCCATCGCGCAGGATCTCCAGGGGAACGTCGCGGCCCTGGTAGCGCAGGCGCAGCGTGGCCGGATCGGCCTGGGCCAGGTTCAGCCCGGCGGCAGCCAGATCGGCTGTGGTAAGTTCCTGGATGCCTGGAGCGCTGACGGTGATCTTCCAGGCTGGCTCGCCGGCCTGGGGGTCAGGCGTGGGGGCCCCTGTCGCGAAGGGGTGGGCCTCGAGCTGGGCCAGGGCGCCGGCATCGGCCGGGCGCGCGCCGGGAACGAGCGCTTCGGCCACCTCCACCCGGAACGCGGCGCCGTCTGCCACATAGACCGGATTGAGGGCATACACGCCCAGCCGCTGGTCGCGCAGCCACCCTTCGCGGAGCAAGCTGATCGGCGCATCGGGCGTGGGAGGCGCGGCAAACTCCGGCAGCGGCGGGTACACCTCACCGTCGGGGTGGGTCCGCGCCGGCAAGGGTGCGCGGTCCGGCGCATCACCGCTCCAGGGCGTCTGCTGCAGTCTGGTGAGCCGGGGCGCGGCATCGCCCTCGGGTGGCAACAGCAGCGCCACGAGGGTCGAACCGGGCGGCGGGGCGGAGGCCGGCCCGACCCCCGGCCACTCCAGGCGCAGCACAACCCCATCGGTTGCGACCTGCGCACCAGCGCGGAGTCCCGGCGGCTCGGGCTGCGCCGTGACCGGTTGCGGCGCATGGGCGACGAGCAGGGTGGCCAGGATGATCAAAACGACGGCTGGGATGTGCGCTTTCATATGAGCCTGTGCGGATAATTCCTGCGGGAAGGTCCAGGAGGAAAAAGGTTGTTCCTGGGAGGGCGTAGCCCGCCCAGACCCTCCCAGGAGCCGGGGCCCGGGTGCGCGGGCCGGAGGCCCGCGTCTGCTGAGGGATGGGGAAACCCGGTTTCCCCACCCCCCTCGCCGAGGGCTTATTTTTACGTTAGGCTTTTAGCGGCGCACCCTGCGGCGCACCAGCAGGCTGCCCACGATCAGCATCAGGCCAAGCCCGGTCGCCAGGGCAGGCAGCACCCCGGCGCCGGTTGACGAGGTGGCGGGCAATATCACCGGTGGCGGGCTGGCCAGGGCCACTGAAGCCTGATTGTTATTCAGGTTGGCATCGGGACTCTCGCTCGACACTATGGCCAGGTTCTGGTTGTTCGGCGGCGCTGGCGCCTGCGTCACGCGGGCCACGACACGAACGCTGATCGACTCCCCCGGCGCCAGTTCACCAATGCTCACCCGGACGGTGTTGCCGTTCACCGTCACCTCACCCCGGTCAGCCGTTGCCGACACGATCTCCAGAAAGGCCGGCAGCGTGTCCTCAACCGCCACCCCGGTTGCCACACTGCCGCCGATGTTCGAAACAACAATCGTGTACGTAACATTGGCGCCCACTACACCAACCCGCGGATCAACCGACTTGCTAATCGCCGGGTCGGCCAGAACCGCCGGCGTGGGCGTCAGCGTTGGCGTCGCGGTCGGGGTTGCGGTCGGGGTTGCGGTCGGGGTTGGCGTATCGCGTGGGCTTTCCTCCTCCTCCGGTGGGGGGGGCGTTGTCGGCGTCGCCGGCGGGGGCGTCGCCGTGATTAGCGGGGGCGTTGTCGGCGTCGCCGGCGGGGGCGTCGCCGTGATTAGCGGGGGCGTTGTCGGCGTCGCCAGCGGGGGCGTCGCCGTGATTGGCGGGGGCGTCAGCGTCGGCGGTTCGGGGGTGCGCGTGGGCGGCTCGCCGGTGGGGGTCTCCGTAATGAGCAACAATGGCGCCGCCACAGCAGGCAGACTCTGGCGCGGCAACAGCCCCCATCCGACGAGCAGGATTCCGATGATGAGCAGTAGCGCCCGCCCAGGTGCAGCCTTCATTGTTGACTCCTAGCGCTGGTGAAGGATCAGTGAAGCGAGGCGACCGCAGGGGGGTGGGGAAACCCGGTTTCCCCCCACCCCTGCCTGATAAGATGGCATCTATATCCTAGCATATCTTACTGAAAATTGATAGCTATGCAGGGTCCTCAGTAAAACCTTGACGGCTAAAAACCCCCTTGCGGTCACAGTGGGCGGGGCCAGCAGGCCAGCGCCTGCCCCTTGACGGCGCGAATGCTCCGGCGTAGGATCCCTGTGAAAGGGTCGGAAGGGCGCGGCCCTCCCAATAACACTGCCCCCTCCCTCAGCCTCCCCCGCTGGAGGAGGGTGGGAACCGGGCTCCTCCCCCCGGCGGGGGGAGGCTGGGAGGGGGGAAACCCGGTTGCCCCCTTCTCCGCCCGCGGGAGGGTCTGGGAGGGCGCAGCCCTCACGCAGGGGGATGGGGAAACCGGGTTGCCCCATCCCCCATGCGGTGGGAGGGGTTGGGAGGGCGCAGCCCTCCCAGGAAGTGTTTTCATCCCGTCGGTGTGCGGCGGAGCCACATGGACGGCTACAGAGGAATGCGCTTGAACGTCGTTCCGACCCGCCACGGTCCCTTACACTATCTAGAAGCGGGATCGGGCGCTCCGCTGGTATTGC
>Ga0209227_1002365_pt1 | contig 13567 bp, 14 predicted proteins | sample YNPBryantNP2012_FD_185815 | JGI IMG/M metagenome (GOLD analysis project Ga0209227, IMG submission 185815) | Anoxygenic and chlorotrophic microbial mat microbial communities from Yellowstone National Park, USA - YNP Bryant NP 2012 (SPAdes)... ...
ACCTGAAAGGTGACTGTCACCTTTGGTCTGTGGTCTGTGGAAATAGACGCTGGATGGAACGGAGAGGTTCCCCGTGGGACAACTGCGAGCAGTTGTCCTACGGAGCAGGTTGGGCGCGGTCGGCGCTTTCTTGATAATGATAGCGCACCCGCTGGCCTGTGTCTACTGTCAGAATGGATAGTTATTTTATCTGTGAATCTCTGGGTCTATGAGCCGGGGCTTGGCAGAACAAAGCGGCCCCGGCAGAATGCCGGGGCCGCCGGGACTGAGCAGTCTGTACCGGGTTTATACCGGTTGGGGCTCTATCAGGGCGTGATCCTCCAGGAACTGACAGCATCGTTCAGGGCGTAGAAGGTGGGGCAATCCGGCCCGCAGGCATAGAAGGGCCCGCTGTAGTTGTAGAGGTCGTAGACGGTGATGAGGTTACAGGTGGAGAAGCCCTGGCCGGAAGCGAACCGGTTGTCCACGCCGTCGGCCCGCAGGTCTGGCCTGCCGTAACTGTAGCCCTGAGAGCACGGGTAGGCACCATAGTATTCTATCAGCAGGGAGCCGTAGTTCGGGTTATCGTAGAATTTGGCGATCAGGTAGAGGGAATCCAGCGAGATGCCGTTCACGGCGGTGATGGGGCCTTTCCCGCACACTGGTTCTGAGGCCTGAGAGGATGTTTCACCTTCCCGGAGGGGCTCCAGAACCACCACGCAGCGGTACTCCGGTGAATCGCTGGGGCCGCGCATGATGGGGCTGATACCTGTTGGCTGGGGCGTGGACTCCCGGGCCTCTTCCGGGCTCAGCGGCTCCAGAACCGCAGTAGCCACTTCCTTGCTGACCGGCTGGCAACCCTGGTCCACCACCTTTGATTCCTCCTCTCCGGGCTGGAGGGGCTCAATCTGGACCACCCGGGTATAACCTGGCGGACACTCTCCGACGTTACTTTCCGAGTGGGCTGTCCGGACAAGCCCGAAGGCAACCAGACCGCCGATCAGAAGCAGGGCGCCGATTCCGATGATGATGTTCTTCATTTCACACCTCCTTGCTGTTGGCGTTTTCGGACTGCTCAGCCGATTTCAGTATACCCGAAGGGATGTTAAGTGGCGGTTAAGTCTGTCCCATTTCACGTTCATGGAGCCAAAAAAGTGGGCCTGTGGATGCTCTCTGCCCACAGGCCCACCGCTGAGTGGCTCTCTGGTTGCGTTCTCTTTACCACGAGACGAAGCCGCTATACGTGACCGTATCCGGTCCCAGATTCCATACCGTGGGGTAGTACCAGCCCGCCTGACGGACCCTCAACTGGCAGGTCCCTGCTCCTCCGGCCATCTGGCAGCCGTAGAAGACGCCGGATTGCTGGCTGGTCAACCCGATCCGCAGGGTGGACGCCGCAGGAGTCCAGGAGACCGAAATGGTGACCGTGTCTCCTGAGTTGAACCAGTAGGGTCCATAGAGATGAGCGGTGTTGGGATTCAACGTGCCGTTGATCGGCAATGATCCTTTCAGAGGAGTTTCCGCTTTTCGGTATTCCCGCTGCACGCCTGCAGCGTCCGTGTTCTCCCTGACCGTGCGGATCTCGCCCGTGCTCCATCCCTCCACGCTCATCTCGCCCAGATCTGTAGAGGGAAGTACGGCCTTCTGGGATTCAGAATCCGCAATCAGGCTGACCGGACTATCGCTGGCTGTGGGGTCGCCGAGCCGTATTTCGTTCCTGGAGAGAGTTTGTGCCGGTTGCTCCTGCCGCTGCACGTCCATCGCGTCCAGGTTTTGCTTGAGGGCGTGGATTTCGCCCGTGCTCCATCCCTCCACGCTCATCTCGCCCAGATCCGTAGAGGGAAGTACGGCCTTCCGGGATTCGGAATCCGCGGTCAGGCGGACCGGGCTATCGCTGGTCGTAGGATCGCCGGGTGAGATTTCTTCCCCGGAGAGAGTTTTCGCCGGTCGCTCCATCGGCTGCATGCCCGGTGGCGTTGGCCCCCGGCTCTTCTGAGCCAGCGCGATGCTTCCGACTGTCAAACTGCCTGCCAGGGCAGCGGCAATCACGAGCAGGAACCCTTTCGCTTTCACCTCGCACCTCCTGAAGTTGATGGGCCACTCAGCCAACTTCAGGATACCACAGGCAGTGTTAAGCCAGTGTTAAGACCATACCTGGTGCGTTGAGAAACTCTCCCTGGACAGGATGTCCTCCGGGCATGGGAGCCAGAGGGTAAACGTGCTCCCGACATCAGGGGTGCTTTCCACTGCAATCTGTCCACCATGAAGTTGAACGACCCGGGCGGTGATGGCGAGCCCCAGGCCGGCTCCGCCCCGGTGCCGGGCCCTGGATCGGTCTACCCGGTAGAAGCGTTCAAAGATGTGGGGAAGGTCCTCCGGTGGAATGCCGATTCCGGTATCCTGCACCCGGATTTCCACGCCGTTCTCCTGCCGGGACGCAATCACCGTAACAGAGCCTTCGGGGCGATTGTAGCGGATCCCATTCTCAATGAGGTTGCCCACAGCGCGGGCCAGCAAAGGGGCGTCCGCCAGCACGACGGGTTCGCCGATGACTTGAAGATTTAAAGTGACCTGGCTGGCCTGGGCCATGGGTTCCATCTCGCGCACCACCTCGGTCAGGAGCACCTCCAGCAAGACGGGCTCCTTCCGGATCTCCTGTTCCCCTCTGGCCAGGAGAAGCAGGTTCTCTACCAATCGCTCCAGCCGGACCAGCCCCCGATCCAGGGCCTGAGCCATCTCCTGATAATCGGACAGGGTGGCATGAGGGTCCCGGCGGACCACTTCCAAGTTGGTTCTCAACGTCGCCAGGGGGGTGCGCAGTTCATGGGCGGCATCGGTCACAAAGCGGCTCTGCTGCTCAAAGGCCTGTTCCAGCCGTTCTATCATTCTATCAAAGGCATCCGCCAGGGTTTTCACCTCATCGGGCGGCCCCTCCAGGTTCAGGCGGCGATGCAGGGAGTCCACATCCACTTCCTGTACCAGACCCACGAGGCGCTGGATGGGACGCAATCCCTGATGGGCAATCCAGTAGGCCCCTCCAGCACCCAGCAATACCAGAATCCCAACGGCGAACAGGGAAACGACCCGCACTTCCCGAAGAGCGATTTCCTGTACCATGTCCACTTCAACCGGGGGGCTGCCTGGAGAGAATTGGGGTGTTTCCCTCTCTGCTATGGGCGGGGTTGGAGAGAGGGGTGCGGGCGCCATTTCGGGAGTTGGCACCAAAACAACAGCGCGCACAGCCGGGGGCAACCGAATTGCCACAAAAGCGTTGATAAAAACGACCAGCATCAACCCCAGGGCCAGCATCAGGCCGCCCACCCAGAGGGTCAAACGCTGACGCAGGGTCAGGGTAAACAGACGTTTACCAGAAGGCTGGTGGGGTTTCATTCCCCTCTCCTTCCGGCACCAGTAGCCGGTATCCCCCAGCAACGGTTTCAATGTATCTCGGATGCTTCGCGTCGTCCCCTAACTTACGACGTAGCGAGCAGATGTGCACGCGTACACTGCTGGTGAACAGGTTGACATCCTCACCCCAAACGTGCTCAATGATGTCTTCCTGGGAGACGACTTCGCCGGGACAGCGCATCAGGTACTCCAGGATTGCGAATTCTTTAGCGGTGAGTTCCAGGCGCTGCTTCCCCTTCCAGGCGACGCGGGCGGCCGGATCCAGGGTCAGGTCTCCTGCCCGCAGGACTGGCTGCCGGGCTCGCAGGTCTCGCCGCAGCAGGGCCCGGATGCGAGCCAGCAGTTCCTCAAAGTAGAAGGGCTTGACCAGATAATCATCCGCGCCCCGGTCCAGGCCGGTGACCCGGTCTTCCAGCCGACCCCGTGCCGTCAGCATCAGAATCAGCAGTTCGGGCTTGCTTTCCCGCAGGCGCTGGCAGACCTCCAGGCCGTCCATATCGGGCAGGTTGAGGTCCAGGATGACCAGGTCGTACTCGTTGATTTCCCCCTTTGCCCACCCTTCTTCGCCGCTGAGCGCGATGTCCACCGCGTAGCCCTCCTGTTTTAGCCCACGCGCCAGAGCCCTGGCCAGGTCCACCTCATCTTCCACGATCAGAATTCTCATCCACAACTCCCTCAATCGCAACGCGGATTTCCACCCCCGCCGGGTTCCCGGCCTCGTCCAACACGGAGAGGTATTCCCCGGTCTGGGGGTTCCAGAGGCCGAAGACCAGTTCGTCCCGGCCTGGCTGGGGACGGCCGACGCCGGGCACGATGTGGTCGTCGTTGAGGACGTCTCCGGGTTGCCAGAGGGGGGTGGGGTAACGGCCACCGGCCGGCGGGCTATCCCCCTGCCCGACCGTCTGCCCGTCCCGCCGGTAGTGCAGGAAGACGGCGTACTCTCCGGCCAGCGGGGCAGTGGCCCGCCAGCGCAGCCGCACCCGCACCGCGCCGTCCTCCTGAGGGATGACCGTTGCTCCCAGGAACTCCACGCCGCCCTGGAGGCGGGCCTGGGGTGGGGCGGCGGGGCCCGGACGGGTCGCCAGGAAGGCCAGGTAGGTGGTGAAGGGCCCGGTGTCCCGGTCGTGCTGGGAGAGGGGGCCCTCCAGCACGGTGATCGCCGCGGGGTGGGGGAGCAGGGCCCAGGCGCGGGTCCAGTCGCCGTAGGGCCAGAGGAAGACGGCGGTGGGGCGCCACTCCGCTTCGCTTCGTGGCTCACTCCGGGCCTCCAGCCCCACCTGCACCCGATCCGGAGCCGTCACCAGAAACCGGACCTGGGGCCAGTCTTCCCAGAGCAGGGGGTCCAGATAGACCACCCCCTCCGGCCCGGCGGTGGGGGTGAGGGGCGATGCCTCCCCCGACCAGCCGACGCCCAGGAAGCGGTTGATGTCGGCCCCCAGGGCGACCGCGCCCCGCTCAAACCAGTACCCGGTGGTCGGGTTGCGGGCGTAGGGGCCGAAGTACGCGCGGGCCCCGCTCACCAGTTCCAGCCCGATAGCCAGGATGCTGACCACCACACTGATTGGAGAACCGCGAAGACGCGAAGACACAAAGTGATAAAGATTTTTCTTCGTGTCTTCGTGTCTTTGTGGTGGATTTTGCATCAACGCGTCCAGCCCCAGGGCGGGGAGGAAGGCCAGGACGGGGAGCATTCCCACCGCGCGCAGGAAGTGGGGGGCGTCCTCCGCCAGGACGGTGGGGAGGGCCATGACGGCGGTCCAGAGGAGGGGGAGGGCTCTCGCCCTCACTCCCACCCCCGTACCCTCTCCCCCTCTCCCACAATTGGGAGAGGGGGAGGGGGGCAGGGGGGAGGGGGTGAGGGCTTTCCTCACCCCACCCCCGGCGGCTTCGCCGCCACCCCCTCCCCTCTCCTGACCTCTGGTCAGGAGAGGGGAGGGGGCAGGGGGAGGGGTGAGGACATCCTCCGCCGCTCCCGGCGGCTTCCCCCTCCCCCTCTTCCGTCCCACGGGAGAGGGGGAGGAGGGCAGGGGGGAGGGGGTGAGGGCCACCCCCACCCCCAGCAGAAACGCCGCCCCCAGCAGGGGGCCGAAGACGGGCCGCCAGGGGACGTTGTGCCGCCAGATGCGGTCCCCGCGGACGAAGAACATCCCCAGGGTGCGCAGGAGGTGGCGGCCCAGCGTGCCCCAGGGGTCGCCGCCGTTGATGGCGGGATTCCAGATGGAGACCTGGTCGGGGCGGCCCAGGACCACATCGGGATGGAGGGCCGTGTAGATGGCCAGCGGGGTGAGGACGACGGCCGCGGCCAGGAGGGCCTGGGCGAGGGGCCTCACCCCACCCCCGGCGGCTCCCCTCTCCCGACCTTTGCCCGGGAGAGGGGAGGGGGCAGGGGGAGAGGTGAGGAGCAGGTAAAGCCCAAACACCCCCAGCGCAATGGGGGTGAAGCGGGCGGCGGTATAGGTGTAGAAGGAGAGGCCGTAGAGGGCACCGGCGGCCAGCCAGAGGCGGGACCGGCCCGTCCGCACGGCCCGCGCGCCCACCCAGAGGGTCAGGGCGATGATGAGGGGCAGGGTGACCGCGCGGAACCCAACCCGGCTGAGGTGGACATGCCAGAGGGTGACGGAAAGGACCGCGGCCGCCAGCAGGCCGACGCGACGGGAGAAGAGGGCCCGTCCCGCTGCTGCCGTCGCCGCGACGGTGAGCAGGCCGACGAAGGCGGAGGTCAGCCGCAGGGCGAAGGGGCTCCGCCCCAGCAGGCCAATCATCCCGGCGGCCAGGTAAATGAAGAGCGGCTCCCGGCCGTTGTTGGCGGGGAAGTAGACCTGCAGGTGTCCCCGGAGGACGTCCACCGCGTCCAGGCCATAGTAGGCCTCGTCGTGGTAGAGGCCGGGGGGCACCTGCCCCAGGGCCGGGAGCCGCAGCGCGGCGGCCAGGAGCAGGATGAGGGTGCCAGCCGCGAGAAACGCCCGATCGGCCGCGCTCTTTTGCTGTTGCATACGCAGTTCGGCGTAGATGTTCACCGCAAAGGGCGCAAAGCCTGTTGCCCGGACGTAAACGTCCGGGCTCATTATACGAAGCCCTTCGGGCTATTTTTAGCCCCCGAAGGGGGCTTTGCAGATTGAGCCCGACGGTTTACCGTCGGGCGAGAAATGGCCATAATGAACACAATGGGGGTTACTACAAGCAAGTTTCACGCCACTCCGCTGCGCTTCGTGGCTTACTACGAACGGGTTTGACGCCACTCTGCTGTGTTTCGTGGCTCACTATGTGCGCATCGGTGAGCGACCGGGTCGGCGAGGGCCAACCGTCGGCCACAGGACCAAAGAGGCCGACTTCAGTCAGCGCACAGGATGTAAGGTTAGAGGCCAGGAGTGGGAACTTAACCCCTGCCCCCATTGGCATCAATTTAAGCCCGACGGTTCACCGTCGGGCTGATTCAGCAAAGCCCCCTCGGGCCGAAGGCCCTCGGAGCCGAGGCCTGCAGGCTGTTTTGAGCCCCCAAGGGGCTTTGCAACATCCGCCCGACGCTTTAGCGTCGGGCGGAAGAGCACCTGCTAACCCAGACGGGCGTTAACTTGATGCGCATGGGAGCCCAACCCCTGACCCCTGTCCCCTAACCCCTGACGGCTGTTTACAGGTAGTTCAACTCTTTCGCCGCGCGGGTCAGTTCGTCCCGGAAGTCCGGGTGGGCGATACGAATCAGGGCCTGGGCCCGCTGCCGGATGGTCTTCCCGTAGAGGTCCGCCACCCCGTATTCGGTGACCACGTAGTGGACGTGGTAGCGGGTGGTGACGACGCCCGCGCCCGGCTTGAGCATCGGGACGATGCGGCTGACCAGGGTGCCGTCCTTCATCGTCGCCGTGCTGGGCATGGCGATGATGGGCACCCCGCCCTCGGAGCGGGACGCGCCGTAGATGAAGTCCAGTTGCCCGCCGACGCCGCTGTAGAGTTTGGGGCCGATGGAATCGGCACAAACCTGCCCCGTCAGGTCCACCTCTATGGCCGAGTTGATGGCCACCTGCCGGTAGTTCTGGGCGATGACGAAGGGGTCGTTAACGTACTCGGTGCGCCGCAACTCAATGATGGGGTTGTCGTGGGCCCACTCGTAGAGGCGCCGCGTCCCCAGCATGAATCCGGCGATGATCTTGCCCGGATGCAGGGTCTTGCGGGCGTTGGTGATGACTCCGGCCTCCACCAGGTCAATCACCCCGTCGGAAAAGAGTTCGGTGTGCACTCCCAGGTCTTTTTTGTTTCGCAGGAACCGCAGCACCGCGTCCGGAATCTCACCGATGCCCATCTGCATCGTCGCCCCATCGGGGACCAACTCGGCGATGTACTGGGCGATGCGGAGCACCGTCTCCGACGGCTCCCCACCGCTCATCGGCAGTTCCATCAGCGGGTAGTCTACCGGGACGATATAATCTATCCGGCTGACGTGAATGAAACTATCCCCCAGGCAGCGGGGCATGTTGGGGTTGACTTCGGCAATGATAATCCGCGCGGCCTCGGCTGGCGTCTTGGTCAGGCCGGTCTCAATGCCGTAGGAGCAGAAGCCGTGCTCGTCGGGCGGGGAGAGGTGGACAAAGGCGACGTCCACCGGCAGGATGCCCTTCTGGAAGAGGAGGGTGAACTCGGAGAGGAGGACGGGGGTGAAGTCGGCCCGTCCTTCCTGCACGGCCTTGCGGACGTTGGGGCCGATGAAGAGCGCGTTGGCGCGGATGTGCCCCTCCATCTCCGGCGCGACGTAGTCGCTGGCCCCAACGGTGAGGGCATGGCAGATTTCCACGTTCTCCAGTTCGCGCGCCCGCGCGACCAGCGCCTTCATCAGGACCTGGGGGACGCTGCAGTTACCGGTCAGAAAAATGCGGTCACCGTGTTTGATGACCCGGACGGCCTCTTCCGCCGTCGTGACTTTGCTTTCGTAAATCCGACTCCATCCTGTGGGCATAAGGCACTCCTTCTCACTGAGGCTTTGAGGCATTGAAGGCAGCGGCCAGGGCCTCGTTGACGATTTTGCCCTCCCGCAGCGCCAGCCCCCGGGCCAGCGCGGGCATATCCGCTATGGCCTGGTCCAGCCCGACGTCGGCAATGTGGCGGATGTAGGGCCAGGCGGCGTTGTTGAAGGCGTGGGTGGAGGTGCGGGGGAGCACGCCGGGGGCGTTGGGGACACAGAAGTGGACCACCCCTTCCTCTATGAAAACGGGGTCCCGCAGGGTGGTGGGCCGGCTGGTCTCCACGCATCCGCCCTGGTCTATGCTGAAGTCCAGGATGACCGCGCCCTTCTTCATGGAGCGGACCATCTCCCGGGTGACCAGCACGGGGGCCCGGGCGCCGGGCACCAGGACGGCGCCCACCAGGACCTCCACGAAGCGGACGACACGGGCGATGTTGAAGGGGTAGGCCACCATCGTGGTGACCCGTCCCTCAAACATCTCGTCTATGCGGCGGAGTTTTTCCTGGTTCTGGTCCAGGATGTAGAGGGTGGCCCCCAGACCGTAGAAGGCGCGGGCGGCGTTGGTCCCCAGGACGCCCGCGCCCAGGATGGCGACCCGGGCCGCCGGGACGCCGGGGACGCCGCTCAGCAGGACGCCCCGTCCGCCCCAGTTGCTCTGCAGGAAGGTCGCCGCCAGTTGCGGCGCCATCCGCCCGGCCACTTCGCTCATCGTCCGCAGCACGGGCAGCGTGCCGTCGTCCTCTTCTATCGTCTCGTAGGCAACGGCCGCGACTCCCCGGTCCAGCATCATCTGGACGGTCTCCCGACGGGCCGCCGCCAGGTGGAGAAAGCCGCAGATAATCTGCCCTTCGTGGGTCCACTCCAGTTCCTCGCGGGTGGGGCGGACGGCCTTCAGCACCATATCGGCGCGCCGGTAGACCTCCTCGGTGGAGTAGGCGATGCGGCCCCCGGCCCGCTCGTAGTCGTAATCCGAAAAGCCCGATCCCTCACCTGCCCCTTTCTCCACGTAGCAGACGTGCCCGGCGCGGGTGAGCAGGTTCACCCCGTAGGGGGTCAACCCGACCCGCATTTCCAGTTCCCGTCGTTCTTTGGGAATGCCGACGATCATGCGAAACTCCTTTCGTGCATACCGGATACACCTCACACAGAGACACAAAGGGCACAAAAATACCTTGTGTCTCTGTGTCTTTGTGTGAGGTCAAATGATCAGGCGAACTCGGCGCCTTTGCGCAGCGCCTCTTTGTTCAGCGGCAGCCACTTCCGGTGGCGTTCCGCCAGATGGTTATCCAGTGCGGCCTCCAGCGCCTCCAGCGGCAGGACGCCCAGCGCCTTCACCAGCGCGCCCAGGCAGATCATATTCGCCACCCGGACGTTCCCCATCTCCGTCGCCAGGTCCGACGCCGGGACGTAGAGGACGCGGATGTCGGTGCGCTCGCTCCTGTGGGGGATGAGGGACTGGTTCACCACCAGGATGCCGCCGGGCCTGACCATCGGCTCAAACGCCTCGTAGGAGGGGATGTTCATCACGATGGCCGCGCTGGGGCGGCGGACCAGCGGCGAACCGATTTCCTGGTCGGAGATGATGACGGTGCAACGGGCCTTCCCGCCCCGCATCTCCGGGCCGTAGGAAGGAATCCAGGTGACGTGAAAATCGGCATCCATCGCCGCGTAGGCCAGGACCTGTCCGGCGAAGAGGGTCCCCTGGCCGCCGAAGCCGGAGATGATGATTTCTTCCTGCATGGGTTGCCTCCCTCAATGCAGGCCTGTTGGCCTGCGCTACGATTTCTTGATTCAGGCCGATTGAAATCGTCCTCCCTGGGCACGCCTCACCCCTCCCGGCAGCGCAGCCGCCGGGGGTGGGGTGAGGTCGGCGAAGGCCGACCAGCGGCCTCAGGCTCAGGAAGGCCGACTTCAGTCAGCGCAATTACGATTTCTCCATCAGCGCGCGCACGCCCTCGGCCACTTTGGTGTCGCCCAGGGGGTAGTAGGGCAACATGTTCTGCTTCGCCCACTCCAGCGCGTCCACGGGCGACATGCCCCAGTTGGTGTTGCAGGTGGAGATGATTTCCACCATAGAGAAGCCCAGGCTGGCCAGTTGGACCTGGAAGGCCAGTTTGATGGCCTTCTTGGTGCGCCGGATGCCGGGCACGTCCAGCACCGCCTGACGGGTGACGTAGGCCGCGCCGGGGAGCATGCCGATCAGTTCGGCCATCTTCATCGGCCAGCCAGCCGTCTCCACATTCCGCCCGCGCGGGGAGGACGTGGTGACCTGTCCGGGCAGAGTGGTGGGGGCCATCTGCCCGCCGGTCATCCCGTAGATGGCGTTGTTGACGAAGATGGTGGTGATGAGTTCCCCCCGGTTGGCGGTGTGGATGATCTCCGAGGTGCCGATGGCGGCCAGGTCGCCGTCGCCCTGGTAGGTGAAGACGACCTTATCGGGGCTGACCCGCTTGATGCCGGTGGCCATCGCCGGGGCCCGCCCGTGGGCCGCCTCGCAGAAGTCCATATTGAAGTACTCGTATGCCAGCACCGCGCACCCCACCGGTGCCACGCCGATGGTCCGTTCCCGAACCCCCAACTCGTCAATCACCTCGGCGATGAGCCGGTGGATGATGCCATGGGTGCATCCGGGGCAGTAGTGGGTGAACTTCGGCGTCAGACTTTCCGGGTACTTGTAGACCAGTTCCATATCGGTAGGGATTTCGGTTGTCATTGGGTACCTCCTCGGTTCCGGCGTTAACCACAACCGATTGAAATCGTCCTCCATGGGCACTTCGTGCCATGTGTCGGCCTTCGCCGACACCTTGGGTGTCCCGAAAGAGAGGGTCGGCGGAGGCCGACCATCGGCCGCAGGCGCAGGAAGGGTGACTTCAGTCAGCGCGTTTACGGCGACGCCAGGGCGGTTTCAAACTGAAACACCCGGAGTTTTTCCGGCGCGACCCTGGCGCTCAGATGGAGAATTTCTACTCCAACCACCTGATTCTCCGCGTTGAAGTCCAGAATGACGCCCGGATAAACCTCCTCAGATTCCACAATGGCCGACTCATCTATCCGGAGGTACAGGGCGTCGTTTTCCCGATCAATTTTTAACCTCATCGCTGCCTCCTCAGACGACGGTCAAAGAAGACCGTCACAATTCGTTTAGGCCTTGTCGTTGGATTCACAATCACCCGCAGGAACCGTCCGGCATGTTCGGGGATTGCTTTGATATAGTGAATATTCCCGCTTGCATCTATTTCCTGCCGATCTGGAGAGGAGAGAACGCGCCATACCCACTCTTCAAGAATATGACGCTCCTGAAGCATGTCCTGCGCATGGGCGGAGAATTCAAATCCGGGGAGCATCGCAGCCCCTTGCCCTGTATCCTTGTCTTCTTGTCTACTTTTTTGTCTCCCTGTCTACTTTCTCCAACTCCGGCAGAATCTCATCGGGCAGGGGGATGATGCCGCCCATGCGGCCGTAGAAGCGGACGGGGCAGCGGCCCTCCACCGCCAGCCGGACGTCCTCCACCATCTGCCCGGCGTTCATCTCCACCACCAGGATGCCCCGCACGCGCTCGGCCAGTTCGGCGATGCGGGCCGACGGGAACGGCCACACGGTGATGGGGCGCAGGAGCCCGGCCTTCAGCCCCTTCTCCCGCGCCTCCCGCACCACGGTCTGGCAGACCCGGCCCACGGTGCCGAAGGCCACGATCAGCAGGTCCGCGTCCTCGGTGGAGTACTCCTTCCAGCGGACCTCGTTGGCGGCGATTTCCCGCAGTTTGGCCTGCAGGCGCAGGTTGACCTGTTCCAGGACCTCCTCTACCAGATAGAGGGAGGTGATGATGTTGGGCTGGCGGCCCCGGGCGCCGGTCAGGGCCCAGGATGGCCGTTCCTCAGGCTTGCGGACGGGGCGCATCGGCGGCATTTCGGCGGGCTCCATCATCTGGCCCAGGGAGCCGTCGGCCAGGACCATCGCGATGGTCCGGTACTTCTCGGCCAGATCAAAGGCCAGGACGGTCAGGTCTATCGCCTCCTGGATGTTGCCCGGGGCCAGGACAATAGGGTGAAAGTCGCCGTGACCGGCCATCTTCACGGCCTGGAAGTAGTCCCCCTGTGAGGGGGCCACGTTCCCCAGCCCGGGCCCGCCCCGCATAATGTTGACGATGACGGCGGGCACTTCGGAGCAGGCGATGTACGAGAACCCCTCCTGCATCAGGCTGATGCCGGGGCTGGAGGACGAGGTCATCACCCGCGCGCCCGCGCAGGCCGCGCCGTAGACCATGTTGATGGATGCCACTTCGCTCTCCGCCTGCAGAAAGACCCGTCCCAGTTCGGGCAGGCGACGGGAGAGGTGTTCCAGAATCTCCGTCTGAGGGGTGATGGGGTAACCGAAGAAAGCCTCCACTCCTGCCCGGACGGCAGCCTCAGCAATCGCGGCGTTGCCTTCCCAGAGTTCTTTCGCCATGGCGCTTCCTCCCGGTCACTCACTGGCCGCCGGAGCGGCGGCAGGTTGCTCCCGACGGGCCCTCCGGCGGTAGACGGTGAAGACCACGTCGGGGCAGATGGTGGCGCACATCGCGCATCCGGTGCACGCTTCCGGGTCCGTCACCTCCACAGGCTGGTAGCCCCGGATGTTGAAGCGGCCGTCGGCCAGTTTCAGGATGTGCACCGGACAGACGGATACGCAGAGTCCGCATCCTTTGCAGCGGTTTTCGTCTATAATGACCATACCTTTTGCGGCCATGTTCCCTCCGATGATAAGCCGATAGCCGATAGCCGGTAGCCGTTAGTGGGGGCGGTGGGAGTCGCGGGTGACGGTGGACAGCAGGCCGAAGAGCATTTTAACGATTTCTTCTAATTCATTCTGGAGACTCTGGTAGACGGATTCGGTCAGATAGCCGATGTCTCGGGCAATCTCCAGTTGCGTGCTCAATTCGGCCGCCGAGCCCAGTGCGATGTCTATGTGCTGAGCAAAGACTTTGGGGGAACGGCGGATGTGCCCTTCAGCGATATTGGAGGGGATGGAGACGGCGGCCCGGCGCATCTGGTCGGCCAGGCCGTACTGGTCTTGGGGCGGGAAGGCCGCCGTGACCCGGTAAATCTCCACGGCCAGGGCTTTGGACCGCTGCCATACCTGAAGGTCCCGATAACTCCTGACCTTGCCCCTTTCCACGTTCTCCTCCTTACAACTAACGACTAACGGCTAACGACTAACGGCTAACGACTAACGGCTAACGACTAACGGCTA
>Ga0209227_1002385_pt1 | contig 13469 bp, 10 predicted proteins | sample YNPBryantNP2012_FD_185815 | JGI IMG/M metagenome (GOLD analysis project Ga0209227, IMG submission 185815) | Anoxygenic and chlorotrophic microbial mat microbial communities from Yellowstone National Park, USA - YNP Bryant NP 2012 (SPAdes)... ...
TCACAATTGGTTGACGCTTTGCGTTACACGCTGGATGCCGCCCGATTGAAATCGGCCTCTTGAGGCGTTTCACGCCGGGTGTCGGCCTGCGCCGACACTCCGTGGCGCGGTCAAGGAGAGGTCGGCGAAGGCCGACTCTTGGCCGCAGGCCATTAGAGGCTGACTTTCAGTCAGCGTTTTGCGGGCAGCCGATTTTTTGAGGCGGTCAAAAGTGTAAACCAATTTCCAGAAAAAAATGAACCATCCCCCGGGGCGGACCGAATTGTCCGCCCCGGTTTTTGTTGTTTACACCCCCAGCGAGGCACGCCTTTGGGCAAAGCGTAGCAGGCTGTCCTGGCCTATCAGGCCCAACGGGTGGCTGCCCTCCATCACCAGCAACAGGCTCTGCCCCTCGGCCATCATTCGCTCCAACACCCGGTAAGCGGCTTCGCTGGCCGGCACCGGTCTGAGGAGGTTCAGCGGGGTCATGATCTGGCGGATAGGTGTCCACCCCCACCGCTGGCGCGGCACCTGCTGGATCTGACCCAGAGTGGCCACCCCTCTGGTCTGGATGCCATCGGTTACCAGGAAGCAGCTCTGGCCCTGGGGCAGCACATAGTCGCGCACCACCCAGTCGAGCGGTGTATTGCTGTCCACCGCCTGGCAACCGGCCGTGGCAAAATCGCCGGCGGTGTACCCCTCCAACGCCTGGCGCACCCAGGCCTGCATGGCGCTCTGGCTGGCGGCGTTATCCAGGAACCAGCCGATGAAAGCCAGCCACAGGCCGCTGGACCAGTGGCCGGTCAGGAACAGCATCCCGCCCCCGACGATCATCAGCAGCGCCACAGCCCGGCCGGTGGCTGCCGCCCAACGGGTGGCCCGCGCCATGTTGCCGGTCCAGGCCCACACCACCGAGCGGAATACCCGCCCACCATCCAGCGGAAAGCCGGGCAGCATGTTGAACAGGGCCAGGCTCAGGTTGATGCCCCCCAGATACAGCCCCAGAGCAGCCAGCGGCTCCAGGCCGGCCAACTGCCCCATCAGCCACCACAGGCCAAACCCCAGGGCCAGCGCCAGACTGGCCAGAGGGCCGGCGAGGGCAATGAGAAACTCGGCCAGCGGTCGCTCCGGCTCGCGGTCAATGCTGGCCACGCCCCCAAAGATGAACAGGGTGATGCTGCGTACCGGGATGCCCCAGGCCAGGGCGACGACGCTGTGGGCCAGTTCATGGAACAGCACCGAGCCGAAAAAGAGCAGGCTGGTCAGCAACCCCACACCCCAGTAGCCGGCCGGTCCCCAGCCTGGATAGCGGCCGGGGAAATAGGCTGTCGCCAGCGACAGCGTCACCAGGGCAAAGACGATAAACCAGGTATAGTTGATCCCGATCGGGATGCCGAATATCTTGATCAATCGCACCGAACTCTTCATCTGCCACCTCCCCATCAATCTGTTGGCTCCAGGAGGACGCTCATCCCTGGCGGGAGGCAGCCCTCCCTCCACGGCGAGCAATCATCACACTCCTGACTCTCCACCCAGCGCTTATCATACCACAGAAATGTTAGAGGGGCATTATAAAAGTGTTAGAGGGGTGTTAATCCCACGTTGCACAACTCCTGTCCAATAAGGTGCTGGAGTGGCGGCTTCAGCCTGTTGACATGGCGGGGATGCAGGCAGCCTGCACGGCGGCCCACTGCCAACAGGGAGGGCAGTGGGCCGCTTGCTGCGTTCAATTTTTGCGCCGCCCTGGACCTGTGGTACAATGGCGGCGTCTGTTGCGGAGGGACGATGTCTATCGTGCGGATCGGGGTCGGCGAGACCAACTGCTACCTGTTGCAGGGCCATGCCGGGGCGGTGCTGATTGACCCCGGCCCGCCCGGCGGCGCAGAGAAGGTGATCTCCGGCGTGACTGGGGCCGGCCTGCGGCCGGAGGAGGTGCGGCTGATCCTGGTCACCCATGGCCACCTGGACCATTACGGTGCGGCAGTGGAGGCCAGGGGCCATTCCCCCCTGCTGCAGAACTGGTGTGGCGCGCCGGTCGCTGCCTTCCCCGGTGAACCGGAATTCAGCCGGACGCGACGCCATGCCCTGCCCCCGGCTCAGACCCTGCGCGGCACTGTGATCCGCTGGTTCTACCTGCTGCTGTCCCCCCTGATCCATTTCAGACCGTTGACAGCCGACCTGTTGCTTGATGATGGCGCGGACCTGTCGCCCTACGGCGTGGAGGCCCGGACGGTGCTGTTGCCCGGCCACTCGCCCGGCTCGCTGGGGCTGATCACCGCCGAGGGGGACCTGTTCGTCGGCGATCTGTTCGTCAATTTTACCGTGCCCAGCCAGCCGATCTATCTGTGGGACCGGGCAGCATGGCAGCGGAGTTACGAGCGGGCGCGGGCGCTCCGACCCCGCACCGTCTATGTCGGCCACGGCGAGCCGTTCTCCGGTGAGCGGCTGGCTCACATCTATCCGGCCCGCTATCAGTTGCGCTGGTGGGTGCGCTGAGAGCCGGTCTGAAAAGCTGACCACAAAGGCCACAAAGGAACACGAAGGAAACGAATAAAAGCCGCATGGTGCCCTTGGGGTCCTTTGTGTCTTGGGGGTTTTCAGACAAGCGCTGAGACAACCAAACAGCGGATGCGCGGAATCAGGAGATTCGATGTCAGAAGGATGGAAGGTTCTGTTCAGCACTTTTGCCCTGCTCTTCGTCGCCGAGCTGGGAGACAAGACACAACTGGCCGTCATCAGCATGACGGCCAGGCACAAAATGCCGCTCTGGATTTTCGTCGGCGCGACGCTGGCCCTGGCAGCCGTGACGGCGATCGGTGTGCTGGGGGGTGAACTGCTCACCCGCTTCATCCCCGAAGCGATCCTGCGCAAGATCGCGGCTGTGCTGTTCGTGGCGATGGGGGTGTTGATGTGGTTTGACAGGCTATAGGCCCGGCCCTGATTGGAGTGTACAGGAGGAGCAATGTCGGCGAACTGGCTACGGCGTCGGGAGCTGTTTCCAGACACCACCACGGTCGTAGAGACGCCGGCCGGTCAGGTCCTGGCCATTGCCGGCGCCGATCTGGCGAGCCTGGCGGACAGATACGGCACCCCCCTCTACCTCTATGACCGGGCCACCCTGGACACGACGGTCGCGGCTTACCGTGCCGCTCTGACAGCCGCTTATGGCGGGCAGGCAGGTCTGACCTACGCCGGCAAGGCTTTTCTCTGCACGGCGGTAGCCCGCTGGGCGGCGCAGGCCGGCCTGTGGATTGACTGCACCGGCCTGGGCGAAATCGGCATGGCCCGGGCGGCCGGGGTGCCCCGGCCGCAGATCCTCGTCCACGGGGTCAACAAGAGCCAGGCCGACCTGGCAGCGGCTGTGGGACAGGCCGGCACCCTCGTCGTTGACAACCTGACCGAGCTGGAACGGCTGAGGGCCTTGAGACCATCAGGACAGCGCCCTTTCCCCGACCTGTGGTTGCGCTTCCGGCCTGGCGTGACGGTGGACACCCACACCCATATCCAGACCGGCCAGCGGGAAAGCAAGTTCGGCATGGAGGAGGAGGAGGTGCTGCTGGCCGCCCGCCTTTGCCGGGAGCATGACCTGCCACTCACCGGCCTGCACTTTCATCTGGGTTCCCAGTTCCGTGATCCGACCCCCATCGTTCAGGCCCTGGACCGGACCCTGGACCTGGCAGCCGCCATCGGCCTGAACGGGGCGTGGACCCTCTCGCCCGGCGGTGGCTGGGGTGTGGCTTACCATGAGCAGGACCTCCCCCACCCGCCGATCGGCGAGTATGTGCGCTGCGTGGCCGAGACGATCATGGCTGGCTGCCGGCAGCGAGGCCTGTCCCTGCCCCGGCTGCAACTGGAACCGGGGCGCAGCCTGGTTGCCCGGGCGGGGGTGGCCCTCTACCGGGTTGGCGCTGTGAAACGCTCCGCCCGGCGCCGCTGGCTGCTGTTGGATGGCGGCCTGGCCGATAACCCCCGTCCGGCGCTGTATGGCGCCCGCTACTCGGCGCTGCCGGTGTACGAGCCAGACAGACCGGCAGCCGGCCCGGCCTGGCTGGCCGGCCCCTATTGTGAGAGCGGCGACCTGCTGATCGAAGATCTGCCTCTGCCCGACATGCAACCCGGCGAACTCCTCGCCCTCCCGGTCAGCGGAGCCTATCAGCTCAGCATGGCCAGCAACTACAACGGGGCACGCCGCCCCGCGGTGCTGTGGCTGGAAAAAGGAGCCGTGCGGCTGATCCAGGCCCGTGAGACGCTTGAGGACCTGCTGCGCCGGGAGCGATGGCCGGGTCCCGGTCTGAATGACGGGCCGGGCCATATCCCCTATGCGAAATACCAGGCCCTGGGCAACGATTACCTGGTGATTGACCCTGCTGCTCTCGCCGGCGAGCTATCCCCGGCTCAGATTCGCCGCCTCTGTGACCGTCACTACGGCGTTGGCGCCGATGGCCTGCTGCTCGGCCCGTTCGACGATCCGACCTGCGATTTTCGGTTGCGGCTGTTCAATCCCGACGGCAGCGAGTTTGAAAAAAGCGGCAACGGCCTGCGCATCTTTGCCCGCTATCTCTGGGATCGGGGGCTGGTGGGCGAGGAACCGTTTACCATCGCCACGCCGGGCGGGCCGGTCACGGCCCGCGTCGAGCCGGATGGGCGGCGGGTCATGGTGGAAATGGGCACCGTCAGCTTTGACAGCCGCCGCATCCCGGTTGCCGGACCGCCGCGCCAGGTGTTGAACGAGACGCTGAGCCTGGAGGGACAAAGGTTCCGCTACTGCGCCGCCACGGTCGGCAATCCCCATTGCGTCGTGTTGTGCGACGAGGTATCGCCCGACCTGGCCCGTCGCTGGGGGCCGCTGATCGAAAAAGAAGCACGCTTCCCCAACCGGACCAACGTTCAGTTTATGCAGGTATTGGACCGAACCCATATCCGGATCGAAATCTGGGAGCGGGGGGTGGGATATACACTGGCCTCAGGCAGCAGCAGTTGCGCCGCAGCCGCGGTGGCCTGCCGGTTGGGGCTGTGCGACCCTCAGGTCGCAGTCCACATGCCTGGCGGTGTGATGGATGTCCTGGTTTCTGACGAGATGGCCGTTTCGCTGGCCGGGGCGGTGACCAGGGTTGCCTCAGGACTCCTGTCTGCCGAGGCCTTTGAAAACCACTAAGAGCCAGTCTGAAAAGCTTACCACCAAGGACACGAAGGGCACGAAGGATTATGGGGGAACCTGCCCTTGCAGGCTGGAACCTTTCTCTCTCATGGATCGTCTATCCATCGTGTGTGGCATCCCACGCCAATCTACTACCTGCTAAAGGAGCAAAGAGGAGGAAAAATGTTGAAACGAGTGATAGGGATCGTTGCACTCCTGGCCCTGTTGGCCATGGTGGGGCTGGCCGGCATCTGGCTCTACGGCCTGCTGACAAACCCTGCTCTGGCCCAGACCACTCCAGAGGCGATAGCGACGGAGTATAGCCCCCATCAGACCATCGTCGTCGTCGGCCAGGGGACAATCCACGTCCAGCCGGATATCGCCCAGATCAGCATCGGCGTGGAGACGCGGGCCGAGACCGTCGCCGAGGCGGTTCAGGAGAACGGGACGCAGATGAAGGCCATCCTGGCGGCGCTGAAGGCAGCCGGCGTCGCCGACAAGGACATCCAGACGATGAACTATAGCCTCTACTTTGAGCAGTATCCCGAATCGGTGTCAGGAGGCGAAAAGGTCAAGCCCCAGTACCGGGTGTCGAACATGGTCCAGGTGACCGCCCACGATCTCGAAAAGATAGGCGATCTGTTGGATGCCGTGATCGAGGCGGGTGCCAATAATATCTGGGGCGTGAGCTTTAGCATCGAAGACTCCGGGCCGGCCCAGGCCCAGGCCCGCGCCAAAGCGATCGCCGATGCCAGGGCCCGCGCCGAAGCCCTGGCAGAGTTGAGCGGTGTCAGGTTGGGACCGGTCATGTCGGTCAGCGAAGTCGTCAGTGGAGGGCCAGTTGCGGTCCCGGTGGCGCTTGAGCGTGCCGCTGGCGGGGGTGCCGGGCCGATCACCCCGGGCGAACTGGAGGTTGCCTATCAGGTTCAGGTGACCTACTTTATTGCCGGCCCGGCCGAGTCGGCGACCGGCCTGCCCAACCCGGCATCCAAATTCTGCCAGGATCAGGGCTACAGGCTGGAGATCCGCACCGCAGCCGATGGCAGCCAGACCGGCTATTGCCTCTTCCCCGACGGCACCGAGTGCGAGGAATGGGCTTTCTACCGGGGAGAATGCGGGCCGGGGACGCCCAGGCCATAACCCCAGGTCAGACAAAAGCGGCGCACGCCCGTGCGCCGCTTTTGTCATCCCTGCAGGCCTGCAGCCGACGGTTGGGCCTTCAGTCGCCCCTTCCTCTCTCCTCCTCATCAGCCCCAACCGCTCCAGAACGCGGAAGCAACGCCCCGGTCTCCCTGTCCAGAAATTCGATTTCCAGCGTGTTGGACTGCACCGCGATCTTGGGCACCTGTTTGAGCAACGCTTCCACCCTGCCCCGGTCGCGGACAAGGGTCTGCCCCAGCCAGCGGCGAGGATCCTCGGCTGTGGCATCAAAACGCAGGCGCAGCCGGTAGCGGCCCGGTTCGGGGGCTTTGAACCAGGCCAGTTGCTGGATGGGGATGAACCCCTTGCCTCGCTGTGGATCAAAGCTTTCACCGGGGGCCAGGCGCACAAAATCTTCCGGTTGCAGGCCACGGGCATAGTCCAGCCCCTCAGGCAGGCGCAGTTCGACCGGTCCCGACGGCCCCTCGATCTCGGCCCGGTACTGGGGATAGCGCAGCCCCTCGGAGCCGGGCAGCACCCCCACCACCCACACCGGCCTGTCCGAGACATTGGTGATCCGCACCGATAGCTCCAGCGGCTCGTCCACCGATTGCCGGGGTCCTTTGCCAGAACTCAACTCGATTTTGAGCGGACTCTCCTCCATACCCATCCCCCCTCCAGGGCGATCGCCAGGGTTGCTCTACCGACTCTCTCCAACTTCAATCGCCTTCGCCCGGTCCCGCAGTTCGGCAATCACTTCCGGCCTGACCTCCAACCGTTTGAAGTAACGGACGGTTTCGGTCAGCAGCGACCTGGCCCGCATCGGCTGGTCCGCCTGGCAGTAAAGCTCGTACAGCAGGTCCACCGCCCCGCCGTGGGTGATGTTATCCAACGCCGACTGTCTGGCCCTGGGCGGGAAAGAGACGGCCTGCTCCAGTTCCTGGATGGCCGCTTCCGGCTGGGCTGGCCGGACCCGTCCGGCCACCAGGTCCTTGAACTGGTGGGCCTGGCTGTAGCCGAAGCAGAGGTGGATATAGCGGGCCAGGTTGGTGTCGGGAAAGCGCTCCACCACCTCGCGGAGTTGCTCGTTGCCTTTATCCAGGTGGGGTGCGCCCTGCATATAGAGCACGTGGCCCTGATCTGGCCCAAAGGTCCACAACGCCATCTCCTCCTCCCCGGCTGTCTGCGGGAAGGCAACGCGGATGCGCAGGGCATTGGAGCGCAGGCGCACTCCTCCTGCGCCATACACCGCCCAGATCTGGTATTCCCCCGGTTCCTGGAAGTAAAAGCCATCGGCTCCATAGGCCAGGAACACGCTGGCATACAGCTTCTCGCCGGCCGGCAGTTCGGTCGTCTGCCCCTGGCCACACAGCTTGAAGAGGGGCCGGTACAGGCGCACCTGTCCTCTGGGGTCGCGGAGGTAGAGTTGCAACAACCCACACTCAGGGTTGAGCATGTTGGGCACGATCACCGGGCTCTGGCTCTGATTCTTGAGCTTCAGCTCGACCGTCACCGGTTCGGCAAACTGGAACAGATACCGTTCCGGTCGGGTGCGGACATAGAGGGCCAGGGGGGCCTGCGCCAGTTGTTGAAGAGAAGCGGGTGCAGGGGCGGGCAGATCGTGGCCCAATGCGCCAAAGGCCGCCCCACCGGGGATAACCTCCAGCAGGGCATGGTGGCGCAGGTGACGAAGCTCCTCCAGGTCGAACTCGAAGCGGCAGTTCCGCCAGAACTGTTGGGTGCCATCCCAGCCGGGCGGCAGGTTGTAGCCATATGGATAGCGCCATGGGTAGTTCATCCATGACAGGGAAGCAGGCTGGTCCTTGTCAAACGAGTGGAGCAGGTTCAGGGCATGGCCCAGCTCGTGGACGCAGGTGCGCAAAAAGTTGCGGTCGAACTCGGCCGGGGGCAGATTCCCCCACACCTCGGCCAGCTTCATGGTCGAGTAAAAAACCGCTGCACCCTGACGGGGATAAGGGTCATCCGGATCGCGGGACTGGCTGTCGTACATGATGCCGGTGACCAGCGATTGGGGGTAGAGCCAGAAGTGGGTGGCGATCAACAGGTAGAGTTTCCACTGCGGTTCATCACGCCACAGGGAAAAGTGATGCTGCATGGCGTTGTGCAGCTCATCCTCGGTCCAGGTGAGGTCACTTCCGGCCTCGGCCGGCGCAAATACCTCTTCGTCCGAAAGAAGGTGCAGGTCCACACCTGCCCGCTGATAGGCCCGGACGATGTCCAGGTCGAAGGCGGGCAGGTCGGCGGGGCGCGTCGCCACAGCCTGGGTGTTGAACGGGCGGGGCAGCTCTGTGCCGGTAATGCGGTCAATCTCCAGCTCAATGGTGCGGAAAAAGGCCGAGACCCTGTCGCACAGGAAGGTGGAGCGATAGGTGCCCCAGTGCAAAATCTCCACCATGGCCGGTGCGGGCGGTTCCTGGGGGGGGGACACCGGGATCGTGATCCGCAGCACCTGCCGGGAGGCCGTCTCGTGGCCTGCCGGCGCAGGCTCCAGGGGGCGAAAACTGCTCATCGTGCCGGTGATGATGACCCGGTCGGTTCCCCAATGGACATAAGGATGCTCGACGAGGAAGGAGCTGCGATACTCCCACTCGTTGCCGACCTCCTGGAACAGGTCGCCGCTGATCAGGTTGAGCGGTACGTAGGGGCCTGGTGGGTCTGGCTCCCGCAGGTCAATGCGCAGCTCCAGCCGCCGGGAGCCGTGCTGGCCGACATAGGTGCCGCTGATCGGCTGGCGGGCCTGCCGGGCCGTTTGCCCCTCCTGATTGCCGGGGCAGGGGAAACCCCCGCCGGACGGTGTGTCAGACAAGATCTCGTCCATCTGCCTCCCTTTCTGTGCCGATTGGAAATCGGCCTGGCCAGGTATTAAATGGCGGTCCACCCTCAGAAGCCGTTTTCCTTTTCAGCCGCTCCGCTTCAGCACGGTGATGACCTGCTCCAACCTGTTGGCTGCTTCCTCCTCGATCTCCTCCACCTCATCATGGACGTCAATCGTGGCGACCGTCTGCCAGTCGGTTTCGGCCCGGTCTGGAAACCAGGTGTAGCTGAGCATCTTTTCTCGACCGGCAGCCAGGCTGTCTATGTCCCACTCGACCGGGATCACCTCTTCCCCCCTGGGCGCCCAGTGCAGCAAAAAGTGCCCGGCGTCCACCGGTCCATCGTTCCGGATTTTGATGCGCACCTTGCACGCCTGGCCCCGATAGCAGGGATTCGGCTCAAACAGGATAGATTCGATCACCAGATCGGGCAGGTTCGCCGGCTGCCCTGGCGAGACATGAACCGTCAGCCTGTACTCGGCCACGCCGCCGGGACCGAGGGCGGTCATCAGGTAGGTGGTCGTTGTCCCCAGACAGACCTCTTTGGAGCCGGGGGTGGCCACCCCGCCGATGTTGTGGTCAATGGTCACCTCACTGGCATAGTCCACCTTGCCCCAGCTCAGGGTCGTGCACTCGCCGGCCTGGATACTGGCCGGGTTGGCGGTAAAGAAAGCGATCACCGGTTTCTGCCCCGTGCCGGTGGCAACGGTGAGGGTTGTCTGGACTGTGGTCCTGCCCGCCGGGCCTTCGGCGGTCAGCAGGTAGGTGGTCGTGCTGGAGGGGCAGACCTTTTGCGAACCGGGGGTGGCCACGCCGCCGATCTCTGGCTGGATGTCCGCCGTTGTGGCGTTGTCCACCCTGCCCCATTCCAGTTGAGCGCAATCGCCAGGGGCGATGAGGCTGGGCACAACGCGAAAATACTCGACGACCGGGCCGAGGGGGGGTTGCACCACAATTTCGACCCTCTTTTCCACCACCCCTCCCCGGCCTGCCGCCCGCAGGGTGTAGCTCTTGCTGGTGTCCAGACAGATGTCGAGCTGGCCGGAGGGGTTCACCCGGCCCACCCCGCTGAGGGTGATGCTGGTAGCGCCTGTGATCTCGCCCCATTGCAGGCGGGTGCATTGGCCCTGCTCGATGGTCGTCTGGCCGGCGCGGAAATAGCCGATGGTCGGCGGGGGGACTTGCGGTCTGGTCACCGTTGGCGGGGGGCTGGTGGGGGGCCCAGGGGATGGTTCCTGGGTGGGTGGGGCGACGGTGGGCAGCGCGGTGGGGGTGGGCCTGGCCGGCGGTGGCGTGCCGGCAGGCCCTCCTGCCGCTTCAACGGCGACGATCCGGATCGCCACCGGCGTACTCTGGACACCGGCCGCGTTCTGGGCCGTGATCGAGATGGTATGGGGGCCGGCCTGGTTAAAGATCCACGAGCCGTTGATCATCACCAACATGCTGGGGGCAATCTGGCCCGGCACCTGTTGCACCGGCACGCCATCCACCGCGATCTGCGCCTGGGTCACCCCCTGCGGGTCGGTGGCCTGGGCCTGAATCTGGACCTCCGCCCCGACCTCGACCTGGGCGTTGTCCGCCGGGGCCAGGATGGTCACGCTGGGGCCGGCTGAAGGGCCGGTCACCTGCCGGCCGGCGCGGAGGCGGGGCAGGAGGACCAGAAGGCCGAACAGGATGGCCACCCCAATCGCCACCGCCACCAACCCGATGCCGATGGCCGCCAGACCTGGGCGTGACCTGGCCGCCGGTCTCCGGGTGACCAGGGTATCCTGGTCGCCCAACGCCCTCCCCAGTTCGACGCGGAAAAGGGCCGGCCCCATCCCAATCATATCGCCTGGGTTGAGCACATGGGGGCCGACAACCGGTTGGCCGTTGACGAAGGTCCCGTTGGCGCTGCCCAGGTCGCGGATGACCCATTTGCCCCCCTGCAACACGATCTCGGCATGGTGGCGCGAGATCAGGGGATCGGCCAGGACAATGGTGTTGTCTATGCCCCGGCCGATGGTCACCGGCTCAAAGCCCAGGGGATAGACCTCCCCTGTGCGTTGTTCGACAAGTTGCCCAATGCTCATAGCTGCCCTCTTCTGGCTGATGGGTGGTAGAGCACGCTGCCGCCTTGCAGCAAGTATACCACAGACGGCGATGCCCGCCAAATCCCCGGCGGGACCGCTCAAAGGTGATCCTCTGCCCGGCAGCCGCAGACCGGTCGCCTTACAGGGCCCGGACCTCGGCGCCCGTGGCGGCTTGTAGATGGGCGACCAGAGCCTGGAGGCTCTCCTGGTCAAAGACGGCTGTCTCCTCCAGGGGGCGGCCCAGCAGGATGAGGGTCGCGCCCACCTGCCGGGCGGCGGCGACCAGTTCAGTTCGCAGGTGGCCGTGACGCACCATGATCTTGGCTTCGACCCCCTCGGCCATTGCCTGTTCACGGGCCATGGCCAGTTGGAACCAGCCCATCAACTCCAGTTCCGATTCCACATCCACGACCAGCGGCGCAGCCGTCCGATCCAGGAAACTGACGTCGGCCACATAGAGAAAGATCAGTTCGTCGCCCCGTTCCTTTGCCAGGGCGATGGCCTGTTCCTGGGTGGGGCGGCTATCCGGTCCTCCCCGGATCGCGCACAAGATCTTGCCCATCTCGCTTCCCTCACTCCTGACCTGTCCGGTCGCAGGTGTCTGTCGTCAGTACCTCACCAGCAGCCAGAGCGTTGCCACCAGGAGGGTCGCCACCGTGACCGGTGCACCATCGCGCAGAAAACGGGTGAAGCTCAGCCGGTAGCCGGCCTGGGCCAGCAGACCGACAGCCACAATGTTGGCCGCCCCGCCGATATAAGTCCCGTTGCCGCCGAAATCTGCCCCATAGATGAGCGCCCAATAGAGTGCCTGGCCGGTTTGGGCGCTGTGGATAGAGTTGCTGAGCAGGTCGGCGATGGGCAGGGCGGCGATGGTAAAGGGGATATTGTCCACAGCGGCGGACACCCCCCCCGCCACCCAGACCATCAGGATCGTCGCCGCCGTCAGGTTGTTGCCCGCCAGATGGCCGATCGTCTGAGCGATGGTCTGGACGATACCTGCCTGTTCCAGTCCATCTACCAGGACAAAGAGGCCGATGAAGAAAAACAGGGTGGTCCAGTCCACCTCGCGCAACATGCGGTGCATATCGGGCCGCACCCAGACAATGAGGGCCGTCGCGCCGCTCAGGGCCACAACACTGGGCGGCAGGTCGAACAGTTCACCGATAAAAAAGAGGAGGAGCGTCACTGCACCCACCACACCGGCCTTGCGCAGGAGCGGTGCGTCGGTCATGTGCGCCCCGGCCTCCAGTTGGGCCACCAGTGTCGGGGAGAGCCGTCCCCTGGCCGCTGCCAGATCGTGGCGATAGAGCCAGGCGCTCATCCCCAGCAGGACGAACAGGCACAGGCCGACCACCGGTGCGACCTCAACCGCATACTCGAAAAACCCCAGCCCCAGGTGCGAACCGACGAGGGTGCTGGGGGGATCGCCGATGAGGGTCGCCGCGCCGCCGATGTTGGAGGCCAGCACCTCAGGGATGACGTAGGCAAAAGGATGGACGCCCACCGTCTCGGCGATCTGGATCGTCAGCGGCACCAGCAACAGAATGGCCGTCACGTTGTTGAGAAAGGAGGAGGTGATGCCGGTGAGCAGCACCAGGATCAGGCCCAACAGCCAGGCGTTGCCCCGCCCCAGACGAAAGGCACGGAAGGCCAGCCAACGAAAGACACCGCTCTCACTGAACATGGCCATAAAGATCATCATGCCCAGGACGAGAAAGATGACATTCCAGTCCACGAAGGCCATGGACTCTTCAAAGCCGACAATGTGCAGCGCCGGGAAAAAAGTGCCGCCTATATAGTGGACCAGCCAGACGGCCACAGCTCCCATGAGAGCAGCCGCCGTCTCGTGCATCCATCGCAGGCTGATGGCGGCGAAAACCAGCAGGAAAATCCCGCCGGTGATAAAGAAGGAAGGGCCATGCCCCCCCTCACCTGCCCATGGCAGCAACCACATGCCGCCGCCAAACGCCCCCAGGCCCACCCCTGCCAGGGCGATCCGCATGTACCGTTTCACCCGTCCTCTCCTCTACAATCACGAAAAGCCTGCCCCGCAGGCTTTCCAGCCTGTCCTGCACCTTTTTTCAGATAGGCTCAAGTATACCCCAACTGTCCGATTCAGGCAATTGTGTTCAGGCCCCGTTCCTCTCTTAGAGCCGGTCTGAAAACCACCCAGGACACCCAGGACACCAAGGGCCTGCAAGGGCAGGTTCCCAGATCATCCTTCGTGTCCTGGGTGTCCTCCGCTCGCCGGGGGTCTGGGACCCCCGGCCCGTTGGCGGCGAGGTCGCAGGCCCCGCCGGAGCAACA
>Ga0209227_1002389_pt1 | contig 13459 bp, 18 predicted proteins | sample YNPBryantNP2012_FD_185815 | JGI IMG/M metagenome (GOLD analysis project Ga0209227, IMG submission 185815) | Anoxygenic and chlorotrophic microbial mat microbial communities from Yellowstone National Park, USA - YNP Bryant NP 2012 (SPAdes)... ...
TCGTGGGTGGTGCAGGTTGAGTGTGCGACGCGCGTGAGCGCAGGCACTTGGCCTTTCGCTGGCTACCACGCGAGAGGTTTAATGTTTTCTCTGTGATACTGTGGGCCTCATGTGGGCGTGTGACTGTACGAAAAGGAGCGGTCAGATGAGGGTAACTTTCGTAGCCCGACATGATGGCGGTTTGTTTTTCGGTGGAGCTGAAACGCAGGCTATACAGACTGCCAAATGGCTGCGACGCATGGGGGTGCGTGTGGAGTGGTTAACGCCTCTTAGCCGCCGGGTTGGCGATTTGGTTCACGTGTTCGGCACATACCAATACTACGACTCAATATGCCGTTATGCGGGCGAGCGGGGTATTCCAGTAGTGATGTCGCCGATATTTTTCGTGGACGTGTCTCGCCTTACAAAAAGAATAAGGTATTGGTTGTATGCCACCGTGGGTTTTCGCTCCCGACGGTTACGCAAGACATCGGCTCTTGTGCGCTCAGCGGATTTGCTCTTGCCGAATAGCTTCGCGGAGGCACGTCAACTTCGCGACCTTTTGTGCGTGCAGAGCGAGCGGATGGTCGTAGTGCCCAACGGAGTGGAACCTCGTTTCTCAGAGGCAGAACCAGATGCATTCCGGCGATACAGCGGCATCAAGGAACCATTCGTGCTATGTGTGGCACGCCTTGAATATCGTAAAAACCAGCACAGACTGATTCAGGCGTTGAAAGGGACAGGTATTCGGCTTGTTCTTATCGGTAATTTCGGTTCGAGAGATTATTTTGACTGTTGTCGCTCTCTGGCGGACTCCAATGTAACTTTTCTACCGCCCATTCAACATGAAGATCCCCTGTTGGCAAGTGCCTACGCTGCATGTAGGGTTTTTGCTCTACCATCGCTGTTGGAAACGCCAGGCATTGCAGCATTGGAGGCGGCGGTGGCAGGGGCAAAGGTGGTTATCACGCGGTATGGAGGCACGAGTGAGTATTTCGGTGATTTCGCACAGTATGTGGAACCAAGGTCAATTGCCAGTATTCGCAATGCTATCTTGGCAGCATGGAGCATTGATGTCGATACCGAGGCTCAGCGGCAACATCTATTACGGAACTACAGCTGGGAACGGGCAGCGCAGAGAACACTCGAGGCCTACATGCAGCTTGAAACTCTTGCAGCATGATGGGTGAGTTCTACTCCTTGTCCCACGATGGGAAAAGGCACGGTTTGCCCGAGTATGTCAACCTAAGGATTGTTGGGCGTGCGAGTCTCTATCTCCACCTCCTGCCCTTCTGGTAGCGGAATAGGTTGTACGGGCACGAGCGTCCCTCTATCGACCCGAGCGCGCAGTACGAGATTCATGCTTTTTACCCCCTCGGTTCTACCTACTCATTCCCAATGGCGCCGAAGTTGCGTACCAGAATACCAAAGTCAAACAGCGTGACCTCCTCGTCGCCGTCCAAATCGGCATTCGGGTTCCAGGTTGCGTCGCCCGGAATACTGCCGAACGCCGCCACCAGTTGCCCGAAATCGAAGAGCGTCACTTCATTATCCCCGTCGATGTCACCGTTTGTCAAGATGAAATCGACGCGGGCATCTTTTTCCAGCGAAACGCCCATCACAGTCTGCCTCAGCCAGTGCGAACCCTTTGCGGAAAGGTCAAAGCTGCCCCACAGTGCCGTCTGGAACTGATATTCGCCCGCATCGTTGAGCGCAACCAGATGTGTTTCCAGCGGCGTGACATCACCGGGGGCGCGCACCTCGATGGGTATGTTCATCCCGCCGGTCGGCGCGGCGTAATCGCCGAGCGCGACGACACCACTGACCGTCCGATAGACCGCCGCTCCGTTGGCGGCGATGGTGTAGGTGCCGCTCACGCGCGTGCGCACCTCATTCAGCGTGAGGTCAAACAGCAGGTGCGCCACATCACCCGGCGGGAACACGGTCGGTAAGTCCATTGCGAACTGCGGGATGGGCTGATTCGGAGTATCCACGTCCGACCAGTCGATGGTGTTCACCGAGAGGATGGTCGCGGTGTCACCGTCGATCTGCACCTCTCCGACAAGGGGTAGCGGGTTGGGGTTGGAGGTGGTCTCCAGCACGTAGCCCTGCATTTCAGCGTGGATAAACAGCACCACCGTCGGCGCGACGGCAAAGGCGTAGCGGTTGCCCCCCAGCGGCGCCAGCGTTCCCACGACGAGGTCGCCCGTTTGCGTGATGGTCAGCGCGGAGACCAGCACATCGCCGAGCGGTACCGTGAACCGTCCGGCTGGATAGGTAGAGGTCGGGTTGCGCGTACGAAAGCCGTCGGTGGCGAACTCCGCGCTGGCGGGCAAACTCACCGCACCGGAATAAAGCAGGTCGGAAAAGAAGTCCATCAGCACCACCGTGCCCGCTTCCGGGTTCAACACCATGCTGAAGGAGCCTGCCGGTTTTGAAGCCACATTCCCCTCCACAGACGGGTTGACTTCCACCGGCACGGGCACGTTCTCGGCGGGACCAAAGCTACCGAAGATGCCCGGCTTGGTACGCGTGCCGGTGGGGTTGGTGTTGGGGTCGTAGTTGCCCACCAACGTGCCGGACGTCAACGCTTGCACCGATACGCGCACGTTCAGGTTGGAATCGGCTGGGGACATTACAAAGTCGTACTTGCGTTGTGCCGAAACGAGGGCACACGCGAGCATCAGCGCAAAAGCCAAAAGTGCCGTTCGTGAACGCATGGCAATCACTCCTTTCTTCACCGAGATGTGGACAAATAGCGAGCGTGTTCTTGTAGAAGACCTACCGGCAGTTGTTGCTCGCCGTATCGCTTTTCAGGGAAAGATTAGCACGTTTATCGATTTTCGTCAAGGGGGCAATAGGCGCGGTATCGGGTCAAGAACCTCGCCGTCGGGAGGTCAAAGAAGCGGTAAGTGAGCAACAGCACTCCCGTCTCCCCGTCCGTATAGTAACCCCACTGCGCCTTGTAGCCGTCGTCTGCGAAGATCAAGTAGCCGCAACAGAGTTCTCGTGTTTACCAATGAACAATCAACCGCTCGCGCGTCAATTCCACAAATGCATGCCCCTCCAATGCCATCTCCACATCGGCGAGATGTCCAACAAACAGAGACAGTAATTCATCGTTACTGATATTACCAGTGCTTATCAACAGCAGTTTGTACGCCCCTGTTCCGAGCGCAAGATGGTGGATGAAGCCTCTGTCTTTGGTGACCAGCACAGCGTGTTGCTCCCGTGAGGTAGCCTCTATCTCCTCATCTGGGGTGCGGTTCCCCTCGGGCAAATCCAGAGTGTGTATTGCCTCGTGCCCCGCCTGCTGCAAGAAGGACGCCAACCTTCGGGGTAGCTGCGCGTCGACCAGAAACCTCATCGCACCAGTTCCTGTAACTGCTCCGTGCGCACCATCTTCACCGCATACTGCAGGCACGCCACCAGGTCCTCACGCTCGAGGTCGGGATAGTCCTCCAGTATCTGCTCAAAGGTCATCCCCGAAGCCATCAGTTCCAGAATGGTCTCCACGGGATAACGCAACCCGCGAATGACCGGCTTGCCGTGACAGATGTTGGGGTCAATCACGATGCGCTCCTGCCAAGTAGAAGTGCTCATCATTCCCTCCGAATGCACAACCGCCTCTGCTGGATATATGATACCCTACCATGCGTCTGCTTCCCAGTAGTCACGGATAGCGCTAAGGCATTGGGCTCGAACAGCCCAGCTGCGGCACTCCTTTGCCACCTGTTCCAAGATGGTTTTAGCGGCATCCCCCCGAATGTGGAACCCTATCGTCCCTGTGCCAATTGTGGACTTCCCGCAAGAGCAGCGAGGTTGTCTCAATGATGTCTGGGTCATCACTATTCTTGACGCAGGCGAGAACCCGTAAGCACGCTTCGCTCAACGGGAGGATGCCCAGCCGTCGTCTGAAGCGTCTGAGGCTTTCGTCTCGCTTGCCATGCGCCCATCGCTTGAGCCAGTAACGAATATGGCGGCAGGAGTGCGTCATCTCCGGTAGTGGAATGCAAGGGAATACGCCGCCAGACCCTTCAGGGACGGGTGCAATATTGTCTATCTTTCTTGGTTCCTCTTCTAGTGTACGTTTCAAGCCCTCTACGTCCCGCACAGGCCCCCGATACTCTTCCCATTTTTCAAACAGCGTCTTATCGGCAGGTCTTCGGGGAAGAGCAGCACAAAGCTCGTTGGGAATACACAGTCCAGCCATGGATGGTAGGTTATCTCTTATTTTCTGTAAGTGTTCCTCAATTTTATCTGCCAGTTCGCGCGCCTTTCGGATGGCTTCGAAACACTTGTCTTTATTGTGCAAGCCAGCCGGGTCGCTTCCCATCACCACCTGTGACACTATGCTCTCATCCTTTACATCGTTTTATTGCGCACCTGTTTCCCTCTCTCGCAAGGCGGTTTCCACTAACTTCGTCACTGTTGGACTAGAGGCGAGGGCATCTAATACCGTGATTCGGGGAACAATATACGCTCCCGAAACCCCTCTAACCTGCCCCTGCCATCTCCCCTCGTAATCATAGGCATTCATTACTACCGTATCTGGTATGAGGAAAGCATTCCCCGTTACTAGCACCAATCTATGCTTCTCACATACATTGATGTGATAGGGACTAAACAGTGCCGTCAGTCTAAACGTACGCTGTGTCGTTGGACTACAGCGAACTACCGCGTTGTAGGGGTGTCTTATTAGTAGAAAACATTCATTGCGCGCAAAGTCTACATCCCAATCAATAATCCGTTCTACGATATCCCCTATCATTATCTTAGCATGAATCCCCCCAGATGCGTCGTGTATGGCGATAAAACCCCTTCGGTCGAGAGTTGCGAAATGGCTTTCTCCAGGATGAGCGCGCACGGATAAAACATTCTGCCCCATCCGTTCCCAACTATGTGGTGCAGACAGAGGCGATGCAAAAATCAAGGGCCGTGACTGCCCCACTGTATCGTAAAGATCACCTGTAAGAAACACCGTTTGGGTAGAACTCTGGAGCAATAACAACTTACCCTGAAGAGGCTCGGGGATAGATATCCACCGTACCGCAGTCATGAAATGATTGTGCTTTCGCTCCAACAACAGAGACAATCGGCTCATCTGCTCAGACGGTAACATCCCCATCTGTTTGTCCGCGGTATAGTAAAACAGCAACTCACGGGGCGTGATGCAAAAGGATACACCAGGATATGTTGTGCGTTGCTGTGTGTAAAGCGGCAGTTCGAACCTCTGCCCATCAAATATCAGGTAGAGAGAGCTATAAACATTATATGCCAAAAGACACGGTAGCGTGACCTTCGGCGTAAATATGCCCATCTGCCAGCAGGTAAGTAATACGACCAATGCCACGAAGGTCAAGCAAATGATTACAATTTTTCCCAGGCACGAAAAGCGATGCACTTCGGTTTCCCTATCCACAAATTATCCGTCCATTTGGCAGTCGTATACACTGACCAGGTAATATCTCATTAGGGGGAAAGACGGGACTGGGCTTAGGAGGCACAGGGAACACTCGTGCTCTTGCGCAGTTCCACATGTCTTTCACCCATGTACCACAAGCGTAACACGGGAACTGATATGTACGCCCTCTCCTTTTGCTTTCTTTGATACAGTCACATAAAGCCTTCTCAAAGCGTGTATCGGGTATCTGCTTCACTGGCTTACAATTTCGCTCATGAGGATCAGGGTATTCCCAACGCCCGGGCGCGGGAAACAGTGGGCAGCATTTACCTTCACCTGGCCAGAATCCCCAGCTGGTAGCACCATCACACTGGATCAGGTCAAACCGGATGAACGCGTGATCATAGACGATACCGAGACGTGGATTGACCTCACACCACGTGGCAAAGCCCAGTGGATCCGCTTTCATCACCACTCCATTGCCCACATACGCATACAGATTGATTCCCCCGTCAAACCCCACCGGGTCTCTGGTCAAAAACCGCCCCGTCGCGGGGTCAAGGTAACGATGGGTCAGCTGCTGAACTCAGCATCTACTATCTAAACCGATCTGGTAGCCCATACCTTACCAAACCAGCAAGGAAAGGCCCAAGTAAATACAAGGCTATAAACGTCACGAGTAATCCGATTGCATGGACCCGTAACCATCCTTCTGCAATCTCGCTGCAGCGGTGCAAGACCCACGAAGCGACTCTATACCCAACAAGGGGTAGTACCCTGTAAAACACCAAAACGACACCCCAAAAGAGAAAGGCATACAACCAGCCCACCTCCCTCAACATGCCCCAAGTATTTCCAACCGTAACAAGCCAAAAGAACAGAATACCCCACCTCCAGCTACGCTTCATTGTAACCTCCCTAAAGCGACAACCAACCACTTCGCCAGTGTAAGCCACCAACCTACGCTAACAACCATCAATGCAAAAGTAATCCAGTCGCCCAAGAAGACTACTCCAGCCTCTTTCGGTAACTTCTCGCTCGACGAAGCTCGGGTAGCAAAATAGCGTACTATTGTAGCTATCAAGATACCTGCCAGAAGAGCTGGAATGCATAGCACCGTGGACAGATCCGCACCCGTACCCCTCATCCAGGTAGGGACAGTAGCCGCGGAGAACAACACATACACGACCACCATTCTCCTTGTCTCTAACACGCTTGATCCTCCTACATTGCTGGAAGTGGTATGCCTGGGCGCGGTATCCAGCCCCCAACCCCACACCCACCTTGCCCGGGCGCGGGGGCAGGAGTGGGAGCGGGAGAAGGGGTAGGACGGGGTGGTCTAGGATTTGGTGGGACGCGGGGCGGATTAGTGATCTTCTCACAAAGTCTTGCACCGAAACCTCCTCCTAACAGAGTACCTACCACCTCCTTCAGGATATCCAAAATTTTGTCTTTAACATGCGGAGGTATAGGCAGTTTCTTAAGCCACTCACCACCTAGCATACCACCAAGGCAGCCGCCAATGATTTCGCAGAGACTTGGCACTGGAAAGGGACCGCAGCTACGCACGCCCGGCGTCCCATGCATCAGACCCCGAGCCAGCACGCAGGCTAGCCAGTTCCCTATTTCTTCCGCCACGTTGCCAGCCACTCCGATTGCGCATTCTCTTAGCAGCATTCCAACAATGGGTACGATTGGTATGCGTCCAGATGGGTCTTTAAGCATCACCACCCCATTGCCCACATACGCATACAGATTAATCCCACCCTCCACCCCAATCGGGTCTCGGGTCAAAAACCTGCCTGTGGCGGGGTCAAGGTAACGGTGCGTCAGTAACAGCCGTCCTGTCTCCCCGTCGGTGTAGTAACCCCACTGTCCTTTGTAGCCGTATGGTGTCGGGTTATTACCAGACATGCGCTGACCCCACGCATCGTAGGCAAGGTGCGCTAGCACCAAACCGTCATCGTCCATCAGGTGCGTGGCGTTGCCCTGCGGGTCAAAGCCGTTCGCCCCAAACACCACGCGCGTGATACCGAAATGGCTCTAGGCACTATTACGAACCGTACAGCCCCTTTTGTAAAATCCTTCCATCGCTGTCTGCCTCCCAATAGCACCAAAACGGCGCGGGAGGTGCATCAATTCCTACCATTGTTGATTGAACCACAAACCAACTTGGCGTTTCGGATGCATTGACCCGCTGCCCTATTCGCAGCCTGCCTGTGAGTAGCCATGAACTTACATCAAACAAAGACACCGAGTCTGTTTCGCACCCCATACGCTGACCTAACAGGCGGTTCGCTTGGTGTAGGTCGTTTGCTGCTCTCACCCGACCCGAGTTCGTGCGATATGCTACGAGAACGCGCATCACTACCTGTCCCTTCTTCCATACCGCCCGGCAATAATCCTCTTGGCACGATAAACAGAGGCTGTCTACCTCGCAACCCGTCCTGCACTCAGGCACGGCAGCCTGACCAAGAACGCGGTATCTCTTAGCGCCTTTGTCGCTGATATCGGCGACGTTGTCCACTGTCAGCCAGCTCGCATATTTCACACGGTGACGAGCTATGTCTACTTCTATTGTCTTGCGGTAAACGAAAGGCGCCAACACGTATCCGGCTATTAACAGCATACTAAGCAAGGCTATTGTCCCGAAAAACTGTTTCCAACTCATGTGGCGCATTTACTTCCACCTCCGGTATCCTTTGTCATGGCAACACTTCTGACAATCCAGCCAACGGTTGCCCGTGCCAATTGTTCTTATTCGCCCTCTGTCAATAACAAAGCCCTTCATTAAGGAGGCAGCGCAGTTCAGTCCGTCCATGTTTGCTTGCTCGTCCCACTGAGAATCATCCCCAGGATTAATCGGACCAAAAGGGGAGGCTCCCGCTCCGTTGACCGAGCAGCTAACAATGCGCAAGCGAGACCCATCTTAGACCGGAAGGCGATCAAACAAGTGGCAACGCAATGAACCAGTTTGTCCCCTCCCATACGGGTCCCACTGTGGTTATGCGGCCACTTTAGCAACTCGTTTAGTGTCGTCTTGGCAACGTTATAGCAGTCGTAGGTCCAATATGCGACACCACAACCTATGAGTACGCCGGTCACTGGGAACAGACCTTGTGGATCGTTCACCATGACGACCGAATTTCTTACGTAAGCGTACAGGTTCACGCTCACCTCACATCCCGCAGGATCTCTGGTCAAGAACCTCCCCGTCGCAGGGTCATAGTAACGGTGCGTTAGAAGCAGTAGACCTGTCTCCCCGTCCGCGTAGTAACCCCACTGCCCCTTGTAGCCGTATGGTGTCGGGTTTTCACCAGACATGCGCTGACCCCACGCATCGTAGGCAAGGTGCGCTAGCACGAAACCGTCGTCGTCCATCAGGTGCGTGGCGTTGCCCTGCGGGTCAAACTGGTAACCGCTGGTGCCGTACACCAGCAAGCCTTTCACCCCGAAGACCACTCCTGCCACCGCGTTGCCCGCCGCGTCCAGCTCGCAGACTAACTCTTCGCCGTCATACAGATAATACCTCCTGCCCGAAGCGGTCTGTTTCCACGCCCGCAAGGCGTCGCCTGTATACCCCGCCGTCCAGATGGCTTTTGAGACCAACACGAAGCCAGCCAGCGAGACCTGTAACAGACGCATTCTACATTCCTGCTAAGGTGAGTTCACCGTAAGGCCCAACTTTGTCCTTCGCACCTACTCAGTTTCCTGAAGCAATCCGCCAGAACTCACAACGTCCATCATCGTAAAGCATCCATACACGCGAAAGGTCACCGCAAAAGCCAGCGCTGTAGGGACAGGCGGGAATTCGCAGGACCTCTTTCCCAGAAACGGCTTCACGCAAGTATACTTGATCCTCAACAGTTACCACCATGCTATCACAAGGGGAGAAGTCTATATCGCGCCCGAACTTGCTGGTGCTATATAGCAGCTGCCACGTTCGTGTATCCCAAACTTGTATCGAGCTGTTTGGGGCTGCGACGCCTACCGCTAACAACTTCCCCGTTTGGGAGAACTTTATGAACTCTGCTGCAATGCGTATCGATTTTTGTCTTCGCCCCGTGCAGATGTCAAAAATCTTGATGTACCCCGGGTAGCAAACAGCGATAACGCCGCGCTTGTCGGATACATCGATATCGCTTGCATTGACCAGCGACGTTGGAATGGCTCGTTGCCTCGAATTCAGCATGCTCGCTACAACCAAACTAACGTTTTTCCACATAACAATGTTGTCATCTGACACATAAGATATTATCTTGCCAGCCAGTGAGATCTCGGCTGGACGCCATGTGTCAGTAGACCACGCCGTCAGGCGGCGCCCGTTCGAGCACACGAAGCGCGAACCGTCTGAACTGAACGAGAGGAAGTCGGGGTCGTAAGGCAGGGATAGCTTCCTTACTAGACGCCATGACTGAATATTGAACACAAGCACCTCTCGCCGCGGAAATGATAAAACACCGCCCCTGTCATACAGTGCCACGAGCTTGCGTGAATCATTGCACGTAACGCCCATGATGAAATTAACGGGGAGCCCTCCCACACGAAACACTCGTGAGTACCCGGTCATGGATACCAACCGCGAGGAACTACGATTGGTGTAGACAGAGCATTGAGAGAAAAGTGTCAGGCACAATAAACCCGTTGCCAAAAGTACACCTATCCGGGAACGGATTTTCTTGCCCGTACACATTGCACCAATCCTCCTGTCTAAAATGTTACAAAGAAGGTGCTAGTAGATGATGTAGTTACCTCCTCTGGGACCGCCTTGTGCTTCACACTGTGTCATATGCTGGGTGGGTAATCCACATTTTTTGAGAAGGCAATTTACGAAGTCCTGGCAGTTTGGATTGTCTGCACAGCCCAGACCAGGCCAGTCATAATGGCTCCACCCATGTTTTGTCTTTTTAGAACGCTTCCACACTCGCCCGCACAATACCCATTCCCTTTCCGCATTTCTGGCGTTATCGCAAATGCACTTCTCTTGGGAGTCGGTCGAAGGTAATACTTCACATGTTACATCTTCCACACCAAAATCGCCCAAGTTGCCCAGACAAGTTTTCGTGATACCACCGGGCCCATAGCCCCATACACCGCATGAGGTCCAAAGAAACCAATGGCACGCGGGCTTGCCACGTATTCCTTTGATAACAGGGCGGTAACAGAACCGCACAACTGTACCTGTTGGGTCGTACGCATCCATCACCCCGTTCCCCACATATGCATACAAGTTGATGCCCCCGTCCAACCCAATCGGGTCGCGGGTCAAAAACCGCCCCGTCGCAGGGTCAAGGTAACGGTGCGTCAGCAACAGCAGCACCGTCTCTGCGTCGGTGTAGTAAACCCACTGTCCTTTGTAGCCGTATGGTGTCGGGTTGTTGCCGGACATGGGCTGACCCCAGGCGTCGTAGGCAAGATGTGCCACCGCCGTGCCGTTCTGGTTCAGCAGGTGCGTGGCGTTGCCCTGCGGGTCAAACTGGTAGCCGGTGGTGCCATACACCAGCAAGCCGTTCGCCCCAAATACCACGCCTGCTACCGCGTTGCCCGCCGCGTCCAGCTCACACACTAACTCTTCGCCGTCACAGAGCGCCATGCCTCCCGAGGCTTGCACAACTTTTTCACACAGGCAGTTGCCTCACTTGACTGCGAAACCATTTGTAATGAACCCAAAGCACTGCGCACAACACCGCAACGGCGCCTGAGCAGGCAGCGATCCCTCCGTCCAGAAGCGCACCCAACTCGGTGGTGAGAGCAAGTCCCAACGAAAGCGACGCGGTGTGTCCTAAAGGAAGCGGGCTCAACCAACCCAAAGCGCCTCCCCCCAACGGAACCCCAACACCCCACAGAGAAAGCATTGTGATACGATACCACCACTGAACCTGCCACTCAACGCCGTATTGCGCACCTCCGAGCAATGCCGCAAACAATGCCGCGTACCTCATAGCTACAAAGGCAACAACGCTGATCACCAGTCGGACTAACATGCGCCCCCGAGAGATAATCGGCCCCAAACGAGTGCGCTGTCGGTAACTCATAGAGGCGCTCGCGCCAATTATCGCTGTCATGGGAGCAAGTAGCGCATACCATAACACCAACCAGAATGTGCCTTGTGTCCCTTCAGGTATTTTGTGAGTGGACGTCAACATGGTTCCGCTTGCTAGTGCGTACGCCAGTGCCAGCAGATAGATTTGTCGTACACAAGCGAAGTGCCGCAAGCGGCTCTCGTTGCACACTATACTGGAGCTTACCCAGATGGGTATGCTCCATGCAACGAAACCGGCTGGCAACCACCACCATTCTTTTGCAGTGACACGTTGCCACAAGAGGACTGCCACCCAGTTTCCAATCACGGCAGCCATACCAACGCCGACGATGTGATGCCAACGCTGCATAGCCACATCCTCAACGCGCCTGAACAAAGAACTTGCCCGGTTCTGGTGAGAATCCCCATCGGGATGACTTTGGGTCAAAGCCGCAGCGACACTCGCTCAACGCCTCATTCACAAAGCCGCGACAATTCCTGTGCGGATTCCAGATTTTGTAGTCTCGCGGATCCCAAGGTGCACCTCCTCTGATCTCTTGCCCCTTCTGTTTGATGCAGGCTGCAGAACAGGTGGTGCGCCTACAAATCGCGTCCCCACGACGTATCGCATCTTTATCATCCGGCTGCTGAGGCGGCTTGGCACCCGGTGGACCATAACCAATAGTCTCATCCCTCTTGGGGTTGCACGGGTAATGTATCCAAAAGAATTGATGTCCCTCAATAGGGTCAAGCCAGCCAGGGGAACCATCCCACAGATGTATGTCTCGGCTGCATATGTAAACCACGGGTGCACAACTACAACCCGCCGGGTCGCTTCCCATCACCACCCCATTGCCCACATACGCATACAGATTGATTCCCCCGTCAAACCCCACCGGGTCTCTGGTCAAAAACCTGCCTGTGGCGGGGTCAAGGTAACGGTGCGTCAGTAACAGCAGTCCTGTCTCCCCGTCGGTGTAGTAACCCCACTGTCCTTTGTAGCCGTATGGTGTCGGGTTATTACCAGACATGCGCTGACCCCACGCATCGTAGGCAAGGTGCGCTAGCACCAAACCGTCATCGTCCATCAGGTGCGTGGCGTTGCCCTGCGGGTCAAACTGGTAGCCTCTGATATCGTAGACCACCAAGCCGTTCACCCCGAAGACCACTCCTGCCACCGCGTTCAGTAGGCAGAGGTGCTTCACCAATGAGTGCCTCAAAAACCGAACCTGTCCCCCTAATTACCGTGCGGTGATGAAACCCAGACTTTTTTCATTCTCGTCAACGTGGCAATTGCCCGGTCTGAGGCTTCGATAATCCCCCTAAACTCGTAGCCGGTCTCCAACACCTTTCCCTTCAACTTGCCATCATAATCGTACGCCAGCACCACGCTTCCAAAATGGAACGGCTTGTGGCACAATAGCCAGAATCCTCTCGCTTCAGGTCTTGCGTAAACCCTCTTGCCAAAGTATGGCCACGGCGGAGAGACAGAAGAAGCAGAGCCCGATGACAAAATTTCCACACCTCCTTCTGTCAGCACGACGAGGTAATCATTTTGTGCATCATAATCCCAGTCAATCAACTCGACATTGCAGTCATAGGTGCGTGTCCCTCCGGCGGTGTGAACCTTCACAACACCATCCTCGCCGAGAAAGGCAAGATACCCCTCTTCCGATGAGGCACGGGCTTCCAGCACGTGCGGCACTACCGATACGGTTCCTGTTAGCAGGTTCACTCTAAGCACTCCCAGATAGGGACAGACTAACGTGCGTGAGTAGAGGTTCAACAAAACCTCGTTGCCGAGAATGACTAAGCGTACACGTTCGGTAGCGGGAGGGAGGTGCTTGCTTACGTCCAACCACCGCGTCTGTCCGTTGCTTTGCACAATCGCCACAGCTTTGTCTGTATTTGCCCAGTATACCAGTTTGTCCTGCCATTCTACGAACTCAGGAAACAACACCGCGTCTCCCTTCTTATCGCGGGGGCTGGTCAAGTAGCCCACTTTGGAACCGTCGTAGGTTATATATAGTCCACGATAGTCCACGAGCACAAGG
>Ga0209227_1002393_pt1 | contig 13446 bp, 12 predicted proteins | sample YNPBryantNP2012_FD_185815 | JGI IMG/M metagenome (GOLD analysis project Ga0209227, IMG submission 185815) | Anoxygenic and chlorotrophic microbial mat microbial communities from Yellowstone National Park, USA - YNP Bryant NP 2012 (SPAdes)... ...
AACGATACTTCGCCTTGTTTGTTTCATCAGCCTAGTCCCTACAGCAGCGCGATTGCCATACGCCATACGCCATACGCCGTACGCTATCTGCCCCCTCACGCTTGACGTATCGTGCTAGTCGTCTTATAATGGGAGCATCGGATTGACCCTGAAACTAGGTGGCAAGCATGCTGGAGGACGCGCGCCGTGCAGAATTGGTCGCCACGTGGGGACGGCGCATCGAACAGACGGGAATGGTGGCGCCAGCCATTTTGTTTTTAGAACTGTGCAAACCGCTGGCGTTCTTGGGCGCGCAACTGTTGTGGTTCGCCCAGCCTTTCCTCACGCTCGGCGTGAACGAAACCGAGATGCGCGATCTGATTCACCTGCTGGAAGATCCGCAGGGCGTGGAGGCATTGCTCGCGCACCTAGAAGCCAGCCGCACGGAAACCAAACACTGTTGCTGATGCGCGCACACGCCCACCGCGTCGGATGAAAATGTAGCATGGGATTGAATCCTGCGCTACGTGCCAAACGGTCAGCGCGAGGAGGCGTTTGGCGTTAACGAAGCCGTCTCCACGCGGCGAATCGGGAGATTGCTTCGCAGCCCGCCACGCTTCGCTCGCGGCTTCGGCTCGCAATGACAGGGTAGCTGAGCAGTGACCATTTGTCATTTGCTCATTTGTCATTTGTCATTCTTTCGGAGTATCGGCGTGCAAGTCTTGTGGTCTCTCTTCGATTCAACGATTGGAGCGCGCCAGGCGCAGATGCTCGCTCTGCTCCTTGTTTTCCTCCCGATTCTGTTCTTTGCGTATTGGGGAGTCAAACGCGGCGCGCGCTTGCCTCTGCGTCCGCTAGCGGCTTTTGCCGCGCTGCGCGGACTCTTTGCGCGCGCGGTGGAGACAGGACAACCGGTGCACCTCTCGCTCGGCACCACCGGTGTTGGCGATCAATTCACCGCCGATACTGTTGCCGCGCTGAACGTGCTTGAGTATCTGGCGGAACGCGGTGCCGTCAGCGCCGCGCCCCCGCTGGTCACGCTGGCTCACCCAACGGCTTTACCCGTCGCGCAAGATGTGTTGCGACGCGTCTATCGCCAGAGTGGTGTAGCAGAAGAGTACGATCCCACGCGTGCGCGTTTGCTTGCACCCGATCCGTTGTGTTTCTCCACACCCCGACCCGATGCGTTCCCCTACGCCGTCGGCGCGATGCGATTGTTGACCCAGCAAAAACTAGTCGCCAATGTGATGATTGGACGTTTTGGGGACGAGTTTTTGTTGATGGGCGAAGCCGGCGCCCAGCACGGCTTGACACAAATCGGTGGGACGAGTGCACCCGAGGTCTTGCCCTTTGTCAGTGCCACGATGACTCATGCCTTGATTGGTGAGGAAATTTACGCGGGCGGGGCGTACTTGTTGAACAAGACGACTCATCTTGGGAGTTTGTTCGCCCAGGACATTATGCGCGGAATACTCGTCGCTGGTGTGATTGGGATTGTTTTGCTGCGTACACTAGGACTGCTCTAAAATGCGATGGCTGCCCACTGCAATTGCAATCGCTGTTGGGTTGATCACCCTGCTCGATTATTTTTTTGATTTGCCACTCCTCGACGCGCTCGGCATCGCCTTTCGCGAGTGGACGATTATCCTCACTGCGTTTGCCCTGTTGCTCGGCGTGATCAACCTGCTTCAGGTGCACATCGGGCGCGTGATCCGTCGGCACGAGGCGAGTGCAGGCTACAGCGCGCTCGTCGTAATCACCGCGACGATAGTCACCGGCATCGGCTTGTGGTTTGGTCTGCCAAGCGAACCGATGACCTGGGTCTTTGATAACATCTATACCCCCTTGCAAAGTGCGTTCTTTGCGCTGATGGCATTCTTCCTCGCCACCGCCGCGTATCGCGCGCTGCGAGCGCGTACCCTGGAGACGACGTGGATGCTCGTCATCGCGCTGATTGTGTTCGTCGGACAAACGCCACTTTTGGGCGTCCTTGCCGACGTGCGCGAATGGGTATTGAACGTGCCAGCAACCGCCGGCGTGCGCGGTATCTTGATCGGTGTGGCGTTAGGGACGATGGCAACCGCGTTGCGTTTGTTGTTGGGCTGGGATCGTCCGTACAGCGAATAGGTGCTTATGATTCAGTGCCCTCATTGCGGAACGAAGAATCGAGACGGTAGTAAATATTGCAGCGATTGTGGCGCACGCCTGGTGCCGCAAGCCGGTCTGGTCTGCCCGATGTGTGGCACGCCCAATTCGGTCGAAAATGTGTTTTGTAGCAAGTGTGGCGCGCGCCTGGTGCCCCTCACTGCCGCCACGCTGGGCGACAAAACACCACCGCCGACACCCATCAAGGGCTTGTCCCTGCCCAGCAAGCCGGTGGAAACTCCTCCGACTAAAGCAGAGCCGAGTGCGCCTCCTCCCAGAGCCGAACCACCGACGCCGAAAATCGAACCGCCGCCGGCGAAGACAACAGACGATTGGCTGGAGCAACTGCGCGCGCAGGTGCCAGAAGAGCAAGCCCCTGCGATTCCAGAAGCACCTGAAGTGGAGAGCGAAGTTCCTGCCGAAGCGGAAGAATCGGCAGATTGGCTGGCGCGTTTGAGCGCGACTGCGCCAGTGCCCGAAGAACTTTCGCCGGCGGAAAAAGCGCGCCGCGCTGCCGAGTCTATCGAAATCGCGGAAGAAGACCTGCCCGATTGGTTACGCACTCCTGTAACGCCGAGCGAAACGGAATCGCCGCCTGCGGCACGAATGCCCGATTGGGTGATGGAAGTGACACCCGCAAAAGAGGAACCTGCTGTTCCTCCGCCCTCCGCCGCCGAGGAGATTCCCGATTGGCTCAAAGAGCCTGCGCCGACCGAAGCACACGCGCCAGCGCAAGAGGCTCCCGCGTGGTTCAAACCACTGGAGGCAATAACGGAAATTCCCCCTCCTGTGCCAGCCACAGAAGAGGAAATTCCCGACTGGCTCAAACCACTCAAACCGAGCGAGGAAGAACTCGCCGCGCCTGTTCGTCCTCAAGCGCCGGGAGAAGGATTGCTAGAAGGTATCGCGGTAGAAAAGCCAGCGTGGTTGACCGCTACGCCCTATCTCGAACCCGGCGAAGAGGAATTCCTGCCCGATTGGTTGCGCACTCCGCCGCCGAAACCAGCGGCGCCTGCGGCTCCCACGCCGGAAGGCATTGCCCCGGAATTTCAGGGCGAAGTGCCCGAGTGGATTGCTGCGCTCAAACCTGTTGAGCCCACCGCGATTCCGCAAATCGTCGAGACGGGTCCCGTAGAAGTTGCAGGACCTCTGGCGGGATTACGCAGTGTGTTACCCCTCGCCGCTGTCGTCGCCGAGCCGCATCGGTTGCCGCCCGCCCCAGCCGCCAATCCGTTCGCTGAGCAGGCGCGTTTGTTCGAGTCCGTACTTGCTACGCCGGTCACCGCGCCGGTCGCGCGGGCAAAAAAATCCACGCGGCGCGAAAAGATTTTTCGCGCGCTGATCTATCTCGTGCTAACGTTCGCCATCATCCTCCCGTTCTTCCTCCCCGATGTGGCGACGGCTTCCATTCGTACGTTCGGGACGCCCACCGCTGATTTGTACGACACGATTCAAGCCCTGCCTGCCGATGCGCTCGTTATCGTCTCGTTCGATTACGATCCTGGCAACATCGGCGAGATGGATTTGCAGGCGAACGCGCTGGTGCGTCACTTGTTGCAGCGTCGCGCTCGCGTGGTGGCGTTGAGTACGCTGGAGACGGGACCGCAAATCGCGCAGCGCGTTCTGGACAATGCCGCGCGCGCCGTCGGCAATTCTGCCTACGGGACACATTACTTGAATCTGGGATACCTGGCGGGTCAAGAAGCCGGGTTGCGTCAACTGGCAGCGACCGGTCTCGTCCCCACAACCAGCGATTATCGTTACCGCCAGCCCCTTGCCCAGTATCCGAATTTCAGCAACGCGCAAAATTGGCGTAACGTGGCTTTGATTGTCGAACTGGCAGGCACGCCGGAGGCGTTACAAAAGTGGATGGAGCAAGTGCAACCGCGCGTGAATGTGAAAATCGTCGCGGGCGTGAGCGCCGCCGCCGAGCCACGCGCGCGCGCGTATCGTGAGGCAAAGCAGTTGAGCGGACTGATGAGCGGCTTGATGGGCGCGGCGCAGTACGAGATTCTTTCGAATCAACGCGGGCTGGCGGTGATTAGCGTCGGCGCGCAAAGCACTGCTAGCCTCGTGATTATCGCTTTGATTGTGCTGGGCAATCTGGTCTTTTTGTTATCGCGGGATAGAGGCAAAGCCAAATGACAGACGCGATAGGTGTGTGGGTCGGTGCCATTCTGACGCTGGTCGTGTTCAGTTATCTCCTGGGCGATACGCCGCTCTTTCGGATGGCGCAGGCGATTTTTGTGGGGGTTGCCATTGGCTATGCCATCACCGCGGCGGTTTACCTCATCCTCATTCCGAAACTGCTGGATCCCTTGATTCTCGACCCGGTAACCCACTCGTATCTGGTTGTGCCTCTGGTGCTGGGTTTGCTCTTGCTGTTGAAACTGCGCGCCGCCTGGGCGCCGGTGGGCAATCTGAGCATCGCGTTTTTGTTTGGCGTGGGGAGCGCGCTCGCGCTGGGTGGCGCGCTGGGTGGTACGCTGGTGCCACAACTGGCGGCGACCCTTGTGCCGCTCGATTCGCTGGAGAATGCGTTACTCGTCGTGGGCACGCTGGGCGCGTTACTCTCGTTTCGCTTTGTGCAACCGGCAACGACGCGTCTCGGCGCGCGCGCGGTGGAAGCGCTGGGACGCGGCTGGGGTGCGCTGGGACGCTGGTTTGTCTGGATGGCGCTGGGTGCGCTGTTTGCCAGCGTCGCGGTCTCACGCATTTCGATTCTGGTTAACCGCGTGTACTTTTTGTTGCACGATTGGCTCAACGTGGTCAAATAACTCCAATGCCTGATCCACAAAAAGTCGAGTCGCTTCTGGTCGCGGACATCGGAAGCGTCACCACCAAAGTCGCGCTGGTGGATGTGGTGAACCACCAGCATCGTCTCCTCAGTCTGGGAGTGAGCGCGACCACCGCTCGGTCGCCGGAGGCGAATGTGCTCGCGGGAGTGTGCGATGCCATTCGGCAAATTGAGGCGCGCACGGGGCGGCAACTGCTTACCGCCGATCGGCAATTGATTACGCCCGAACGTTCCACCCTGCAAGGAGTGGACGCGTTTGTGGCATGCACGAGCGCGCCTGCGCCACTGCGCGTGGCAATCGTAGGAGTGAGCCGTGAATTGAGTATCACCAGCGCGTTGCGCGCCATCAACAGCGCGCACGCCACGGCGGTCGCCACCTTCGCGCTCGACGAGAGTATCGGTCGTTGGGTCCCTGTCACGTTGCCACCTTCGCCCGATTCGGATTCGCAGACCCCGCGCACCGTGCTCGAAGACCCGATGGTTCTCGCGGCGGAAACGCTAGCGCGCGCATCGGTGGATGTCATCGTTTTGGTCGGCGGAGTGGATGGCGGCGCCACCGCTGCGTTGCTCGATTTGACGAATCTGGTCGCGGGGATTGTCGCGGCGCGTGATGAGGGCGCACGTCCCCCGGTCATCTTCGCCGGGAACAGCGCGGCGCGCGCAGAGGTCGCACAGCGCATCGGTCAACTGACCGCGTTGCGCGTGGTGGACAATGTGTGCCCGGCGGTGGACTGTGAAAATCCTCTCCCGTTACAACATGAACTCGAAGCCCTCTACGACGAAAAGAAAATCAAGTGGCTTCCCGGTCTCACCGATTTGTCGAACTGGACAGTGCTGCCGATTCGTTCCAGCGCGCAGGCGTTTCAAAATGTCATTCGTTATCTGGCGCGTCGCTACGGCTTGCGGGTGCTGGGAGTAGACCTGGGCGGTGGCGCGACGACCATCGTTGCGGTCAAGGGCGAGCAGACACGCACCCTCCTCCGCGCCGATGTGGGGATGGGACATCACCTTGCCGATCTCCTGGAACGTGTCCCGCTGGAACGATGGCTGGAGTGGCTCCCGATTGAGATGACGGACGACGAAGCACACGCGTACTGGCTGGAGCATGCTTTGTATCCGCGCGCGTTGCCGCTCACGCGTCAGGAGACGTACCTGCTGCAAGCCGCCGCGCGGATGGCTCTGGCAACTGCCGCGCAAGACCTGGAGCGGGACGCGTGGGATTTGATTGTGCTCAGCGGGGGAACGTTTGCCTCCAATTCCAATCACGGCGCGCTGGCGCTGCTGGCGCTCGATGCTCTGCAACCGTATGGCGTCTTTTCGCTCGCCGTAGATTCGTTTGGTTTGGTGCCGGCGGTGGGCATGCTCGCCACGCTCAACGCCGAGGCTGCCGCGAGTGTGCTGGAGCAGGACAGTCTGGTGACGTTGGGACCCGTCATCGCGTTACAGTCGAGGAATCGCGAAGGGCAATTGGATGCGCGCGTGCGTTTGCAACCTGCCAATAGTGGTCCCATCAATCTAGAAGTGCAACACGGTTCGCTGGAGTTGGTGCCCATCCTGTCGGGGCAAAAAGCCGCGCTGGAGGTGCGTCTGTCCGGGAGCACTACGTTGCCCAACGCCCGGCGCGGCGTGTTTCAGGCACAGGTGGAAGGCGGCGCGCTGGGCGTCATCATTGACGCGCGCGGCCGTCCAATTACGTTGCCAGGTGATGCCGAGAAACGGCGTACCAAGATTCAACAGTGGTACTGGGACGTGGGAGGTGAAGTGGCTTATGGCTGATGCTGTCCTGCCTGCGCTCACGCAAACCCGCGTCCTGAAATTCACCCGCATCCGTCGCGAACGTCTCTTGCCGGCGCGCGGCATTGTGCTGGTCACGCCGGGCAGTCGTGTTGGCGCGCTGGATGTGATTGCCAAGATGACCAGCGCGGTCAAGTTGCGCCCTGTGCCGGTGGCGCGCTATGTGCGCGCGAAAGAAAACACGCTGGCAAAGTATTTGCTCAAACAAGTCGGCGAAGACTTTGCAGAACGCGAGATTATCGTCTCCAGACCCGAGTGGTTTGGACTGTTGCGACGCCAGTATCGCGCTCCCGGCGCAGGACGCCTTGCCGCTGTGCAGGGTGCTTGGCTCGTTCTCGATCTTGCCGATGCGGATGTCGAATTGCGGGCGTTGTATCGCGGCACGGTAATCAACGTGATGGAACGTCAGGGAGTCGTCATCGAAGCAACTGGCGCGCTGGTGCAGGGAGTCTGGGGTGCTGGTGGTGAGGGCTATGGTACGCTGCGTCGAATGGTCGAACCGCCCGATGGTCTGGTCACCGAAGAACAGATTGACGTGAGCACGCGCGGCACCATCGTGATAGCGGGCGCGGGAATCACCGAAGGCGCGCTGCGACGCGCGGCGCAAGAACGTGTGGCGGGCTTGATTACGGGCAGTCTGGCACCGCGCCTGCGTCAACTGATTATCGAGCTACGGCTGCCCACGCTGGTAACCGACGGGTTTGGTGAGCGCGCAATGTCCGCGCCGATTTTCGATTTGTTGAGTAAACACCCTGGCGAAGAAGCCATCATCAATGCACCCACCGCGCCGCTCAACCCGATGCGTCCCGAAGTCTTCATCCCGATTCTGGCGGGCATAGACTCGGGTACCGCCACACCACCACCGACGTTGTTCGCTCAAGTGGGATCCACCGTGCGGATCATTGGCGGCACGCGGCACCGACAGATCGGTACGATTGCGGAGATTGTGTCAATACCACGTTTGCTGGAAAGTGGCGTGCTCGCGCGCGGTGCCGAAGTCATCTTGCCGGAAGGCGAGCGCGTGTTCGTTCCCTGGGAGAACCTGGAGTTGATCGGCTGAAATTCTGTGACTATTCACCCTGTCATTGCGAGGAGGCGTTTTGTGCCGACGAAGCAATCTCCACACTGCGAAGTTGGGGATTGCTTCGCAAAAAACGCTACTCAGAAACTTCCCCCTGTCATTGCGAGGCGTAGTGTGCCGAAGCAATCCCCAACCCGCATTGGGGATTGCTTCGTCGCAAAACCCGCTCCTCGCAATGACAATGACAGCGCGCGTTTCTGTCCTTTGACATGCCCGCCGACGGGCATGAGATTCTCGCAATGACATGGTGGCTGAGTAGATGCGAAATTCTGGGATTGCCGATTGGCGCTAGTGTTCTGTGGTGATTCCGTGCGGTTACGACGTACTTTGAAATTCGGCGTCAACGAGGGTCTAACCAATGAGCGCGCCCGATTCGTTTTCCATTCGTTGACGCGGCTTGACCTGCATTTCGCACCTTGACCGGGAAATAGCCCTCCTGCCCTCTCTCCGTTGGGCAAAAAAAATCTTTCACCCCAACGGGGGAGGGGGACGAGAGAGACTGTTGCCAAGTAACAACGGCGAAATTTAGGCTTAATTTGCGGAAAGGAGACAAGCCCTATGTCAGAGGTTGCGCCCGCTGGAGGCGGTCCAAACAGGTTGTTCATCGTGCTCGCGCTGGGTCTGGTCGGTTTGTTGATTATCGGTCTGGTGGCGTTGGCGGTCTTTATGTTCATCATCCAACCGATGATGCGACCTGCCGCTGTTGCGCCGACGCCCACGCGCGTCGTCATTGCGGTCACCACGCCGACACGCGCGCCGTTAACCACGGCGACGAACACTCTGCCACCAACGAATACACCACCCCCGACCGCCACTTTTGTCGTTCAACCTCCTGCTGGTGGAGGGACACCTGCAAGTGGCGGCACGGTCACGACAACGGTGACCGTAACGAGCACTGTCGGAGCAGGCACCGGCACGCCTGGTGGTGGTATGCCGGACACAGGCATCGGCGAGAATTTGTTGCTGTTGGCGGCAGGTATCGTCCTGGTACTCGTCATCTTTGCCGCGCGCCGCGCGCGCGTCGCGGCGTAGCGCGTTCAAGGACGCGAGGCACGGGGCAGCCGAACACCACGCGTGGTGGTTTCAGCTTTGGCACATCTTGTTGAAGGATAGAGACGAATGGACACACAGGCAAGTTCCAACAACCATCCTCTCCTCTCGGTTCAAAACCTGCATACGTGGTTTGAACTGCGCAAGTGGGGTTTTGGACGCGCGGGATTTGTGCGCGCCGTGGACGGAGTGAGTTTCGATTTGGGCTATCAGGAAGCCGTGGCTTTTGTAGGCGAAAGTGGTTGCGGCAAAAGTACACTCGCGCGCACCATCCTGGGGCTGTATCGTCCAACCAAAGGAGAGGTGATGTTCGAAGGCAAGCGACTCAACGCGTTCAGCCCCCAGGAGATGCGCTGGTATCACTCACAGGTCGGCTATGTTCAACAAGACCCCTACGGTGCGTTGCCGCCTTTTATGAATGTGCAGCGTATTCTGGAAGAACCGCTGTTGATCAACAACGTTAAAGACAAAGCCGAACGCGAGCGCCGCATCCGTGAAGTGCTGACCGAAGTCAAGATGACGCCGGTGGAAGACTTTTTGCCCAAGTTTCCGCATATGCTCAGTGGCGGGCAGCAACAGCGCGTTGTCGTTGCGCGCTCGATGATTATGCGCCCCAAACTCATCGTCGCCGATGAACCGGTCTCGATGCTTGATGCGTCCGTGCGTGTGGAAATTCTGATGCTCTTGCGCGCGTTGCAGCAAGAACATCGCCTCGCGGTCAGTTACATCACCCACGATCTTTCGACCGTGCGTTACTTTTCGGAGCGGATTATGGTGATGTACGCCGCCAAGATTGTCGAGACGGCGCCAGTGGACGATTTGTTGCGCGAACCGTTGCACCCCTACACCCAGGCGCTCATCACCGCGATTCCTGACCCCGATGCGAACAACGCGCGCACCTTCAAACAAGTGCCGCCCGGCGAGCCGCCAAGTCTGATCAATCCACCGCCGGGGTGTCGTTTCCATCCCCGCTGTCCACACGTCATCAAGGGCTTGTGCGATGTCGAAGTACCGCCGGCGTTTGAACCGCGTCCCAGACATTTTGTTGAATGCTGGTTGTTCAAATAATGCACTGGACACCCTTTCGTTTGATGGCAGTGGGTGTGGCTCTGATGGTGCTGGGCATCCTTCTGCCTTTGCTAATGATTCTGCACATTCTCGAATCCACGCTGCTGATGAACTTTATCGCCTACCTTGCCTCGTTTGGGGGCTTGTTGATAGGATTGTTAGGCGTGGTGGATTACGCGCGCACGCAGCGCAAAAGGGAGAACGAGGGCGAGGATTATTTCGATGAAAAATAATCAGAGGCGGTCGCTTGCACCGACCGCCTCTGATTTTTCAAAGCCTTTAGCGCGTCCTACGATGACAGGGGTATAGCTGGCGCGTTCTTGCGTGTGATGATGATATTGCTCACGCGCACATAGTCACTTGTGCCTTTGACATTATGGCGCGCGCTGGAGCAGAAACTGACGATGAACTGGCGCGGCACGGGAATCCAAATGCCCGCGCGCGTCCGAATCTTCCAGATGGACAAGTTCGCCGGCAAACTCCCTGTTGGATCGTTTTCCAGGCCGGGAAAATCGGCAATCGCTGTTGGGTTCAGCACATAATCGTTCAGCCGAAAGGTCATCGGCACGACCATTGCATCGCGCGTTGCATCGTACACCTCTGATCCGATTTCGAGTTTTCCGCGCAGCGGTTGCGTCAAAATTCGCGTTGTATCTTTGCCTTGCTGGGCAAGCCAGCCGCGTAAGGTTTGGTGATGCCAAAAGAACAAGGGCGGAATGGCAACGTCCATCGGCTCGAAGAGCGCGTGCATAAGGTCCACGCGCGGAAAGTTCTGGGTCGCGGTTTTACGCCCCGCTAGAAATGTGATGAACTGGCCCCCCAGCCAGCGCGCCCACAACGGATACCCCAACTCGGCAGTGGGTTCACCCAGCGAGAACTCGAGCAAATCTTCCTCGAAGAAATGACTGCCGATGCGCTTGCCGATGTCGCGAATTTCATCCTCCGACGCGTTCGCTACACGCAGCATTGCCGTCAATCGTTCCATATCCGGTTGCGTCCACACTGCCCACGCTGTCCCGGTCATTCCGACGCGCGGATCGCCAGAGATGACGCGTTGCGGCAAAGTGATACTCGCCTCGAAGGATTGCAGATCGGTTGGCAAGCGCCCGCAAAAGACGGCAGCAGCAAGTCGCATCTCCAATTTGTTCTTTTCGGCAGTGAGAATCAAATCGCGAATGTTTGGATCGGCATTCCACGTTGCCCACTCGAGATCGGTGGCACGGCGCAGGGTCAAGCGCGCGCTGCCATCGTCGTCTATGGTGACGTTCTGTTGAACGGGAATGCCGCCCAGCGTTTGCGTATCCACCAAGCCGTACGAAAATCCGTTTCGCAGGTCTCCCCGCGCCCATGCTTGGTCCAATTGCTTTTGCGTGTACCCCGGATAGAAAAATCGCGTGGGGATGTCTGCATCGGCGATGGGCAATCCCTCTTGTTCGGTTGGTTCACCGCCGGACGTCACGCCGTGCCAGAAGCGGGGCAATTCGATGCGGTTGATCCAGCGGAATACGCCGGCAGGATCGAGCGTCACCGCGAACATTCCCAGCGCGGCGCGTTGCAAGAACGCGCGGCGCGTTATCTTCTCACTCATTTGCATCCATCCTTTCAAAACTCGCGCGCCGCGCCAGCCATAACGGCGCCGTCTTCCATGCGACCAGCCCAGCCGCAAGTGTTTGACTGATGCACCACGCCAGCCCAACCCCAGCCAGTCCAAACAGCGGTAGCCACACCAGAGTCAGTCCCAGCGTGCTGACGAGAAGAAATCCCTGAATGACAATAATCATACGAACCTCGCCGAGCACGCGCGCGTAACTGAGATACCACGTGGTCAACACGAAGGGTAGCGTGGCAAACGCAAGCCAGCGAAACAGCGTTGTACCTTCGCGCGCATACGCCTCGCCAAAGAGTCCCAGCACCCAGGGCGCGACGATCAAGCTGACTACTACGGCGGGGACAATCAAACGCGCGGTGTGTAGAAGCGTACGGCGACTATACCGCGCAATCTGTTCCAACTGCGCCGATGCCTCGACGGTGAACGAGTTGGTCATCCCTGCCACAATCAACTGCAACAAGGTGCTAAAGATCCACGCTTGATAAAAGTACGCGCTCGCGCTACTGCCTAGTTGCGCCAGCACCACGAGCGGCAGCGCGCGGATACTGATTTCGTTGAGCATCGTGCCGACATAATCGCCGGCGACGGAAGGAAGCATCTGACGCAGCATCAACGGACGCGCGTGCGCGGCGGTGGTAGCAATGTGGCGCGGCACCAATCGGCGGAACATCCAGACATTGAGCGGCACGAGTATCAGCGCGGCGGCAATGAACCACGAACCGATGATGCCGTAATCATGAAACAACTGCACGCCAACGATAAGCAGCAGCATCTTGGTTATATTGAACACCGTGTTCTTGAGCACCAGCCAGCGCGTCTCCCGCATCCCGGTGAGCACGTTATCGCTTAAATCAAAAATGCTCCAGACGATTGTGGCAGCGGTCAAACCGATGACCTGAATTGGCGCGAGGGACGCCCAACTTGCATCCGGGAACAAAAATCTTCCTCCGCTGAAAAAGGCACTCGCCGCGAGCGCGCTGGTCAATGCGATGATGCCATACGTGGATAGAATCAGGCGCGGCGTGCGCGCGCCGGCGCGCGGCACATAGCGCGTGACGCCCGCGCGCAAGCCCAGTTCTGCAACTGCTACGAGGAGCATCACGCTGGAAAAGAGCGCGACATTGTGCCCGACAATTTGCGCGCCGTACAAGCGCGCCGCCAGCATCCAGTAGACGATGCCCAGTGCTGCTGCTGCAAACTGATTCAGAATCAGCATATACGCGTTGCTGTAGAGCGGCGCGCGCAGGTGCGCACGGAACGCATCGAGATAATCTAAAAGTTGGGTAGGTAACAAAAAGGTTCGATTGAGACTCATCATTGGATAGACAAAAGTACTATTTCCATTCGGCGTCTTTTGCCGTATAAGGTAATTAAAAATTCGTTAGAGTTTTCCGGCAATCCAAATCCTGCGGATTGCTTTACATATCCCCACGATTTCACTGCAAGTCGTCAGACTGCATTCTTCGATGTTTGTCGCGCGCGAGCGCGGCAAAAATTCTCACACATTCTTGCTTCGAGCCTCCCCCGAATTGTTCCCTGTACTCGTCTGCCTGTTGAACAACGGGGGTGGTCTCTGTTCATAGGAAGGTGCGTGTGAACATTCACAAATTTTTGTTGATAGCACTTGGGTTGATCGTCGGATTGCTTGCCAATCCGTTTTCCTATAGCGCGAGTGCTGCTGGCACGAACTATTACGTGGACAGCGTCAGTGGCTCGGATAGTAATTCGGGCACCTCGCCCACCAGTCCGTGGAAAACGCTGACCAGAGTGCAGCAGCAACGTTTTCAACCGGGCGATACTAACCAATGGTGCTAGTTTTACAGAGTGAATTCAGCGATGGAAAGCGGAATGAATCCGTTCTCATCTGGCTGGAGACCATGCCATTGCACGAGAAGATTGTAAGCAGCCATCGTGTACGCCAAA
>Ga0209227_1002419_pt1 | contig 13371 bp, 9 predicted proteins | sample YNPBryantNP2012_FD_185815 | JGI IMG/M metagenome (GOLD analysis project Ga0209227, IMG submission 185815) | Anoxygenic and chlorotrophic microbial mat microbial communities from Yellowstone National Park, USA - YNP Bryant NP 2012 (SPAdes)... ...
GTTCCCACGCGGAGCGTGGCGTTCCCACGCGGAGCGTGGCGTTCCCACGCGGAGCGTGGCGTTCCCACGCGGAGCGTGGCGTTCCCACGCGGAGCGTGGGAACGAGGGGAATCTGCAATCCGCAATTTTATGGGTTGGGCAGGTCGGCCAGGGCCACATTGATGTACTTGTCACCCTCGTCAATGAGCATCACCGGGATGTCATCGCGGATGGGGTACTTGCGGGCGCAGTCCCGGCAGACCAACCAGGTGCCGTCGCGTTCCAGGTCCAGCAGGCCCACGCTCTGTCGGTCTGGATCGTTAGCACGGGCCGGGTTGAGTATCGGGTTGACGCAATAAGGACAGCGTAAGATAGCCAAAAGGTCTTGGGATACCATGAGTTCCTCCTCGTAATTCGTGATTCATAAAACGTAAGGAGTAAAACGTAAACAGCTACGCATTACGTTTTTACGTTTTTCGTTTTTACGTTTTCATCGTCCACAGCACTTCTTATACTTCTTGCCAGAACCACACGGACAGGGGTCATTGCGGCCCACCTTGCCATAGTCGGATCTGGATTGGGCGGCTGCGCGCCGGGAGGCCTTTTTGCCGGGCGGCCGTGAAGCTGAGCCGGCGCCGGCTACGGCCACCGCTGGCTGAGCCACCGGCCGTTTGGGGGCGCTGGGGCGACGTTGCACCGGTGGCCGGGAGGCCGGGGCCACCTGGGGCTGAACCTGCACGTGAAAGATGACCCGGGCCACGTCGTGGCGAATGGCGGCCAGCAGCTCCTGGAACATCTCGTGGGCCTCTTTTTTGTACACCACCAGCGGGTTCTGCTGGCCATAGGCCCGCAGGCCCACCCCCTCGCGGAGGGCATCCAGGGCTGTGAGGTGCCGGACCCACAGGTTATCCATCGTGCGTAATAAGACCCACCGCCCCACCTGGTGCATGAGGGCCGGCGTGAGCTGGCGTTCGCGGATGTCGTAGGTCTGGGTCACCAGTTCCGCCGCACGCCCGGCGATCTCGGCGGTGGACAGGTCCCGCAGGAGAGCCGGCCGCCAATCGGTCGGCAGGGGCACGATGCGCTGAAGCTCATTCAGGAACCCGCTCAACGCCTCCTCGTCCACCTCCGCCGCCAGATAGCTATCCACCAGGTCGCTGACCTCAACCTGCACCATCTCCTCAATGATGGTCCGCAGGCGCGCAGCGTCGGCACTCAGGACCTTGCGACGCTGGTCATAAAAGACCTCGCGCTGGGTGTTCATCACGTCGTCGTATTCGACCACGTGTTTGCGGATGTCAAAGTTGTAGCCCTCGACTTTGATCTGGCTGTTCTCGATGGTCCGGGCTACCAGGCTGGCCTCGATGGGGACATCCTCGTCCAGCCCCAGACGGTCCATGATGCCAGCCACGGCGCTGCCCCCGAAGCGGCGCATCAGATCGTCTTCTAACGAGATGTAAAAGCGTGAGGAGCCGGGGTCGCCCTGGCGGCCGGCGCGGCCGCGCAACTGGTTGTCTATACGTCGGGCCTCGTGGCGTTCCGTGCCGATGATGTGCAGCCCCCCTAATTCACGGACCCGTTCCTGGTCGCGCTTCCAGTCGGCCTTGATGGCCTGGATCTCGGCGATGATGCTCTCCGAGAGTTCAGGATGTGTGCGCACCAGTTGGCGAGCCTGGTCCAGGTTGTCATCCAGCACGTGGCGGATGATGGCGACCATGGTGTTATAGTAGCGGGCGAAGAGCCGGCGGGCGATGAACTCCACGTCACCGCCTTCCACCTCATAGTCGGCGCGCAGGCGCTTGACCTCGGCGACCAGCTCTTCGGGCAGGACCCGGGCCTCGGTGGTCATGTGCAACACGGTGGGCCAGTCCTCGTTCAGGATAGCCCGCACCAGGTCCAGGGCCAGGCGACTCTGTTCCGGGTCGAGGTGGCCTTCCTCGATAAGGCGGCTCACGATGAAGCGGGCGCGCCCGGTCCCGTGCTCTGCGTCCGAGCGTTGATGATAGGTGTCATATTCGGCTTTGAGGGCCTGGACCAGGGCGATGGACTCGGCGGTGAGGCCCTGGGTGCGTTGCGCCAGTTGCCGCGCCCGGGGCAGGTCGCCGGCCAGGGTGGCCCGCACGAAATTCTGGGCCGCCTCGTAGAAGCGGCGTTCCAACAGGTCTGCCGCCAGGCCGTCCGGGTTGCCGCCCAGCAGGATGTCCACGCCGCGACCGGCCATGTTGGTGGCGATGGTGACGGCGCCGGGCCGGCCAGCCTGGGCGATGACAAAGGCCTCCTTCTCGTGCAGCTTGGCATTCAGGACGTTGTGGGGGATGCCGCGTCGTTTGAGCATCCCGCTGAGCATCTCGGAGGTCTCCACGGCCACCGTGCCGACCAGCACCGGTCGCCCCAGGCGATGCATCTCTTCGATCTCGTCCACCACGGCCCGGAACTTGGCGGCCTGGGTCTTGTAGACCACGTCGGTGTGATCCTGCCGGATCATGGGCTTGTGGGTCGGAATCACCACCACATCCAGGCCATAGATCTTGAAGAACTCTTCCTTCTCCGTGGCCGCCGTGCCGGTCATGCCCGCCAGCTTCTCATACATGCGGAAATAATTTTGAAAGGTGATGGTGGCCCAGGTGAGGGTTTCGCGCTGGACCTTCACGTTCTCTTTGGCCTCAATGGCCTGGTGCAGGCCCTCCGAGTAGCGTCGGCCGTGCATCAGCCGGCCGGTGAACTCGTCCACGATGACCACCTGGCCGTCCAACACCACATAGTCATGGTCACGGTGGAAGATGAACTGGGCCTTGAGGGCGTTCTCCAGGTAGTAGGTCAGCTCGTTGTGCTCCGGGGCGTAGAGGTTTTGCACACCCAACCAGTGTTCCATCCTGGCGATCCCCGCTTCGGTGAGGGTGACGACGCGCATCTTCTCATCAATCTCCACGTCTTCGCCGGGGCGCAGGCGCGGGACCAGGCGGGCGAAGCGCACGTACTCGTCAGTGGATTCCTCGGCCGGGCCGGAGATGATGAGCGGGGTGCGGGCCTCGTCAATGAGGATATTGTCCACCTCGTCCACGATGGCATAATACAGCTCGCGTTGGACACACTGGCTCAAGTCGTGAACCATGTTGTCCCGCAGGTAGTCAAAGCCGAACTCGTTGTTGGTGCCGTAGGTGATGTCAGCGCGATAGGCTTCGCGGCGGTCGCAGGGACGCCAGTGCATCAGGCGATTGTCGCCGCCGTGGTCGGCCGGGTCCACGTAATCCGGGTCATACAGGCCGGCGAACTCATGGGCGATGACCCCGACGGAAAGCCCCAGCCGGTGGTAGATCGGCCCCATCCAGCCGCCACCCACGCGGGAGAGGTAATCGTTGGGCGTGACCAGGTGTGCGCCCCGGCCCACCAGGGCGTTGAGGTAAAGGGGCAGGGAGGCGGTGAGGGTCTTGCCCTCGCCGGTCTTTTGTTCGGCAATCTTGCCCTGGTGCAGGACGATGCCGGCCATGAGTTGCACATCGAAATGCCGCTGGCCGATGGTGCGCACAGCGGCTTCGCGCACGGCGGCAAAGGCATCCGGCAGGATGTCGTCCAATGTCTCACCGTCGGCCAGGCGGGCGCGGAACTCATCGGTCTTGGCCCGCAGTTCGGCATCGGAGAGGGCCTGGAAGGCCGGCTCGCGCTCGTTGATGGCCGCCACGATGGGCCGCAGACGGCTGAGGGCACGCTCGTTAGAATCGAACAGGCTACCGAGAGCCTTCCTGAACATGGGCAACCTCATGGTAACAGATATGCAGTGTTTACCGCAAAGCCAGAGAAGATGTCATTCCTATTCTACTCCATCCGGGGCAATGGCGCAAGCGTGACGCCAGGCTGATCCCGGGCTGGACCAAAAGATTCGCGGCGGTGTGAGCGTTTCGCGTTAGGGGCAGTACGGCTCTGGAGTCGAGGCTTTAGCCCAATACTTTTCAAATAAGGTGCCGGAGTAGAGGCTTCAGCCGGATTTTCCGCCTGAAGGCTCGATTTGTGTAACGCTCCCCGGTGGTAGGCTTGCGTTATGGGGCCACTGAGGTATAATTCGCCCCTGGAGGGTAGCTGCTTACCCTGAACCATCCCGCAGGTTGGAACAGGGCTGGCAACCGATGCAGTTGGTCATTGAGGCACGCCTGCGGCGTCCGGTCTGATCATTGCGCCCAAACCTGCGGAAGGGTAGGCAGCTCTGGAGGTGTAGATGACGCGCATCCTGCTGGTACGGCATGGGCAGACGGAGTGGAACCGGGAGGAACGGTTCCGGGGACAGGTGGATGTACCCTTGAACCAGGTGGGGTACGCCCAGGCGCAAGCGGTGGCCCGGCGGCTGGCGGACTGGCCGATCGTGGCGGTCTATTCCAGTCCCTTGAGCCGGGCATTGGAGACAGCCCGACCAACAGCAGAGGCGCACGGGCTGATCGTCCAGCCAGAACCGGGGCTGCTGGACATCAATTACGGCGCGTGGAGCGGACTGTCGGTAGAGGAAGCCCGGGAGCGGGACCCGGACCTGCTGGCCTTATGGAGCGCCGACCCGGGTCGCGTGCGGTTCCCCGCTGGTGAGAGCATGGCGGAGGTGCAAACCCGGGCCCTGGCGACGGTGAACCGATTGGCGGAGCAATATCCAGGCCAGACGGTGCTGGCCGTGGGGCATGTGGTGGTTAATCGGGTGTTGCTCCTGGGGTTGCTCGGCGCGCCACTCTCCAGCTTTTGGGCAGTGGGGCAGGATAACGGGGCCATCAACGTGCTGGAATGGCGGCATGGCCGGCCGATGATCACCCGCTTGAACGATACCTGTCACCTGGAACGCTTGAGTTCATGAAAAGACCAGACCCATACCAGAGCCTGTTCTGGCCCCTGGCGTTGACCCTGGCCGCTTTTGGCCTGCGGGCATATCATTTGGGGGCGCAAAGCCTCTGGTTTGACGAGGCGTTCAGCATAGACTATGCCCGGCGGGGTTGGGAGACCTGGCTGGCCGGGCAGACCACCGTGCAGGGCATCACGGTGGTGGAGTTGCACCCACCGCTGTATTTCGCCCTCTTGCAGTTCTGGCTGACCCTGGCCGGGTCCAGCGAGTTTGCCGTGCGTTTTACCTCGTTGGTGTGCGGGGTGCTCCTTGTGCCGCTGGCTTTCGCCACCGGCCGGCGGCTGTTTTCCGTGCGCACCGGCCTGCTGGCGGCTCTGTTTGTCACCATCTCCCCTTTCCTGGTCTATTATTCCCAGGAAGCCCGGCCTTACATCCAACCCACGTTCCTGGCCTGGCTGGCTTTCTATGTCTTCCTGCGGGCCAGGGAGCGCTGGCTGGACTGGGCGCTCTATGCCCTGGCTACCCTGGCGGCAGTGAACCTGCACTACTACGCTGCCTTGCCCACGATGGCCCAGGGAATATATCTGCTGTTGTGTCGGCGGTGCGCGTTCCCCCGCTGGTTGGTAGCCGTCCTGGCCGTAGCGCTCCTCTACACACCGCTGCTGCCGACGATGCTGCACCAACTGGGCCATTATGACGTCTACTGGGAGGGCCAGATAGGGCTGGAGGTGATCCTGCGCCGGGCTATGGCCGCTTTCGGCGCTGGCCTCACGGCGGACCCGGCCTGGGGTCTGTTCAGCAGCGCATTGTTACTGCTCCCGGCAGTGATGGCTCTGCTCAACGGCCTGCTGAGCAGGCAGCGGGAGGAACTCGACCGGGTGTTTATGTTGGCCTTATACCTGGTCGTCCCCCTCCTGGCTGTCTATCTGGCTGGTCTCCTCAAGCCCAAGTTCCACGAGCGGTTCGTCATCGTGGCCGCGCCAGCCCTGTATCTGCTGGCCGCCCGGGGGTTAGATGCGTTGGTCGGTGACCAGCCTGTCCGCTGGCAAAGAATACGTCTGGTCGTGGGGGTCATGGTCGGCGTCCTCATCCTGGTGGCCGCTATCCTGCCCCTGGGCAACCTGTACTTTAACCCGGCTTATGCCCGTGACGATTACCGGGCCGTCGCTGCCGCCATCCAGGCTCAACAACAGCCCGCTGACGCGATCCTCCTCTGCGCCCCGTACATCTATCCGGCTTTTAACTATTATTACCACGGCGGTTTGCCCTGGGATGGCCTGCCCAGGCAGACCCCGGCGGACCGGGCCAGCACGGTGGCCGCCCTCAACGCCCTGACCGCCGGCCGAGACCGCCTGTGGCTGGTGTTATGGCAGGAACACGTGGCCGACCCCGAAGGGTTCATCCTGGACCAACTGAGCACCAGGTGTACCCGGCTGCCGCAACCTCAAGAGTTCCAGGGCCTGCGGCTTCTGCTCTTCTCCCTGACCGATCATGCGCCCTTTACGACTGAACCCGGCCTTCAGCATCGCCGGGCTGCCCTGTTCGATGAGCGGGTGGAGCTGCTGGGCCTGGACCTGGATCGCACTGCCACTCAGTGCGGGGAGACGGTAAACCTGGCCTTGTTCTGGCGAGCGCGGGAGCCACTGGCCGAAAACCTGACCGCCTTTGTCCACCTGGTGAACGAGGCGGATGTCATCTATGCCCAGCAGGATAAGCGGCCCATCAACGACTACCTGCCCACCAGCAAATGGTCGCCCGGCCAGACCATGAAGGACGAGTACCGCCTGTTCATCCCCTATGGCACGCCCCCAGGCACGTATCATCTGGTGACCGGGTTATACCGGGCGGAGACAGGCCAGCGTCTGCCGGTACGGGATGAGTCGGCCAAAGAGGTATGGCCCGGCCAGCGGGTTCACCTGGCCCGTATCCACATCATGCGCACGAACCCCGGCCGCCCGGCCGATCTGCGCATCCAACACCCTCAGATCGCTGACCTGGGGCGTGGTCTACGCTATCTGGGCCACGAGTTCAGCACTTCGGAGGTGGTCCCTGGTCAGGCCCTGCTGGTCATCCTGTTCTGGCAGGCCCAGGGCCGGGTGGACGGCGACGCCGTAGTGACCCTGGAGCTATGGGATGAGGCCGGGCACATGGTCGCCTGGCAGCGAGGACGGCCGGCCAACGACACATACCCGACAGGCGATTGGTTGGTTGATGCCGTGGTGCGCGACATCCGGCTGTTGTTCATCCCGACGGACCTGACGCCAGGCCGGTATCGCCTTCGTCTGGCTGTGCAAGATGCCACCGGCGCAGCCTGGGGCCAGGTGGACCTGGCGCCGGCCATCAGCAGTAGATAGAAAAATTGGGGATGGTTCAATCTCCCCTGGCCGCAAGGCCAGGAGGAGAGGGGGGACAAAGGCGGGTGAGGGGCAATGAAGGCCTTCTGATGCGTAAAGCTTGCCCTGGGGCTGTTGACGGTCTGGGTACGGGCCTGTTGGCCGGGGCGCTGGTCGGCGGGATCGAGGTGGCCTGGCTGGTGGGGCACACCGGGCGGCTGGACCTGGTGGGCGCGCTGGCCTATGCGGTGCTGGCCTACGGGCTGGTGGGCGCGCTGGTCGGCCTGGTCTGCGGCCTCCTGTTCCTTTGCTGGCGGCGGCCGGCACACCAGCCACTGGTGGAAAGGGTTGACTGCTGGCCCTGGTGCGCCAGTCTCACCGTCGCCGTCCTGCTCGCGCCGGTCGCTGCCTATCGCCTCTCCACTGATTGGCCCCGGCAGCAGAGCGGGCCGGTCATGGCCGTCGGGTTGGCCCTGCTGGTCAGCCTGGGCGTCTTGTTCATCCTGCGCTGGCTGATCCGGCGTTCGCCGGGGCCGAAGCTCCTGCGCTGGCCCGGCAGCCTGTCGCTCTATGGGGCCGTCCTGCTCGTGGCCGGGGTCCTATCCGCCGCCCCGACCTGGCTGACTGAGGCCGCCAATGCCCTCGCCCCGCCAACCGGCGCGCCAAACCCGGATAACCGGCCTGATGTGATCCTCATCGTCGCCGATGCGCTGCGGGCTGACCGGCTCTCTTGTTACGTGGACGGGGCCGCCACGAACGCCACGCCGCACATAGACGCCCTGGCCCGCGATGGGGTACGCTACCAGGACATGAGCGCCCAGGCTTCGTGGACCAAACCCTCCGTGGCGACCATCTTCACGTCGCTCTACCCCTCGTCCCACCAGGCCCTTCACGCCGAGAGCCAGCTCCCGGCCGCCACAACCACTCTGGCCGAGGCCCTGTCGGCCGGCGGCTACCGCACCATCGGCCTGGTGACAAATGCTTACATCACCCCTCTCTTTGGCTATGACCAGGGCTTTGACCGCTATGTTTATCTGGAACCGGACGACCCCTTCTTTGCGCCGGCGGCCGCCACCCGGTTGACGATCCATCACGCCCTGCTGCGCCTTTACCGGCAGACCGACCTGGAACGCTGGCAACGGCAGACCCTGGGGACCTGGCCCGGGCCATATTACCGTCCGGCCGGGGTCGTCAATCAGTATCTGCTATCCTGGCTGGAGGCCCGGCGCGGTGAGCGGTTCTTCCTCTACGTACACTATATGGACCCGCACACGCCGTATTTCCGGCACCCCTACGACGGCACGGCCTTTGTGGACGCCCTGCCGCCGGACCAGGCGCCCTGGGTGAGTCGCCTGTATGACGGTGAGGTGAGCTATCTGGATACCCAGGTGGGGGAATTGTTCGCGGCGCTGAAACGATGGGGTCTCTACGACGAGGCTCTCATCGTGTTTACGGCCGACCACGGCGAGGAGTTCTTTGAGCACGGGGGTTGGGGCCACGGGGCCACCTTGTACGAGGAGCAGTTGCGGGTCCCGCTCATCATCAAGTACCCCGGTAACCGATATGCTGGCACGATAGACGAGGGCCTGGCCCGGAGTCTGGACATCGCGCCGACGGTGTTGGACGTGGTGGGTTTGCCAGTGCCGGCCGCGATGCAGGGCGTCAGCCTGCGGCCAGGGGAGAACGCGCCAGCCCGGGCCACCGTCGCCTTCGCTGAGACCATCTATCAGGGCCAGTACCCCATGCAGGCCGTGCGCGTGGGAGCGCGCAAGCTGATCCGCACCGCGCCGGGACATCCCCGGCTTATCCCCCCCACCCTGCTCTTCGACCTGGCTGCCGATCCGGGTGAGCACCACGACCAGGCGACGACGGAACCGGCACTGGTTCAGACTCTCCAGGCAGACCTGGACCGGATTGTGGCCTATGCTCAAACGCACGCCGTGGCCGGTTCGGCTGGCGCGATAGACCCGGCCACCCGGGAACGCCTGCGCAATCTGGGGTATTGAACAGAGGCCGGCCCTGGTCAGAACCTCGTTCGTTGTTTCCAGGCCCGTGCGGCCAGGGTCAGACCCAGCCCGGCCAGGAGTAGCGGCACCACTGGCAGCGGAATATACAGGTCAGCATAATCGGCGACGGCGGCCCCCAGACCCACCACCACGGCGATACAACCCCAGGCCAGAGTGAACGCGCTGGGGGGATGGCCGGCCCGGTAGCGCGCAGCATTCACCCCCCCCAAGATCAGGCCCACGGCCACGCCAGCCAAACCCTCCGGTAACAGCGGGATGCCCCAGGTGAGGCCCAGTACCAGCAGGACCAGCCCCCAGGCGCAGGCCTGGCGGATACGGTCATCGAGACCTGACCGGTTGGGGAAATCCGGCCGGTCAGTCATTCATTCACCAGCTCCCGCCCCCGGCTGAAGGCGCGTCGGTTAAGGTCCAGGAAACGCGCTGGCACACGTGCCTCGATAACCTGGAGCCAGGGCGCCGGGTCCGTGTCCATGAGCTGGCTCAACGCACCCAACAGCACCATGTTGGTCACCCGCGCGTTACCCAGTTCCTGAGCCACAGCCAGGCAGGGCAACAGATATACGTTTCTCGTGCGCGTGTGCAGAGCCGCCAGTAGGGCCTCGGTCGTCGGGTATTCAGCCTCGCCGACGCTGACCGCCAGGGGTTGGATGCGTTGTTCGTTGATGAGCACTGTACCGTCCGGCCGCAGATAGTTCGCCCACCGCAATGTTTCCAACACCTCAAAGCTGATGAGGTAATCCACTGTGCCGGCCTCCGCCAGCGGCGAGTGGACCAGCCGGCCCCAGCGGACGTGGCTCTCCACGCTGCCGCCACGTTGTGACATACCGTGGACCTCGCTCTTTTTCACGTCATAGCCCAGGGCCAGGCCCACCAGGGCCAGCACGTCAGAGGCCAGGATCGTGCCTTGCCCACCTACACCCACTACCAGAAAGTCCACTTTGTTCATGGATTCGCTCCTTCGATGCCTGGCTCGCGGTGGTGCAGCCTGTCCCCTCCCGCAGGTTCGAAAGTCTATCGTAACATAATCTGCGGGAGGGTGAGCAGTTACAACGCGCCTCAGTTTCAACCGCCAGCCTTCTGAAGCTGGGTGATGGCCTGCCGGGCACAGACTTGCTGGCAGACGGTACAGCCGGTGCAGAGCAGGGGGTTGATGCGCACCTCGTCGGGGCTGACCCGGTATAAGGCCGGGCAGCCGATCCGCAGGCATAGCCCGCAGCCATTACATCGCTCCGGGTTGATGGTCAGAGCCGGTTGGGGTGGGATCCGCAGGGCGCATGGGGCCTGGGTGATGACCACGGCCGGCTCACCGGCCTCCAGGCCGGCGCGGATGGCCGCCTCTGTGGCCTTGATGTCGTGAGGGTTGACCACCGTCACGTGCTGGATGCCCATAGACCGGGCCATATCGGCCGGGTCAATGGCGGTGGTCTCGGCCCCCTGTAAGGTGCGACCAGTGCCGGGGTGATCCTGATGGCCGGTCATAGCCGTGATCCGATTGTCCATGATGATGACCAGGCAGGCGCCCCGGTTATAGGCTGTGTTGAGGAGGGCGGGCAGGCCGGTGTGGAAGAACGTCGAATCGCCGATGACAGCCACAGCCCGGTCGGCCAGACCGGCCTTGTCCGCGCCATGGAGTTGGCCAATGCCGGCCCCCATGCAGCCGCAGGTGTCTATGGTGGATAGCGGCGGGGTCACACCCAGGGTATAACAGCCGATGTCGCCAAAGACGACCAGCTTGAGTTTTTTCAGGACGTGGAACACGCCCCGATGGGGACAACCAGGGCACAGGACTGGTGGGCGCGGCGGCAAAGGCGGGAGTTGGGCCATCACGTTGGGTAGCGGGGCCGGTGCCGGTATCAGCCCGGCCTTCGCCAGCCCGGCCCGCACCACGTCTGGATTGAACTCGCCCCATAGCGGGAACAGCCCCTCATCCAGCTTGCCCCGGCAGTTTACGCCCAGCAGCCGGACCTGCTCCTCCCAGAAGGGGTCCAGGTCCTCGATGACCACCACCTGATCCACACTGGCCGCGAACTCTCTAATCTGGCGGCGAGGCACTGGATAGCTCAGGCCGAGCTTGAGATAGCTGGCCTCCGGCACCACCTCTTTGGCGTACTGATAGGCGATGCCGCCGGTGATGATGCCCACGGCCGGGTTTCCCGGCTCGACGCGGTTCACATCAGCGGTCTCAGCCCATGCTGCCAGGTCCTGGAGCCGCTGCTCGATGAGAGGATGCCGACGGCGGGCATTGCCGGGAACCATGACGTAGCGAGGTATGTCGCGGGTCCAGTGGGGCGGCTCGGTCGGGGGAACTGGCGGCAGGGCCGCCTCCCCAGCCGGTACGTTCACCACGGTGTACGAATGGCAGACGCGGGTGGTAAGGCGCAACAGCACTGGCGTCTCGAACTGGCGGCTCAGATGCACCGCTCGCTGGACGAAATCATACGCCTCCTGGCTGTCTGATGGCTCCAACATGGGCAGTTTGGCAAATCTGGCATAGTTGCGGTTGTCCTGCTCGTTCTGCGACGAGTGCATCCCCGGGTCATCAGCGGTGACGATGACCAGGGCACCGGGGACGCCGGTCATGCTGGCGTAGAACAGGGGGTCGGCGGCCACGTTCAGGCCCACGTGCTTCATGGCGCAGAGCGCACTGACCCCCACGTATGCCGCGCCGATAGCCACGTCCAGGGCTACCTTCTCGTTGGGACTCCATTCCGCATAGACGCCCGGATACCGGGCATAATATTCCAATATCTCCGTAGATGGTGTACCTGGATAGGCGGCGGCCACGCGCACCCCGGCGTGGTAGGCGCCCAAGGCCACGGCTTCGTTGCCGGATAACAATTGATTCATGAGTCCTCTTCTCCTGTCAGCCCGACCTCGGCCCGGGTTTCAGGTTCAGGCTGATGGCTGCTCGTTCTTCTTGTTCCACAGACCGTCTTCACTGCATCAGGCGCGCGATCTCATCCCAAAAGGTCCCGGTCAGGCTCACGTAGAGCGTATAGGCCGGCACGGCCCGCACCAGGGCGCACAGGTTCTCGAAGCGCTGGCGGTTGAACGCGGCCAGCTCATCCAGGGGCCAGCCGCGCAAGAAGTGCGTCGAGGTCTGCCGCGCCAACTCGGCCAGCAGGGCCACCGCGTGGCCGGGTCCCAGCGGCTCGACGCGATCCTCCTCCCCCTGCTCCAGGACGAAGATGGCCCGCAGCGGCACAGCGCGCTGCACGTCCCAGGTATCGCTCCCATCCCCTTTTTCCTCGCCAAAGAACCGGCTCCAGGTGGGCCAGGGGTGCGCCCAGTACGCGCCATCCCCGGCCTGCACGACCAGCACCACGTCGTCGGCCAGGGCGCGCCAGGGCGGGGGGAGGCGGCGGGCGGCGGTGGACTTGCCCACGCCGGAGCGGCCGGCCAGGAGGATGCCACCCTCACCCCACGCTCCGCGCCCCCAACTCCCCTTCCTTTCAAGGGGGGTAGGGGTGAGGACCAACCCACTGTGCAGCAGCACGCCGCCCCGGGACTGTGTCTGCTGGGCGATGCACGCCGAGAGCCGCACGAGTTGCTGCCAGAACCATTGTTCGGTGGTGAGGGGTTCGGGGCTTGCGGTGGGGTCTCGCCACAGACGCCGGCGCTGGGGCATGTCGGTCGGCTCTAACGAGAGGACTATGTCGGCATCGCTGGCGTAGGACACGCTTCGCGTGTCAGCCTGTCCCCCTGGAGCGGTCACGACGAGCAGCCGGCGCTCCTCCTCCCCTCTCCCCGTGGAAGAGGGGCCGGGGGTGAGGGTTGCCACGCGGGCCAGAAAGTCCACCACGCGCGCAGCTTCCTCGTCCCCGGCGCACAGGACCAGCCGGGTGCCATCGGCCAGGGAAAGGGTGAAATCGCCTGCCTTCATCCTTCCGCCTTCATCCCTCATCCTTCACGCGAAGCGTTCCGCCTTCAGCCTGGAATCGCCGCAGGCAGGCGTCGGGACTGGGATGGTTGACCTGGCCGGTGAGGGTGTAGGCCAGGGCCGGGCAGTTGCCGGTGCAGTAGGGGATGTAGTCGCACCCGGCGCAGAACGCGAAATCCGTCAGCGGGATGGTATGCCGCATCCGCAGCTCGTTCAGGGCCGGGGCGTGCTGCCACACTTCGGCCAACGAGTCGCGGTTGATGCGGCCCAGGACGATATGGGGCAGCATGTTGCAGGGGATGATGGCCCCGTCGGCGCGGACCGCGATCTTGGCGCGAT
>Ga0209227_1002433_pt1 | contig 13322 bp, 9 predicted proteins | sample YNPBryantNP2012_FD_185815 | JGI IMG/M metagenome (GOLD analysis project Ga0209227, IMG submission 185815) | Anoxygenic and chlorotrophic microbial mat microbial communities from Yellowstone National Park, USA - YNP Bryant NP 2012 (SPAdes)... ...
CCTCCACCGGCTCGCCCTCGCTGTACCAGATGCCCCAGGCATCCGCCAGCAGGTCGCGCGGGTCGAAATCGGCGGGAATTTCGTAGGGATCGCGGGTCACTTCGGCGCGGCGGATGCGCTCGATTTTGAAGGTGCGCATCCTCTCCCCGCTCCAGCCCTTCTCACCCAGCAGTTGCGCCAGGCCGATCACATGCGTCGTCTGACCAACGGCATATGGCTCGATGAAATAGGGGCTGAGCCGGTACTCGAACACCCGCTCGCCGGCCTCGCCCTGATGCCAGATGCGCGCCTTGCGCTGTTCAGCCCAGGCCAGGGTCAGCGTTTCCAAAACCTGAAGGTACACCGGGTCATCGCGCTGCGCGGCGTCGTCCATCACATCCGCCGATTGCAAGACGTGAACGCTGATGCGTTTGGCCCAGCGCTCCATCGCCAGCCCCAGTTTGCGCAGCGCCGCCGCGGCGTGACGATTCTGCCGGTCCATGCGCGTTGCCAGCAGGCGCGAGGCCAGGTGCAATGCCAGCGCCTCGTGCAGGTTCAGGCGCACGTTGATCAGGTCGGCGCGGCGGTCAATCTTCAGGCGGCCATCCTCTTCCTGGTAGATGTGGCCGGGCAAATCCGGCAGGTTGCGCAGGATGGTCGAGCGCTCTACCCCCAGGCGACGCGCAATCTCGGCCTGTGTCAGGCCTTCGGGGTGCGCCAGCAGGAGATTTTCGATTTGAAGCAGGCGCGCGGCCTTGTTTTCGGCTTTGGTCATGCAAACCTCCGCAACAAAAAGTGACTTGAGAATACTTTAGCACAATTGCGTGGCGAATTCTGCAACATTTTTCAATCTTCCCGCCGAAACGGCCACAAACGGCCATGCTCGTCCTCGCTCAACAGCCATCCTTTCTCCTCCAGGGCCGGCAGAGCGCGGGTCACCTCCGAGCGGTTCAAGCCAAGCAGACGGGCGAGAAAGCCCGGACGTTCCCCCGGATACTCTTCTATTTTACGATAAATCCCTTCCAAACGTTCCTGATTCGGTTGACGAGCCATCTTGAGCCTCCTTCGATTCGAGTGGATTAATTTGTCTCTACTTTACAGAGGCCGTGTTGCACCTAATGCAACAAAGGCGACTTTCAATCCCCTTTTGCTTCCACTTGCCGCGCATGATAGAATCACGGCACGAAATACAACCTGGCCCTCCACCAACCCAACCTCAACCCAACCTGTAAACCTTCCAACGTTCAAACCTGTCCCATGCTAACTTTGCTCTACGACCTCTCCCTCCCTGACCTCACCGCCCTGCTCTCGGACTGGGGCGAACCGGCCTACCGCGCCCGCCAGATTTGGGAGGGCATCTACCAGCACTTCTATACCTCCGCAGACGAATTCACCACCCTGCCCAAAGCCCTGCGCGCCCGCCTGGCCGAAACCTTTACCTTTCAGCCCCTCACCCCTGCCCAAACCCTGCGCTCGCGCGATGGCCAGACTGTAAAAACCCTCTTTCACCTGAACGATGGCCGGGCGATCGAAGCCGTCCTGATGAAATACGACCGCCGCCGCACCCTGTGTATCTCTACCCAGGCCGGTTGCGCAATGGGCTGCGCCTTCTGTGCCACTGGCCAGATGGGCTTCAAGCGTCATCTGACCAGTGGTGAAATCGTGGCTCAGGTGATGTACTATGCTCATCAACTGCATCAACAAGGCGAACGCGTCACCAACATCGTCGTGATGGGCATGGGCGAACCCTTCCACAACTACGACAATACCATGGCTGCCGTGGACCGGCTCAATGACCCCCAGGGATACAACTTCGGGGCACGGCGGATCACCATCTCGACCGTCGGCCTGGTCCCCGCCATCCGGCGTTTCACCGCCGAAAAACGTCAGGTCAATCTTGCCATCTCCCTCCACGCCGCCGACGACGAACTGCGCGCCTCGATGATGCCCGTTGCAAAAACATATCGGCTCGATGAACTCCTCTCTGCCTGCCGCGACTACGTCCAGGCCACCGGGCGGCGCGTGACCTTCGAATGGGCACTGATAGACGGCGTCAACGATACCCCAGAGCAGGCGCGCCTCCTTGTAAGCAAAATCAAGGGCATGCTCTGCCATGTCAACGCGATTCCCCTCAACCCCACCGAAGGCTATCGCGGCAAAGCGACCTCGCCCCGGCGGGCAGAAGAGTTTCGTCAAATCCTGGAACAGGCCGGCATTCCTTGTACATTGCGCCTTCGCCGCGGAATTGAGATTCAGGCTGGTTGTGGCCAGTTGGCTTATAAGTGATTTTTCTTTTTGAAAAGTTTGTGTTATATTGGCTATACGAAATATAAAAATTTTTCGCTTGCCGCTTTTGCGCCTTTAGGGTATAGTTTCCTCTCATCTGTCCCAACGAACGGTGCCACATGACATCCTCCACCAAAACGCACACTCCCTGGCTCCATCGTCCCCTGCTCCCAAAAACTATCTCGATTGAACTCGTTTTGTTCACTCTCATCGTCCTCCTCGCCGCCCTCAGCCGTCTCTACGGTCTGGGGGACAGGGTCATGAGTCACGACGAGACTGTTCACGTCTTTTATTCCTACGAATTGGCCCAGGGCAAGGGCTACTTCCACACCCCCGTCTCACACGGACCGCTTCAGTTTCACCTCATCGCATCACTCTTCTTCCTCTTTGGGTCAAACGATTTCACGGCCCGTCTGCCCCATGCTCTGGCCAGCATCCTCACCATCATCTTGCTCTGGAAATGGCGCAAATACCTGGGCAGCGCCGGTACCATCACCGCGGCCCTGTTGATGCTTATTTCCCCCTTCATGCTTTACTACGGGCGCTATGCCCGCAACGAGGCATTCGTGGCGCTCTTTGGCGTTCTCACCCTCTACGCCATCCTGCGCTTTCTGGAGACTGGTCAGAATCGCTACCTGCTTCTCCTCAGCCTGGCAACTGCCCTGCACTTTACCGCCAAAGAGACCGCTTTCATCTACACCGCCCAAGCGCTGCTCTACCTGGCCTTCACTCTCTTCTCGCGCCTCCTGAGTCAGACCTGGAAACGGACAACGCTCAAGAACGGCTTCGTCATCACCCTTTTGATCGGCCTCCTCCTGATCGGCGCAGCCCTGGCGGCCAGCCTCCTGGCGCAAGAACAGAGCGCCTCCCCCACCCCGCCCCCCATAGACCAGGCAGACCCTTCCCTCGCCAATGGTCTCACAGCACTCAGCCGCACCCTCGCTGTAGCAGGCTTCGTCGGCCTGGCCATTGCAGCCGTCTGTCTCGTAACAGGGTACGGCTGGTCCGAACTGACCAACGAGCGCGCCTTTGCCCCCCTTGTTCTGCTCGTCACCTTCGTCTTGCCCCAGGTGGCCGCCTTCCCCAGCCGCTGGCTTGGCTGGAATCCTCTCGATTACCAGTTCCTCTGGCCCGGCTGGAACCTGGCCGCCATCTTCGCCCAGGCCCCTGCGCGTACCGCCATTGTGTTCAGCCTGCTGACCACTCTGGCTATTGCCCTCGGCCTGGCCTGGGATGCCAGACGCTTCCTCCCCAACGCTGCCTTGTTTTGGGGAATCTACCTCGTCTTCTACACCACCTTCTTCACCAATCCAGCAGGCTTCTTTACCGGCACGGTTGGCTCACTCGGATACTGGCTCGAGCAACAAGGCGTTCATCGCGGCAGCCAGCCCTGGTACTACTACCTGCTGGTTCAGATTCCGGTTTATGAATTCCTCCCCGCCCTGGGCCTGCTCGTGGCCCTTATCGTGGGCCTGCGCCGCCGCTCACCGCATCCACGCGACAACGCGGCGGACGCGGACCCCGCGCCTGCCCCCGTCCAGGCGCCGGTTTTCCCGCTCCTGGTATGGTGGTCGCTCTCCAGCCTGCTGGCCTACACGCTCGCCGGCGAAAAAATGCCCTGGCTGACGGTTCACATCACCTGGCCGATGATCTTGCTCACCGCCTGGGGACTGGGGCAGGTCATCGAGCGGGTCAACTGGCACGAGGTCTGGCAGCGCAACGGTGGCTGGGTCACGCTGCTGATCGCCGCCTTCCTGGTCGGCCTGACAGGGATGTTGCTCGGCTGGTTGGGGCCCAATCCCCCCTTCCAGGGCAAGACGGAGGCCCAACTGCTCGCCAGCGGGCACTTTCTCTTCTGGCTGCTTGTGACCCTGGGAAGTGGGACAGGCATCTTCCTGCTGGCCAGCCACTGGCAGGTCAAAGACCTGGTACGAGTGACGACGCTGGTCGTTTTCGCTTTTCTAGCCGTCCTGACGGCGCGTGCTGCCTTTCGGGCGGCCTTCATCAACTATGATCAGGCCAGTGAATACCTGGTCTATGCCCATGGCGCGCGCGGGGTCAAGGACGTAATTGAGCAGATTGGCTTAATCTCGCGCCGCACGACTGGCGGCTACAACGAACTCAAAATCGCCTACGACGCCGGAAGCGAGACGCAGGGCGTTTCCTTGCCGCTCAAGTGGTACCTGCGCAATTTCCCAAACGCCACTCCTTACCACATCCCCGATGAAAGCCTGTTGGATTACCCCGTCATCCTGGCCGATTCGCAAAGTTTTGAGGCAATAGACGCTCTCACCCAGGGAAACTATTATGCCTTCAATTACCTTCGCATGGTCTGGCCGAACCAGGACTACTTCAACCTGACTGCTGAGCGCCTGCGCCAGTTCGTCACCGATCGCACCCTGCGGACGGCGCTGTTCGAAATCTGGCTGAACCGGGACTATTCTCGTTACGCCGCTGCGGTTGGTTCGCCCCACTTCACCCCGGCCACCTGGAGCCCGGCCGATGCTATGCGTTTGTATGTGCGTAAGAGCGATCTCGAAAAGGTGTGGGAATACAATCTACTGCAACAGATCGCCATTCAAAGCGACCCGTATGAACAAGGGATGCTCCTGCTTGCACCCGACCTGACTTTCGGCCAGACCGGCGTGGAACCTGGCCAATTGCAGTCGCCGCACGGGCTGGCAATTGCTCCGGATGGAAGTTTGTTCGTCGCTGACACAAACAACCACCGCATTCAGCACTTTTCGCCAGACGGCGTCTTTTTGAACGCCTGGGGCAGTTTTGGAGACAACAACCTGAACAACGACGCGCCGATTGGCCTGTTCAACCAGCCAGGGGACATCGCCCTTTCGCCAGACGGGAAATACGTCTATGTGGCCGACACGTGGAATCACCGCATCCAGAAATTCACCGCCGACGGTGCGCCGGTCACGATGTGGGGAAAGTCCCTCTACCACGTCACGCTTGGCGATCCGTTTGGCCTGTGGGGCCCGCGCGGGATCGCGGTGGATAGCGTCGGCCGGGTCTATGTGGCCGATACCGGCAACAAGCGCATCGTCATCTATGACGCCGACGGCAACTACCTGAGCCAGTTCGGCGGCGCAGGCATGGGGCCCGGTCAGTTAGACGAGCCAGTCGGCATTGCCGTAGATCGGGACGGCCGCGTCTATGTCGCCGACACCTGGAATCAGCGGATTCAAGTGTTTACGTCGAGCGATGGCGGGCAAACCTGGGGAGCCGTGCTGCAGTGGGACGTCTCTGCCTGGTACGGCGAAACACTCGAAAACAAGCCTCTGCTGGCCCTGGATAATGCCGGGCATCTGTTCGTCACCGACCCGGTTGCCGGGCGAATCCTGGAATTCACCACAGAGGGCGCGTTCGTGCGCGGTTGGGGCGAACCCGGCACAGGTCCAGGGCGATTTGGACTGGCAGCGGGGGTAGCCGTTGACCCGCTGGGGCGGGTGTGGGTCAGCGACGCGGCGCAAAACAGCGTGTCGCGCTTCGTCCTGCCATAGCAGGAATTAATTCATGCAATCAGGTTATGAATGACAGATAGCAAGGAGTTGCGGCGGTGTTATAATGCCATCGTTTTGAATCCTGAAAAGGAGATTCTTGAATGAAACTACACGAGTATCAATCCAAACAAATTTTTGCAAGGTATGGCGTGCCCATTCCCAAAGGGCGCGTGGCCACCACCGCCATGGAAGCGCGGCAAATTGCCGAGGAACTGGGGGGGCGCGTGGTCGTCAAATCGCAAGTTTTGGTCGGTGGCCGCGGCAAGGCGGGCGGCATTCGCCTGGCCAAGACGCCCAAAGAAGCCGAGGAAGTCGCCGCTGCGATTCTCGGCATGGAAATCAAAGGTCTGCCGGTACGCAAAGTGCTGGTCGATCCGGCCGCAAACATTGAGCAGGAAATCTACCTGGGCATCACCAACGACCGCGCCGCACGGCGCCCGGTGTTCATGGCCTCCGCAGCCGGTGGTGTGGACATCGAAGAAGTGGCCCGCACAACCCCTGAAAAGATCATCAAAGTTCACATTGACCCCCTGCTCGGTCTGCGCGATTACCAGACGCGCGATATGGCCCTGGGGATTGATCTGCCCAAAGAATACTGGAAACAGTTTAGCGAAATCTGCCGCGGCCTGTACCGCGCCTACGTCGAATGCGACGCGACCCTGGCCGAAATCAACCCCCTGGTCATCCTGAAAGAGAAGTCTCTGCTGGCGCTGGACGGCAAGATGCTGCTGGACGACAACGCCCTCTTCCGCCATCCCGATCTGGCCGAAATGCGCGATGTGGACGAAGAGGCCCCGGCTGAAACCGAAGCGCGCAAGTACGACCTCTCCTTCATCAAACTCGATGGCAACATCGGTTGTATGGTCAACGGCGCCGGCCTGGCGATGACCACGATGGACATCGTCAAGCTCTTCGGCGGCGAACCCGCCAACTTCCTGGACATCGGCGGAGGCGCCGGAGCAGAGAAAGTGGCTGCTGCGCTCCGCATCATTCTTTCCGACAAAAACGTCAAAGCGGTGCTCTTCAACATCTTCGGCGGAATCACCCGCTGCGACGAAGTGGCCAAAGGCATCCTGGCTGCGCTAGCCGAGGTCAAGCCCAATGTACCGATGGTGGTGAGACTGGTTGGCACCAATGCCGAAGAAGGCCGCCGTCTGCTGGCTGATGCCAACATGATTACCGCCGAAACGCTCGCCGATGCGGCTAAGAAAGCCGTAGCAGCAGCACAATCTGTCGCATAGGAGGCCAAAATGAGCATTTTAGTTGATAAAAACACCCGCCTGCTGGTACAGGGCATCACCGGTCACGAAGGCCTCTTTCACTCCCAGCAAATGCTGGCCTATGGGACAAAAATTGTCGCCGGCGTGACCCCCGGCAAAGGTGGCGAATGGGTTCTGGACGGCAAAGTTCCGGTCTTCGACTCGTGCAAAGCGGCAGTCGAGGCCACCGGCGCCAACGCTTCCATCATTTTCGTCTCGGCGCGTTTCGCTCCTGATGCCATCTACGAAGCAGCAGACGCCGGCATCCCCTTCATCGTCTGCATCACCGAGGGCATTCCCGTCCAGGATATGATGCGCGTCCGTGAATACCTCGACCAGAAAGGAACCCGTCTGCTGGGACCCAACTGCCCTGGCGTGCTCACCCCCGGTGAGGCCAAAGTGGGCATCATTCCTGGCAACATTGCCATCCCCGGCAACGTGGGCATTGTCTCCCGTTCTGGTACGTTGACCTACGAAGTGCTCTACGCCCTGAAACAGGAAGGCATGGGAGCCACCACCTGCGTAGGCATCGGCGGTGACCCCATCAACGGCACGAACTTCATTGACTGCCTGCAGATGTTCGAGGCCGACCCCTACACCGAAAAAGTCGTGATGATCGGTGAAATCGGCGGTACAGACGAAGAAAAAGCCGCCCAATTCATTGCCAAGAACATGACCAAGCCGGTAGTTGCCTTCATTGCCGGGCAAACTGCGCCTCCCGGCAAGCGCATGGGGCACGCTGGCGCCATCATCGAAGGCGGCTCTGGAACGGCAGCAGACAAAATCAAAGCGCTCGAAGCCGTTGGCGTGAAAGTCGCCAAACATCCCGAAGAAATCCCCTCCCTGCTCAAATAGCAATAAGACAAACTCCCGGCCCACATGAGCCGGGAGTTATTATTTTAGAGAGCGTTCCTCTCTCGCACCAATGGACTGTTGCGGGTACGAATCGTCACAAATGCAAGAGCAGCGTTCGTGCGATTCGTGCTATTTGTGGCAACAAGGCAGCCCCTGATTTACTTGTGCGAGTCGATATAGTCCACCGCATCGCCCACGGTAACAATCTTCTGGGCGTCCTCATCAGAAATCTGTGCGCCGAATTTTTCCTCGAACTGCATAATCAATTCAACCAGGTCGAGAGAATCGGCCTCCAGGTCTTCGCGGAAACGGGCTTCGCGGGTAACCTTTTCTTCCGGAACCCCCAGCAAATCCACGATGATTGCTTTGACCTCTGCAAATGTATCAGCCATTTGAGCCTCCTGTGAAGTATTCTGGCACAATTGTAATCGTTTCGCCGTTATAATTCAATGACTCCACTGCAAAAACCCTGAAGTTTCACCACGAAGACACGGAGTCACAAAGTTTCCTTTCATTTACTTACTCGTGTCTCCGTGTCTTTGTGGTTCGATTTTCACCTTTTTGCAGGAGACTCATTCAATACGAGGAACACAACGCAATGACAAAAGTTTCTGCCATCAACCAGAGAAAGGCTGATCATATTCGCATCAATCTGGAAGAGGATGTACGCTCTGGACTGAGCACTGGTCTCGAACAATATCGTTTCGTCCACGAGGCGTTGCCGGAACTGGACCTGGAAGCGATGGACACGACCCTCAGCCTGTTCGGTAAAAAACTCAACGCCCCCATCCTCGTTTCCTCCATGACCGGCGGGACCGAAGAGGCGGGCGAGATCAACCGGCGTCTGGCCGAGGCCGCACAGGAAACGGGTGTAGCGATGGGCGTCGGCAGCCAGCGCGCTGCTCTCGAGCACCCCGAACTCATCCCCACCTTTGCCATTGTCCGCAAGACTGCGCCTGATATTCTGCTCTTTGCCAACCTGGGCGCGGTGCAACTCAATCACGGTTACACCATTGACCAGTGCCGCCGCGCCGTGGAGATGATCGAAGCCGACGCCCTCATCCTGCACCTGAATCCCCTCCAGGAGGCCGTTCAGGCAGGGGGAAACACAAATTTCGCCGGCCTGGCAAACAAGATAGAAGGCATAAGCAAAAAGTTAGACGTGCCAGTCGTCGTCAAAGAGGTCGGCTGGGGAATTTCAGAACGAACCGCCCGCCTTTTGGCCGAATGTGGCGTGGCCGCCATTGACGTGGCCGGAGCAGGCGGGACGAGTTGGTCACAAGTCGAAATGCACCGCGCCCCCGACGAATTCACCCGTCAACTGGCAGCAACCTTTGTGAACTGGGGCATTCCCACCGCCGACTCGATCTTAAACGTCAAAAAAGCCGCTCCTGGCATGACCATCTTCGCCAGCGGAGGCCTGAAAGACGGTCTGGACATTGCCAAGTGCATCGCCCTGGGCGCCACCCTGGGCGGGATGGCCGGTCAATTTTTGAAAGCCGCTGCTGTTTCCACGGAAAAAGTTATTGAACAAATCGCTCTCATCAGGCGGCAACTGCAAGTCACTATGTTCGCCTGCGGAGCAGCCACCCTCAACGATTTACAAAAGTCCGACAAATTGCAAGCCATCCCCAGATAAACTGACGCAAGCCCTGCCACCGGAAAACAGGCAACCACTCGCTATCAACACTCACAAAGTTGGAGAAAACCATGACCCTGACAGACCTCACCCGCCTCATGCTTCCCGCCGTTGAGACAGAACTCCAGCGCCAGATTGCCCGCCTGGATGAACCACACACCCGTCACTTCCACGAAATGCTGACCTACCACATGGGATGGAGCGGCGAAGGGGCCGGGCCGGAGGCACAGGGCAAACGCATCCGCCCCGTACTGGTCTTGCTTACAGCCGCCGCCTGCGGCGCGGACTGGCACCCCGCTCTCCCCGCCGCGGCTGCCGTGGAACTGGTCCACAACTTCTCCCTCATTCACGACGACATCCAGGACAACTCAGATAAACGCCGCGGCCGTCCCACCGTCTGGAAAGTATGGGGCATGCCACAAGCCATTAACGCCGGTGACGGGCTGTTTGTCCTCTCCAACCTGGCGATTCTCGACCTCGCCCCGGCTTACCCTGCCGAGACCGTTTTACAGGCTGCGTCCATTCTCCACAACGCCTGCCTCCACCTGACCCGCGGTCAGCACCTGGACATTGCCTACGAAACCCGCACCGACGTCAAACTCGAAAACTACTGGCCCATGATCGCCGGAAAGACCGCCGCCCTGCTCTCGGCCTGTTGTGCGCTGGGGGCATTGCTCGGAGGCGCCGACCAACCGGCCCAGGAGGCGTATCAGCAGTTCGGTCACTACCTGGGACTGGCCTTCCAGGTGCAGGATGACTTGCTTGGCATCTGGGGCAATTCTGCACAGACAGGCAAATCTGCCGAATCAGACCTCGTTTTGGGAAAAAAGTCACTGCCGGTCCTTTGTGGCCTGAGCAAAGGCGGAGAATTTGCCCGACGCTGGAGCAGTGGCCCCATCTCCCCTGCCGAAGTGCCAGAAATCGCCGACTTGCTGGCGCGCGAGGGAGGGCGACTCTACGCCCAACAAATCGCCGACCAGATGAGCGACCTGGCCATCCAATCCCTGCAAATGGCTGACCCCCAGGGCGAGGCTGCCGACGCCCTTTTTGCTCTCACGGCCAAATTACTGGAACGACAAAATTGACATCCACGGCATGTGTGAGTATAATCCGCCTGCTTGCGGGCGTAGTTCAGTGGTAGAACGCATGCTTCCCAAGCATGATATCGTGGGTTCGAATCCCATCGCCCGCTCTCATGCGACCGATCCCTGTGCTGGCATCTCCAGCGCAGGGATTTGCGGTTAAAATCGGCACGTGCCGTTGCTATAACTGCCAACCCGCAGAGTAGAACACCTTATGCGCCTGACCACTTCCCACCTGTTTGAACTCATCCTCTTCCTCGGCCTCTTCGCCATGACCCTGCGGCCAGTGGCCGACCCGGACTTCTGGTGGCATCTGCGCGCCGGTCAACTCATTGCCGAGACGGGCGTCCTCCCCCGCGCCGACCCGTTTTCGTTCACCCTGCCCGGCAAAGCCTGGATCGCCCATGAGTGGCTGACCGAACTGGCCTTCTTCGGCCTCTACCAGACCGGTGGCTTTGGCCTGCTCATTCTGGTTTTCTCGCTGGTCATCACCGCCGCCTATCTGCTCGTCTATTTGCGTAGTCCAGGACGCCCCTACGCGGCCGGCTTTGCCCTTCTGCTGGGTGCGCTGGCCTCCGCCCCGGCCTGGGGCGTGCGCCCGCAAATGGTCTCGCTCCTGTTCACCGCCGCTTTTCTCTATCTGCTCGACCGCTTTCAGGAAACAAGCCGCTGGACAACGCTCCTCCCCCTCCCCTTCCTGACCATCCTGTGGGTCAACCTGCACGCCGGTTATTTCCTGGGCTTCGCCGTCATCGGCATCTACATCGCCGGGGAAGCCTGGCCGGTCCTGACCGCCTTCCTGCGCCGCGAGCGCCCCACCACGCGGAGCGTCCTGCTGCTCACCCTGGCGCTGGCCGCCTGCCTGCTGGCCGCCCTCGCCAACCCCAACACCTGGCACATCCTGATTTACCCGTTTGAGACGCTCACCAGCCCCTCGATGATGCAATTCATCCAGGAATGGTTCTCGCCGGATTTCCACCAGGTGGAATGGATGCCGCTGGCCGTCCTGATCCTGGCCCTGATCGCCGCGCCGGCCCTGGCGCGTCGTCCGGTCTCTCTGACCCGCGTCCTGCTGGCCGTTTTCTTCGGGTTCGCGGCGCTCCGATCCATGCGCCACGTCCCCCTGTTCGCGTTAACGGCGGTCCCGCTCCTCGCCGCGCAACTGGCCGGTTTAACGGCGAACAGGTCAACGGTCGAGGCGCCGCCGCGCTTTGCCCGCTGGCTGAACCCGCTCCTGCTGGGATTCGTCCTGCTGGCGGTCGGTCTGCGCTTCGTTTCCGTCCTGCAGGAACAGCCAAAGTCCGAAGCCGAGATGTACCCGAAGGCCGCCACAGACTGGGTCATCCAAAACCGTCCTGCAGGGAATTTGTACAACACCTACGGCTGGGGCGGCTATCTCATCTGGCGGCTGTACCCGGAGTATCCGGTTTACATTGATGGGCGGGCCGACGTGTATGGGGACGAATTTATCTACGATTATCTGCGGATTTACACCGCACAGCCCGGCTGGGAGGAGAAATTAGAGAGCCGCGGGGTGACCTGGGTGCTGGTGGAGGCCGATTCGGCCATTGCATATGCCCTGGCTGAATCCGCTTCCTGGGAAAACGTCTATCACGACAATCAAGCCGTCATTTTTGTCAAAAAGTGAGGCAACAAGGATGACCAAGAAACAAAATTATTTACTCATTGCTTTTTTGCTGGTGTTATGGCTTCTGCAATCGACCGTTCTGCGAAACAATCTTTACAGCGACAGTGAAACGGCAGTGCGCTGGATAAGCGACCACAACGACCGCTGGATTTACATGCTGCGCGGCGAATGGCTGCCCACAGGCGGCCTGCCTTACCGGGATGTGGGCAGCGAATATCCGCAAATTCCCACGTATCTCTTTGGGCTGTTGTTCCTGCTTGTGCCGCCCGGGAGCGATGAGCAGATGACTTATTTCATCCACAGTTCGGTCTTTTCGCTGGTGATGTTGATTCTGCTCTACGCCACCATCCGCCTGCTGTATGCCATGTTGCCGCAAAGGAAGTGGATGGCATTCCTGATGCTTTTGCCAGGGACGCTGTATTTCACCCTCAACCGGTATGATGTTTTGCCGGCTTTCCTCAGTTTGTTGAGTTTGTGGAGTCTGCGAAAAGAAAAATACACTCTGAGCGGTGTAATTCTCGGCGTAGCGGCGCTGAGCAAGTGGTATCCGGCCCTGTTCCTGCCGGTATTTCTTTCTTATCGCTTTGCCCAAACCCGCAAGATTGACTGGAAACTTGCGAGCGCGTTTGTATTGACCTGCCTGGTCATCGTCCTGCCGACGCTGATAGGGGGAGGCCTGGAGGCTTTGCTGTACCCTTACCGTTTGCACGCCGGGCGGAGCATGGAGCAGGTAGCGCTGCCGGTGCTGCTCGATTCGCTGTTGAGGCTGGTCGGCGCGCATTTCCCCAGCGTCGGGTTCACCGTTTTGCTGATCTTGCAAGTTTTGCCTGCGCTCGTCAGTCTGTTTGTGAAAATTGAGCGGTTCGAGGATGTGGTGCGCTGGACAGTCATCGTCACGGCGGCGTTCATCATTTTTTCGCGCATTTACTCGCCGCAGTGGTTGCTCTGGGTAATTCCGCTCTACATCCTGGTTGCAGAGAACGCAGTGGATACGGCTATCATTGTGGCCTATAACCTGGTGACCTATGTCAATTTTCCGCTGGTGGTGGAGACCCTGAG
>Ga0209227_1002435_pt1 | contig 13320 bp, 18 predicted proteins | sample YNPBryantNP2012_FD_185815 | JGI IMG/M metagenome (GOLD analysis project Ga0209227, IMG submission 185815) | Anoxygenic and chlorotrophic microbial mat microbial communities from Yellowstone National Park, USA - YNP Bryant NP 2012 (SPAdes)... ...
AAATGAAATAGCAGGATAACAATAATGGCTTCTAAAAGGATACTGAACATAGGCTTTGGAAATGTAGTGGTGGCGGAACGGATAGTGGCCATTGTAAATCCCGCCTCTTCCCCCATGAAAAGGCTGCGGGAGGAGGCCAAAAACTTAGGTAAACTCATAGACGCCACGGAAGGCAGAAAGACCCGCTCCATTCTGATACTGGACAGCGACCACATCGTGCTTTCCGCCCTGCAGGCCGAGACCATAACCCAACGCCTGATTCAAGAGCCTGCCACCCGTTTAGAGGAAGTAATCTCAAGAAAGAAACAAGAAGATGAATAATATGGCTATGCGTACAAAAACAAAAGGGAATCTATTTGTAATCTCAGCGCCTTCTGGTGCAGGCAAGAGTACTGTGTGTCAGCGTGTCTTAAGGGAGATGGAAGGCATAGCCTTTTCGATCTCTCACACCACTCGCAGTCCCAGGAAGGGCGAGGTCAATGGCAAAGACTATTACTTTATCTCCACGGAGGGGTTTCAGCACATGATTCAGGCCAATGCCTTCATCGAATGGGCCCAGGTGCATGGCAACCTCTATGGTACCAGCTATGCGGCTGTGGAGGGTCTGCTCACTGAAGGCATGGATGTGATACTGGATGTGGATGTGCAAGGAAAACAAAACATCTCCCGCATCTTTCCCGATGCCACATCGATCTTCATCCTGCCGCCTTCCCTGGAGGTTTTGGAGCAAAGATTGAGAAATAGGGCTACCGATGATGAATCCACCATCGCCATGAGACTAAAAAACGCCATCACAGAGATACAACAGGCCATCACCTATGATTTTATCATTATAAACAATGAGTTAGAGGTGGCAGTAGAGGACCTAAAGGCCGTCATACGCTCTAAACGCTGTGCCACCAGAAGGGTGTTGTCAAACATACCTGTCATTCTTCAGCAGGTTGCAACCAATGGAAGGTTAAATGAAACACGCACATAGACACACTCCACAAGGCAGACCTGATTCCACCGAACCGCTGTGGGTCTGGGGTCTGCATGTAGTAGAGGAGATTGCGAAGGTACAATCCTCAGCCATTGAAGAGATAAGATTCCTGCCATCCTTTGAGCAAAAAAGGCCCAATGCCCGATTGTTAAACAGGTTGCGCACAGCAGGCACGCCATGCACTCAAACCCAGGACTTTCAGAAACTCCAGATGCCTAAGGATGCAGTCCACCAGGGCATAGCAGCCAGGGTAAGGCCCTTCTGGTCAATTGAGCTAAAAGACCTGCAGCCATCTGTGAGCCCTTCCACTTCCTCCCTGTTGCTCATCTGCGATCAGATAGTGGACCCACAAAACTTAGGTGCCATAATTAGGGCAGGGGTAGCCTTTGGTGTAAATGCGATTCTGCTTTCAGAGCGTTCCACTGCCCCTGTCACAGGTGTAGTGGCCAAGGCCTCTTCCGGGGCCATAGCCCATGCACGCCTGTGCAGACCAGGCAACTTAGCCGCTGCCATGGAAAGGCTCAAGGAATGGGGCTTTTGGATCACAGCCTTGACTCCAGACGGCACTGAACCCATCTGGAACCTGGATTTCCTGCGCAACACCGCCATTGTGGTGGGTGCAGAAGGCCAAGGCGTTCGGGAGCTCATCAAAAAACGCTCTGATTTTACGGCATATATCCCTCAAAAGGAGGCCATTGCCTCCATGAATGCAGCAGCAGCGGCATCAGTATGTCTATATGAGGTAATGCGGCAACGGACTATATAGCCCAAAGGCATTGGCATTCATAGCTCATAGCATGGCCACTGCCAGTTTGGCTGCCTGCATAGCGGCCTCTACCCCTTCCTTTCCTTTTATCTGTGACACCACCTCTTCTAACCCCTTTAAAAGGATATCCCGCCTTTGTTCATTCATTAACAGCTCAAGGGCGGTTTTCCCCAATTTCATGGGTTCGGCCTCTTGCTGCAAAAACTCAGAAACGACCTCCTTATTCGCTATTAGATTGACAAGAGACATAAATCTCACGTGCACCATACATCTTGCTATATAATATGTGAGAGGAGAAAGCCTGTAGGCCACCAGCATAGGCACCCCTAGAATGGCAGCCTCCAGTGCCACTGTGCCAGAGGTCAAAAGCAGGAGGTTGGATGCGGCCATGGCATCATAGGTCTGTCCCACCACAAGGTGTATTCTGGGAATGCCAGGGGTTAAGTCCCTTTCTTGCGCTATGCATCCCTCGATCCATTGAGGCGCAAGGTTTGGTGCCACAGGCAGAACGAACTGGCAATCAGGCAAGGTCTTTTGAATCAAGGCCGCTGTCTGCAGAAAAACCGGCAACATACGTTGCACCTCACCCCTTCTGCTGCCAGGAAGTATTCCAACGATCTGTTTGTCATACTCAAGCCCTATATGCCTACAAAATGCCTCTTTGGACATGGAAGGCCGTACCACATCCAAGAGAGGGTGGCCAACAAAATGGGCATTTAGTCCATTGGAGCGGAAAAAATCCTCTTCAAAGGGCAGGATAACGGCTAATTGATCTATAAATCGCCTCATCTTGTGAATCCTGCCTCGACGCCATGCCCAGACCTGGGGGCTGATGTAATAAAATACAGGAATGCCCAGATGCTTGGCATAACGCGCCATAAAAAGATTGAAACCAGGATAGTCAATGAGTACTAACAGGTGAGGACGCAGGTCCTTGAGAAAGGCCCTGGCCTGTCTGACCGCCTTGAAAATAGGCCTAACATGCGCCAATATCTCAAACAAGCCCACCACAGCCAGTTCATCATTTAAAAAGACAGGTTTTAGACCTGCTTTCACCATATGAGGACCGCCTATGCCAAAGAACTCCACCTCAGGTCTAAGGGACTTCATAGCCCGCATAAGACCAGCGCCATGCAGGTCACCGGATGCCTCGCCTGCTATTATGAAGACCTTCTTCATAAAACAATCGACAGCCGTCTTGCCACCTCATTCACTGTCATACCCCGCAACAAGAATACCTTTATCCTGCTGGCATGGCCTGACACAAGGTGAACTGACTTGAGTGGCAGTGAGAAAAAATCCGCTAAAAAACGCTGAGATGCCTCGTTGGCTGCGCCATCCACCGGCGGAGCATGTATCTTAAGACGAATCGCGTCCCCGAACACACCGGCAAAACCAGATTTGGAGGCACGCGGCTGGACCCTCAGGCGCAGGAGCACCCCTTCTCCTGTACTACTAAGAAAAGAGGGTGTCATATTCGCACTGTAGGAGGCGACCTGTCTTGCTCCACACATATTTACAAAGGTTATTTAAGGGCATCCAGATAGGTCTTTCCCACGATCTGGGCACCCTGGAACAACTCCACAAAGGTATGTCTATCAGCATCCTTAACCGCATCCCGAAGCGTGTTACAGGTGGATAAAAAGCTATTTATGGCATTCAATGCAAAGGGATTGGACATCTGAATAGTGGCATATAGTTGTGGGTCCTGATAAAAGAGCCTGGCGACAATCTCCATCTGTCTTGAAAAGCTGGGAGTGGACAAAAAAACCAACTCTTCCATATTTAACCCATTATCAAATATGGCCTTTCCAAGACTGATGAGAATGAAGTGATTTAGTGCCTGAACCCAGCCCATGGTGCGGTCATGGGCCTCGGCGTCTATGCAATATACCAGTGCGCCGCTCTCCCTTAAAAGGGACTCCCACCACTTGTGCCAATCATCTCCTCTGCCAGGACAGATGGCCACACGCCTTCCCTTTATGGAATCCTCCAACGGACCGAAAAGTGGGTGAGAGCCAGCAACCGAACACACCGTATTGCGCAGCATCTCCTGAACCTGCGCGGCCTTTAAAGAACAGAGGTCCGTCAAAAAGGCATTCTCCGGCATCAAAGGCCCTATCTGTCTTATTACTTTGGGGAACACCTCCATTGGAACAGATACGATGACCACCTGACAAACCCCGGCTAGATCAGCAGCAGTTAACTCTGTATTCACATCCGAGACCATCACTCTGTAACCGGCATTGGTCAAAAATCTGGCAAACCAGCGGCCCATGCGTCCTTTGCCGCCTACTATACCGATCACCAGGTCTTTTTGGGCTGGGATATTCATATATTTACCGCCTTCTGCCGCAAAAGATGGTCTGCCAGCACCAGTCTGACCATGGCCTGACACACTGGCACTATGCGCGGAATGGCGGAGGCATCATGTCTGCCCCCTATTCGAATAGTCACCGGTTCCCCTGCCTTGTTTATGGTCTGTTGCACTTGAGAAATGGAGGGGATGGGTTTGACCGCCACGCGACAGACGATCTCCTCTCCATTAGAGATGCCTGCCAGAATACCGCCTGCGCTATTGGAGAGAAAGCCCCCTGGACCTATTGGATCGTTATTTTCACTACCGCGTAGAAAGGCCGCCTGCATGCCTGCCCCAATCTCTACTGCCTTAACCGCGCCTATGGACATGAGGGACTTAGCCAGGTCTGCATCTAATTTGTCGAACACAGGCTCTCCCAGACCAGGAGGCACATTTCTGGCCAAGACCTCCACAATCCCTCCTAAGGAATCCCCTTGGGCACGCACCGATGCAATGAGCTCCTCCATTTGCAAGGCCGCCTCTGCATCAGCGCAAAAGAGACGGTTGTTTTCTATGACACTTAACTCCCTGTTTTTAGCCCAGATCCCTCCCAAACATACAGTATGGGCAATGACCTCTATGCCAACAGTATTCAAAACCAGTTGGGCAACGGCACCCGCAGCCACACGTGCTGCGGTCTCTCTGCCGGATGCCCTACCCCCTCCTCTGTGGTCACGGATACCGTATTTGGCCCAGTAGGTCATATCACCGTGGCCCGGCCTGAATATGTCTTTCAACTCGTCATAGGAGGAACTTCTGGCGTCTTTATTGTAAATCACAAGGCTGATGGGGGTGCCTGTGGTCAACCCCTCAAAGACACCTGAGAGTATCTCCACCTTATCAGGCTCTTTGCGCGTAGTCTCTGCTACCCCTCCCTTTCCAGGTCTACGCCTCTCCAGGGCTGCCTGAATAAAGCCGGCATCTAATGGTAATCTGGGCGGGCATCCATCTACGACCACACCGATGGCTGGACCATGGGACTCGCCCCAGGTGGTCACTCGAAAACTATGGCCAAAGGTATTACCTGGCATTCCATGCATCCTTTCAAAACAGATTAAAAACTGGTTTGAATAATAATTGGCGGCCCATGGATTTGTCAAACCATTCTTAAGGGGTCTTGCCAAATCCATTTAGCTGTGTTAACAAAAAAGCCATGGCGGCGTAGCCAAGTGGTAAGGCGACGGTCTGCAAAACCGTTATTCTCCAGTTCGAATCTGGACGCCGCCTCCATTTCTAATTAACCGTGGTTCTTCTTCAAATTTTTTTCAAAAATCTTCGAGGCAACCAAATCACCATGGCTATCATGGAAATCAGCATTATCCCTCTGGGGACATACACTACGAGCTTCAGCCATTTTGTGGTAGAATTTCAAAATGTCCTTAAAAATAAAGGCATTGCCTTTGAACTCACTGACATGGGCACCATCATTGAAGGCCAACTGCCACAACTCCTAAATATCCTTCAGGAGTTGCACGAGATCCCCTTTGAAATGGGAGAAAAACGGGTCTATACTGTGGTCAAGATAGATGACCGTCGCGACAAAAAGACAGCCCTTGGGGACAAGGTGAGATCGGTTCAGCAACGCATAACCACCTGATTTATCTTAATGAAACGCATCACCATCCTTCTCATTTTCCTTTTCAGCGCCATGCTTCTATATGGCATCTTACTCAAAGAACCCCTCAAGGTATTAAAAAAGGCCACGACTATCTGCCTTGACTGCATTGGAATCGGGTGATGGAAAGACGCAGAAGCATTTCACAACTACTTTCCACACTCCTGGCCAATTCTTACTGGCTTTTTCTGGGAAACACCCCTATATATCAAGGCCCCTTCAAGATGCTCTGCTCTCCAGGGCTCAACTGCTATTCCTGCCCAGCCGCGGCCTTTGCCTGCCCTGTGGGCGCCATACAAAACTTTACCACTACCTGGAGGATGGGGCTGCCTGCGGGCCATTTTGGGGCATATATTATGGGCTTTCTGGGCTTAATAGGCACTTTTATAGGCAGAATGCCATGTGGATGGCTATGCCCTTTCGGCCTTTTACAGGAATGGCTCTACCGCATCCCCAGCGCAAAGCTTAACCTTCCACGCCCCTTTCGTTTCGGGCCATATGTGTTTCTCATACTCTTTGTCTTTTTATTACCGGCCTTGCTCATAGATGAATCCGGATACGGCTCCTCGTGGTTCTGTAAATACATCTGCCCTGCCGGCACCCTGGAGGCGGGGCTTCCACTCATGTTCCTCACCCCTGACTTGAGACAGATGATTGGGGCCCTGTTTTTCAATAAAATCATATTGTTGTTCCTCATTCTGATACTATGCGTTCATATCTCTCGATTCTTTTGCCGAGTGGTTTGTCCATTGGGTGCCATTTACGGAACTTTCAATAAGACAAGCTGGTTACAGCTAAAATTCCATAAACACAACTGCGTAACGTGCAAGGCATGTTTTAAGATCTGTCCCACTGGAGTGTCCTTTTTTGATGGCACAGACTCCATAAACACCCATGCCTGCATTCGCTGCATGAAGTGCTACAGCATCTGCCCGGCAGACGCCATCTCCATTCAGTTGGGAAATAAATCTTCAGAAAACGCTATTCCCTTGGAGAAAGTGAATTACAACACATGAAAATGATATTGGCCACCAAAAACAAAGGTAAAATAAAGGAATTCAAGGCATTGGTGCAGGGGCTGCCCATTGAGCTTTTATCCCTGGAGGACATACCAGACCTACCAGAAGTGGAGGAGGATGGTTGCAGCTTTCAGGAAAATGCCCTAAAAAAGGCATGTGCCATCGCAAAATACACAGGGCTCACTGCCATTGCAGATGATTCGGGTCTGGAAGTAGATGCCTTAAACGGTGCTCCTGGCATACATTCCGCCAGATATGCCGGAGACAAGGCCACTGATCAGGAAAATATACAGAAACTGCTAACAGCCCTTAAGTCAGTGCCTTTTGAAAAGAGGACAGCCAGATTTAGGTGTGTGATAGTGGTCTGCACTCACACAAATAAAACAATCACCGCAGAAGGCACTTGTGAAGGCATCATCGCCACTGAACCACACGGCTCTCATGGCTTCGGCTATGACCCTGTGTTTTTGATTGACAGGATGGGGTACACCATGGCAGAGGTAGAACCAGAGATAAAAAACCGCATCAGCCATCGGGCCAACGCCATTTCAAAACTGAAAGAGATCCTGCCTGCTTTTCTAAAAGAGATAGGGGGTAAATGAAAAATGCAAAAACTCCAGACATACGATAAGGAAGAATGCCTACGTCAAGCAGTGGAGATAACCAAAAGTTATGCCCAATCCGGTGAAAATAAACATGGACAGATAGCAGATTTTCTGGAAATTGTTTATAATAAATTATTGGAACTCAAAAAACACGCATTAACCGAAGAAAAAATATAATCAGGAGGAAATATGCTCGATCCATCTCAGTGTACGCTCTACAGTGGAGGCATGAAGGGAGCAGAGGCAGAATTTGGTATCAATGCAGAACGTTGGAACGTAAAAGAAGTCAATTTTTCTTACAAAGGTCATCAGATGGAACGTACAAAAGACATCTATGTCCTCACCGAAGAGGAATTAAAACAAGGCGATGTGAGCATGGCCATAGTCTCAAGCCGAATGGGACGCACCTATGCCGAGGCTGAAAAGATACGAAACGTCATTCAATCCATATTTCACATGGTGAATAAAGGGCATCAGGTATTTGCCGTAGGCTGGATACAACCTGACAAGACGGTCAAGGGCGGCACAGGCTGGGCAGTGGAACTGGCCAAATTCTTCGGAAGACCGGTAAGCGTATTTGACCAGGGCGAAAATGAATGGTTCACATGGAATGGAGTGCAGTGGTTCAGGGACCTGCCCATCATCTGCCACAGGACATTCGCAGGCACAGGCACACGCCACCTCACTGAGCAGGGCAAGACAGCCATAAAAGAGCTGTTCGAACGCTCATTCGGCCCTCCTAAGCAATAAGATAAAAAGATGTCAATAATGCCAGGTCATTCACAATGCCCGGCATTATTGACAATACTCTCTTGTCTTGTGAAATACTATCTCTGGGAATAACTCCATGGCCCTGCCAAGTTTCCACTCGCTGGCAGCTAAGAATGCAAGATGACCTTCGGCATCCATTGCCAAATTAGCCTGGTTTTTGGCCCTAAATTCATTCAGTTTCCTGCGGTCTGCGCAGGATATCCACCGATGTAGTAACCGATATCCTCCTCTCTTTTTCAATGGCCATTCAATCACTCAAGGCATGACTGGATGCCTTACGGGCCTTGACTGCTCCGGCCAGTTGAATAGCACCCCCAAACAGCAGGCGTTTTTCGGTTAGGCTAGTCTTACCGGCATCAGGATGGCTTATAATGCCAAATGTGCGTCTTCGCTGTATTTCTTTTTTCAGTTGATTTTGCAATATATTCATTCCTAAGGTGAAATAAAAAACAAAGGCGTCCTAATTAATTGTTAATGGACGCCTTTACAAGGTCTCTTGTGTCTACACAAAAGGCATTTAACTCAACTTTCGCGGTTGTCTATTTTTGATAACTTTTTGTAATTATTATAGAATAGTGTCGTAATCCATGTTAAAATGGGTTTGTTACCAAGCAAATCCACTTAACATAGAAAAACGCTATGAACCTGGCTATAACAGAAACAGGCCAGATAGAAAACAAGATAAATCGCTTTTTTAAGGATTGGAGGTTGGGCACATTACTCAGACAGAGCAACATCAAATCTGTAGTTGCCCCCATTTTAAATTTGAACCAGGCTACAAATAACGATTGACGTAGGGTTATGGACAAAAGTCACTCATCAATCATTTGGGTCATCCTTTGAAAGCAGCAGAAAAAGCCTGCCCATATTCTTCAGTTTTCCTGCTAGCTCGCCAGCCTCATACCCCTCTCCCACATAGAGATCCACCCTGTGCGGACCCTGAATGGCACTGCCCACATCCTGATGAAAGACCAAGGATGCAAAGGGCTCTCCCTCGAAACCCTCTATATATAACAAAAACAGGCCGCCAAGACCGTAAATCTCCCTGTCCAATGCAATGGAGTATCTTGGTTCCAAACGCCGACCTGTGACCCCCAGGGGCCCGTCTTCCTCGAAACGAAAGAAGATATAACGGGGATTGGTGAAGCTCGCCTGCAAAAATCGCTCTGGATTGGCCTTGGCCCATGCCTCGATGGATTGCCATGAGACCTGTTCCAAGGGCAGTATTCCATGTTCTACCAGCCATGCCCCCACACTTCGATACGAGTGGCCGTTATTTGCCGCATAGTGCACGAACCGTCTGTCGCCATTTGGAAACACCAGAATTCCAGAGCCCTGTATGTGCAACATGAGGCCTTGCACAGGTGAGGCCAGCCATGCCAGTACAGGGGTGTTCATGGGCAGGGCCCCCTGTTCTATCTCGGCCCTTGTGTAATAAGGTGTCAGGCGATTGCCCACCACCCTCCCGAAGATGGTCTTGGCAGGCAGGGTCTTGTCGAAGTCCTGCAAGTCTACCTGCACCAGGTCAGGAGGTGGAGCATAGATGGGATAGGTGTATTGCTCCGTACGGCTATAAGATGCCGAAAGCTCCGGCTGGAAGTAGCCAGTTACCAGTACGCTTCCTGGAGCCATAGTGGTTTCAGGCTGGTTGACTGGGATTTGAAGACGATAAAATGTAAATCTCTGGCGCAAGGCCGCATTGAAGTCCTGAAGGCCTTCCTGTTGGACTTCATCTATGAGTTGTAACAAGACCTTATTGGATTTGATGAACCAAGGGAACAGGGCCTTTTCTTCTGTGCCGTTTTTTTGTTTTATGGCGACCTCTAAAAAGGCAAGATTGGAAGAGGCCGTCCTCTTCAGTGCATCTTTAGAAAAGACTGTAAGGTCAGGGACCTGGCCTTCATCCACTGCTATAAATGTTAGACCATTCCACGTGAAGGACTGTTTTTCAAGAGGAACAGGTGGTCGTTCCAAGTCCTTTTTTTTGACCCAGCCGCTACAGGCCCACAGAGACCACAGGCATACAAGGCAGATACAGACAAAAAAACTGCGCAACACCACGCCTAAAGCATATACATCACGTCTTGGAAAGATGGACATCCTGTTCTATGGCTCTGACCTGGTTTTTATAGACCTGTAGCCTCCACCTGTCCCTGTACCGCCTTAACCGATGCTGCCAATGCCTCTTTTTCCTCTTCGGTCAGCTGAAACTCCAAAATGCGTTCCACGCCACCCGCTCCCAGCACCACAGGCACGCCAAGAAATACGCCGTTGATGCCAAATTCACCCTCCAACCACGCGGCACATGGCATGACCTTTTTCTGATCCTGCAAAATGGCCTCGGCCATTTCAACGGCTGAAAGCCCTGGAGTGGAAAAGGCGCTCCCTGTCTTTAAAAGACCCACTATCTCTCCTCCGGCATGTTGTGTGCGGTGCACGATCTCGTCTATCTTTTCCTTGGGAAGAAGTGCTGTGACGGGCACGCCCCCTACTGTGGCCAGACGGACCAGGGGCAGCATATGATCCCCATGAATGCCCATGACAAGGGCTGATACACTGGAGGCTGAGACCCCCAACTCCTGGGCGATAAATGTGCGATAGCGGGCGGAATCCAGGACGCCTGCCATACCCACCACTCGATTTCGAGGCAGACCTGAGGTCTTGTATGCGGTATAGACCATGGCGTCAATGGGGTTGGTCACCACTACGATACAGGCCTCTGGAGCGTGCCTGACGATTTCTTCTGTGACACTCTTTACGATCTGGACATTTTTGGCCAGCAGGTCGTCCCTTGTCATGCCGGGTTTGCGGGCCAGACCTGCTGTGACGATCACCACATCTGAACCTGCCATGTCAGCGAAGTCTGATCCGCCCTTTACACTGCCATGAAAGCCGCAGAGTGGGGCTGCCTGGGAAAGATCCAAGGCCTTACCCTGAGGCAGGCCGTCCACTACATCCAATAGCAGGATCTCATCGGCGCTGGAACGGGAGACGGCCCACTGGGCGGCCGCGGCCCCTACTGCACCTGCACCAATTATGGTCAATTTCTTGTGAGAAGCGAGCTTGTTCAAGTGTTCCTCCTTAATTAAATAAAATTTATGGGCTGGTGGTAATTATATGTTACAAGTTCGGTAGCCAACTTTCGTTGCTGTATCACCTCACATAGACATACTAATACCGCTACCCTTGATTCATGGAGGCAATAGCCTATTTTTGAAGAGACATTATGATATAAAAGCAGGGTATTTTTTGATTAGTTTCATGATGCCCTGCCCCTCTGCTCCCATAATGACGGCGGTCTTGTCAAAAAAATCAGGTTGTGACAAAACCCTCTGTGCCAATATAAGTGAGACATCTTCCCTTTGTCAAATTGAAATAGGTCGGCATAAAAAGATAAAAAACTTGCATATCATAGCCGTAGTGAGTGTACTCCTGGGCACTCAAAAATTCTTCCGCTTCGACATCTCCTTGTAAAGCCACTGTCCAAGCCCTGTGCCCTTGCCCTGGGAGGCAAGTTTTGCCAGGTTTTCATCCATAAAGTAGGTATAGATTTCCTCCTGTTTGCCGCCGTCTAAGAGCCCGCTTTTGGGAATGGTCTTACGCATGGCCTCTAACATCTTGGTGAGGAACATGGCCTCAAAATCAGCACAGGCCTTTTTCATCTCCTTTTCACCCTTTGCCGCCTTGAGGGACTTATCCTGCACAGCCTGGCCCTGTTGCATGAAATCCAGTGGGTTTACAGTCTTTATGCCGTTTTCCATTAAATCACCTCCACATCTGCCTGAATGGCACCGGCCGCTCGTAAGGATTGCAAAATCGCTATCATATCGCGCGGTGTCACACCTATGGCGTTCAATGCCCGCACCAACTCTCCGATATTGCTGTTGGCATCCAAGACCAAGAGTTTGGCGCCCTGCTCCGTAACATTGACATTGGTCTGGGGTGTCACGGCTGTGGTGCCCTGGCTAAAGGGCTGGGGCTGTGAGACCTGTGGATTTTCCTTGATCTGAATGCTCAGATTTCCATGGGCAATGGCCACCTTGGAGATTCTGACATCCGCTCCCATGACCACGGTACCAGTCCTCTCATCCAATACCACACGGGCCCTTTGATCCGGAGACAATTCCACATTTTCAATGGCCGCCATGAGCCCGACCACATTGTTCTGATAGCTGGGAGGCACAGTGATCACGATGGTCTCAGCATCTTTGGCCCTGGCTATCTCACCCATCTTTTTGTTTATGGCATCCACCGCCCGCTGAACTGTGGTGAAGTCCGGATGAAACAGGCTCAGCACCACCTCATTTTTCTCGTTTATGGGAAAACCCACCTCCCTTTCCACAGAGGCACCGGCAGGGATGCGGCCTGCTGTGGGATGATTCTTTTGAGTGGAAGCGCCTGCCCCACCTGCTGCAAAGCCGCCTATGCTTATGGGGCCTTGAGCCAGGGCATAGACCTTTCCATCCACTCCCTTAAGGGGCGTTAAAAGCAGTGTTCCGCCCTGAAGGCTCTTGGCATCTCCCATGGAGGAGACCACCACATCCAACTTCTGGCCGATCTTGGCAAAGGGCGGAAGCTGCGCCGTCACCATGACGCCGGCCACATTTTTGGTCTTCAGATTCTTGGGGTCCACATTGACCCCCATGCGCTCCAGCATGTTGGCAATGGATTTGATGGTGAATTCCGCTTGAGTGCCGTCACCTGTGCCGTTGAGCCCCACCACCAAACCATAACCTGAGATCTGATTGCTCCTCATGCCCTGCACCTCAGCCATGTCCTTGAGCCTGGCCGCCATTGCCGGAAAGGTGCCGCCCAGAAGGCACAGGAGCAGGGAAAAAACACATACAATGCCTCTTAAATCAGCCAATCCCCTGAATATCATAGAAAAATTCCTGTTCATCAGAACGGTGAAACCGATCCAAGGATACGAGCCAGCCAGCCTGGGCTCTGTTTTTCGCTGAGCACACCACCTCCTGTGTACTCCATACGGGCATCCGCAATGCGCGTGGATGGAATGGTATTGTCAGGCGAAAGGTCCTTGGGCCTGACCACGCCTGAAAGTATGAGATATTGGGTTTCGTTGTTGATCTTCAGTTCCCGTGTACCCTCCACCACCAGATTGCCATCCGGCAGGACCTGAACCACTCTGGCGGAGATGGTGCCGGTCAGAGAGGAATTGCGGCTGGTTTTGCCGGAACCATCG
>Ga0209227_1002440_pt1 | contig 13293 bp, 10 predicted proteins | sample YNPBryantNP2012_FD_185815 | JGI IMG/M metagenome (GOLD analysis project Ga0209227, IMG submission 185815) | Anoxygenic and chlorotrophic microbial mat microbial communities from Yellowstone National Park, USA - YNP Bryant NP 2012 (SPAdes)... ...
AATGCGGCGGTCCTGATCATCCATCGTAACCAGCAGGTCAACGTCCTTCAGCAGCAGCGTCTCCAAGATTTGCCTCCTGCGCATTACGGATGTCTCCAGTTTAGCACGGCTGCAAGGGTTTGGCAACCGCAGGGCCTGGGGCCTGGGCGGGTGAAGCAGCAGAACATTGGCGTGGGACACCCCATTGCCCGGCGGCATAGGACAACTGCGAGCAGTTGTCCTACAACGAGGGGCTGGTAACAGTAGGGCGGGTTCGAAAGCCCGCCCTACAAAAACCTCTACATATTGCTCTGGTCAGGGTATGTACCAGTGGTACGTCCCGCTGACGTTGACCCCCATCTCGGTCTCGATGAGCGTGTTGCCGGAGCCATCAGCCCTCAGGTCGTAGCAGCCTGCCGGCACCTGGAAGGTGAACGTCCCGCCGTCAGGCACGGTGGACGAGCCCAGGTCGTCATTGCCCCAGGTCGTGTCGGTGCAGGGAGAAACGTAAGCATAGACAACCGTCTGGCCGGAGTTGTTGTGCATGACGATGGTGGCGTTGCCGCCGCCGGGGGGTTGTTGCCCGCCACCAGGGGTTGGTTGCCCGCCGCCAGGCGGCTGTTGCCCGCCACCCGGCGGTTGTTCACCGCCGGGTTTCCCGCCACCAGGGGGTTGCTGCCCGCCGCCGGGTGGTTGCTGACCACCGCCAGGGGGTTGCTGCCCGCCGCCGGGTGGTTGCTGACCACCGCCAGGGGGTTGCTGCCCGCCGCCGGGCACAGTCGTCGGCTCGACCGTCGGCAGCACAACATTGCCACAGGCAAGAGTGGCCAGAACCAGAAGAACTATAGCCATTCCAATCCACTTTTTCATTTTTTCCCCTCCTCAAGAGGCAAATACCGTGCAGCCACGTAACCATCCTTTGTACCTGGAAAAATCCTGACTATGGACCAGGTCCGCTGCATGGACCTGCGATTTTTTCCAGGCGAGAAAAGTTACACTTTGGCGCAAAAACGAGCTACTTCACCTCCTTTCTCAACTGGCCTTCGGTCACGGCTCTGGCGTCGCTGTCGGCGTCAAGGGAGCTTCGAGCCACGAAAACGAAAGCGGCCTGTTCTCCAGCGATGCCGGCTCATACGTGCCCGTCTGGCGGACAAACCGCACGACCCGCACCTGCCAGCGGAACTGCCGTCCCCTTCCGGTTGGGAACAGCTCAGAGGGCAGCCGGTACGCTGTGGTGCGGGTCCGCTCGACGATTACTTCCCCTTCTGGGGGGATGATGCGGAGCTCGTACCATTCGCCGCTGCCCAGCACTCTCACCGCGGTCCACTGTAGAACGATAACGGCGTCCGCGCCGCCAAAGACTGCCCCATCGGGCGGGCTGATCATAAATGGCGCCGGGTAGGGAGGGATGGGCGTCGGCGTGGCGTTGGGATCGGGGGTAGGCGTCGCCGTGGGCATCGGCGTGCCCAGGGGGATAATGAGGGGTTGATTGGGTTGGATGAGATCCGAACCGGGAGGAATCTGGGGGTTGGCCGCGCGGATGAGCGAGACGGTGACGCTGTACTGCCGGGCGATGGCAAGCAGCGTCTCGCCTGGCGCGACGACGTGAATGATAAAGTCGCCCGGCGTCGGCGTCGGCGTGGCATGGGGATCCGGAGTTGGCGTCATCGCCGGCGTCGGCGTGGCAGCGGGGACCAGCAGCACCTGGTTGACCTGGAGCAGTTCGGGGGTGATGCCCGGGTTCAGGCGCAAGAGTTCATCGACGGTCGTATCGTACAGGGCAGCGATCGAGATCAGCGTCTCGTCCTGCTGCACCAGATGAGCGCGAGGGGGGATCGGCGTAAAGGTTGGCGTTGCCGTCGGCGTGTTGGTCGGCAGGCCAGTCGCCGAAGGTTGGGGAGTCGATGTGGGAGGAGTGCCCGGCGGCGTTTCGGAAGCGGCGGGGAACAGAAAAGGCTGCATCAACACGCCCAGAAGGAGCAGAATCCCCAGCGCCAGGCCAAAGGCAGAGAGCCAGAACCAGCCGCGCCAGCGCTCTCGTGGCGCAGCTTCCTCGACCGCGACCTTTTCTTCGACCGCAGCCTCCAGGGATGCGCCGCACATCAGGCACGTTTTGGCCCGCGCCGCGACGCGCGTGCCACAGGCCGGGCAATAGCGCGGCTGCTCTGCTGGAAGCGGAATCTCTGGCTCGACACTCATACAAACCGCTCGCTCACGCTGCCAGCCGCCCGTCCAGCTCCAACTCGGCGGCGATACCTTTCATCGCTTCCAGCACAATGCCGACGTGTTCCCACAGCTCGACGCCGATAGCCGCTGCGCCTTCTTCGATAGCCTCGCGGTGCGCCCCCGCAGCAAAACGACGATCCTTCCACTTGTTCTTGACGCTCTTGACCTCCACATCACGGATGTCCCTGGAAGGTCGCACCAGCGCCACGGCGGTGATCAGACCGGTCAGGTCGTCCACGGCAAAGAGGACCCGGTCCAGCAGGCTCTCGCGGGCCACGCCCGTCCTCTCGGCAGCGTGAGAAAGGACGGCGTGGACGATTTCCTCCGGCCATCCCTGCTCGCGCAAGAGGCGAGCGCCGGCCATGGGATGCTCGTCGGGGAAGCGTTCATAGTCGAAATCGTGCAAGAGACCCGCTGCCGCCCATACCTCCTCGTCCTCTCCAAAGCGGCGGGCATAGGCCCGCATCCCCGCTTCCACAGCCAGCATGTGCTTGACCAGGTTGGGATTCTCCGTGTACTCTGTCAAGAGCTGCCACGCCTTTTCACGGCTCGCTTCCACTCTACCCTCCCTCCAAAACAGGAATTGGCTCGCCCAGGACCGGCGTCGGGCGGCGCACCCACAGGTCCCACCAGGCCAGCCAGAGCGCCGGCACCTCGCGCGCCCAATAGGAGCGAATGTGCTCATAGGGCTGCCGGTCCGCCACATAGCCCACCGCATCCAGCCCCAGGCCCTGGCAGATCAGCAGAGCGCGCGGCAGGTGATAGCGCTGGGTGACCAGCACCACCTCCTGCAGGCCGAAAATGGCCCGCGCGCGGTAGCAGGTGTCGTAAGTGCGCCGCCCGGCATAGTCCAGCACGATCGCCTCGTCCGGCAGGCCCAGGCTCAGGGCATACTCGCGCATCCTGGCCGGCTCGTTGTAATCGACAAAGCGGTTATCGCCGCTGAACAGGACGTACCCGACGCGCCCGGCCTGGTAGAGCGCCACTGCCGCCTCGACGCGGTCCTTCATCACGTCGCTGGGCGTGCCATCGGGCCAATAGCCTGCGCCAAAGACAAGCGCGACATCCCGCCGCGGCACAGCGGCAGCATCCGTATAGATGCGGTCGCTGTAGCGCACGCTCAGCGTCCAGAGCGCTCCGCCCACCAACGCCCCTGCGCCGACGAGAAAAGGCGCCAGCCACAGCCAGCGCCGCCTGCGCTGCGACTTGATCATGGCAACACCTGAGCGATGGTCGTCACCGTTTCCGCGTCGGGGCCCCATACCACCGTCACCGTCCGCCCGGCGCGGACCAGATAGCCGGCCCCGGCCGGCCCGCTCCAAAAGCGGCCCGGCAGGTCGAAGGGGGCCTTGCTCTCCAGAAGCGGCGGCGTGCGAAAGTGCGGCGCCATCAGTCCATAGACGCGCGCAAACGCCTCGGCCTCGTCCCGGTTGTCCCAGGCGATGCGCCAGAGGATCACCTGCTGACCGCTGCCGTTTTCCCAGAGGGCCAGCGAGTCGCCAGCCCAGCCGTCGGCGGCCTGCCAGGCCATCTGCTCATCGTCGAGGTGCGCACGCAGGTGCAGAGCGAGCAACAACTCGCCCAGCGTGTCCTGACGCACACGGCTCCACCCCCTGCCCAGCAGGGGCCCCAGGTCGAGCAGCGAAACCACCTCGACCGGCTCTTCATCCAGATAGCGTCCGGGGTGGAGGACCTGCTCGGTGGAACATGGCAGGCGTCCATAGGCGCGGTTCACCGCCGACCATTCTCCCTGGTCATAGAGCGCCGCAACCCAGCGCATGCCATCCAGGTAAGGGAAAAGACGCAACCGCTCCATCACCGCATCGCCCTGCAACGGCGCGTAGCTCGCCTCCAGGGCATCGGCCACCAGGTGGGCCAGGGCTTCAATCTCTGCATCCTCGGTCAGGCTGGCGTAGCGCGCCGTCGTCAACATGGCGTCCCCTTCCACCACTGCGCGCAGCGCCAAAGCCGCGTCGGTCGTCTGCTGGCAGGGAGACAGATTCTCGGTATCGAAAGAACGGTCCAGCGTGGCGTGGGCCAGAGCATAGACCAGCGCCCGTTCGACGTCGGGGGTTGCCGGCTCCCGCCTGGCGACGAGCATGATTTGTCGTCCAGCAGGCAGATACAGGCTCGAGGCATGTCCCGCCTGCGCCCCCACATCGGGCAGCGGCAGGGGGTCCAGCAAAGGAATCAGGCCCAGCGTTGCGTAGAAGCGCAGTTCTTCTTGTGGCCGTTCCTGTTGATAACGCTGCAACAGGAGGATCGCAATCTCTTGCTCGGTGGGGAAGGTCACCGGGATCTGCTCCACCGGCGGCAACTGCCGCACCCCGGCGACGATGCGGCTCATCTCGTGAACAGCGCGGGCGCTCTGGATTTGCGAGAGCGGCACGACGCGGGTGGGAGTGGGCGAGGGGGTCGGCGAAGGGGGAATCGGCGTTGCTGTGGGCAACGGAGAGACAGGCGTCGTCAGCGGAGAAACAGCAACCGGCGACGGTGAGGCCGTTGCGTTCATCCACTGGATCGTAGTACGCACTGCATAGCCCAGCATGCCAAACACTCCCACCACAGCGAGCGCCATCATGAGCAGAACAGCCTTCTGCCCACGGGTAAAGCCACGACGGCTCATGGCCGATCCCCCTGCCCCATGGTAAACCGAACAGGAATCCTTTCCATACTGTAACTGCTCAGGCATAACAGGTTTCACCAAGACACCAAGTCACCAGGATGGTAGAAGACACGAATGCTTCCCAATACGGGTAAACCGCCTGTTTTCCTTCGTGTCTTTGTGACCTGGTAAAAAGCCGTCAGACTGAGCAGATACACCATACCAGCATAAGTCTCTCGCCGCACCAGCTCATTATACCACCGGACGGCTGTTCCTGCTACCGTCTCAGCTCATGGGTGTTCGTAGCAGAACGCTGACGTGGGGCATCCCTTGCCCGGCGGGGGTCTGCGACCCCCGCCGGGGGGGCGCCGGGTCACAGACCCGGCGGAAGCAGAGCGGGCAGGGTGATCTATCCTTTTGCTTCGAACACCCCTCATTCCGCAGGTTGTCGCGCCACCTGACAGGTCTCGAAAGACCTTTCAGGTCTTTTCCTAGTCCGTGTTCCGCAATACCAGGGGTATATAGACCCGGCTCCCAGCACGCGGGATCGCAACCAGGGCCATCCCAAAATGGTCGTGGGTCTCGGCGAGGCCCTCGATCTCCGGCAGGCCCTGATGGAAGAACCAGTTCCCGCTGGCGGTGATGCCGTCGGGCGAGCCGTACAGCACCTGCGCCGCGCCCGCCTCGTCGTCTGCATCGTTGATGCCTTCGTAGGGAATGCCCGCCACCAGATCGGCGTAGCCATCGCCGTCAAAGTCACCGCTGGCCAGGGCGTAGCCGAAATTGTCCTCCGCCTCCGACGCGTCTTCCATGCCCGAGCGATCCTGATGCCAGTAGTCGTTGCTGGACCGGCGCACGAGCCCGCCCGTCGCGCCGTAGAGGATCTCCAGCACGCCGGAGTCCACGATGTCCACCAGATCCTCTTCGGGAGTGCCGATGGCCAGGTCGTCACGACCATCGCCGTTATAGTCCCCCGCGCTGAGGGCGTAGCCGAACTCGTCAAAGTGCTCCGGGTTGTCCTGCTGCCAGAGCTCAGAGTCGGCGCCGAGCCCATCGCCATCGCTGAAGATGACGGCGACGATGCCGCCGTCCAGGACGGGTCCGCTCAGGTCCCGCCCCGGCACGCCTATCGCCAGGTCGGCGTAGCCGTTGCCGTCAAAGTCGCCAGACGTCAGCGCCTGGCCGAAGTAGTCATAGCCGTCGGGACTGACCAGCAACCAAGTCTGCCAGCCGCTGGTGGTCAGGCCACTGCCCGAACCATAGAGGATGTGCACCACGCCATAGTCGGTCAGCGCTGACGGGGTCTCGCGGTTCTCGTCGGGCACGCCGATGGCCAGGTCGTCGTAGTCGTCGCCGTTGAAGTCGCCGATGGTCAGGGCCTTCCCGAAGTGGTCGCCTGACTCTTCCGGCTCGCTGATCCCGCCGGCCCCCTGGCGGAATAGCTGATTGCCGGTGTCCGTCAGGCCGCCGCTCGAACCGTAGAGGATCTGCACGATGCCGCAGTTATCCTGGTTCCAGGTCTCGTACGGCACGCCAACAGCCAGATCAGCGTAGCCGTCGCCGTCAAAGTCGCCGGCCGCCAGCGTGTAGCCGAAGAGGTCGCCCTCCTCAGCGATGCTTTGGACCGCGCCGACGTCCTGGTGCCAAAACTCGGCGTTGCCGATGTCGAGGCCGGAGGCGGTCCCGTACCAGACCTCCACGGCGCCGGCGTTGGTGATCGTGGTCGTGCCCTCCAGGTCCTCCCAGGGGATACCGGCGGCCAGGTCTACATAGCCGTCGCCGTCAAAGTCGCCAGCGGCCAGGCTGTAGGCGAAGTAATCGCCGCTCTCGGCCGGGTTGGAGAACTGTCCCCAGGCGTCGTTGCTGCCGCCCTGGAGGCCGTCCACGGCGGATACAGGACCTGGAAGGCGCCCATCTCATCAGCGGGGGACTGGTCCTCATCTGGGATACCCACCGCCAGGTCGGCGGTGTGATCGCCGTTAAAGTCGGCCAGGGGGCGGGCAGCCCGGCTCACCTGCACCACGCCAGCCGGGGAGAGCAGCAGGGTGAGCACAACCAGAATCCCAAGGATGACGAAAAACTTTCTCTTCATCTTACTCCTTTCCTTGTCTTGTCCCTTGGCCTGCACAGTTCATGCTCTCGCTTCATCACCTCCTTTCTGCGCCAGGCGAACACGCAGGCCCGAGCGCCGCTCGCCCACCCTGTCGTTGTCAACGGCGATGCCAATCGCCCGCCGCGTGCCCACCAGTATAACCAACTGCTTTGCTCTCGTGACCGCCGTGTAGAGCAGGTTGCGCTGAAGCATCAGATAGTGCTGCGTCAACAGCGGCACGACCACCGCCGGGTACTCGCTGCCCTGACTCTTGTGTACCGAGATGGCGTAGGCGTGGACCAGCTCATCCGCCTCGCTCCAGTCATAGACCACCCGTCGCTCGTCTATGCGCACCGTCAGCGTCTGGTTGACGCCGTCAATCGCCACCAGCCGCCCGATGTCGCCGTTGTAGACCTCCTTGCCCGGCGCATAATTGTTGACCACCTGCATCAGCCGGTCGCCCACGCGAAACGTCCGCCCGCCCAGCCGCCGCTCCGGGCGATTGTCCGCCGGCGGGTTGAGCGCCTCCTGCAGCCGCTCGTTCAGGTTCGACACGCCGCACGGGCCGCGATACATCGGCGAGAGCACCTGCACGTCTTCCAGCGGATCGAGGCCAAATTTGGCCGGGATGCGTCGCGTGACCACGTCGACCAGCAGGTCAGCGGCCTCCTGCGGGTCCTCCTTGCCGAAAAAGTAAAAGTCGCCGAACTCGTTGAGGATGGGAAACTCGCCCTGATTGATGCGGTGGGCGTTGACGACAATGCCGCTCTGCGCCGCCTGGCGAAAGATGTGCGTCAGCCGGATCACCTGCGCGCGGCCCGAGGCGATCACATCGCGCAGCACATCCCCCGCCCCCACCGACGGCAACTGGTCCACGTCCCCCACCAATAGCAGGTGTGCCGCCGGATCGACCGCCTTGAGCAGGTGATGGGCCAGCAGCAGATCGAGCATCGAAGCCTCGTCGACGATGAGCAGGTCGACCGGCAGCGGATTCTGCTCGTTGCGGCGAAAGCCCTCCAGCGGCGAATAGTCCAGCAGGCGATGGACCGTCTGGGCGGGCCGGCCGCTGGCCTCTGCCAGCCGCCTGGCCGCCCGGCCGGTGGGGGCGCAGAGCGCATAGCGGCCGCCCAGCGCCTCCAGCGCAGCAATGACCGTGCGCACGGTCACGGTCTTGCCCGTGCCGGGACCGCCGGTGAGGACGGTGATCTTGTGCGTCAGCGCCGCCCGCACAGCCTCCCGCTGCTCCGCCGACAGCTCGATGGCCGAGTCGCGGGCCAGTTGGCCCAACAGCGTCCCCCAGTCGACGTGCCGGAAGCGGCCCAGGCGGGTGACCTGGCTCTCTGCCAGCGCCTGCAGCCGGCCGGCGGCGCCGACCTCGCCATAATAGAACGGCGTCAGATAGACAGCCTCTTCCTCGCGCACGGCGCCCGGCGCAGTGTCCGGCAGGGGGTAGGCCAGCCGTTCCTGGCGCACGACCTGGTCCTCATCCAGCGCCGCGATGGCCGGCGGCACCAGCGCCACATTGACTTCCAGCAGCTCTGCCGCCCTGCGCACCAGTTCGTCTCGCGGCACATAAACATGCCCCTCGTCGGCCATCTGGCTGAGGGTGTAGGCCACCCCCGCCTCGATGCGCGCCGGGGCATCGGGCGGCATGCCCAGGCTGCTGGCGATCTTGTCCGCGGTCTTGAAGCCGATGCCCCAGACATCGCGCGCCAGGCGGTAGGGATTCTCCTGCACCACCTGCAGTACCCCGTCGCCGTATGCCTTGTAGATCTTGACCGCCAGCGCGGTCGAAACGCCGTGACTCTGCAGAAAGAGCATCACCTGGCGAATCTGCTGCTGCTCCTGCCAGGCCTGGAGGATCGCCGCCGCCCGTTTGCTGCCCACGCCGGGGACCTCTCGCAGCCGCTCCGGCTCCCGCTCGAGAATCTCCAGCGTCTCGGCCCCAAAGCAGGCCACGATCCGCTCCGCCGTCACCGGCCCCACGCCGCGGATCAGCCCTGAGCCCAGGTAGCGGCGGATGCCTTCAACCGTGGCCGGCAACAATTGCTCGCAGCGCTCGGCTTTGAACTGGAGGCCATAGCGGGGATGATTGGTCCAGACACCCTCCAGCCGTAGCCGCTCGCCGGGCTGGAGTTCGGGCAGATTGCCCACCACCGTCACCACGTCAGAGCGGCGGGGGACACTGAGGCGCAGGACGGTATAACCGCTCTCCTCGTTATAGTAGGTGACCCGCTCAACGCTGCCTTCGATCTGCTCAGTCATCCAGGCCGCGATTCCAGGACTCGTCTGGCGTCCTGGTAGCCCTGCTCGATCAACCCCTTGCTGACCGCCGGATCGTAGTGAAAGATGCGCAGCGCGCTCATGGCTTCCTGAGGCGCGATCACATGGCAGCGTACCTGGCGGTGGCCGCTGTCCATCCCTGCCATAACCAACTTGTTGACCCTCTCCAACTGCTTGATGTCGTTCTCAAAGGTGGCGATGAGGAACATGTCCAGCATCACAGCGATGGCATCCCAGGGCCAGCGGGGGAGCTGGATGCGCCGTGCGCCCACTGGCGAGAGCAGCACCACCAGCACCTCGTCAGCGCCGGCGTCGATGGCGCTGGCCAGCGGCGTGTTGGCCATCACCGCGCCGTCCCAAAAGTGGCTCCGGCCAACACGGGTCCAGGGGTAAACCAGCGGCACGGAACAACTGGCAATGATATGAGCCGGGGTGATGGCGATCTGGCGATTGTCGAAAACGTGCAGCGCCCCACCCTCGACCTCGGTGGCCGTAATCAGCAGGTGCTTGTCCGTCTCGGCCAGGCGGCTGAAATCGATAAAGCGACGCAGGGTGCGATACCAGGGAGTCGTGTCAAAGATCGAGCGCCAGGGGCGCAGGCGCAGAAAGCGCTGGATGTCGCGGGAACGGGTCTGCAGCCAGGCCGCCTCCAGCTCAGCGGCGCTGCGGCCTGAGGCGATGGCCGCCGCCGTGATCGCGCCGATGGACGTACCAACCAGGATATCCACATCCAGGCCGGCCTCTTCCAGGTACTTGTAGACGCCGCACTCATAGGCTCCCCGGCCTCCCCCGCCGGAGAGAACCAGGGCGCGTTTCGGTTGGTTCCCGCTCATCCTTCTCCTTTCCCTTGCCACGGATTGACACAAAGGCGCAGACAACATTCGTGTCAATTTGTGGCTAAATCCGGTCAGCACACCGATCAGCCAGTACAGGCCCTGACGGCACCCTCCTCCGCCTCGCCGCTCACGACCTGCGGCCCTGCGGTTGCCGCCTGCACCTGGCGCGGCAGCAGACCAGGGCTGGCCGTGACCAGGCCATAGACCTCCTCCAGGTCCTGGCGGGTCAGCACGCCGCAAAAGATGCCCTTCTCGACCACCGGCACGGCCTCAATGCCCGCTTCGACCATGCGCTGGTGGACATCGAACAGGTCATCAGTCGGCTGAGCGACCAGGAACTCGCGGCGCATGGCCTCGCTGACGAGGGTTTGCGGCCCCTTCTCTTTCAGCCCCACCAGCAGATCGATACGGGTCAGCATGCCGACCAGCTTCTGGCCATCACAGACAGGGAAATCGGACTGGAAGCCGGCCAGCGTCAGATCGACGGCCTGCTCCAGCGTCGCGTCCGGCGAGACCGTGCGGGCCTGACGGGAGAACGACTGCCCCACGCGCAACCCGGCCAGGGCCGTCTTGATACGCGCTATCCGCCCTTCCTGGGCCGCGCCGACGTAGACAAAGACAGCGACCAGGATCATCGGCACGTTGCGCCCCATCAGCCCGATCAGTCCCAGCAGCCAGGCCAGCCCCTGCCCCACCGAGATAGCGATGGCCGTTGCCCGGCTGAAGGGCATGATCGTCGCCAGCATAGCCCGCAGAACGCGCCCGCCGTCCATCGGAAAGGCCGGCAGCAGGTTGAAGCCGGCCAGGAAGAGGTTGACGACGGTCAGGTACGGCAGCAGATAGGCCCAGCGCAGGCCACCCGTCGCCATGGAGCGGGCAAACTCGACCAGCGTTCCGAGGGGGATGAGCAACAGCGTCAGCAAGCCCAGGGTGATGCCGATCAGCGCGCTCATCGCCGGTCCGGCGATCGCCATCAGCAGTTCCTGGTAGGGCTTTTCGGGCATGCGCTTCATCTGCGCCACGCCGCCCAGCGGCAACAGGACAATGTCCTCCACCTCTGTCCCGAAGGCCATCGCCACCACGCTGTGGGCCAACTCGTGCAGGACAACACCGACGAAGAGGAGCAGCGTCGCCACGACGCCAAAGAGCGCCCCTTGCAGCCAGTTGGATTGCCCCACAGCAAACTGGAAAGCAGCCAGGATCAGGATAAGGGGAAAAGTGATGTGCATGCGAATCGGGATTCCCCGCACTGTCAGCAACTTGATCGAGCTCATGCCATACCCCCTGGTGATCTGTTGGACTCACTATAGCACGTCCATCCCCCCCTGTCAACTTGGGGCGCGGGGACCGGTCCGCCCACGGGCACTCCTCAGGCTGCGGCCCGTCTCCGACCGCAGCCGCTAGACGTTGATGGGTTCAACCTTCGTGTCCTTTGTGTCCTTCGTGGTAAATGACATGGGGACGCAAAAAAAATGACGGACACCCCTCTCGCTACCGAGAACTTGCCATCAGGCGCGCTTGTGGTAAACTAGGGGCAGCTTTTCATCGGAGCCGACAATGCTAGCCAAAATCACCAGTTGCGCCCTCGTGGGGCTGGACGGGGTGCTTGTGCAGGTGGAAGTGGACACCTCCCCCGGCCTGCCCTCCCTCATCGTCGTTGGCCTGCCCGACGCCTCGGTCAAAGAAGCGAGTGAGCGCGTGCGCGCGGCGCTGAAGAACTCGGGGCTGCTCTTTCCGCGCAAGCGCATCACGGTCAACCTGGCCCCGGCCGACATCCGCAAGGCCGGCCCGGCCTATGATCTGCCCATGGCGGTAGGCGTCCTGATCGCCTCCGAACAGGCCTGGCCGGAGGCGACGGAAAACGCGATCTTTGTCGGCGAGCTTTCGCTCGACGGTTCGGTGCGCCACGTCCCCGGCATCCTGCCCGTCGCCGCGATGGCCCGTCAGGAAAAGATCCAGCGCATCTTTGTGCCGGCTGAGGACGCGCCGGAGGCAGCGCTGTTGGACGGGCTGGAGGTGTTGCCGGTGACGAACCTGGCCCAACTGGCGGCGCACCTGCAGGGACTGCGCCAGATCCCCCCCTACAAGCCCCAGCAAGACCTGACCGCCCTGCCCGCGCCGCCCTACACTGTCGATTTTGCCGACATCCGTGGCCAGGAGCATGTCAAGCGGGCGCTGGAGGTGGCAGCGGCGGGCGCGCACAACGTGCTGATGACCGGCCCGCCAGGGGCCGGCAAGACCCTGCTGGCCCGTTCCACGCCGTCGATCTTGCCCGACATGACACTGGAGGAGGCACTGGAGGTCACCAAGATCTACTCGGTCGCCGGGCTGCTGCCGGCCGACACGCCGCTCATCCGCCAGCGGCCCTTTCGCGCGCCGCACCACACCATCAGTCACGCCGGGCTGGTCGGCGGCGGTCACTGGCCCCGCCCCGGCGAGATCAGCCTCTCCCACCGCGGCGTGCTCTTCCTGGACGAGCTACCGGAGTTTGGCAACCGTGCCCTGGAGGGACTGCGCCAGCCGCTGGAGGACGGCGTTGTGTCGATCGCCCGTTCCACCGGCACGCTCACCTTTCCGGCCCGCTTTATGCTCATCGGCGCGCTCAACCCATGCCCCTGCGGCTACTGGGGCGATCCCGTGCGCCCATGCACGTGCAGCCCGGCCATGGTCACCCGCTATCAGAAGCGCATCAGCGGTCCGCTGCTCGACCGCATCGACATCCACGTTGAGGTGCCGCGGGTGGACTATCAGAAGCTGACCGACGAGCGGCGGGGGGAGCCATCGGCAGCCATCCGCGCGCGGGTCGAGCGCGCCCGTGAGATCCAGCGCCGCCGCTTTGCCGGCACCCCGCTGACGGCCAATGCGGAGATGGGACCGGCCGAGGTGCGCCAGTTCTGCCCGCTGGACGAGGCCGGCCGGTCGCTGCTGCGGGCAGCGATGCAGCAGTTGCAGATGAGCGCGCGGGCCTTTCACCGCATCCTCAAGCTGGCGCGCACGATTGCCGACCTGGCCGGCAGCGACAAGATCGAGACGGCACACCTGGCTGAGGCCATCCAATACCGCCCGCGGCAGACGGGATGAGGGTTCCCGCTCCGGCGGGGTCTGTGACCCCGCCGCAAGGAGAGCCTGCTCCGGCGGGGTCTGTGACCCCGCCGCCCTGCCCCCTCTGCCGGCGCTGGCGGGTCACAGACCCGCCAGGAGCGAAGAAGGATTCGCCAGGAGCGAAAGGGAAGCCTGCTCCGGCGGGGTCTGCGACCCCGCCGCCCTGCCCT
>Ga0209227_1002441_pt1 | contig 13291 bp, 10 predicted proteins | sample YNPBryantNP2012_FD_185815 | JGI IMG/M metagenome (GOLD analysis project Ga0209227, IMG submission 185815) | Anoxygenic and chlorotrophic microbial mat microbial communities from Yellowstone National Park, USA - YNP Bryant NP 2012 (SPAdes)... ...
ACCACCAATGCCAGTAGACCGATGATGGTCAGCAACAACCAGAGGTCAGCGCACGTCAGCAACGGTCGTACTGGGACATCCGGCGTAAATGTGCGAGGTTTGAACATAGGCGTGCTTATCGTTTAATCCATTCCGATGCCAAGTAGCCAGGTTGCCAGCGAAAAATAGATCAATACGCCGACAATATCCGACAGCGATGTCACCAACGGGCCGCTTGCAGTTGCCGGATCAAGCCCTAGCCGTCGCAGCAGAAATGGGAGTGACATCCCGATCAGACTTCCCATCAAGACCAGTACCAGCATCGTCAGCGAGACAACACCGGCAACCTGCCAGCCCACACGAATAATGCCCAAAACACCGACAGCCAGTGCCATTGCACTTCCCAATAGGAAGGCGACCAACAATTCTTTCGCCAACAGACGCCACCAGTCTCCTGACTCTATGTCGCCGGTTGCCAGAGCGCGTACTGTGAGCGTTGCCGATTGTGAACCGGCATTCCCCGCACTTCCGATCAGCAATGGCAGAAAAAAGACCAGTGAGACCACAGCAGCGATGGTCTCTTCAAACGCAGCGATGGTTGCACCCGAAAAGACATTGACAAAGACGAGCGCTACCAACCAGGGTACCCGCTTCTGCACCAGTTCGAGGATCGGTGTTTCCAGATAACTACCACGGAGCGGCTCAATGGCTGCGCTCCGGTGAAAGTCCTCAGTCACCTCTTCTTCAGCGACATCGATCAGATCGTCGAAGGTTACAATTCCCACTAATACCCCATCTGAATCGACAACCGGCAAGGCCGGCAGGCTATAGCGGCGCAACGCTTCAACAGCCCGTTCACGATCATCAAACGCCGACAACACCACATAGCTCTCGTCCATCAGACTACGCACGGTCTGAGTTGGTTCGGCCAGAATGAACCGGCGCAATTCAATCGCGTCGAGCAGGTGCCACTTCTCATCGGTGACATAGATAACGTCAATCGTCTCGCTATCCCGTCCTCGCACCCGAATGTGCTCAAGCGCCTTTGCAATCGTCCAGTTTGGACGCACGGCCACATAGTCCGGGGTCATCAAACGCCCGACACTCTCTTCAGGATAGCCGAGCAACTGGCGAGCCTCTTTCAAGTCGTGTGGACTGAGCAGGTTGAGCAGCTTCTGCGTAACTTGACCAGGTAACTCCTCGAACAACTGCGTGCGATCATCAGGGCTAAGATTAGCAAGGAGCAGCCTGGTCTCTTCCTGGCTCAGACTGGTCAGCAACTCGTACTGATCATCGTGCTCAAGATACGAAAAGACTTCACCGGCCAGAGTACGGGGCAAGACGCGAAACACGAGCATGCGTTCGGCAGTCGAAAGTTCGCGCAGCAGGTCGGCGATTTCTGGTGCTGGCCAGCGCGAAAGTTGCTCACGCAGGTCGAGCCAGCGCTGTTCAGCGATCAGTGCTTGAACCTCATCGAGATGGGGAGTTGGGAATGTGGTCACTATTCACCCCCTGTGCATCTTGGCAGCGGCACAGGGGGTGAAGACAGTCAATACAGACACAAAAACAACCCGGTGAGCTACGCCTCACCGGGGAGTCTATAGTAGACTCATCGTCTATACAAACCGGCACGAAGACCCGATGAGGCCGGTGTGTGTATTGGTTGTCATCACCATGCTGTGCCGCTGACGAGAATGACTACTATCCATAGCGGTTCCGTTCCTCATCGCGTCTACGAGCGTGATCGAAAAACACCCTGATAGATTGCCACCTACACCTGCCTCACTCTTGCTGAGTGAAGGACAATTTAGGATGACTTCAAACACGCCTTAACCGTTGCCAACAGGCCACATTACTATACGCCGAAGCTGCCGATTTGTCAATATGAATCCCTGGGTGCGCGGGCCACCGGCCCGCAGAGAGGGGCGGAAAGAGGAAGGCCTCTGCTTCCTGGGTGCGCGGGCCACCGGCCCGCAGAGAGGGGCGGAGAGAGGAAGGCCTCTGCACCCGGGGTGCGCGGGCCACCGGCCCGCAGAGAGGGGCGGAGAGAGGAAGGCCTCTGCACCCGGGGTGCGCGGGCCACCGGCCCGCAAGGGGGGTGGTGGGAGAGAGGAAGGTTTAATGAGGGGGAGAGCTTCTTCCTCACCACACCCTCCCCCTTTCGCTCCCGCGAAGAAGAGTGGAAATGTCGCTCAGAAGGTTCGTCCTGTAATCGCTCGACACCTGCCTGCACTCAGCGAAACAGGAGTAAGCGTAACCCGTTCAGCACGACGATAATTGTACTACCCTCGTGACCAACCACCCCCAACGGCAACGGCACTCCTACAGTCAATGTCGTCAGCACCAACACCACCACAACTGCCAGCGCAAACACAATGTTCTGCCAGACAATACGCTGCGTCTGCCGGCTCAACCGCAACGCATACACGATAGCGCCAAGATCATCTCGCATCAAGACCAGATCGGCTGTTTCCAGTGCAGCATCGGTACCGGCAGCGCCCATCGCAATGCCAACCGTTGCTGCCGCCAGTGCTGGTGCATCATTGACCCCATCGCCGACCATGGCCACGCCACCGTAGCGTTGTCGTAATTGCTCAACCAGCCGTAATTTGTCGGCGGGTAACAACTCGGCGTACACCTCATCGACCCCCAACCGCTGTGCCATTGCCTCAGCCACCAGCGCATTATCACCGGTCAACATGACAATGCGTTCGATACCGGCTGCCCGCAGAGCGGCAATCTGCTGCGCAGCGTCTGGCCGTTCGCGATCCATCACAGCGACTAGCCCCAGCCAACGGCCACCCCGCCACACCAATAACACACTTCCCCGTCCCTGCTTCATCAACACATCAGCCTGCGCTTGCAGCTCCGTTGGGATCGTAATCCCGTTCTCTGCAAACAGGCGGGGCGAGCCAACCAGCGTCTCAGTCCCATTCCACGTTGCCCGCACACCCATACCGGTTACCGCAGAAAATTGCTCTGGCGGAACAACATCGATTGACTGCTCTTCAGCAGCACGTAAAATGGCCCGCGCAATCGGATGTTCTGAGGGCTGTTCGGCCCGGGCAATCGTAGCAAGTAATTCATACTCGCTCACCCCTGTCATCGGAACCAGATCGGATACCACCGGTTTACCAAAGGTCAGCGTTCCCGTCTTATCGAAAGCGATCACAAGCACCCGACTCAACTCTTCTAGATGAACGCCCCCTTTAAAGAGCACACCGCGCCATGCCCCCGACGCAATTGCGCTCAGCAACGCTGCCGGTACGCTGATAACCAGTGCGCACGGTGAGGCAACGGTCAGGAGTACCATCCCCCGGTAGAAGGTGTCGGTAAATGACATTCCACTCAGAGGGACGATCAGAATGAACAGCACAACCGCTACGATTACCCCGATTGCATATCGCTGCTCGAACCGCTCAAGAAAACTCTGCGTGCGCGCTTTACGCGCCTGCGCCTCACTCACCATCGCAATCACGCGCGCCAGCGTGCTCTCACTGGCCGGCTTCGTAACGCGCACCTCAAGCGCACCGGTCTGGTTGAGCGTTCCGGCCAGCACCGTCATACCCGGTCCCTTCTGCACCGGCATCGACTCACCGGTCAGCGCCGATTCATCAAACGTGCCTACACCGCGTTCGATCACGCCGTCAAGTGGTACCCGATCGCCTGGACGAAGGATCACAATATCCCCAACCTGGACATGCTCAACGGCCAGATCAAGCTCGTGACCATGACGGCGCACCCGTACTGTATCGGGTCGCAGTGCCATCAATGAGGTGATCGCTTGTTCGGTACGACGCAGCGCATACGCCTGCAACACATTACTCAACGAGAAGAGAAAGAGTAAAATCGCGCCTTCGGTAAAATCACCCAGATAGGCAGCCCCTAACGCCGCCAGTACCATCAGCAGATCGACTTCAATTGACCAGTGACGTAACGCCTCGATAATTGCCCGTACTGCGTAAAATGCGCCAAAAAAATAGGTCGCAAGATGAACAAGCAGAGTCAGGGAATCAGGTGCACCGGCTCCCTCCAGCCAGATACCAACGACGTTCCCGATCAGCGTGAGCACCACGAACAGCGGTTCGAGAATCTCATCGTGAAACCATTGCGACAGTTGTCGCCAGGGAGCAGCCTGCGAAAGTGTCGTCATGTCAATGCCTCCTCTTCGGCGCTGGGTGAGTGACCGGTTATGAGTGCAATACCTGTCGGTCTTCAGGATCGAGTCGAGCGAGCAGATCATCACCGAGGCGAGTGAAAATCCGTTGCGCGAACAGTTCCATCCAGATGAACTGACGGGCAATTAAGACCATATTGCGGTTTGTAGTCACGGTTGCGGTCGTTGCTAGATGACCAGAGGCGATCAGAAATTCGCGTTCATCGGCAACTACAATTAAGGTCTCTACCATGCCGTGCAACTCGGTCTCACGCTTGGGATGGCGCACAACCTGCCCAAACGAGAAGGGGGTCTCACCGGTGAGAATGACACCCAACGCTACTCCGCGTTCATGCGCCGCAGCCAATGGCTGATAAAGCGCCTCGACATCGGCATCGGTCAGCACCAGCATCAGCTCACGGGTAGCACTATCGATCAACTCGCGTGCCGCAGCCAATGCCTCTTTCCGACCGCTAAAGTTCCAGAGGCGATCACTCTCTTCATGGCGAAAGAGGGGCATCAGTTGATTGCGCAACACCGCAGCCCGCTCGCGAGCCTCCCGTTCGTAACGGTCGAGCAAGATCGCCGGTGAAATAGGCTGATAGAGCGTTGCCTTCTCTTCAACCGATTTCAGCACTGCCCCCCGCGCCTCTAACCGTCCTAGTGCTTCGTACACCATCGACCGCGGTATACCGGCTAATTTGCTGATCTGATACCCGGTTGCGGGGTGATCGGTCAGCAATGCCAGATAGACTCGCGCTTCATACTCGGTAAGCCCCAGCGCCGTAAGTTGTTCTAAAAGGTTCGTTTCTACCATAGTTGTTCAATTCCGAACTACTAAAATTGTACTCCCTGGCACATCATCTGTCAAGAGGTTCTTTACAGCCAGCCTACGCTTGTCAATCAACGCTCAATCAGACCTGATGGCCGCAGGCGAAGCTGAAGAGGTATCTTCGACAAAAGTCAAGCACTGCGCAGACAGGTCACCCTTCTGCGCGGACATCGACGATGCCGTGAATTCGGATATATTGCCTGATCCCTCTATCAGGATTATCGCAATGATACGATCCGGTGTCAACTCATCTGCTGCACCGGCCCACATTGCAGCCCGCCTTCTCTTTCCTCTCCACTCGCTCCTCTGCGGCATCCGTTCTCACCCTCTCACTCTCTCCCATTTATGGTATGATTGCAAATCAGATAGCGTAGTGAAAGGTTAACCCCTATGCCCATGCGCCCACTTGATCAAGAAAAGGCTGATCAAGATTTTTCCTTCTTGCTTGATTGCTTTGCGCAGGTATTGCACGATGTCGGTGCTGGGAACGTAGCGCAAGCACTTCCCTGGCTTGATGGGACTGAACGCCACAATTCCGTTCCGACTCGCGAGCTGGCGCAGGCGATGATCATCGCTTTCCAGTTGCTCAATATCGCCGAGGAAAATGCGGCTGTGCAACAGCGTCGCATCGCCGATCGTGATCCAACTATACGGCCTGAGTCGGGACGTTGGCGTGACGCGATCCAAAAACTTCAGTCTGCCGGTATCACTGCCGAAGAGATTGCAGCCGCTTTGCCTCATATTCATGTCGAACCGGTGTTAACCGCTCATCCGACTGAAGCGAAACGGGCAACGGTGCTCGCGCACTACCGTGAGTTGTATCTATTGCTAGTGCGACGCGAGAGTCAACGGTGGTCACCAGCCGAGCAAGCCGAAATCAAGGCCGATATTGAGAATCTGCTCGAACGCTTGTGGCGCACCGGCGACGTTTTTTTAAGTAAACCAGGTGTACCGGCTGAAGTTCGTAATGTCTTGCACTATTTGGTCAACGTCTTCCCTGATGTATTGCCGGTGCTCGATAATCAATTGCGCTATGCCTGGCAGGGAGCGGGGTTCGATCCTGCTCTCCTGCGCGATACCTGGCCGCGCCTTCGCTTTGGCTCTTGGGTTGGTGGGGATCGGGATGGGCACCCGTTAGTAACCGCCGAGATTACCGCTCAAACCTTGCGTGAAATGCGTCTGCAAGCGTTGCGGTTGTTACGTCGGCGGTTACGACAGGCAGCCAGTCACCTCAGCATTTCTGACATGCTCGTGCCCACACCGCCCGGCCTTACTGACCAGATTCGGCGTATGGCAAGTGGTCTGGGCGGGCGTGGCGTACAGGCAATTGCGCGCAATCCGAATGAGCCGTGGCGTCAGGCACTTAATCTCATGCGAGCACGATTACCAATTGATGATGAACCGGCTGAGGCGGCCAGCCTGATAGACGAGCCAGATCGATACCGCTGTCCAAGTGAGTTGCTCAACGACCTGCGCGAGTTTGCCGACCATCTCCGGGCCATCGGCGCCGAGCGGCTAGCCGAAGCTGAGATTCGACCCCTGATGCAACTGGTTGACACCTTTGGTTTTCATCTGGCAACCCTGGACATTCGGCAAAACAGTCAGTTTCACGACCGTGCTCTGGCGCAACTGTTGGAAGCTGCCGGTCTCTCTTCCGATGACCTGTTCGATCCTGAGCGACGGCGTGATCTGCTCGAACGTGAGGTTGCATCACCGCGCCCCTTTGCCCACCCCAATACACCGCTCGGCCAAGAGGCTGCATCCGTTGTCGAGTGCTATCGAGTACTGGCTGCGCACATTGCCCGCTATGGAACGGCTGGATTGGGGCCACTCATTGTCAGCATGACCCGTGATGTCACTGATGTGCTGGTCGTCTATTTGCTTGCACGGGAAGCCGGTCTGGCGTATGCCACGCCAGAAGGTCTGGTTTGCCGGTTACCGGTGGTACCCTTGTTTGAAACTATTGAAGACCTTGAGCATAGCCCCAAGATACTCGCTGACATCCTCGATCACCCAGTGACCCGCCGTAGTCTGGTTGTGCAGGCCCAGGGCGGCGAGTTGGTACAGCAAGTCATGATCGGCTACAGCGATAGCAATAAGGACGGGGGGATTTTAGCCAGCTATTGGGCGTTGTATCAAGCCCAGCGTGCAATGGTGAAGGTAGGTCAGGAACGCGGTGTGCGCATCCGCTTTTTCCATGGCCGTGGTGGAACGATCAGTCGTGGGGCAGGTCCAACCAATCGTTTTATTGCGATGTTGCCGTCGGGCAGTCTCAGCGGTGATTTACGCCTCACCGAGCAAGGCGAGGTTATTTCGCAGAAGTATGCCAATCGGCTCACGGCTGCGTATAATCTAGAGCTTCTGCTGGCCGGAACAACGATGCACACGTTGCTCCAACAGCACCATTCGGAGGAACCCCATCCCCTGGAACCGGTTATCGGCTGGCTGGCCCAGAAGGCCAGGGAAGCCTATCGCGACCTGATCGAACGTGATGGCTTTATCACCTTCTTCCGGCAAGCTACACCTATCGATGTGATCGAACAGAGTCGGATTGGGTCACGACCGGCACGACGTACCGGTCAGGCGACGCTGGCTGATTTACGGGCGATCCCGTGGGTATTTAGCTGGAATCAGGCACGCTTCTATTTGCCGGGATGGTACGGGGTTGGGAGTGCGTTGAGCGCGCTACAACAGGAAGACCCAGAAACATGGGAACGACTGCGCGCCGAACAGTGGCGCTGGCCGCTCCTGCGTTATCTGCTGGCAAATGTTGGTACCAGCCTGCAGACGGCAAACCGCGACATCATGCATGCCTATGCCGGGTTGGTAGAAGATGCAACGATCCGGCGGCAATTCCTTGAATTAATCGATGCTGAATTTGCACGGACTGAGGCAGCATTGACGGCGATTTTCGGGATGCCTATCGAACAACGACGACCGCGAGTTACGGCGACCCTAGCCCGACGGCAGATTGGGCTGGCGCCGCTTCACCAGCGCCAGATCGAACTCCTGGCGCAATGGCGTGCTCAGCAAGCAGCCGGTGATCTGGCCGCCGAAGCGACCCTCATCGATCTGTTGCATCTGGTGAATGCTATTGCTGCCGGTTTACGCACTACCGGTTAGGGGAAGAGTGTTCTATCGTTCTCTGCAAGCTACAGCAGGCGGGTTCGCAACCCGCCTGCTTGTTCAATCCTCTTCACCTCGACCAAACACCAGGCGTCCGGTACGAGACGATTTGCCGGTAAGCAGATTGAATAATACCGGCAGATATGGAATGAGCAGCGCAATAAGAGCAGTCAGTAACAGGCTGAGTGAGAGTGGCCGAGTAACGAAGACACTTATATCACCCTGACTAATGGCGAGAGCGCGGCGAAACTGAGCTTCAGCTAACGGCAACAGGATTAATCCCAAAATGGCGGGACCGACCGGGATGCGAAATCGGCGCATAAAGAAGCCGATAACTCCAATACCGTACATGAGTAAAACATCGATAAAGCTGTTGGCCATGCTGTAGACGCCCAGGGTTCCAAAGACCAGAATACCGCTATAGAGGAGCGGTCGCGGAATTGTAAGAATCTTGACCCAAATTCGGATCAGCGGCAGGTTCAAAATTAAGAGCATCACATTGCCAATATACAGGCTAGCGATCAGGGTCCAGACGAGATCGGGCGATTTTTGAAACAAGAGTGGCCCAGGCTGAAGATTATAGATTTGGAAAGCGGCCAGCAAGATAGCTGCGGTTGCTGATGTAGGCAAGCCGAGGGTAAGGAGTGGCACCAACACCCCAGAGAAAGCAGCATTATTTGCCGCTTCAGGTCCGGCCACACCCTCAATTGCCCCTTTCCCCCACTCGTCTTTATGACGCGAAAGATGTTTCTCAACCGTGTAACTGAGAAACGTAGGAATCTCAGCACCGCCGGCTGGAAGTGCACCGAGTGGAAAGCCGATAAACGCGCCGCGCAGCCAGGCTGGCCACGAACGTCGCCACTCTTCACGGTTCATCCAGACCGATGAGCGCACGGCCAGAATCTCCTCTTTTTGGTGGCGAAGCTGGGAAGCGACGTAGAGCGCCTCACCGACGGCAAAGAGGCCAACCGCTACTACCACGACATCGATTCCGTCAAGCAGTTCAACAACGCCAAAGGTCAGACGCACCTGACCGGAGAGAATATCAATGCCGATCAGACCGAAGAAGAGACCGATGAAGAGGCTGATCATCCCCCTGACGACCGAAGAACCGACCAGGGCCGTGACGCTCACGAAGGCCAAAACGGTTAGCGCGAAGTAATCTGCCGGTTGGAAGAGGAGGGCTACCCTGGCTAAAAGCGGTGCGATAAATGTCAGAAGGATTGTCGAGAGGGTACCGGCGACAAAAGAACCAATAGCCGCAGTTGCCAGAGCTGCACCAGCTCGTCCTGACTTTGCCATCGCAAAGCCTTCAAAGGTAGTGGCAACTGAGGCTGATTCACCCGGTGTGTTTAAGAGTATCGATGTGGTTGATCCACCGTACATTCCGCCGTAGTAGATACCGGCGAACATTATCAACGCACCGGTCGGATCAAAGTTGTAGGTTAACGGTAAGAGCAACGCTACCGTTAGTGCCGGCCCAATACCGGGTAACACACCGACCGCTGTGCCGATAGTCACGCCGACTGCTGCCAGAAGGAGGTATTGTGGGGTGAGTGCGTTGAGAAAACCGTTTAACAGATAATTAAAAACGTCCACAATGTATACACCTATAGCAAGCCACTCAGAATGCCGGCAGGAAGGCGAACGCCGAGAAGACGGGTAAAGGTGAGATAAACGATCAGTCCAATCAGAAAACCGATCAGCAAATCACGACGCAATTGATAGCTGCCAAGGATCCGACTGCTCAGTGGGAAGAAGAGCGTTGTTGCTATCACGTAACCGAGTGGCCACAGAACTGCTGCATACACAATCAGAATCCCCAAGAGTGACAGCGTCGTTGACCAATCAGTGATCTGTTCTTCACCTGTAACATCGGCGATCAATACGTGATCTGGTATTGCAGTCACCCGCAGAAAAAACAACAGACCAAAGATGAGACAGCCGATTCCAACAATTATCGGGAAAACCCGTGGCCCAACGACCGAGAAACCCGCACTTTCCCTGATCTGAGGGGTCTGGATGAGAATAATCCCCCCCAGACCCATGAGCGCCAATGCAGCCAGTCGGAGTGCGAGCAGGGATCGTGTCTGTGCATTCATTGGACTAACCCAAGATCACGCAAGACACCGCCGATACGAGTAATTTCATTGTTTAGAAAGGCACTGAACTCATCGCCGATACGGAAGAAATCACTCCAACCATTTTTAGCTAACGCATCTTGCCACTCTTTGCTTTTGTGCATCTTCTCAATAGTGGCGATAACCGCAGCTCGTTGTTCGGCCGTAAGATCAGGTGCGCCGAATACAGCACGCCAGTTCATCAACGCGACATCGACACCCGCTTCTTTGAGAGTCGGTGCATCGACACCTGCAATCCGTTGCTCACTGGAAACGGCCAGCAGGCGCATCTTACCAGCGGCAACTTGTTCGGCAAATTCTGACACGCCGGAAACACCAGCCGTCACAGCCCCAGAAAGAATAGCTGCGGTTGCCTCACCACCGCCGGAATAGGCAATGTAGTTGACGTTTGCCGGTGAAACACCTACCGCCTTAGCAATCAATCCGACCAGAATGTGATCGGTGCCACCTGCCGAACCGCCACCCCACGAGATAGCCGTTGGATTGGCTTTAAAATCTTCGATCAATTGCTGCAATGTCTGATACTTTGAATCGGCCGGTACGACAATTGCTTCGGCTTCAGCAGTCAATGACGCAATGGGTGTTACCTGAGACAGATTAACCGGAGCCTTGTTGGTCTGGATTGCTCCGACCATCACCAGACCACCAACCATCAATTCGTGAGGCTTTCCTTTTGCTTCGTTCACAAACTGCGCCAAGCCAATGGTACCTCCCGCACCGCTGACATTGTAGACTTGTACCGTTTGACCGGTCGTAGCTGCCAGCGCTGCTTGCATTGCACGAGCTGTACTGTCCCAACCGCCACCGGGTGAAGCTGGCGCCATAATGTTGATTGTTTGGGTGGGGTACTCGAACGAACCAAGACTGGCAGCCTGATTTCCACACGCACTGAGCAGCGCTACGATCAGGAGTACGAGGGGAAGAACACGACGCATGGCAGCTCCTTTCAGCAATTTGTGTTTGTCTTGCAAGGGGAAATTGTTCTTCTATTATATTCAGCCATGTGGAAGGCGTCAATCACAAATGACGAGGTCTCCAGAGTCTTGTTGCCTCGGCGCACGGATCACTGGCCCGTGTTCTACGATGAACGGGTGGAATTCGTGCATGCCACAAGGGTTCGTACTGAGGAGTGCGCCTGGCACCCTCAACTTCCCCCCAGCCCCCTTCTTTTCCCCTTGTGGGAGAGGAAGGAGGGTGGAGGTGGAGAACCCATCCTTAATCTTTTCACCACTGACAGCCAGGAAAAACTTTGAAAAGCGCTACCTTCCAGCGTACCGGTGCACAAGGCGCTCTCCGGCATGGCGGGCGCCAATGATATTGCGGGCGACCGGACCAATTTCCAATTCTGCCAGTGGACCGGTGACGAACAATCCTGGCGCCCATTGCAAATCAGGGCCGATCACGGGGTAACCGCAGGCTGCCACAGGGAGGTTGTTGGCAGCGATAACGTTGTCGAGCCATGGTTTCCCAGGACGTTCGGCGGTAAAACCGGTAACGAGGATGACAGTTTGCACCGTCAATCGGTGATGGTTGAGTTGTAGCGTGATGGCACCGTCTGCAAAAGTAGCAGTATGTACTTCATCGATCAAAAGACGTAGTTTGTGTTGTTGGGCAGCGGTTGTCAGGCTCTGCGCCAGTTCGACCGGCATTGTCCCCGGTAAGCGAGCAGCGGTAATCAGCGCTCGCCGACGGTTCAGGTCGGGTTCAGCGTGAAAACGACGTAGCTCTTTCGGACCCATCCAGCCCGGCGGGCTATCGAACGGTGCGATCTGGATTGGTCGTCGCATCACAAGCGTAACCTGGGCAACAGAGCTGAGCGTGAGCGCAAGATGGGCGGCACTGATTCCACCACCGATAATGGCAACCGTCTGGCCCTCTCCGATCCGATCTCGCGAAAACGCTGGTTCATATAGGTGATAAATCGCCGCCCCTGAGTTCCGTAACAGTTGCGCCCACTGCGGCCAGCGTAATTGCTCTGTACAGCTTAACGCCAGAATGACGTTACGTGTCGATAGGACACCTTGATCTGTTTCGACCTGCCAGATCAGGTTACGCCGTTGCAGACCACAGACGCGACCATGGAGCGTGTACTCGTGCAGCCGGTAGCGTTCAATCAGTGACTGGGCATGCGCTCGAAAGATTTCCAGTGATGGACGCTGATAGCGTCCATGAAAATGGTGCGATCCGGCACCTGTCTTTTGGGCAAATTGCAGCAGGTCATACGGATCAGGGGCAAGGTGATGAACCAGGGTAGAGCGCAAAAAACGCATACCACAGACAGTGGTACAGGTGTCCCAACGTGCCAGCAGACGTTCGTGCGGATCGATAATGCGCAGGCGGTCGGCTGGAACGTGGCATCGTTCCCGTAGAACGAGAGCTAGATGCACACCATGAATGCCGCCACCAACGATCAACCAGTCCAGATACATAGCAGTAGTACCCTAGGAACGTGAACGACGCTCAACATCACGTAGTGTAAGACCGCGGTCGCGCAATGCCTTAAGCAAGCCCTTGCGCTCAATTTCGCGAAGTGCAGCCGCTGAGAGTTTCAGGCGAACAAAGCGTTGTTCTTCAGGAACCCAGATCCGTCGTTCCTGAACGTTTGGGAGCCAGCGCCGCTTCGTGCGTCGCTTTGAGAACGACACGTTATGACCAAAAGACGGTGCTCGTCCGGTTAGATCACAGCGACGGGACATACGAAAACCTCCCTCGATATTGCATGACTCCACTGCAAAAAGGGGATCTTTCCACCACAGAGACCACGGAGATCGCAGAGACTAAAGATGATTTTATCTTTCATTGAACATAGGGTTGTGAACATTTTTTCTTCCATGCACCCAATGGCCAAAAATTATCCTTATTATTCATAAACCTTCCACGCTCTGTGTACTCTGTGTGCTCCGTGGTGAGTTTTTGCAGTGCAATCATTGCATGTATCTCAAACGGTAAACTATTGTCCCTGGGCCGTTGCCGATAGCCCTGCCTCGTCCTTGAGGCAGGTGACCGGCGAGATGCCCAGGTAGTCATCCGAACTCGAATACTGCCTGGCCGATTATT
>Ga0209227_1002443_pt1 | contig 13285 bp, 16 predicted proteins | sample YNPBryantNP2012_FD_185815 | JGI IMG/M metagenome (GOLD analysis project Ga0209227, IMG submission 185815) | Anoxygenic and chlorotrophic microbial mat microbial communities from Yellowstone National Park, USA - YNP Bryant NP 2012 (SPAdes)... ...
AAAACTTTTAACTTTAGAGGTTACCATTTTAAATCATTTGGGTTACATTTTTAATGATTTAACAACTCTCATTTCGGTTACATTTTAGATGATTTAAATCGAGGTATTGACAAAAATCAAAATATAGATTATCATCTATATAATGAAAGGCTTTTTACCGCCTTGTCCATTTGCTGTTCCGCCAATGGCCCAGCCCTCAAGAAGGAAGATTTATCAATATTTATTTTCTGAGGGAGAGAAAACGGTGGGAGAAATTACTAAAAAGCTAAAACTTCGCCAGCCAACAGTTTCCTATCATTTAAAAATGATGGAAAAAGAAGGATTAATAAGTTCCCGGAAAAAAGGCCGAGAAGTTTATTATAAAATCGCCCTTGTTTGTCCTGAGGGAGGAATATGCTTCGTATGAAAAAAGTTTATTTAGATTATGCGGCAACAACCCCATTAAGGCCAGAAGTTTTAAAGGCAATGGTGCCTTATTGGAGGAAAAATTTTGGCAATCCTTCCTCAATTCATTTATGGGGCCAGGAGGCAAGAAGGGCGGTTGAAGAAGCAAGGGAAAAAGTGGCCAAAATCCTAAATTGCCGGGCCGATGAAATTTATTTTACCGGAACAACGACCACCTCTGATAACTTGGCGATTCAGGGAGTAATGCGCGCCTTAAAAAATCAGGGAAAAAATCATCTAATTACCTCGGCAGTTGAACACCATGCGGTTTTGGATACCTGTAAAGCCTTGGAAAAAGAAGGATTTACTCTAACAGTTTTGCCGGTTGATAAATATGGAATGGTAAATCCAGCCGACTTGGAAAAAGCAATTACCCCGAAAACAGGCCTGATAACAATTATGTATGCTAACAATGAAGTTGGGACAGTGGAACCGATTGAAGAAATAGCAAAAAAAATCCAAAATTCAATCCGCCAGCTGGCGGACAAAGTTCAAAATTTATTTTTCCATACTGATGCGGCAACGGCGGCGGAATATTTGCCATTGGATGTCAAAAAATTAAAAGTAGATTTGCTAAGTTTGGGAGCTCATAAGTTTCACGGGCCTAAAGGAGTGGGAATTTTGTATGTTAAAAAAGGAACGCCAATTTTTCCTTTGACTTTTGGTGGTCATCATGAGGCTGGTTTGTGGCCAGGAACAGAGGCAGTTCCTTTGATCGTTGGTGCCGCCAAGGCTTTGGAGATTGCCCAAAAGGAAAAAGACCAAGCAGCAGAAAGGGTTTCTAAATTGCGTGATAGATTAATTGAGGGAGTTTTGGCAAAAATCCCCGGAAGTCAGCTTACCGGCCATCCTCAAAAGCGCCTTCCGGATATTGCCTCTTTTGTTTTTGAAGGCGTGGAGGGAGAAGCAATTCTGCTGGCTTTGTCAGACAAGGGTATTGCCGCCTCTTCGGGTTCGGCTTGTACCTCAGGATTACTAAAGCCCTCTCATGTTTTAACGGCGATGGGAATTCCTCCAGAACTTTCTCATGGGTCGATAAGATTTTCTTTGGGAAAAGAAACGACTTCTCAGGATATTGATTATGTTTTAGAGGTTTTGCCAGAAATTATTTCTCGGCTCAGAAAAATGGCACCAAAAATATAAATTCAAAATTCAAAATTCAAATCTCAAAATGAAAATTTGAGAATTTTAAAATATGAGTTTTCAAAGTTTTTATTCAAAAAAAGTTTTAGACCATATTCGTCACCCAAGAAATATGGGCGAGATTAAAAATCCCGATGGGGCGGCAACAGTTGGTAACAGAGTATGCGGAGACGTGATGCGACTTTATGTAAAGATAGGAAAAAAGAATGGTAAAGAATATATTAAAGAAGCAAAGTTTCAAACTTTAGGGTGTTTACCCTTTGAGGAAGAAGTAGTTTTAAGCAATGGAAAGTGGGAAAAGATAGGAAGAATCTCTCCGGATATAAAAGTGCTGAATGGTGAAGGAAAAGAGGCTTATATAGGAAGAACTCTTAAAAGAAAATACAATGGTGTCTTGTTGAGAATCGTTCCCTTTATTTCTCCTTTTAATTCCTTCTCTCTTACCCCTGACCATCCTGTTCTTGCAATTAAAAGGAAATGGATAAGAGGCGCAAGAAAGACTAGCTCAAAATGTAATTGGCTGCAGATAAGAAGAGAAGATAAATTATTTTCTACTCCTCCACAATGGATAAAAGCAGATTTACTAGAAGAGGGAGATTATCTAGTCTTTACTTATAATCAAAAAACAGTAGATGATCCTGCATTTTCTCCTTTTTTAATGAGGCTTTTAGGGTATTATTTGGCAGAGGGGTATATTACCGGGGGAAGCGTGATTAATTTTTCTTTTAATAAAAAAGAAAAGAGACAAATTGCCGAGGTTAAAAAGTTAGTTTATGAACTCACAGGAAAAAAAACCTCAGAAAGGACAAGAGGTCAGGCTTTAGAACTTAGGTTTTGTTCTAAGAAATGGGCTGATTTTTTAGTATCATTGGGAGGAAAATTGGCGAGAGGCAAAAGACTTTCCAAAAGGATTCTTCTTCTTCCTTTTGAAAAACAGTGGGAAATGATTAGAACTTACATTCTTGGGGATGGAGATTCTTACAGGAGGAGAAGGGGAGATCCGATAGTATTTAGAGCTATTACCACTTCCAGAGATTTAGCGATTCAAATTCAGGAAATACTTGCCAGGGGGGGAATTTTTGCTTCTATTAAGGAGATTTTTAAGACTAACTGTATTATTGGAGGGAGGAAATTAAAAGACTCAATTCAATATCTAATCAGGTTTCAAATTAAAAGAAAGCATAAATTTTTCCATAAAATTCGGGGAGGGTTTCTAATTTCTATTAGAGAGATCGAAAAAAAGAAATTTAATGGTGTAGTTTATAACCTCCAATTGGCTCTTGAACCGAATTCCTACCTTGTGAGGGGATTTGTGGTTCATAATTGCGGTGCGGCAATCGCGACTTCTTCAATAATTACTACCATGGTAAAAGGAAAGCCTTTGGAGGAAGCGGAGAAAATCAGCGAAAAAGCAATCGCCGAAGCCCTGGGGGGTTTACCACCGGTGAAATTTCATTGTTCGGTTTTAGCCGCCGAGGCGCTTAAAAAGGCAATTGAAAATTATCGAAAGAAAAAAGTAAAATGAAGCCTCCCCGCCCGTGGAAGGGCGGGGTTTCCTCTTTCAGAGGAAAGGTTCCCGCTTCGCGGGAAAGGCTGCGTTTCTTGCTTCATTCATCCCCGCCTTTGGAAAGGCGGGGTACTCTGAAGCGCGAAATAAAAATTTGATGAAAAAATTTTTGCCAATAGGGCTAATTTTTCTGTTTTTAATTCTTTTGGGAGGAATTGCCCTTTTTAGAAAAGAAAATTCAGAAAAATTATCTGAGAAAGGGGGTGAAGTAGTAAATTCAAAATTCAAAATGGAAAATGCAAAATTGGAGAAAAAAGTTCTTTTTGTAGTTGCTCCCCAAAACTTTCGTGATGAGGAATACCAAAAACCGCGGCAAATTTTGGAGGCAGCCGGTTGGCAAGTTGAGGTAGCTTCAAAAGAAGTAAACGAGGCAGTAGGAATGTTTGGGGCAAAGGCAAAAATTGACAAAGATATTTCCCAGGTAAACATTGACGATTATTTGGGGGTGGTTTTTGTTGGCGGTACGGGAGCGGCTGTTTATTTTGAGGACCAAAATGCTTTGTCTTTGGCAAAAACTGCCTTTGAGAAAGGTAAGGTAGTGGGGGCTATTTGTATTGCCCCGTCGATTTTGGCTAATGCCGGGATTTTGCAAGGGAGAAAGGCAACCGCCTTTTCCTCGGAGCAGGAAAATCTTACTGCCAAAGGAGCGTTTTACACTGGTGAGCCGGTAACAGTTGATGGCAAAATTGTTACCGCCAACGGACCGGGAGCCGCCGAGGAATTTGGGAAAAAATTAGCAGATGCTCTAAAATAAGCTAGGAAAAGCGCATATCAACATTCCAAGAAATTATTTTCATTTTCCCAAAAGGTTTTTACTTGCTAAAAAGGTGGTAATCGGAACGGCGGAGACAAGACCAATACTGCCTACCAAAGTCCGGACAATTTCCTCGGCGATAATTTCGTAATTAATCACCTGAGAAAAAGGCATTGGATTATCGACAAAAAGCAAAAGCAAGGGTAAAGCCGCTCCGGTATAAACCAAAACTAAAGTATTGACCATTGAGGCAATATGGTCTTGACCAACACTCATTGCTTGCCAAAAAAGCTGAGCTGGCCGGATTTTTGGATTGGCTTTTTTAAGCTGCTCCACTACCGCGGCCTGAGAAACAGTAATATCATCCAAAACTCCCAAAGTGCCAATAATAATTCCTGCCAACAAAAGCCCTTTAATATCCATCGTTCCTTTTTTCGCCACCTGCAAAAACCCCGCTTCTTCTGAGGCATAACCAGTCAACCTGGTAACTTCAACAAAAATTTTTGCCAAAATGCCAGTAATAACTAAAGCCACAAGAGTACCAATTAAAGCCACGGTTGTTTTTTTATTAAATCCATGGGAAAGATAAAAAGTTAGTGGTAGAATAAAAAGCGAACCAACAATAGCAATAAAAACCGGTTCTCGACCAGCATAAATATTAGGCAAAATAAAGCTAAATATTACCAAAAAAGAAACCCCCAAGCCAAAAAGTGAGCTTATCCCTCGCCAATGACCGACCACTACTACTAAAACCACAAAAATCAAAAACAACCAAAGTAGGGGTAGCCTTCTAATATAATCGCTAATATTAAAAACATCATTTCCTTCCAAATCTTGGCTCCGGTCAATCAAAACTTTATCTCCAACCTTATATTTTTGCTGACCAACCAAAGGTAAAGTTCCTGCTTCAACGGTAATTTCTTTACCCTTAAGTGAACCGCGAGTTACCAAAACCTCTAATTGCTGAGACAAAGTTTGCTGACCGGCTTGACTAATTAATTCTTCCTTTAGAATTTTAATCACTTTCCCTTCCAAAATCTCTTCTTCCACCGCCTGAACTTTTGAAAAAAAGCTCAATCCTAAAAACAAAAGAAAAATTGCCAAAACAATTTTAATTGCCTTGCCTTTAACTATTGCCTGGGCAATTTTTTTCCGGGCCGACCCCAAAATTCTGGCAAAAGTTGGCTGGGAAATTTTCATCTTTTTCGCCGCCTCTTCCTGCGGGAGTTCATCAATCTCGTAAAGTTTTAATGCCTCAAGTTCATCCGGCAATAATACTATCTCCTCAAGCACCCTTAAAGGAATACCCTGAGGTTTAAAATAACAAACCCCTGGCTGAAAACGCAAGCATCGCGGCTTTCTCGGTCTCGGCATAAAACAATTATACAATTATTTAGTTTCGTTTAGTCCTTCTTCTTCCTTTTTGACATCTTCAAGCTCTTCTTCCAAGGCTTTCCTATACTCGGCTAAGGCTTTTTTCTGTTCCTCTTTGGTTTGCGGCCATCCCCAACCAAAATATCTTCCCAAACCTCTTCCTGGTCCAAATCTTCTTCTCCGGCCCAAACCCAGTCCGCAGGGCCCAAATCCCCAGCCAATTGGTCCGGTTCCTAAAGGTCCAGTCCCATCAAATCCTGGCATTTTTCTCACCTCCTTTCTTATCTACATTTTGAATACACATTCATTATGAATCAAATCGGGAGACTCGTCAAGAAGCAAATCCCTTCTGGCAAAGCTTGTTTAATTTCTTAATTATAGACTCATAAAATAAAAGGTGCTCTTTTACCATTTTGGGGATATTAAATTTATCCTTCTGGTAGCTAAAACCCGATAAAGCAATTTTCTGAAGTTTTTTCTTATTACTAAAACACCAGATCAATTTTTCCGCCAACTCCACCGGATCTCCTACTTTAAAACTTAAACCATTCTTTTGATCAACAATAATCTCTTTTAAACCAACCGTATCGCTTGCCAAGACAGGTCTTTTTACCTTCATAGCTTCAAGTGCCGAAAAACCCAAACCTTCCCTCAAGCTTGGAATCACAACCAAATCAGAAGCGTTATATAAACCATTCATCTTGTTATAAGCACCGCCCTCATAGCCCAATTTAAATAATCTTGTTAAATTGTACCTTTTGACAAGGCGCTCTAATGAACAAAAATAATCCTCCGAAGAGTTTGTTGTTTTTGCTCCCGCAATAATAACTTTTATTTTTGAATAAATAGGAGGTGAAATTTTTTTAATGTTTGCTATAGCCTCTATTAGAATATCTATCCCTTTTCTCTCGTCTATCCTAGAAGGACAAAAAACTAAAAAGTCATCTTTTCCCAAACATAATCTTTTTCTAATCTGATTTCTTAGCGTTGTGTCCTCGCTAAAATTACTTTTATCAATTCCATAATAAATAAGACGAATAGGATCTCTTGCTCCTAAAAAACGAGCTGTATCAAAATATGCTTTGCTATTGACAATTATCCCGTCATAAAAACCTCTTTTATATAAAAAGCTAATAAAGTCCCATTGGGAATCTTTTCGATAATCTTGGGGGTTGGAAACTGGGGATTTCTGAACTGTAATCACTAACCCAAATTTATAAAATTCCTTGCATAACGAAGCAGCAAATGACTCATATGTATGATGCGAATGAACAATATCTGGGCGGTAGGAAGAAATTACCCCCTTAACAATCGCGCTTACTTTCCAAATATGAGTCATTCCCTGATCAATTAAATAAAGCTCAGGATATCTTAAAATTTTTAGATTAGGTAGAGGGTTTTCTTCTAAAGAAATTGAGGAAATATCTCTTGCCCCTGCGAGAACCATCACTTGTAAGTCTGGGTAACCGGTGGCAATTCCATTAGCCAGATTGTAGGTATAAATTCCTCCCCCACCACTAATCGGAGGATATTCGCCGTTGATTAAAAGTATCCTTTTAAGTTTTTTCATTTAAAAGAATCTTAGCTAATCTTTTAAGAGGAACAGGCTTAATCTCCGCCCATTTTTCTTTTCTTAATCTTCTAAATTCATTTTCAGACCAAAATTTAAGCCCAATACTATTTGCTTGTTTTTTAAGATATCCAAGAATCTCATTTTGTTTTTTGAAATTCTTTTTAAGTTTCTCGCTTGCCTCAGCTTCCCAATAGTCGCCGATTACTGCTCCAAATTTGAAGGACCAAAAAATGTCTTTATTTTCAAAATCAATCCTTTGAGTAGAAGAAACAAAACCTTCTTTAAAACCGAGAATTTCTAAAATTTTTAAAAATTTTTTCAACTCGCTTTTCAAAATCTTTACCTCAATTTCCTCACGAATGCTCCTTTGGCTACCGATTTTGCTTTTATAAACAAATAAGAAATAATCCTTTTCCCTATCCCACTTAATTCTAAAATCTAAATCATTCTGCCGAAAAAAGATTACAGTTTCAAACAAAGTTAAATAATCGGGAGATAACCTTTTTATTATTAATAAAGCTTTTCTTTTTTCTGTCGGTCCACGAATTTCAACTTCCATTTGTTAAATTTAAAAAATTATACTTAGTATACCTTTTTATTATAATCTCTTCAAAACCTCTTTTGCTATATCATCAGCGGTTCCCTTAAGGAACAAAACCCTCTTCCCTTCTTTTATCCATTCATCAACTAATGCCATTCTTTTTTCGCTTATTTCCAAAGTATCAAGTGAGGGCAACTGTCGCCTACAATTGTGAAGATAAGTCTGTGATCCTTGAATCATCCACCTCATCCATTCTCCCAAAAGAACTCGGGTTTTTCTCTCGCTCCACTCAGAAACTGTTAATTTAAGACTCTCTGTTCCATGAACTACTGAAACATAAACGAGTAAAGAAAGCGGTGCAGATGGTTTATGTTTATTAAGCAGAGCGAGGTCAATAGCATCTCTGTTTTCTCTTCCCCAAATATCCTGCCCTATCGGATCGTCAACGGGAAGCTCCGGAATGAATTGTTTAAGTCCTCTGCCTACCTCCATCCAGTGAGTTCCGCCTTCTATCCCACCATGTCCAAGAAGTGTGTGCTCGGTACCTATCACATTACAACCATAGCGAAAAGCTAAGACAGCGGCTAATGAGGTTTTGCCGGCATGAGTCTGCCCAAAAAAGACAGCTCCTCTTCCATTTTTTTCAATTGAGGAAGCATGGACCAAAAATTGACCTTGAGATTCTCTTGCTCTTTCTAATACAGACAGGATTAACCAAGTCAAATCACGTCTCAAATATTTATCCTGAGGAGCAGAATTAAACCTTCTATCTCCATATTTAATCTCCAAAACCTCCTCTTCTTCTTTTATTTCAATGAGATCGTCCCAGGTAGGATTTAACTCTAGCCTTGGGGATACTCTTTCTCCAAAAATTGAAAAATCGGGAAGAGGCAATCTGTACCGAAAATCTTCACATTCTCGAATCTGCTCTATCCAAAAATCCGGGGCAACCACTTGAATTTCACCTTTGCCACTTCTAAAATATACCCTAGAGAAGTGGGGATTTTCGGACGTTTTTTCTATTTCTCTAGACATAGACATATTATACCACAAAAATAATCCTATAACAATTAACGCTTGCTATGAACAAGGAAAGAGAAAACGCCATTGTATTAACTCAAGGAGGATTAGAACGCCTTAACCAACTGATTAGCCAGACGGAACAGCGCTTGCGGGAATTATCAAAGTGGCTACCTGATGCTCCAGCTCTTTCTCCGGCTCACGAAGAATATTATTTAGAATCTATAAAACTTAAAAAATTAATAGAAACAAGGGGGAACGCCAGAATTGTAAACAATGACGAAGCAGCTCGGTTGGGAATTGGCCTTCATTTTAAAATTATGGATGTCTCCACTGGGAAAGTGGAAGAATATGAAATTACAACTCCATTTGAATCAAATCCATCACAGAAAATAATTTCCTACCAATCTCCATTGGCAAAGAGTATTATAGGACACAAGGAGGAAGAAATCGTTGAACTTTCAACCCCAGAAGGCCAAAAAAAACTTAAAATTCTTTCAATTGCCATCAACCCTCATTCCCAATAAAACCTTATGCAGTCTACAGTTTTTGCCAACCTTTTTCTCAAATTTTTACCTGTTGAGAACCTCTTCTTCCTTTTTGACATCTTCAAGCTCTTCTTCCAAGGCTTTCCTATACTCGGCTAAGGCTTTTTTCTGGTCTTCTTTGGTTTGCGGCCAGCGCCAGCCAAAATATCTTCCCAAACCCCTTCCTGGTCCAAATCTTCTTCTCCAGCCTAAACCAAGTCCCTGCCTGCCGGCAGGCACGGCACAAGGTCCAAATCCCCAACCAGTTCTTGGCCCCAAACCTAAAGGTCCAGTCCCATCAAATCCTGGCATTTTTCTCACCTCCTTTCAAATATTATTTTGAATACATATTCATTATGCAACCTCGGGGAAATTTGTCAAGTAGAGAAATCGCGGTTTCTAAATGACCCACAAAGTGGTCTTGACAAAAGACCTGTTTAATGGTATTTTAAAAGTATGGAAACAGTAACTATATCTCAACTCAAAAGTCAGCCATCAAAAATAATAGGCAGCGCCTTAGATTATCCTGTAGCAGTAGCAAAACGAACACAAATCAAAGCCTACCTTATAGGTAAAGAGCTTTACGAAAAAATAGTTTCTTTATTGGAAGATTATATCGATAAAACAATTGTTAAAAAAACAGACTTCCGCAAAGGAAGAGATTTTGAAAAAGTAGCTAAACAATTAGGGATATGAAAATTATTTTGTCTCCTCGCGCTGAAAAGCAGCTTCGAAAGCTCCCAAAAATAGACCAAATTGCTGTTGCCCAAAAAATAAGAGCAATTGGTAGTGAGGAAAAAATTGTTAAAAAGGAAAAATTAGAGGGATTTTCCAATATTTTTAGAGTCAGGGTTGGTAACTATCGAATAGTTTATCGAAAAACAAAAGCAGAAATCTTATATCATCTTAATTCACCACCGAAAAGATGTCTATCGCTTATTAAAACAGCTTTTAGGATAATTATTATTCTCTTCTCAAAAGTGGATTTATTTGGATATTTTGGGCGGTAAGAGAGCCGTCGGAATTTTCCTGGCCAAAAACGGCAACCTTTTCCCCAACCCTCAAATCCTGCTTCGTCGCCTGCTCGGCTTTATTTATTTGTGTCGTTTCCGAAACAATCACAATTTTGCTCGAACCATCTTGAAGTTTAACGGTAATTGATTTTTCATCAGCAGCAATAATTTCCCCATTTACCGGCCGAAAACCTAAGCGATTTGCCCCGGCTCCCTGTCTTCCTCCCATTTGGCCAAAAAATTGCCTAGCCAAATTTCGCTGTTTGCTTTGCTGATATTTCATCCCGGCAAAAAATCCCGCGCCGCTAACCAAAACAGCAATAATAATCGGAGCAATTAAATTTTTCTTCATCTTGTCACCTCCTTTCATTCCATTTATTTATTCATAGCGCAAGGCTTCAATCGGTTGTAATTTTGCCGCTTTTTGGGCCGGATACCAACCAAACAAAATACCCACGGCAGTTGAAACCCCAAAAGCCAAAATAATTGAAGAAGGAGAAATAACAAAAGGTAAATCCATTATCTTTGCCAAAACTCCAAAAATTCCCACCCCAAGCAAAATTCCCAAAACTCCGCCAAAAAAAGTAATTATCACCGCCTCGGCTAAAAACTGAGTGGTAATAATTTTTTTGGTCGCCCCCAAAGCTTTACGCAAACCAATTTCCCGGGTTCTTTCAGTCACTGTTACTAACATGATATTCATAATCCCAATTCCCCCAACAAGTAAAGAAATAGCAGCAATTCCCGCCAAAAGATAGGTAAAAGTTTGGGTTACTTGCGAAGCGGTGTTTAAAATGTCTTCCTGAGACATTATTTGAAAATCAGCGGCTGTCGGATCGGTCAGTCGATGCCTTTCAAGCAAAAAATAACCAATCTGGTCTTGGGCTTGGCTTATACTCTCTTTATTGGAAACCTCTATGGAAATAGTACTCAAATAATCAACCCCAAAAACCAATTTTTGGGCGGTAGTTAGGGGGATAAAAACTCGGTCATCTTGATTAAAAAAGCCAGTTCCTCCTTTGCTTTTGGTAATCCCAATGACTTTAAAGGCAATTTTGTTGATTCTTATGGTTTCGCCAAGTGGATTGGCACCTTCACCAAAAAGATCACTAACTACTTGGGGACCTAAAACCGCCACCCTTGCCATTGCTTCCACATCTTTTTGGGAAATCATTGTCCCTTTTTCTATATCTACCTTGCGGACAGAAAAATAAGCCGGAGTCACCCCATAAATTTGGGTATTGGTATTGTTTTTTCCTGCAGTTACTTGGGCATTTCTTGAATACCCGGGAGAAACTTTTTGAACAGTGGTAATCTTGGAGGAACTGGCAATCGCTTTGGCATCTTCATAAGTTAAGGTAGTTGCCCCGCCAACCATTCCTCTTACTCCTCCCCGAGTAACTCTTCCGGGGATCACTATCAGTAAATTTGAGCCCAAAGCCTCAATCTGGCTTTCAATTAGTCGCTGGGAGGCCTGACCTAAAGACAAAAGGGCAATGACGCTGGCAATGCCAATCACTACCCCCAAAGCCGCCAAACCAGTGCGGACTTTATTGGTCTTAAAAGTGATTAGACTTTCGGAAAAAAGTTCTTTAAATTCCATAAATTTTAAAAAATCCAAAATCCCAAATCCAAAATCCAAAATAATCTTCAATTTTCAAAATTGAAAATTCAAAAAGTTTTGAATTTAGAAATTTGAATTTTTGATTTATTTGGAATTTGGTGCTTGGAATTTGGAATTTTCCTTTGTCTTCCATTAATTTTGTCCTCAATAATTCTTCCATCTTTCAGCCGAATAATTCTTTTCGCGTATTCAGCGATATCCGGTTCATGAGTAATTAAAACAATCGTATGGCCTTCTTTATTTAATTTTTGAAAAATCTTCATTACTTCCTGGGCTTGATTGGTAGCAATATTTCCCGTTGGTTCGTCGGCCAAAATTATTGCCGGATTCATCGTTAAAGCCCGGGCAATCGCTACTCTTTGTTGTTCTCCACCCGAAAGTTGGGCTGAAGTATGATAAATTCTTTTTCCCAAACCAACTGCTTCCAAAAGTTGGCGCGCCTTTTTCTCTCTTTCTTGGGGCTTAACTCCACCATAAATCATGGGAATCATCACATTTCTTAAAGCCGTTGTCCTTGGCAGCAAATTGAAAAACTGAAAAACAAAACCAATTTTTTTGTTGCGAATCTTTGCCAGCTCCTCGTCGGAAAATTTTGAAGTATCCATATCTTCAAGTAAATACTTTCCTGATGTTGGCCTGTCCAATAAACCTAAAATATGCATTAAAGTAGATTTTCCCGAACCTGAAGGCCCCATAATGGCCACAAATTCCCCTTTTTCTACTTCAAAGGAAATATCGTCCAAAGCTTTGACTTCAACTTCACCGCTTTGGTAAATTTTGGAAATGTGAGAAAGAGAAATTAGGCTCATTTTATCTGGCTAACCTTCCGGCACTACCCATTCCCGGCATTCCTCCAAAAGGAGAACCGCCAGTTTGGATTTTTGCTCCGGTTAGCCGTCCGCTAATTACCACCTCTCCTTCGGAAAGCCCGGAGATTATTTCTGTTTGGGTATCAGAAGAAATTCCCACCTCAACTTGCTTTTGTCTTTCTTTACCATTTTCCAAAACAGTGACTATATTTTGGCCATTTTGTTTTTGAATAGCAGAAGAAGGAACCAACAAAACATTGTCTTTGGTTTCAATAATAATATTTACCAAGGCGGCCATATTGGGCAAAACTTCGTCTGACTCGGTATCAAACTGAACAATCACCGGATAGTTAGTTACTCCGCTGCTCGTTGTCCCCAGCCGGTCAACACTCATGACCTTGCCGGTAAAAGTTTTCTCCGGAAGACTATCAAGCTTAATTGTTGCCTTTTGCCCAGGTTTAACTACCGGCACATCCAATTCTGACAAATTAAAAGAGGCAATTGGCGTCCCTTCGGTGCGGATAACCGCTACCCGCTGGGAGGTCCCGGTTGAGGAACTGCCAATTACCATTCCCGGAACAAAATTTAAACCGGAAATTATCCCGGAAACCGGTGCGGTGATTATCGGAGAGGTCAGCTGATAAGAAAGCCAGGCATTATTTACCGCCGCTTCTGCTTGAGAAACGACCGCTTGTTGATTTTTGTATTTTGCCTCAGCCGCTAACCAATCGCTGTTTTCTTGAATATAGGTTGGGTCGTTTTCCGGCAGCTCTCTTTCTACCGCATCGTTGATAAATTTTTGGTTTGCCTGCCACATGGCAGAATTTAAACTCCATAAAGTTGCCTTTGCCGACTCTAAATTATTCTTTGCTGATAAATAAGCACTCCAGGCAGAG
>Ga0209227_1002458_pt1 | contig 13242 bp, 9 predicted proteins | sample YNPBryantNP2012_FD_185815 | JGI IMG/M metagenome (GOLD analysis project Ga0209227, IMG submission 185815) | Anoxygenic and chlorotrophic microbial mat microbial communities from Yellowstone National Park, USA - YNP Bryant NP 2012 (SPAdes)... ...
TGCGGCAGCACAGCCCGGACGGACCCGGGAGCAGACGCTTCCCGCGGCGCGGGCCCGTCACACTCCGTAGACCTGGTTGCACTGGTCCGCGCCCGCCAGTCCGCGTAAGGCCGCGATCCGCACGAGTTGAGAGCCGGGTGAGAAGTCAATCCGCCCCGGGCCCGGGAGGCCGTGACCCGAAGCGGCCCGGACGGTACAGTGGCCCGCGTGCTGGGGCCGATCATCCCCTGATGAAGCAGGCATGCCGGCGTTCGCGATGGAGAATCGATATGCAGATGGTCGTCATGACAGCGGCAGCAGGCGCGGTCTTCGCAGCGGCGGCCACTGAGCCGGCGCCTCCGGCGGGCAGGCCGCACGTCGTTTTCGTGACCGGCGACGATGAATACCGTTCCGAGATCACCATGCCGATGATCGCGGCGATCCTGGAGCAACGGCACGGGATGAGGTGCTCCGTGGCCTACGCCGTAAATGACCGGACCGGCCGGAGAGAGCCCAAGTATCACTACAACATCGAAGGCCTGGAGGCTCTCGAAACGGCCGACGTGGCGGTATTCTACCTGCGGTATCGCGAGGTGCCCGACGCACAACTGAAGCGGATCCTGGACTACGTGGATTCCGGACGCCCGATCGTGGGCCTGCGGACCAGCACCCATGCGTTCCAGTACAGGTCCGGAACGAACACGCGGCTCAACGACGGCTTCGGACGCGATGTGTTCGGACAGCGGTGGATCCGGCACCACGGCCACGACTCGAGCACGAATGTGTATGTAGCCCTGAAGGACCACCCGGTCACTCGGGGCGTGGCGGCGGAGTTCCACTGCCGCTCGTGGCTGTACCACGTCGTCCCGCTCGAGGGGGATTGCGTGCCGCTGGTGCTGGGCTCGGCCGTCAAGGGCGAAACGCCCGCCGGGCAGACCTTTGGCACGCCGAACCCGGTGGCATGGACGAGGATCCGCGGCAGGACGCGCGTGTTCTTCACCACCCTGGGACACCCGCAGGACTTCGAGGTGGAGGCGTTCCGCCGACTGCTGGTCAATGGGATCTACTGGGCCCTGGGGATGGAGGCCAAGATCCCGCCGGACGGGACGGACGTTCGGACGGTTGGGGAATACGTAGCGCCGCCCACACACTGAGGCGTCTGGCGAGCGCCGCCCAACCCAGGCGCAGGCCTCCCGTCGTCAGCCGGCCCACGAGGGCGACACACGACCCGGTGCACGCCGACCGGCCGCCGGACCGCAGCTCGGCCCGCCCGCCCAACGAAAGCATGACTCGTGCACCCCGCAGGCACAGCCAACAACACGGACGGATGCCGCCCCCCTACCGGCACGCATCGGCCAGACGGAGGATTTCGTCGCGGCGGGCGGCCGAATCGGCCAGGTCCTGGTCGCGTATGGCGAACCGGGCGTCACGGTTGTCGCGGGTGTGAACGGCGGCATCCGTGTAAAGGACGTTGACGCGCCGCCCCTGGTGGTTCGTTCGGCGGAAGGACGGATCCACGGTGATCAGGGAATTGATGTCGAGGGCCAGCGCGCAGGCTCTGCCGCCCGCTCCGTTGCGGCCGAGACTTTCCAGGCGTCCGGTTCCGACGGTCTCGTCGAGCTGCCTGTAGAGGTACGAGCTGTAGGCCGGGGCGATCTTCTGGAGGCGGATCTTGTCAAGTTCCTCCTGCGGGTCGTTCGAGTCGTCGCCGGGGCAGTACATCATCTCCGGGATGTTCAGCGATCGGTTGAGCAGCAGCCCCAGGGCCATCTTGTGCTTCATCGGCTGCTGCGGTCCGGTCCAGATCTGGTTCGTTGCGAGCCGACCGTCGTTCGGCTCCAGGTACGGGAGGAGCGCCTGGACGTCCGGGCCGAACGGAATGACGCCCTGATCGTTGGCATAGCCGACGATACTGAGCCCCACCTGATGCAGGTTGCCGGCACAGAGCACCACCTTGGCCTGCGCCCGCGCCCTGACAAAAGACGGCAGGATGAGGGCGGCCAGCAGTGCGACAATCGCGACCACGACCAGTAGCTCGATGAGCGTGAATGCCCCCTCCCCGTCCGCGGCCGGCCTCCCGAAGGGAAACGATCTCCGCGGCCCGCGGCATACGCCGACTCCACCTTTGATCATGCGCTGGCACCCCGTGGCAAGAACGTGCGTGAGAAGCGCGACAGGGACCTGCGTCGCCCCTCGAGAACGCACATGGCACCCGAGGAGACGGCGCCCACCCCCAGGAATACCGTAGCGACTTGACGGGGCGCACGCAATACCTAGCATGCCCGTTGGTCGAGACTCATCGGATGATCCTGTCGAAGGCGGCGGCGGAAGCACAGGAGGATGGTTATGCGGTCCCGCACTGCGTGGACGGGCGTGCTCGGGTTGGCACTGGCGATGGCAGGATGCACCCTGCGATCCAGACCGATCCGCACGCTCCCGGGCATCGAGGTTGATCCGGAAGCGGGACGGGTGGCGGTTGAGGGCCGGATATGCATCCAGCAAGGCATCATCGAGTACCTGGCCGTAGCCTCCGAAGGCAAGACGTACGAGAGTGTGGTCGAACTCGGATGCCGCCCGTCCCAGCTACACGCGGCCATGCTTATCGCAGGCTACTGTCCGGGGAACCTCCCGGCGGGACTCCGGGGTGATTTTGCGCCGCAGGCCGCCCCGGTCAGCCAACCCGCCGGCGCCCCGAGCATCCCCCCTCCTCCAGGCGATTACTGGAGCCGCCCGGAGAGCCCGACCCGCCTGGCCATCGATCTCGAGACCAGACGGGGGAACACATGGACGTGCCGCCCGATCGAGGAATTCCTGATTGATCGGCGAACAGGAAGGTGTCCCGCCCCGCTGACATGGGCGTTTACGGGCTCGTTCTTCGAACGCAGTCCGACCAGCGGCCGCGAGGAGTTCGCGGCCGATGTGCAACGGTCAATCGTCGCGGTGTGGTACGATCCCACCGCCCTTCTGAACCTGGCCCAAGACGCGGGCAACCCGTACCGAGGCGAACAACTGGGGTTCCAGGTAAACCAGGAAGCCCTGCCGGCGATGGGGACACCCGTCCGGCTGGTTTTTCGTCGCGTTCGATGAGGCAAGGGCGGCAGCCGAAAGTCCACCAGCGCACTTCTGCGGCGCGGCATGTGATCCTGCGCGCCCTGATTGTGGGGCACTGCACTATTTGTTTTTCCGCTTGTGATCGCTTTCGTCCTTGAAACTGCCCATCCGCGGTGGTACGCTGAGACCGAGAGCAAGGAGCCGGTGAGAGGCGCTCGGAGTTGCCTTCCCGTCAATCTCCCCGTCGGAACGCGGCCCGTCTCTCTCCATCCGGCAGTGGGGCTTTGCACCGCTAAGGAAAGTCCCATCGGCGGCCTCATGGAATACGTATGCGTAGGCGGCAAGGGGGGCAAGCGACCGACCGCTTCCGGAGGTACACCATGTTCGAGCGCTGTGTCAGGACAGGCGATCGGTCGGTCCTGTGGAGCCGGTTTACTCGCACTGTCCTCATCGGTGCGGGCCTGGCGCTCCTCATGACCTCCGTCGGGCGGGCCGAGGTGGTCATCGAGAGGGTCATCGCCGTTCCCTGGCAAGGCGATACCGCCAAGTTCCACACGGCGATCGCCGGCCGCGAGACTCTGCTGAAGGGCGTGATCAAGACCGGCAGCGGGGGCACGATCTGGTACAAGTGGGTGTACGGAGACGGAAGCGAATCGTCGGTAGGCACGCTCAGCGGCGCCACCCGATACAACGTGGAAAGCAAGCACACGTACGCGGCCGGCACGGCCGTGGGCACGCCGTTTACGGCCCGGCTGCTGGCCGATGGCGTGGACGCCACGATGGCCAACGCGATTCAGGACACGTACCTTGTCAAGATCGAGCCGGACAATCTGGATGCGCGGGTAAACATCGCCATCGACGACGGGCTGTGGTTCCTGCACAAGGCCCCGATCTCGAACTCCGCGATCAAGACCTTCAACGGACGGCCGGCGACGGTATGGCAGTCCTACGGCAACTACTTCGCCTCGCCCACGGCGTGCGCGGTGCTGGCGTTCCAGATCAACAACCACAAGGAGACGGGTGATCCCAACGAGGACCCCTACGTGGAGGACGTCAAGAACGGTCTGAACTGGCTGTTCAACGGATACTGGAGTGATACCAGCCACCCGATGCTGCAAGCCGTGGCGATTGCGCCGCAGGCCTACGGGAATCCCGACGACGGCAACGGGATCGGCATTCAGGTCCGCGACTGGGATTTTTCCCCTGCCTACGAGGGCGGCATGATCATGGACGCGATCATCGCGTCCGGCACGCCCTATGCGGACTGCGGGCGGGACTTCGACGGAGACGGCGCGACGGAAACCTACAAGGAAGTGATCCAGGACATGGTGGACATGTACGCCTGGGGCCAGGGCGACGCGGCCTCGGGCAGCGGCGCCGGCGGCTGGCGCTACAACTGGAACTACGGCGACAGCGACAACTCCGCCTGTCAATGGGCCGCGATCGGGATCATCCCCGCCGAGACCGACTGGGGCTGCACGGTCCCGCAGTGGATGAAGGACCGCAACAACGTGTGGCTGACCTACAGCTACAACGCGGCGAACAAGATGTTCGGTTACACCACGGGGAGCAACTGGGGCAACAACAGCAGCCAGGCCACGCGACCATCGGGCATGGTCCAGATGGTCATGTCCGTGCCGGACTACAAGACGGATCCCCGGTGGACCGGGCCCGAGTCATGGTTCGCCACTCCCGGCAACTGGAACTGGTTCATGAGCAACCGCTCGTACTATGCGTGGTACGCGTTCGCGAAGGCCATGCGGCTGTCGGGAACGGAGGTCCTCAGCAACGGATTCAACTGGTATCGCGGAGACAACGGGCTGGCCACCAAACTGGTGAATGAGCAGGAGTCGGACCGGAGCTGGCCTGCGGGCGGACAGACCACCCATCCCGGCAACTACGGCGACGTTTTCGTGACGGCCTGGGCGATCGGCATGCTGCGGCCCGCGCTGTTCGCGGCCGCGCCGGTCGCGTGCTTTACGGCCCACCCGAATCCGAACTATCCCGACCAGCCGATCACATTCGATCCGTCGTGCTCGTCACACTCGCAGGCGGGCAAGGGCATCGAGAACCTGGTCCTCTTCGAATGGGACTGGGACGCGGACGGCAACTATGACGAGGCGACGCCGACGCCTGCGGCCCAGGTGCATTCGTTCGCCTGCCCGACGCTGCCGTGCACGTATCCCGTGACCCTGCGGGTCACCGACGATTCGGTTCCGCCGCTCCAGGCCACGTACCGGATGAATATCTCCATCAGCAATCCGCCCCACCCGCCTGTGGCCAAGGCCGGGGGGCCGTACTGGGTTTCGCTCTGCCCGGAGGACAGCCTCAGACTGGACGCCTCCGAGTCGTACGATCCCAACGAAGGCTCGCACGAGGCCGGCTGCGGCGCCTGTCCGAACGACACGATCCTGGCGTGGGACTGGGATCTCACGCCGCCCCTGACCGGTTTCGACGACCGGAGCGGCAAGGTCGTAACGCTCGATTCGGCGGCCGTCGCCTCCTACTTTGCCGCCGGGATTCACGCGATCGGTCTCCGGGTGACGGATAACACGGCCGCGGCCTACCCGAGCAGCGGGCAGCCGAATCTGACGGACGCGAACTTCTCGACGGTGGACGTGGGCGCGGCCTGCGCGTGCGATCTGACCATCCGAAGCGTCTGCGAGGACCTTGTTCTGTCATGGTCACCCGCGGGAACGTACGACGTGTACCGAAGTACCGCGGGCTGCAATGCCGGGTTCCAGAAGATCGGCACGGCCAGCGGAAACGAGTTCGTCGACACGGACGTGACCGTAGGGGTCACCTACTCCTACCGGTTGCGGGACGGTGCCTGCATGTCGGCGTGCCGGTCCATGGCTCCCGTGGCCAACGGTCCGCCGGTCATTCAGCGCGGCCCTCAGCCGTTCTCTCTTAACGTCCGCCGGAACAGCACGTGCAGCAGCGCCAACAACCGCATGACGCTGACGGCGTCCGACCCCGAGGGCCAGACGCTGACGTGGTCAATCAAGGCGGGCGGTGAACCGACCAAGGGAACGGTCACATTCCTCTCGGGTCAGACCGGAACCACGCTGCATCTGTGCTATACGCCCGGCGAGGATCTGTTCGGCAACGACCAGTTCCAGATCCAGGTGGCCGATCCGTGCAACAACCGCGACAGCGTTACGGTGCAGGTTGTCATCAGCCTTCCGCCGTGCCACGATCCGCCGCAGGATGCCGACGGCGACGGTGATGTGGACCTGGAGGATTTCGCCTGGTTCCAGGCATGTTTCAACGGCCCGGACCGGCCGTACTCGGAGGCCTCGTGCATCTGCATGGACGCCGACGAGGACGAGGACTGCGACATGACGGATATGGCCGTGTTCCAGATCTGTTTCAACGGGGCCAGCCGGCCGCCCACGTGTTATCTCACGTGCCATCACCCGCCGCAGGACAGCGACGGGGACGGCGACGTGGACATCGAGGACTTTGCGTACTTCCAGGCGTGCTATAACGGGCCGGGTCAGCCCTATCCGGTGATCGAGTGCAAGTGCCTCGACCGGGACCACGACGGCGACATCGACGTGGAGGATTTCGGGCTCTTCCAGTTGGTCTTCAACGGGGCGGGGCACCCGCCGGTCGAACCGTGAGGGCGGGACGCCACCGGCGCCGCAACTACCCCTGATTGCCGACCACCAGCACGCCGGTGCCTGTGATGCGGTCGGCCTTCAGGTCCTGCAAGGCCCGGTTCGCGTCGCGCAACGGGTAGACGACCGTGTTCGGGCGGACGGGAACCTGTGCGGCCTCGGCGAGCAGATCGCGGCCATCCTCCCGCGTGTTGGCCGTCACCGAGACGACATTCTTTTCGTAGAAGAGGTGTTTCTCGTAATCGAGAGGCGGGACCGGGCTCAAGTAGATCCCGGCGATGGCCAGGGTTCCCCCTTTGCGAAGCCGTTCGAGCGCCCGGGGCACCAGCGTGCCCACGGGGGCAAAGAGGATTGCGCTGTCCACCTCCACGGGCATGTCTGCCGCGTCCTCGCCGACCCACGCGGCGCCCAGCCGCCGGGCCAGTTCACGGTGGGCGGCCCCGCGCGTCACGACGAAGACCTCACTGCCCCGATGCCGGGCGAGCTGAATCACGACGTGCGCGGACGATCCGAAGCCGTAGATCCCCAGCCGGCCTCCCGGCGGCAAGGCCGACCGCCTCAGCGCTCGGTAGCCGATGATGCCGGCACACAGCAGCGGGGCCGCTTCGACATCCGCGAAGGGGTCAGGGATCTCGTAGGCGTACCCCTCGGGGACGACGGCGTACTCCGCGTAGCCCCCGTCGGCGTGGTAGCCGGTGAACGTGGGGCGGACGCAGAGGTTTTCGCGACCGGCGCGACAGAAGTCGCACGCCCCGCACGTGGAGCGAAGCCACGCAGCGCCGACCCGCTGGCCGATCCGCAGCCGCCGGCACCCCTTGCCGAGGCGGTCCACCACCCCGACCACCTGATGACCGGGAATGATCGGGAGTCGGGCCTTCGGCAGGTCGCCTTCGATGACGTGCAGGTCCGTGCGGCAGATCGCACAACAGTGGACGACGAGTCGGACCTCCCCCTCGCCGGGCTCGGGCGTGGGCACGTCTTGCCACGCGAGAGGCGAAGATTCAATCGGGGCGACCTCGCTCAAGACCATCGCCTTCATGTGGTTTTCCCGTGACGCCGGCATTCCGATGCTACGTGGACATGGCGGCGGGTCAAGCCCGATCCGGCTGCTCGTGGCACTCCGCAGGTTCCGCGCCGCGTTCAGTGCCGTGACCGCAGCCCGTATTGACACGACCGGCGGCATCCCGCAATCTGTGCCCGCGGGCGAGTCCGGCCCCCGCCTGCACCGAACGCGAGGGGACATCCGTCCGGAAAAGGCTCCAGGCCCACCGAGGCGCGAAGATGCTTCTCGGGAGAGTGCACGTCATCTGCGTGATCGCCGGGACGCTCGGAGCCGGCTGCGCCATGCGCGAGACCCGGCCGGCCGGGGAAACGCAACCCGCCGTGTCCTCTACGCGGCCGGGGGCCCGCATACGGCTGGCCGCCACGCAGCCGGCGGCGTCGATGCCGACGACCTCCATGCCGGCGGCCGAGGTGGTGTCAGGCCCGCCGTGGCGTCTGGACGTAGCGTCGATCGTACGGCTGGTCTTCGAGCGCAATGCGCACGTAGCCTCATCGCGGGAAGAGATGGTCGCCGCCTCGCATGCCCTCGAGGAATTCCGGGCAAACGTGAGCCGGTTCGAGCCGTTCACGGAGGTGCGGACGGATGCGTCGGACTTTCCGCACCGACGGAGCACGCGGACGATCGCCGGCGAGGCCGTGGCCGGTCTCCAGAAGGAGACGTTCGAGGGGGCCATCCTGCGCGTGGAAGGAGGTGGGTCGGCTTCACGGGCGCGGGTGGGCGAGCCGGCGGAAGGCGAGGATCCGGTCGACGAGGGGGCCGGCGGCCTGTTCCGCGGGCGCATCGAGGTTCCCTTCGTGGGTTCGCGCCGGCGTCAGGAACGGCTGATCTCTCAGGCGTTCCAGGAGTCGCAGGCCCGCAAGGCCCGTCTGGAATACCTGGAGGCCTTTCACCGGCACGTGCTCGTGGCACTGGACTACTACAACCAGAGTCTGCTCTACAGGAACACAGCGGACTCATACGCGGCCCACGTCTCCGATCTGGAGAAGTTCGCCAGCGACCCGCGCGTGAGCGGCCCGGACCAGTCGCGCGTGCTGACGGTCGTGGCGGACTACCAGTCCCGTGAGGCACAGTACCGGTCGTACAATCAGGTGTACCTGCGGTATCTGAAGGCGGCGCTGGCGCTCGATCAGGGCGAGGCCGTGGAGCTGATCAACCCCGAGTATCACCCGGAGGTCTTCCTCGAACGAAGCTCCACGCCCGAAGGAATTGCCGCGATGATCGAAGAGGCCCGGCAGAACAACCCCACCTTCAAGGTCCTCGAGGACGCGATCCGCGACGCCGAACTCCAGCGACGGCTGGCCATCGAGGGCCAGTTCGATATCACCGCGTTTGTCGAAGGCACCATCTTCCCGCTGGGGGCCGAGACGTACGACGACCGGTTCGACGGATGGATGCTCGGCGGAGGTGTGAACGTCCGGCTCAACGACCGGCGCGTGCTGGAGGCCTCCCGCAAGAAGGCCGAGGCCAACATCCGTGCGTTTCGAGCCAAGAGCGAAAGTGAGATGATCGAGATCCGGCGGCAGATCGTTACCGAAACAGAGGCCCTGCGATCGGAAGGCGATCGGCGGCGCCAACTCCTGGAAGTCATTCAGCAGAAGCGTGAGGAATACGAATCGCGGGCCCGGACGTACCTGGAGACGAAGCGCCTGCTGGTGGACCAGGTGCTCAGTTCGCGAACCGAGCAGACGAACGCGGAACTCAATCTCCACAGCCTTCAGTACAGCCACCTGGCACGGATCATCCGGTTGCAGGGAGCCTTGGGGATCTTCTACCGGACGGCCGGCCTGAGCGTGGAATAGCCGTCGAGCCGACCGGCCGTGCACGCGAATCGACAAGCGGACCGGACCTTGCGGAACCGTCGAGCCCCCCGCAGTCCGTGACCGCAACGTGGCCCCAGGCTTCCAGGGCCGGCGCCCGGACCGTCGGACGGCCGCGACTCGGGACGGCCGACGTGGTAGCATAGCAGATCATGCGTACCCGCAATGACATGAGAGGCCGCTCGATGCCTGGAAGCGCGCGCCGGGCAGGGGTCTTCGCCGCAGGGTTTGTGCTGGCCGCAGGGCTTACGGCCGCCAGAGGCGAGAGTGTGCCGGTGGTGATCGAGGGCGGGGCAGATGAAACCGGGCAGAACTACGCTTGGACCGTAACGAACCGGCATTCCTCCGCCATCGTGAGAGTGGTATTCCCGCACTTCCGCGCCGACCTGTTTCAGGCGCCCCCCGGGTGGAAAACCCACTGCACGAATCTGGCCCGTGTCGGCGGCAAGGAGCTGCCCGGCGAATGCGCCGCGTGGGTCGATTCGCCCGCCGACGGCATCGCTCCGGGCCAGTCGGCCCAGTTCGCAATGCGGACCACCGGCCGGGCCGCGCAGCAGGGAGCCAGCGTCGGTCGGGGAACCGTGCCGGTCACTTTCGCGGATGACACGGTAGTCCCCGTCAGGGACGTGGAAGTGCCGCAACGGATCGGCGCTTCGACCAAGTACATGCCGCTGATCGGCCTGGCCCTTGTGTTCGCCTTGGGCGTCGCATGGCGGACGCTTCGCCGGCCGAAGCCCGCCGACCTTCCCGCCGCCCCCGACGACTCGGAGGGCGGCGAACGAACATGGCCTCAGGGAGACGACCGGAGTCGGTAAACGGCCGTATCCCCATCGCGGAAGACGGGCTCGAACCATTCGGGCGAGTCGAAGCGGCTGAGGTCCTTCCAGACGCGCCGCTCAATCCGACCCACAAAGACGTGCGTGGCCCCGACGGACCTGAGCCGGGCATGCAGAAGGCGTGCGTCTCCCGGGCCGTCCAGGAGGTTGGCCAGAGTCGCCAGCGCGGCGGCGTGGGCCGCACGGTCCACCGGCTGGAAAACCATCGTATCCTCTTGGAGGACCGCCACGCCGTATTGCTTGCGGCTGATCTGAACGAGGTCCACCCGCTCAGCGCCCCAGTGGGCCTGCAAGACGGCATCCGGCGGAAGTTCGTATCGGAGGAAACGGTACGCCCGCGCCTCCTCAGCGGCCAGAACGACGGTCGGATGCACCAGCACCGCCAGGCGGCTGCCCGGCAGGATGTAGCGACGCAGGACCGACAGCGGCGTCTGATACAACAGGATGGGCGACCCGAGAGCCAGCACGGCCCAGATGAAGGCCGCTTTGCCCAGGCGCCGCCGCGGCGATCGCCCGGTCACCCGCAGGCCCAGGCTGCGGGTTCCCGCGGGATCCAGCACACCGCCGGCCAGGATCGCGCCCGTGGTCAGGGCGACCATCATCGTCTTCTGGCCGAAATCGTTGTACCGGAAGTGGCTCCGGAGGCTCACGAAGCCCGCGACGGCCGCCAGCGACGCCAGCAGGAGCCATCGCACGCCCGGATCCCGCCAGGCCCGGCGCCACCGCGACCGCGGCAACAGGAGCAGAAACAGCAGTGCGCCGCCGGCTTCAATGGCCAGCACCCAGGGCAGATCCAGGAGATTGGCGAGGATGCCCGGTGGGGCGAGTCGGCCCAGGAGGGCGTTCCACTGGTGCGGCCACTGGGCGGTGAGGCTCTTGCCGTGGCGGGCCGACATCTCCGCGTAATGTCGAAGTGCGGGCGCGACGGCGAGGGTCATGAGCGCGCCCGCGGACACCGCACCCAGCAGGCGACGGGCCACCACCCCTCGCCCGTCTGCCGTGCCCGCGTCCATCAGGACGAGGACCACCGCTGCGAGCACAAGAGGCATCGCGGGCCATACGCTCGCGCCCACCAGAGCGGCGGCCAGGGGTGGACCCAGCAGCAGCCAACCCCGCCACCATCCCTTGAGCGAGAGCACGTAGGCCGCGACCAGCCCGACAAGCACCCCGAGGACGTTCTGGGGGCTCCATTGCATCTGCGTCAGCATGCCGGCGATCCGAACGACGTGGTCGGCCCAGGCATCCAGGAAGATCGTCGGTTTATGCAGCAGCAGCACAGGCAGGATATCGAGCCCCCCAGCCACCGTCAGAAGTGCCGCGGACAGCAAGGCCGGGCCGTCCGCGCCCGTCAGGCGCTTGGACATCAGATACACCATCCCCGTGGCCGCCACGGCTACAAGGAGGCCATGCAGACCGAAGGCCAGTTCGGCGCTCAGCGCCGGGGCCAGCGCCCGCACGGTGGCCGGGATCAGATAGAAGTAATGGTAATAGTAGACGGGGCCATGGGTCTCGGCTGCGTAAAAGGGGTTCCCCAGCGGCAACGGAGAACGCTCAAGCGAGAAGAAGACGGCGTGATGCTTTACGAAATCGTGGATAATCGCCGGCAGCGGGGCCCCGTGGACCTCCGTGGGCCAGTAAGGCCCGATGGTCGCGACGGCAAGCACGACGACGAATCCGGCCGCCGCCCACCGGGAGCGCCGACCCTCGAAAAGGCGCAACGACGCACCGTCCGGACGTTTCGAACACCATCGCTCGACGGCGCATGTTCCCGCCACAACAAGCAGCCCCACCGGCCCCACGATAAGCCGACCTTCATTCGTAACATGCCACGGCAGATCGAGAAGAACCGGTGCAAGGCACAGCGAGAAGGCCAAGTACAGGATGAAGCGTCCGGCCGCGTCCCAGCCCGCTCCCAGCCCTGCGGCCCGGACCACCAGACGGCCCGGCCAGTAGCACAGGAGGACCATCGTCGCCGGGGCCGAGACAGCGCTGATCTTCATCGCGGCCAGCGCTGCCAAGACTACGGGCCAGAGCAGCGTACGAGCATTCAACGAGCGGGTGGATTCCACGGTGGTCCTTGCCGGCCCGTTGTCCGTCAGGGCCTTGCGGCTACCGTTCATACGCTTGGGCGAGGGTCCGGATCAAGTCCTCGGCGCGACGGCCGACACCGCTCAGGTGGAGAACACGGGTCCGATCTCCGGTCGCTTCGAGGACGATTTCGAGGCGCTCGCCGGGCAGCGCGGCCTCCACGCGGTCGGCCCACTCCACGAGGACGGCCCCCTGGGTAAGAAACTCATCGAGGCCGAGCGCTTCCAGTTCGCGGGGGCCGCCGAGTCGATAGGCATCCACGTGAAACAGATACGGCTCGGCGTCGTACTCGTTGACCAGGACGAACGTGGGGCTGGTCACCCGCCGGTCGTCGGGCAGGCCGGCTCCGACGGCGATTCCCTTGACCAGCGTCGTCTTGCCCGCCCCGAGCGGCCCGAGCAGGGCCACGAGATCACCACAGCGGAGCGCCGAACCCAGACGCCGACCGATCGCCCTTGTCTGGTCCGGATCACTAGAGTAGAGGGTCATCGGGAGCCTCGTCGGCGGGGATCAGCGGAAGTGCTCATATCCACCTGGCGGGAGCGGTTCGAGCCGGCCGTTGAGCCGCCGCAGGTGCAGCCACGGTGCTTGTTCGTGTTTGACGACCCTGCCCACTACAAGCAGAGGCCGCGGCGATCGCGAGAGCAGCCCCAGGGCGTCCGGATGGACCGCCGCCAGAAGCTCAAAGTCCTCCCCGTCGTGGAGCACGTGGTCGAGCGGCGATCGTCCGTCCTGCCGGGCGGCCTCGCGGGCGCGGTCGGCGGCCACCAGATCCAGCCGGTCCT
>Ga0209227_1002461_pt1 | contig 13238 bp, 15 predicted proteins | sample YNPBryantNP2012_FD_185815 | JGI IMG/M metagenome (GOLD analysis project Ga0209227, IMG submission 185815) | Anoxygenic and chlorotrophic microbial mat microbial communities from Yellowstone National Park, USA - YNP Bryant NP 2012 (SPAdes)... ...
TTAAACCTCAGTCACTGATGATATTCTTTCTTGGTGCCTTTGCCTTCGCTTCGAGTACTGCAACGGGCGTCATTGTGGCGAAGATCATGAACCTGTTCTTGAAAGATAAGATCAATCCCATGATTGGAGCTGCAGGAGTGTCGGCAGTTCCGATGTCGGCTAGAGTCGTTCACGTAATGGGTCAGGAAGAGAACAAGAAGAATTATCTTCTGATGCACGCAATGGGGCCTAATATCGCAGGAGTTATCGGTACCATCATTGCTGCATCGATTTTTATCGGGGTTCTTAAATAAATCGAGGAGGAGGTTTGAAAATGGGCTGTAAGGTGCTTGCTCCGATGGTTGGAAAGATTGTTAAGATTAAGGTCAAGGTAGGAGATAAAGTCGAGGAAGATCAGGAAATTATTGTGATGGAATCAATGAAACTGGAAACAAGCATTTTTGCACCCTGTAGCGGTGTGGTTAAGGAAATTAAAGTGTCTGAAGGGGACAGGATAGAAGAAGACGACGTTCTTGCTATCATTGAATAGAAAGGGGGTGAAGGCATGAATTTTGAGTTAACGGAAGAACAAAGGATGGTTCAGGAACAGGCCAGGAGGTTTGCAGAAACCGAGATTCTTCCCACACTCGAAGAAGAGGAAAAAAATCATGTGTTTGTTAGGGAACGAGTGCGCAAGATGGGAGAGCTTGGCTTTTTCGGCTGTTGCATACCTGAAGAATACGGTGGCAATGGGATGGGTTTTCTTGAATCGGTGCTTATGACCGAACAGATTGCCAAAGTATCCCCGTCATGGCGGCTTCCCTTTAATATGCAAAATGTAGGCCCTGCAATCACGGTTGCTGAATTCGGGACGGAGGAGCAAAAAAGAAAATACATTCCCAAATGGGTATCGGGAGAATGGCTGGGTTTCTTCGCAATCACCGAACCTAATGCTGGTTCCGATGTATCAGGCATGCGAACTAATGCGAAGGATGGCGGTGATTGCTGGATCCTTACTGGCCAAAAGATGTGGATTACCAACGCTCCTGTGGGAGATGTAGGGCTTGTTTATGCCTACACCGATCGGGACAAGAAATACCAGGGCATGACGTGCTTCATTGTGGATATTCGAAATACGCCGGGGATTGAAACCAAGGCCATTGAAACCAAACTGGGACTTCCCTGTTCTCCTACTGGAGAAATCATTTTCGACGAAGCTCGAATTCCAAAGGATGCAGTGCTGGGTAAGGTGGGAGACGGTTTTAAGATTTGCATGTGGATGCTTAATAACACTCGCCTTAGCTGTGCTGCCGGAGCACTTGGAGTGGCGGGAGCCTGTCTGGAAGCTGCACTTAAATACTGCAACGAACGCACTCAGTTTGGTCAGCCTATTGGAAAATTTCAGATGATTCAGGCTCAGATTGCCGAAATGGTTGCAGAGCATGAAGCGGCAAAGCTTTTAGTTTATCAGGCGGCGTTCCTGAAGGATGCAAAAAAGCCCAACCAATTTCAGACATCTATTGCCAAGTATTACGCCTCGGAGATTGCAGTCAAGGCAGCTAACGAAGCCATGAAGATCTTCGGTTCCTATGGATTCTCTACCGAATACCCAATCGCCAGATTTTACCGTGACGTTAAGTCCTATCAGATCGTCGAAGGCACATCCAATATCCAGAAGCTTATTATTTCGAGCATCGCTCTTGGTTATCAGCCCAATCGATAAATCCGGCAATTTGTGAACCGGGAATGAGAGGGGAGAATTATGGTGAAGAGTTGGAGTGAGCTTATTAAAGAACTGGAGGCCAGGAAAGCCCATCTTAGAGAGGGCGGGGGGAAGGACATTCAGGAGAAGGAACACGCCAAGGGGAAGCTTACGGCTCGGGAACGTATAGATTTTCTTTGCGATCCGGGTAGTTTTGAAGAATACGATCTCTTCGCTACTCACATCGGGCGGGATTATGGTCTGGACAAAAAGGAACTTCCTGCAGATGGCGTCATTATCGGCTTTGGAAAGGTTAACGGAAGAGGATGCATGATTTACGCCGAAGACTTTACCGTTGTAGCCGGTACCTTTGGCGAGCGACATGGAAAGAAGATATGCAAAATCATTGATTTGGCGAGAACCTATGGTTATCCTGTGGTTGGTATAAACGATTCCGGTGGGGCTCGAGTAACCGAACAGATGGGTGCTCTTTCTCAATACGGACAGCTTTTCTACCGACATGTGCAGTCATCAGGCGTTGTTCCTCAGATCGCTCTTATCATGGGACCTGTTGCCGGTGGCCAGGCCTATTCTCCAGCCCTTATGGATTTTATTTTCATGGTGGACAAAACAAGCTCCATGTTCATTGCCGGTCCGCCTTTGGTAGAAGCAGTGGTTTATGAAAAAACAGATGAGCAATCCCTTGGCGGTCCAGATGTTCATGCAAGGATAACCGGAGTTTCCGACGGCACGTGGGCAGATGACCGGGAATGTCTTGCTAAAACTCGAGAACTTCTATCCTATCTCCCTCTGAACAATAAAGAAAAACCTCCTTACCGGGACACGAACGACTCGCCTGATCGACGCACACCAGAACTTGAAGAAATAATTCCGACGGATCAGAAGAAGCTTTACAACATGAGAAAAGTGGTTGAAGCCATTGTCGATAAAGGCTCTTTTTTCGAATTGAAAAAGGACTTCGCTACTAATCTCATCATAGGCTTTGCTCGTCTTAATGGCCATGTTGTCGGGATTGTGGCAAATAATCCCCTGAAGTATAATGGAGCTCTTGATTACAATGCTTCCGATAAAGGATCTCGCTTCATTAGATTCTGCAATGCTTTCAACATTCCTCTTATCAATCTACAGGATGTACCTGGCTTTCTAATAGGTACCAAGTCTGAACATAACGCCATAATACGTCATGGTGCAAAGATGCTTTATGCCTATGCGGAGGCCACTGTTCCTAAAATTACCTGTGTGGTCAGAAAAGCCTACGCAGGCGGTTACCTCGCTATGTGTAGTAAGGATCTGGGAGCTGATATTGTTTATGCGCTTCCTACTGCGGAAATCTGCTTGATGGGGCCTCAGGGCGCAGTGAATATTCTCTTCAGGAAAGAAATTGCCGCATCGCCTAATCCAGAAGAAACTCGAGCCGCTAGAGAAGCCGAATTTATGGCAAAGTATGTAAATCCAACGTACGCAGCGAGCCTTCAGCATGTGGATGACATAATCCAGCCCGCAGAACTGAGAATAAAACTCATCAAAGCTCTGGAGATGACCCTCAACAAGGTCGAGAAATCTCCCGATAGGAAGCATGGGATCACACCTGTGTAAGTAAATTTGGATCATAAGGGCGTCCCACTATCTTGAGAAATGGGACGCCCCTGCAATTCTTTAATTTTCTACCTTTCCAGGGGCTGGAAAAAAGGGAGAAACTACCTGAGGTGGCTTTATATCAAAAGCCCTAGATGGCAGACTCAGGAGATTCTGAAGAGTAGCCGAAAGATTTTCTGATGCCTTTCGGGAAGCTCGCCAGAAGTGTAAAAAATGAAAAAGTAAAGCTGGATTCCGCACTAACAAGGAAATGACCTTTTTGATGGATACAAATCCCTCTTCGTTGAGAAGGGTTTCTACATCAAAGGGCACTTCTTTATCATGGGCATCTGTGGTTGCTCTTAGAGACAGAAAAGGTATCGAAGCCTGGTTAGCAAGGTTTGCAATAAGAGCGCTTTCCATATCGATAATGATGTTAGATGCTTTGAGTTGTTCCATGTAGGAAGGCGAAAGACTGTCCTGCATAAGCTGGGGGCGTTCGAAAATATTAGACGACGAAGTGAGGGGCTTTCTTATGGGATGCCTCGCATTCGCTCGGCATGACAAGTAAAAAAGGCTGTCACCCCGAGCGATAGCGAGGGGTCTACTCATGAGACGCCGTCCCGAACGAAGCGAGAGATGCCTCGCTGACGCTAGGCATGACATGGCTGGCGATTTTTCGAACATCCCATGCATAAGCTTGAAAATATCTTTTTTTGAAAGGAAGATGGGGGTTGTAATTATTTTAGCCAGAGCAATGCCACTTCTGCTGCAAAATTCGCTTATTTCTGGGGACAATGTTTGTTCCAGGGGTTTGAAATAAGAACTTTGCGGGAAGGGATAATAGTGTGTTCCGAGAAACAATCCCCTGCTTTCCGATGTAAAAAGCTCACCGCAAAATCCAAAAGAAATAATCACATCAGGCTTAATCTGGCCAATTATTGTCTTCCAGTGTAATATAAGATGTCTGATACCCATTCCTGTAGGGTAGAAGAAAAATGCTTTGCCAGGTTGCGTAGATACAAGCATGTAGAAATGCTTGCATGACCATTTTCCCCATGGCTTGGTCAAAGACAAAAAGGTGGTGTATTCTTCGGGAATGGCGGCAAGTAAGAGATAACGTTTTGCTGGTGACAAAAGAGGGCAATTATGAGACAAAAATTGACCATTTTCCACGTCTTTACTCACAGTTCTATTTCTCGTGGAGGAGCCATCCAGGGGGTTTCTCTTGCGAAAAAACAATTTGAAAAAGGGCATTCGGTTATGTGCTTTTTCCATAAACCCTATGGATCTCCCCTCGATAAAACGTTAGACAAAGATTTTCCCTTCCCCGTAATGCACATAGATATGAAAAATCCACTCTCTTATTTTCGTTTTTCCAAATTGTTGCAAGATTTTTCGCCGGATGTGGTCCACTGCCACAGAAATCTTGCTCTACTTTTTGCCTTTTTTAGTCTGAGATGGCTTGCTCGGTCTAAAAAGCTTATTTTAGTTATTAACCGTGGCACGACTTTTGATCTACCGAATTGGGTTGTAAGGTATGTTTTTCGATCAGATGGGTTGGATCATGTGATAGCCGTAGCTGAGGCAGTTAAGAGGCATCTTGTAGAATGTGAAGGTATCCCGGCTGAGAAGGTAACGGTGATTTACGGTAGTTATGACGAAAGCCGTTTTCATGATGGAGTGGATGGTAGCTCTATCAGAAAAGAGATTGGGTTGGTTGACGGCGAACGTTTAGTGGTATGTATTGCAGCCGTGGACAGGAGAAAAGGGCTGGAATATCTGGCAAGGGCTATCTGGATGGCAAAGCATTTTGGTATATCGTTAAAATGTGCAGTGGTGGGAAGGATAGATGATGAGTCTTACTATCGGATGGTTTTAGAAGAAGTGAAGCAACTGGGGCTTGAGGATGATTTCATGTTCTTAGGGCATAGAGATGATATTCCAGAAATTATTGCCGCTTCGGATGTTTCTGTTTCCGCTTCTGTGGAAGGAGAGGGGCTTACTGGCGCTCTTCGGGAGTCTCTCGCAATGAAAAAACCTGTAATAGCTACTGCTGTATCGGGCAACCCCGAGCTTATTATTGATGGAAAAACGGGATGGCTTGTTAAGGCTGGTGATCCGAAAGATTTAGCTAGAGCTTTGATTGAAGTTCTGAATGATCACGCTGAAGCCACGAAGCGGGCACTTCGGGGATATGAAATTGTCCGGGAAATGTGCTCGCTGGAAAAGCGATATGAAAAGGTGATGGCGCTTTACGAAAAGTTAATCTTGAAAAGAAGAAACTCCCATGAGCAGACAGGATATTGAAAAAGCTTTGAGAAAACTGGTGGCAGCCAATCCCAGGTTTGTTATATACAATTCGGTAAAGGAGATTAATCCTATCGAGTGGAACGCACTGGCTCAGGATGCAGCTCCCATGATGGAGTGGGAGTATTTTTACGTGCTTGAGGAATCTGAGACAGTTAGTGCAGATAGGGGATTCTTTCCTCGTTATATTGCTCTTTACGACAAAAAAAACCAGCTTATCGGACTTGCTCCAGTGTTTGAACGGTCCCATGGGGCCTATGAATTCGGAATAACGGGTCTTATGAACGACATAGCTATTATGACAGGAGTGTCCGTAGGGCGAGGTATTGTCGGTACGGTGCCCTTTACTCCAGTCCCTGTCTATAAGTTTTTGGTGAAGGATAAAGAAAAAGAAAGGATCGTGTGGGAGCTTTTCCTTAGATACCTTGACTTCATCTGCGAAACAAAGGGGTTATATTCTGTAAGACTGTATTTTCTCGCCGATTCCGTCCAACCTTTTCACGACCTTCTAGATCGTTTCGGTTACATGGGACTGGTAACCGGTCATTATTTATGGACAAACAGATACCAGAGTTACGATGAGTTTCTTAACACTCTGGGGACTCATAAACGAAGGAATATCTTGAGGGAAATCAGAAAGTTAAAGGAATCAGGTGTTGATATCAACCTGATTCCAGGATCCGAAGCGGGAGCCGACCTGTATTCTCTGGCTTCTGAATGTCATGAGACTACGTGGCGTAAGCACATGCCACCTGAAACCCATCCTTACCTCACTCCTACCTTCTTTTCTCTCCTTAAACCCTTTTTCCAGCATCGAGCTCTTTTCTCCGTGGCAAAACAATCTGAAAGCGTGGTCGGTCTTGCTCTGTTTTATCATAAGAATGACTTTATGTTTGGCCGCTACTGGGGATGTTTTAAGGAAGTTCCTTTTCTTCACTTCGGTACCTGTTATTACTGGCCCATGATGTATGCCATAGAAAGAGGAATAAAGTACATAGATCCTGGTTTTGGCGGGGAACATAAAGCCCTCCGAGGCTTCAAGGATATTCTCGTTTACCATTATGTGAAGTTCTATGGCCCTCAGAAAAACAAGTGTTATCGAGCTCTAGAACATCTGGTCGAATATGGTGTTCTGCTATAACTTTTCTGTTTATCCAGTCTTTTCGGTTAGATCGGCGAGCAGGTGTTTTACCATTGTCATAATCTCCCAGGGATCATAAGGTTCCACTATCGAGCCGTAACCACCTTTTTCTATCATGTCTTTTATAAGCAATCGGTGAGCCTGCTTGCAAACAAGAATGATCTTGGCTTCGGGGCACTTTTCAAGGATTTCATCATACAGATGAACCCCCTCCTCCTGCGATATGACATCTTCTACAAATATGATGGATCTTCTGGTGTCCTTGATATGTTCGAACAGCTTTGATGGACTTTTGCAAAGAGTTGTCTTCCAATTTACTTTGTGAAACAAGGTGTTGAAATGTGTTATGACATCCGGGGTTTTCATAAGAAGAAAGATAGGGATGTGGTGTGGCAATTTTGTCATGACTAGAGGCAAACTCCCTTGTGTTTATGATTGATCCGATGATTTTTGATATTGCTTAAGAAGTTCTTCCTTGATCTGTCCGACGAAAGCATTCTTGAACGGTTCTATGTCCATGGCTTCATCAACCTGTCCGTTTAGGTAAAGCGCAAGCCCCTTATAGATGAGGGCGTTTTCAAGAGACGGGGCAAGGCGGTGTGCTCCATCAAACCTGACAACGGCTTCAGAATATTGCCCTATTCCCATGAGAGCGCAACCGTAGGCTATAAGATAAAGAGGATTATTGTTCATTTGGCTGTTTATGCTTTTTAGGTATTCAAGAGTGTCAAGAGCTTCCTGAAAGCGGGACGTGTCGTTTAGGCAACAGGCTTTGAAGTATAGAGCCGTAGGATGCTTTGGATCTTCCTGAAGGACTCTATCGCAGCAAAATATGGCTTCTTCCATATAACCTTTTTGCATTAGAGTCTGGCTGGCTTCCATCCATGGACATTGAAGTCCCACTATTTTTTTAATCAAACCTGCGTAATTACCGTCGAGCACTGCCTCCGCCTGTCCGACTACTATGTCGCCATGTCCGGGCATGAGATTTTGAATTCCCAGTCTTCTGAGTATTCTCATGGAAAACAGGTGGTAATCAATACGTCCTCCTGCAATAGGATCTGGTGATGCGACAGCGAAGGGTAACACTGTATCCCCTGAGAAAAGACTTCCGGTTTCTTTATGCAAGAAGCACAGGCTATCCATAGTATGACCGGGTGTATGTATAACGGAAAGAGAAAACTCGCCGACGGAGATAACATCACCATTTTGGACGAAATTAAGCTTACATCCTAATTGCCCTGCCAGATCTTTTAACGTCTCGGGAGCACTTTCGTGTAAATATACTTCAATTCTTTCGTCGCCACACCTGAGAGAAGGGTAGCTTCTCAGGAGTTCAAACAGACCCAGGACATGTTCACTATGCCCATGGGTGAGAAGCACTTTTTTGATTTTTTTATGAGGAACAATCTCGGAATTAGGGGAAAACAGGTCGTAGAAAGCTGTGTAATCGTTTCCGGGGTCTATTATGAGGTTTTCTTCGGGAGTAGAAAGGAGGTAAATGTTGCAGGAGATATCAAAACCTTCCCAAAAAAAAAGATTTGTGAAGAAGGGATGATTGTTAGATAGTTTTTCCGAAAGACGTACCCATCCTGTAGAGATTTGAAGGTTTTCCGCTTCCATCGGTTTTTTCCTTTCTAAAAATACGGATTTTTAAGTACGGAACAGATCGGGAATCATAGTGATTTAACATTATTGCCTAATGAGGAGGCGTTCTCCCCATTAGGCACTGATAAATTTTCTTATGGTGCGACAAAGTCTATGTAGTATTTCAACTTCATTCTGTTTTCTGGCCACCACTTAGAACTCATTCTTTCTTCATCAGGATAGACATCTATTACATCACCATTTGGTTTAATGACTGATTCTATTACAAGTTCCAGGAAATGGAAGGCGGTAAGCCCGTATTTAACAATTGTTGGAACAGGAAGTAGCACAGCAAGCCCTGTCTCCTTTGTGGTATCCCAGGTAAAGGGATCGCCCGCAACTTCAGGAGGTCCTGCTGTTCCCGGAGCTCCTTCAAGAACCTCGGTAGGCGTGGCAACCTTCATTTCGCCTTTGGGATTATAAACGGCCAAGAGCTTACCTTTGATCTTATATCCCGGTTTTACTTTAAATTCCTCATAAATTTCATCAGGAAGATACCACCAGAGAGCTCTCTCTCCGGTCTTCAGGTATCCCCTAACCAGCATCGGGTCGAACCCACAGACTATAACTCTACACTTTGCCGGCATAGTTTCTCTCCTCTATCATTCTTCGGAGTTCCTCCACCGTTTCGTCGCAAAACCGGAGGAACTCCCTGAATTCTTCCTCCTGGATCACTTGCAACGTATAAAGCTTTCCAACATAAGGATGGATGAACATCCGGATTTCTTCCCTGAGTTCATCACACAGAACTTCCCAGCCTTCACCTGGTCCGACCTGGGAGAAGTAAGCCTCCTTCCAGGTCGTCACCATGTTTGCTACTTGTCCAAGCTCAGGATTACTCCAGCTTCTCATAGGCATAGCAACTCTTCACCACGTCGTATTCAGATACGCACCAGTAAAAGGGCCAGTGAATCTTTTTGCACCAGCCAACAAGATCAGCCGGCGGGAACTTAGACCCTTTCAAAACCGGTTTGAAGTATTTACAGCTCCAGCATATATGATTGGTTTGTTTTTCCGGCACGAGTATCGTTGCAAGAAACTCATGCGGCTTTAAATCCTTTGCATGTTCCATAAGAGCACCCCCTTTTTACCAGTCTCTTACTTCGCCTCGTTTAATTTTTTCCTGATACTCTTCCCATACCTCGGGAGTTAGTTTCTTAATGTCCCAATAGAATCCCGCAGATCCAGCAATACCTGTAGATGGTGGCTGTGGCCACGCTCGCATAGGTCTGTTACGTATGCTGAACTTTCTCTGGTCAGCTCTTCCGAGGTAGATGTGTCTCGGAGTGCAGTTGTAGGGGCGCGTTTTCCCTTCCACTCCAGGTGGATAATTTGTGTATCCGTCGTAAGGTTTGTCAGCATAAAGTGGCAAAATATCTGGTTTTTCACCTGGGCGAGGCTCAGGGCCTTTGTACATATGACCCTGGATCATGTGTATATAGTACACCTCACCGCATTCGGCACACTTAACCTTTCCTTTCCAATTCCAGAAGCAATACGGGTCGAGATAATTAACCGTATTGCACTTTTTGCACCAAATAATATCACACACGGCACACCTCCCTAGGGTTAGATGATACCCTTATCATACCATTCCTGAACGGTGCTGACTGGGTAACCAAGTAATTCGTGATAAATCTTAACATTGTCGGCACCAACAGGTCTGAAATCCCAGAATTTACGTCTTGGAGTTTCAGACAGTAAGCCGGCACTATACGTGCTCTGAACAACCACGTCACCAAGCATCGGATCGTCCATCCATCTGACGGTGCCTCTCTGTCTGAAGTGTTCGGATTCATACACTTCCTTGTCATTCTTTACAGGCATAGCGAGAACCCCGGCTTCAGTAAGGATCCTAGCAACTTCAGAACGGGACTTATCGGCTGCCCACTTTTCAATCTCCTGGTAAATCTCCACTTGAGCTTCGGCTCTGACTCTTTCTTTATGGGTTTTGTATTTTTCATAAAGATCCATTCTCTTGATTACGGTGCAGAGTTCTTTGAAATCAGGATCGTTGAAGGCGCTTACCATGACATAGCGAGCTTCGTTTCTGAGCTGTGGGTTCTTTTCATCCGGGTAATCAGATTTACCACAGATTATGATTCCGTGGACGCACAACTGAGTATCCCAGTTGCCCCAACGTTGACGAACAACCCCAAATCTGCCATAGAGCGGTACCCCGTAGCCAATGCATCTAGTTGCCGCCTGAACCTGGGAGAACTCAATCATGGTTCCAAGTCCTGTTTTCCTTCTCCAGTATAGAGCTGCAAGGATAGCAACGGTAATTTGAGTTCCTGAATACCAGTCAATACACCAGTTAGAATGCTTTGTGGGGTGGCCACCAAAGTCTTCGTGGAATCCTGTGATGCTCGCAAGTCCTGCATGGGACTGCCCTAGAATATCGTAGGAACCTCCGAAGGCTTTAGGTCCATACCCAAATCCACCACCCCATACGTAGATAAATCTTGGGTTTATCTCCTGGAGATAACGATAGCTCTGTTTCCATCTATCAAATGTTCCAGGACGATAACATTCCGTAAGTCCATCGCTCATTTTCACCAACTTGTGCAATACTTCTTGGGCTTCCTTGCGGTGGTAATCAAGAGAAATATAATATTCATTAACGTTTGCGTTGAGCACTCCAATACCCGTTCCTGATTTAGGACGAGTATCATGGAGTGGATAGTAATAGCATTCGTTGAAAGGAGAAGTATGCCTCATGGGGTCGGCAACTCTTGGGAACTCAATCTTAATAATTTCTGCCCCAAGCTCCCCGAGGTTTGCTACTGCATGAGGTGTGAATATATACATTGTACAGCTTAGCCATCTGATGCCTTCAAGGGCACCGGGTTTTATGAATTCGTTCCCTACGTCAAATATTTTCCTGCAATATTCTTCGTAGGGAGCCTTCATATCCTCAAGTTCTTCACGGCTTTTGGGACCAGGAAGGTCCTCCAGTCTGACTTCTCTTGGATCCGCCATTATAACACCCCCTTTTCTTTCAAAACTTCCTGCATGCGTTGACCAACGCCCAAATATTTCTGGTAAATCTCGCCATTGTCATGTCCAAGTGGACGCCCAAGCCACTTTACTCTAGCAGGAGTTCTCATCTGAAATGCTTGAGGAGGTGCAGAATAAAGGAGCAATCCGTAATGCTCATCTTCGATTGTATAGACCCATGGACGATACTTGAAATGCGGGAATTCGCATACTTCATCTATGTAGAGAAGCGGGCCGGCGGCAATTTCATACTGAAGAAGTTTCTCTTCTGCTTCTACTCGGTTAATATCTCTTAACCACATGGCAGTGAGAGTATAAGTTTTTGTTAGAGCCTGCAGAGCGTTACGGGCAGCCACTTCTTTAAGGAAGGGATCTTCGTGGATTAGACGACCAAACTGGGGTAGGTCTCTTTCGATGCACATTCCAATACGATACCACAGTCGGTCTGTTTGCCCACCGATCATCATGTAACCGTCTTTGCAGGGGTTCCAGGCGTACTGGTTGAGGTTGGGGTCCCAGGAACCCGTTCGAGCCTTGATGCTCTCGTTGAAACCATACCAGGCAATGTCAAAATCAAGTATGTCCATTAAGGCTTCTGCAGCGGTTACTTCGATAAACTGACCCCTCCTGCTCTTTTCCTCTCGATAATACAGTGCTGCGAGAATGTTTACCGCAGCCTGCTCGCCTGCTACGTAGTCGGCAAGCCATACTCCAGAACGGGTTGTGTCGCCACCAGAACCTCTGGGTAGGAAGTCATCGGGATAGCCTGTATTATGGACAAAAGAACAGGCTACCTGGCCAAACGGATCGAGCATCCATTGACCATGTTTGGAAAGTCTGTCTTTTTCAGGTCCCCACTGACCAAGTTCGCCTATCCAGCAGTAAATAAGACGCGGGTTGATTTTGCTTAGCTGACGATAGCCGATGCCGCGCTCATCCATGTAGCCGGGTGGATATTCCTCTACGATAATGTCTGCCCTGTTTGCCAGTCCTTTGTAAAGCTTTTGCCCTTCTGGGGTATCGAGATTGAGGGTGATGGAGTATTTGTTTCTCATTTCGTGAATAAATTCAAGTCCGCAGGGTTCACCAGTCTTCTTGTCCTTTAACATGTACTCTTCCCGTCCAAAGGGAGTGAGTTTTCTCATGGGGTCTCCCTCTGGAGGTTCCACTTTAATAACTTCCGCACCCAATTCTGCCAGGAGCGAAGTGCAGAATTTGTGGCCAAGACGCCACAATCCCACTTCTAACACTCTCACACCCTGAAGAGCTTCAGGCTTTTCGAAAGCTTTCTGGAACCAGAGATTTTCCTCACACCATGCACCGAAATCTTCCGCCTTACGCTTCGCATAAACCTTGGCAACCTCTTCCCTTGATGGAGGAGGTGTTGCTGGCCAGGGTCTCTGCTTGAGCGTATCGGCTCTGCTTTTGATTTCAATCTCTTGCGGTTCTCTCGGCATCCTTTAACCTCCCTTTTAACATTCTAAAACCATCTATACCTCTATGCCCACATCCCCGAGCTTGTCATAGACATCCCGGGAAGACCTCACCTGGTTAAACTTGGCAATTTTCTTGCCAAGTTGGGTGTCAAAATAAAGCTAGTCTTTTCAACATCTTGCAAATGAGGTTCAAAAAACCAAAATAGTTTGTTGTCCGATATACGACCCATAAAGAAAAAACTCCTAGGTGCAAGCTCTTGAAAAACAAAGATATTTGCTATGTGTCCAATATACGACCTTGATTCTCTAAATTGGACAGTAGATGTTGGTGCCTCGAATGGTCAATTAGATAAAAATCTCTGCCGTATAGCAGCATTTCCTAACTTTGTTGCAACTGACAGTAAGGGACGTCAGAAAAATGTAAAAG
>Ga0209227_1002465_pt1 | contig 13227 bp, 12 predicted proteins | sample YNPBryantNP2012_FD_185815 | JGI IMG/M metagenome (GOLD analysis project Ga0209227, IMG submission 185815) | Anoxygenic and chlorotrophic microbial mat microbial communities from Yellowstone National Park, USA - YNP Bryant NP 2012 (SPAdes)... ...
AGAAGCCGATCCAGCCGCTGGAGAGCTGGGCGTTGGGGTTGATGGTGAGGGAGTTGATGGTGGCGTTGCCCGGGAAGTAGTGCTGCCCGTCGTTCCAGGGGTCGGCGTCCTGGATCTTGGCCTGGGCCCGGTACCAGTCGAAGTCGGGCTCGGGCAGGGCCACCTCGGGGACGCTCCCCGTGGAGGCGTCCATCTTCTTCTCGGTGCCGTATATGTCGATGTTCCTCCACCCCAGCGACCCTATCTTCCGCTTGGTGATGGTGTTGCCGTAGTAGCAGTTGTCGTAGATGCGCACGGTGGCCGAGGCCAGGAGCCAGATCTCCGCCTCCAGGGTCACGTTGCCGTTGGCGAAGACCCCCTCACCCAGGGATGGGTGGATGGGGGTGCCCCCGTATACGTAGTTGTCGGAATCAGCGATGACCCCGGAGAAGGCCCGCAGGAAGACGTCCCCGGTGGCGTAGATGTTCCCGTAGGTGAAGACGTCACCGGCTCCGGCGACCGCCTTCTCGTTGGAGATGCGCACGTTCTTGCCGTAGATGCTGCCGTTGATATCGAAGGTGCCCCAGCCCCACGTGCTCCCGGTCTGGATGTTGATGTTGCCCTCCTTGGAGAAGAGCACGTACTGCAGGGCGTCGAAGTACTTCTGGGTTCCCTGGAAGGTGATGCGCTCCTCCAGGACCCGCTCATACTGGCGGGTCTGCCCCCCCTCGTCCACCGTGTAGGTGCCGGTGGAGGTGATCCTCCAGTCGGGCAGGGCGGGGTCGGGGACCACGGTCACGCTGTAGGATGCCCCCGGCTCCAGGCTGCCCTCGATGGTCTTGCCCTCCGGGGGCACCAGGTCGCGGGCCAGCTCGGAATGGGCCACCGCCAGCCCGGATTCGGCCACGTCGAAGGCCTTGCTGGAGGGCAGGGTGGCGCGGGCGTTGACCATAGCCGAGGCCATCAGCAGCAGGGTGGTGGCCCCCAGCACCGCCAGCAGGGTGATCACCAGCAGCACCATGATCATGAAGATGCCCTCTTCCCGGCGATCCTCTGCCACCGCCCGTTCCTCGACCCGGACCTCTATCCTCTCCGGGAACATCCCTCGAGCCATCGCGTCCTTACCGCCTCTCATCTCGCGCTCACCTCCTCCCGCTCCCTCACGGCGCCGTGGCCAGGGCGTTGCGGATGTACACCGAGCCGGTTCCGGTTGAATCGATGTAACGCTCCTTGCCCGTCTCCGTCATCACCCCGGGCTCGTTGGTCCCCACCGCCTGGGTCCCGGTGTAGTCGCGGCGCAGGGTGAGGGTGAATTCCACCCTGGCTATCTTGGTGGGGTCGGCAGTCACCGCCCCCTCGGAATCGTAGTAGGTGAAAGTGAGCTGGAGCACCCCGGTGGCGATGACCTGGCTGGTCATGTTGGAGCCGACGGGGGCCGCCGACCGGATGAGCTCCCCCTGGGCCGCGTCCAGGTAGTAGAGGACGTGCCACTTGGTGTTGTCGCCCTGCACGTAGCCGTAGAAGTCCACCTGGCTCGAGGTGGTGGAGCCGGGCACGAAGTAGTAGGCCACCCGTATCTGGCGGCTCATGGACTCGATGGTCTCCCGCAGCTCCTGGTCCACCTCGGCCCCGGCCACCCCACCCCGGGTCACCGCGGTGCCCTCCTCCATGAAGTTGAGGATGATCACCGTGAGCATGAACAGGATCATGCTCACCACGATGAGCTCCACCAGAGTGAAACCCCCCTGGGAGGCCAGCCGTCGGCGCCCCTTGCCCAGGAGCCCCGCGGCGCGTCGGACGGTGCCTGTGCCTCTCATCTGCCTCATCCCCTCTTAAGGTTCGAAGTCCCTGGTCTCCCAGCGGCTGGCATAGGAATTTGACCCGGAACCGTTGTTGTTGGTGAGAGTGATGTTGTAGCTCCTCGCCGATTCCTTCACGAACCGATAAGAGTTGGAGGTGTCAACCCCGCTGTCATAGCGGGAGGTCTTCAGGTAAACCTCCTTGTTGGCCCGGTTGATCTGGGCCTGCAAGTTCCAGGAGGCCCCAGCCATGCCCATGTTCAGGGTGGTGGTGGAGCCGGTGGAGGCGTCCAGGAAGCCCTTGCCCCGCACGCAGAACTCCGCCCGCACATCGCGTTCCGCAAACGGCCAGGAGCGGTTCTTCCGGTTGGTGGCCCATGCCCGGGAGGTTCCGATTTCATTAGTGGTTATGTTGTCGCTCCAAAAACCTGTCCAATACTTGTACTTGAACTTTATCCACACCGAGGGGGGGTTATAGGGGGCGGCGGTTGAGAGAAGAACTGGCGGCCCGTAGGTGGAGGTGAAGGAGGCCGCCGAGACGCGGTTGTTGTAATCGTAGGGGTCGCCCACCCAGATGTTGTAGCTGCCCACGGGCAGCCCGATGAGGTTGAGGTAGCCGGTCATGCGGGTGGAGCTGACGAAAGAGGGCGCACCCTCGCCGTCGCCCACCCCCACCTGATAGACGGTGCCGCCGCTGGTCTTCTGGTAGTAGATGCTGTAGCCGGAGTAGAAGTCCTGCCCGTCGACCTGCACGGCGATGTCGAAGTAGTTGTACTTGTAGCCGGTGCCGTCGGTGTTGGTGACGGCGGTGGTGCGCGGCGGCCGCCTAACCTCGAATACGTTGTTGGCCTGGCCGGAAGAGCCGGTCCCGTTGTTGATGACGTACACCCAGCACCAGCCCTCGCTGCCCGCCAGCCCGGCCAAGTTGAAGTCGGCCCGGATGGTCTGGGTGCTTTCCACGACCACGTTGGTTCCCTGCACCCGCGGCGCATTGGGCGGGGTGGCTCCCCGGCCGAGGTAGACGGTCACCCCGTTGATGGTGTCGAAGTAATTACCTTTGATGGTCAGGTTGTACGTTCGGTTGTTGAACCCCCAATTGCGGGTGGGGGTGGCGGTCTGGAATACTTGGGTGGGCTGGGGCGGCAGCTCCACTATCCGGAAGGTGAAGGGGACACTGCGGGAGCTCCCGGCCACGTCGCCCTTCTGCCCCACGGAGTTGTAGTCCTTGACGTTCCAGACCTCCAAGTAATAGTACTGGGGGAACGGACCCCAGGTGCTGATGGGCTGACCGTTGGAGGTCTGGGTGAGGTTGAAGCGGTCCGTTATCTGGTCCACCCCCGCCCCGTAGCTGTCCCCGGTGACCACGGCCGAAGAAGGTATGTCGTAAAGGATTTTATTGCGGTCTTCGGTGTCGTCGGGGTTCTTCCAGACCAGCCGCATTACCGCGCTGCAGTTGTTGTAGCCCCCCGCCGGGGGCAGGGAGATGATGGGGTTGCCGAGGACGGTGAGTTCCTTGTTGTTCTCGGTGTTGGCCCCTTCCGTAGGGCTCACTGAGGTGAGCACCGGCGGCGGGAACTCCACGATGAGGCCGTCGGGAAGCACCGCGAAGGCGTTGCCCACGGTGACCTTCACCGCCCAGCCCCCGGTCTCGGCCCGGGGCGACCAGGGCTTGCCCGCCGTGCCCTCAGAGGCCAAATTGACGTAACCGGTGAGTTCGGTCTCGCTGACGTAGCTGAGCCCCTTGACCTGGATGTCGGAGTTCGCCGGCATAAGCAGGGCGGCGGTGCACCCCGGCTTGAAGCCGAAGCCGGTTATCCTCAGGTTGACCGTGTTGTAGATGTGCTGGGCGGCGTTGTCCGCGGTGCCCCGCTTGCCCAGGTCGGTGACCTCGCAGTAGGAAACGCCCAGGTTGGCCTGCACGTCGGAGTCGGTGCGGATGGTCAGGAGGGAATAATTGGAGGAAGGGGTCTCCTCCCCGGACACTTTCCAGTAGACCTTCACCTGGAACTTGATCATGTGCAGCTCGCGGTTGAGGGTGTCCACCGGCTTGTCGTAGTTGGGAGTACGGGGACCCCAGGTGGCCCGCATCACCGCCTCACTGGTGTCGTCATTGAGATAGACCATCTTCACGGTGACGCGGAACTGGGGGTAGGGCTCGGTGTCGTAACCCTTGTACTCGACCTCGGTGACGTTGTCCCAGCTGTTCTCCAGCCCGCGGTCAGCCGGCCAGTAGAAGTCGTCCATGTCCCGGGAGACCCCCTGGTAGGGCTGGTAGAAGGGGAGGGACCGCAGCCGCTCGGTGACCGCGCGGGCGCAGGCCTGGGCGGTGTTCACGCTGCGGGTGGTGCCCATGACCTGGATGGAGCTTCCGAACATGCTCATGATGGAGCCGGAGACGATGCCCAGCACCAGGGTGGCCACCAGGACCTCGGCCAGGCTGAAACCGCCTTCCTGCTGGAGCCCGCTCCTCAGCTTCCTCAGCAACCTGGAAACCAGCATCTCACATACCCCCCCGCGTCCCACAGGGATCCTTCTGTCCGGTCCATCCGCCTCGACGGCCCATCTTCACCCTCTCCATCCTCTCTGCGCTTGCCCGCTTCAGATGACCTCGCCGCTGGAGTTGACGGTGACAGTGGCGCTATGTCCGCGGTAGGTCAAGGTTATGGTGAAGGAGCTGGGGTTGCCCGCGGCGTCCTCCACCTGAAGGGTCGTACCCCTCGGGTTGAAGACGATGGTGGCGTTGGACTGTATCTCCAGGCCCGAAGTTCCTCCACCCGGCTTGAAGACATAGAAACCCAAGGGGGTTTCTTCGTAGCTCGAGGAGCTCATGGTGGGAAGGGGCCGCTCCGGGTCATAGGCCCAGGTGTTCACCGGGGCAGTGTCGAGGTCGTCCCCCCGCAGATAAGTATAGGTGTTGGGGTAGGTGCCGTTCTTCCCGTAGACCTTCAGGGTGGTCTTCACGTTCTCGTTCAGAGCGATGTTGTAGGCGCGCTGCAGGGCCGCCTTCATGTTCCGCTGGGCGTTGTTGAGGGTGTTCACAGTGAGGATGTTGTAGTAGCTGAGCACGCTGGCGCTGAGGATGATGCCCAACAGGATGACGGTGATGGACAGCTCGATGAGGGTGAAGCCACCCTGGCCCTTCAGCCGTCCTACAATCCAGTGCCAGTTTTTTCTCCTCATCTCCATGCCATCCTCCATGGCCGCTTGGTCCAGCCCGCTTCTTCCGTGGAACGCGCCGCTCTTTTTGCCCTCATCTTGAATTCTACCATCCGGGTAAAACCGCCTCGTAGCCGCTGAAAACCATCCATAAACTCAAAATCATCCCTCTGTGCTGCTCTTTTTCTCGGCCCGGGGCCGCCTGGCCCTTTAGACCTCCTCAATACATACGATGCAAAATGTCCGTGAACAATGTTACGATAATGTTACGGATTACGCATAATGCCTGCTCAGAGAAGTTTTATTGCTAATACTATACTATTATTATCTATTTTATAGTATTATTTCCCAAATCCTTCAGGGCCAGGAGTGCCAGCCGGTAAGACAGGGGGCCGAAGCCGGCGATGACCCCGGTGACCGCCGGGGAGATCACCGATTTCCGACGCCAACCCTCCCGCGCCTGGGGATTGGTAAGGTGGACCTCGATGCTGGGTATACCCAGGGCCCGCAAAGCGTCCTGAAGGGCATAGCTGTAGTGGGTGAGGGCTCCGGGGTTGATGATGAGACCGACGTGCCCGGTGCGTGCCTCCTGCACCCAGTCCACCAGGTCGCCTTCGTGGTTGCTCTGCCTGCACTCCAGCTCCAGCCCCATCTCCGCCGCCACCTGGCGCAGCTCCGCCTCGATGTCGTCCCAGCTGCGCTCTCCGTAGATATCCGGCTCCCTCTCTCCCAACAGGTTCAGGTTGGGACCGTTCAGCAGCATCACCCTCATCTCCTGCATGACCTCACCTCCTTTTTAGCGAGCGCCATTCCCCGGCTCACCCCGGACTGCCGCACTCGCGTTCATCCCTCGAGCTCCTCGCGCACGGCCTCAGCCACCCCAAGGCACTCTTCCAGCTCCACCACTTCTGGCTTCCCCACGCCTCGCAAGAGGACGAAGCGCGTCCGTCCCCCCGCCCTCTTCTTGTCGAAGGCCATGGCCGCGAGGACCCCCTCGGCCGTGACCCCCGGGAGCGGATCCGCCTGCAGGGCCAAGGTGGTGAGGAGCTCTCGGTGCTCACGGTAAAGCCCTTTCCCAGCGAGTCCCAGCTTCCCTGCTAGACGCGCGGCCATTAGCATGCCCAGAGCCACCGCCTCGCCGTGCAACATCTCCCGGTAGCCAGTCACCGTTTCCAGAGCATGGCCGAAGGTGTGTCCATAATTGAGGAGGATGCGCCGCCCTTTAAGGTCCAGCTCATCCTCCTCCACCATGCGGGCCTTGTATGCCGCGCACGCGGCCACGGTCTCTCGCAGAGCAACACCTTCCCGCGCCAGTAAGGCGGGGGCTCTTTCCTTGAGGCGACCGTGGAACCCGCCGTCGAACACCAGTGCGTACTTGGCCACCTCGGCGAGGCCCGAGACGAATTCGCGGCGCGGCAGGGTCCGGAGCAGGGTGACGTCGCAGAATACGGCGCGGGGCTGGTGGAAGGCCCCCACCAGGTTCTTGCCCTGGGGAAGGTCCACCCCCACCTTCCCCCCTATGGAGGAATCCACCATGGCCATCAGGGTGGTGGGTGCCTGCACCAGACCCACCCCCCGCTGGTAGGTGGCGGCGGCGAATCCGGCCAAGTCCCCCACCACCCCTCCGCCCCAGGCCAGCACGGCGTCGCTTCGCTCCAGTCCCATCTCCAGGAAGCCGCGGTACAGGCGGGCCACCGTGCGCAGGTTCTTGTGCCTCTCCCCCGCAGGGAAGAAGAGGGGGCGGAGCCCGATGCCCGCCTCGGAGAGTCCCTTTTCCAGTTCCTTCCAGGCGTCGCGGTGCAGGCGGGCCAGAATGGGGTGGCTGACCAAGGCCACCCTACGGCAGCCGGGTAGGCCAGCCAGCGTTCGAGCCATCTCCCCCGCCAGGTCCTCCCCCACCAAGACCCGGTAGGAGCGCTCCCCCAGGTTCACCGGGATGCTCTCCAGACCCTCTCCACCTCCTCCGCCACTTCCTGGATCCCACGGCCTTCGGTTTCCACCATGGCGTGGGCGGCTGCCCGGTAGAGGGCTTCTCTCTCTGCGATTATCTCCTCCAGGCAGCCGGCTAAATCATCAGCCCCCTCCAGCAGGGGCCTCCCATCCGCAATGCCGATCCTGCGGGCGGCCTCCTTAGGGCTGACCGCGAGATAGACGACCACACCGGCGCGGCGCATGGCCTCCACATTGTCGGGGCGCAGAACCGCCCCGCCGCCGCAGGCGACCACCGCCGGCCCTCCCGCGGCCGCCTCCTTGAGCACCTCGCTCTCGGCCTGGCGGAAGGCCTCCTCGCCCTTGAGGATGAAGACCTCAGAAATGCTTATACCAAGCTTCTCTTCCACCAGCTTGTCTATGTCCAACAGGGGGATGCCCAGCCGCCGGGAGAGCTCCCTCCCCACCTCGCTCTTGCCCGCTCCCATGGGCCCCACCAGGAAGAGGCGCACTATCCGCCCTCCCATCCCGGTATGTCAGAAGGCCAGGGCCTGGCTCCGCCAGGCCCGGACCCGGGTTTCCAGCTCCTCCATGCTGTCGCCGCCGAACTTCTCCAGTAGGGCCTCCGCCAGCACCCAGGCCACCATGCTCTCGGCCACCACCCCCACCGCTGGCACCGCGCAGATGTCCGCCCGCTCCTTGAGCGCCTCCGCCCGCTCCTTGGTCCGGAGGTCCACGGTCTTAAGCGGCCTGCCCAGAGTGGGGATGGGCTTGGCCGCCACCCGCAGGCGGATTACCTCACCGTTGCTGATGCCTCCCTCTATGCCCCCCGCATGGTTGGTATCCCGCAGGAAGCCGCGACCTTCCTCGTGACCGATGAGGTCGGCGGCCGCGCTGCCCCGGAGAGAGGCGAGGGCGAACCCGTCACCCACCTCAACCCCCTTGACCGACTGCACCGACATCAGCGCCCCGGCCAGGCGACTGTCCAGGCGGCGGTCCCAGTGGACGTGGCTGCCCAGCCCCGGTGGGACCCCGAAGGCCAGGACCTCCACCACCCCTCCCAGGGTGTCTCCCTCCTCTCGAGCCCGGTCTATCTCCCGCACCATCTCCGCCGAGGCCTCCCGGTCCAGGCATCTCAAAGGGTCATCCTCCGCCTCCGCGAGCTCCCGCGGTTCGGTGACCCTTCCCTCCGCCGCATGAACCTTTCCCACCTGCACCACATGGGAGCCCACCTCTATCCCCACCCTCTCCAACAGCAGCTTGGCCAGCGCCCCCGCGCACACCCTCCCCACCGTTTCGCGGGCCGAGGCGCGCTCGAGGATGTCCCGGATGTCCAGCGTGCTGAACTTCACCGCCCCCGCCAGGTCGGCGTGTCCGGGTCGGGGAACCGTCACCGGAGTGGTTTTCGCGGAACCCTCTCCCTCCGGGGACATCACCTCTTGCCAGTTCTGGAAGTCGCGGTTGCGCACCAGCAGGGCGATGGGGCTTCCAAGGCTGCGCCCCAGGCGCACCCCAGAGAGTATCTCCACTCTGTCCTCTTCGATGGCCATGCGGCCCCCTCGCCCGTAGCCGCGCCGGCGCCGAGCCAGCTCACCCTCGATGAAAGAGCGGCTGACCGCGAGCCCGGCGGGGATGCCCTCCACCACGGTGACCATCCCTGGGCCGTGTGATTCTCCGGCGTCCAGAAACCTCATCGAGCCCACCGCCTCTCAATCGGGACCCGGCGGGACCGGAATAGGCGCGCCAGCGGGGTTCGCCCGATTCAAGCAAGAAGGCGGCATTTCCATGCCGCCTCCTCTACCCTCCCGCTGATCCTTCAGATCCTTCTCAGCTGTCCTTTCTTAAGCTCGTACCGCTCGTCGCCGCACATGACCACAGCGGTGTCGCTCCCCTTGAGCTCCACCAGCTTGTAGCGCTCGGCGAATTGGGAGCCGGCTTTCAGCCGATCGTAGGAAGAGTCCCCCGCCTTGATCCGGGCGTACTTGATGCCGCGGGCCTCATAGATGTCCTCCACCAGCAACGCCTCGCCGGAGATGGACGCCGTCCGAGGGAGCGAGCTGGAGGGAGCGGTCTCCGGGGCCACGGTCACCGTGGTCTCCCCTTCCTCGGGTATGGGCGGGAAGCCCATCATCTTGGCCCACTTGGAATCCAGGGTCCCGCTGTGATCCTGCAGCACCCCCACCTCCCCGATCAGCGGGAAGAAAGGGTCGTTGAGGACCCATACGTCGGAGTAGGGGATCTCCCCGGGGTTCTCCACCAGCTGGATGTTGTTGCGCTGTTCGACCGTGCGGGAGACCACCGCCCGGGCGTCCAGCGCCTGCCGGGAGGCCTGTCCGGGGGCCAACGTACCCGAGAGAGTGCGCCGCGCCTCCCCTCCGCCTCCCGGCGAGGCGATGGCCAGGCAGGCCACGCAGGCGGCCACCGCTCCCGCCAGGCAGCAGGCCAGCCGGACGGGCACCGCCGCGGATAGGGCCTTCACCCGCCGCCCATGGGCCTCTCGGGTCTTCGACCTCTCGCCGGATTCCTTTGCCATGACCAACACCTCTCGCCTACTATTTCTTCTTGGTCTCCGCCTGCTGCACCAGCAGGTCCACCTCAGCTGGGGTGGTGAAGAAGGCCCGGAAGGTTATGTTTATCTGTAGGTAGGGGAGCAGATCGTCCCCCGCCTGGACCTGCAGCAAGACCGGCTTGATGGAGCGCGGCAGCCTCTCCACGTGGTTGAAGAACTCCACCAGGTTGAAGTAGCGCCCGTAGAACTGGGTCTCCACCGTGACCACATAGAAGTTCTCGGTGGTCAGGAAAGGTGGGCTGGGGGTGAAGGAGAAGAAGTCAAGGCCCGCCTTCTCCGCCGCATAGTCCAGCTGCTGGATGATGTCCGCCAGATCGGCTTTCTCCGGTATCCTGTCCTTGATGGCGACTATCTGGCGCTGGAACTGCTCCGGGTCCTTTTCGTAGCTCTCCAACTGGGCCTTGCGGGCCTCCGCCTTGACCTTGGAGTCCTTGGCCGTCTTGATGTCCTCATCGATCTTCCCCAGCTTATTCTTCTCCGGTAGCACCAGGAGGAACACGCCCAGGGCCAACACCACCACCGCCAGCACCACGGCGATGATGGTCCAGTAGCGGGGACTCAGCTTCATTTCTGCTCACCTCCCGGTGTTGGGGAAGTGGCGGAACCCGCAGCGGCCTGGCCTGTAGACTTCATCCGGTTGGCCCAGATGGCCTGTTCCGGGTTCCAGAAGGCGTTGATGAAGAAGTGGATGGCCCAGTCCTGGTAATCCACGATCTCCGTGGTCACGGTACCATCGTCATTGACGGTGGTCGCCTGCCTCTGGGCGTTGATGGGCTCCTGGGTGGAGCTGTCGATCCACAGGTTGCTCCATTCCTCCATGTTGTGCAGGCGGGTGAAGAACTCGGCTACCTTGGGCTGGCCTCGGAAGTAGTAGTAATAGGGATAGGCGTCCAGGAAGCCGTGGGCGCGGAAGTCGCTGGCCCGCGGCAGCCAGGTCTGGATGCACAGCCAAGCAGGGGCGGCGAACCCCTCTATGCGGATGGGCGCCCCTGAGGTGGTGGTGGTCCCGGTGGACATCACCGGGGCTCCCCCGGCCTGCTCCAGGGGGGTGGCGTCGATGGTCAGGCTGACCAGCCAGATGGCCGGGGCCCGTGGGTTGCTGGCGGTGGTCAGGCCCTCCGGCACGTAGAGGGCCAGGTCGTTGAGCATGCTGGCCCAGGCCACCCGCCCGGCGTTGCACTTGTTGTAGAGGTTCTGATACTTCTGCAGCTCGGAACGCTGGCTCTCGTATTTCTGCAAGGGCTTGTCCACCTGCTCGGTGATCTTCCTCACTTCCTCCTGAGCCTTCTTCAGTTCATCCTGCTTTCCGGCGACCTGCCCGTGGAAGAGCAGCCACAGCACCACCACCAGGGCCACGGCTCCCAGCACCGGCAGGATCAGCAGCGGCAGCAAGTTGGGCCTTGCCGCCTTCTCCTTTATCTCCGGAGGCAGTAGGTTAATCCTGGTCATTACCCGATCACCTCCCGGAGGGCCAGGCCGATACACACAGCCACCGAGGGCTCGATATCCACCAGCTCTTCAGCGGTGAAGGGTAGGTTGCCCAGACGCAAATTCTGGAAAGGCCGGCCCGGCTCCACCGGGAGCCGAAGACCCCGGTTGAGCTCCTGGGCCAGGTTGATGGTGCGCGATCCGCTCCCGGAGAGGATGACCTTGCCCAGGTTCCTCTCCTGGGTCTGGGCCACGTAATAATCGATGGAGCGCCGGACCTCCCCGACGAAGTTGAATATCTCCTGCTGCAGGACCTTGAGGGCTTCCTCGTTAACCTGCTTGCCGGTCCGGATCTCCTCGGCCTCCCCCATGTCCAGGTCCATGCGGTCGGCGATGACCGCGGTGAAATCGTTGCCCCCCCGCAGCAGGAAGCGGGCGAAGCGCGGGACCTTGTCCTTGAGGATGACGATGTTGGTGATGCCCGCCCCCACGTTGACCAGACAGATGCCCGGCTCCTCACCGGCCTCCTCTTCGGGAGTGGGAGCGTGCTCCACCAGCGAGCGGGCCAGAGCGAAGGCCTTGAGGTCAACGGCCACGGGGGTCAGCCCGGCGCCGTGCAAGGCGTCCACGAAGGACTGGATCATGTCCCGGTGCGCCGCCACCAGCAGCACCGTTAGCATGCGCTCCTCTTCGGCGGTCATGAACTCCTCGATTATCTCGAAATCGAGGATGGCGTCCTCGGTGGGTATGGGGATGAACTCTTGCACCTGGAATCGCAAAGCGGTGTCCAGCTCCTCCCTTTCCATATAAGGGAGCTCGATGGGGCGCACGATGACCTTCTGGTTGGCTATGCCCAGGATGACCCGCTTTCTCTTGATGCCGGTGCGCGACCACAGCTCTTTGAGCATGTTGGACAGGGTGACGGCGTCCTCGATCTCCCCGTCGGTGACCACCCCGTCTGGCAGGTGGATTATCCCCAGGTTATTGAGCACCGCCTCGCCCCGGTCCATCTCCACCTCCGCCACCTTGATGGAGTTGGTGCTGATGTCCAGTCCAACGGCTGTTTCCTTCTTCTTAGGACTCATCGACGCACCTCACGATCCCCTGGACAGGTACTTGTTGACGTCGCTCTCCTTGATGCGGTAGTTCTTGCCCACGCGGATGGCCGGTATCTGCCCGCTCTTCACCAGGCGGTATACGGTCATGTTGGATACCCTGAGGATACTGGCCACCTCGTTCACCGTCAGCAGCTTGTTGCTTATCTTCTCGGTCACCGCATCGTCCTCCGCCCTCGCCCGGCGATCCCCTCTTTGCTTGTCCTCTTCCCTGTCCTCTCTTCCGTTCACCCCGTTCCACCTGTCGAACAGGAGCCGAAAAAGATATCCTGCTGCAACGGGAGACTTTCAAACTAACATCAACATACGGTAATTGTCAATACCTCCTTTCGTCAACTCCAGCCTTTTCCTTTAGCAGTCGTTTATTTTTACAACAATACTAACAACTATTATAAATAGCTATCAATATTTGTCAATAGTTTATTCTCATATCAAAAAATGGGCGAGCGAGCGCCAATCTCAGCCACGCAGGAAGGAGCGATAGAGGGAGATGATGCGGTCACCCCAGAAGAGGGAGAGCCAGCATCCCAATACTAGGAAGGGGCCGAAGGGAATGCGGTCCTTCAGGCTCTTCCTCCCGGTGACCAAGGGGACCAGGGCGGCCAGGGAGCCCAGCAAGAACCCCAGGAAAAGAGCGGGGAGAACCTTCCAGGCCAGCACGGTACCGGTGAAGGCCATCAGTTTGGCGTCACCCATTCCCATGCCCCGGGGATAGATCAGCGCGATCAGGCCGAGGGGGACCGCCCCGATGAGCAGACCCGCCCCGTGGTCCAGCAGCATGCGGGAGTCGTGACGGATGGCGGCGGCGGCGACTACATAGACCACCGCGGCGGCCAATGCGGGTACGATGATGACGTTGGGGATGATCATCTCCTCGAGGTCGATGACCGCCACGGCGAGGGTTACCGTCACCATGAACAGGGACAGAGGCAGCAGGGCGTCCCAGCGGAATCCGTAGCGGGCGAATACCGCCACGAACATAGCCGCCATAGCCAGCTCCACCAGGATGTAGCGGGGGGAGATGCGGCAGCCGCAGTCCCGACACTTCCCCCGCAGGAGGAGGTAGCTGAGGATGGGGATGTTGTCGTAAGGCCTTATGAGCGAGCGGCAGGAGGGGCAGGAGGATGGCGGGGTGACGATGGAGAGGCCGCGGGGCACCCGGTAGATGAGGACGTTGGCGAAGCTCCCCAGGCAGGCGCCCGCCAAGAACAGGACCGCCGAGAACAGGACCCTCTCACCCATGAGCTCGCTC
>Ga0209227_1002467_pt1 | contig 13216 bp, 12 predicted proteins | sample YNPBryantNP2012_FD_185815 | JGI IMG/M metagenome (GOLD analysis project Ga0209227, IMG submission 185815) | Anoxygenic and chlorotrophic microbial mat microbial communities from Yellowstone National Park, USA - YNP Bryant NP 2012 (SPAdes)... ...
GTATCCCCAAAAGGCCAGGTTCAAAATGGGGACAAGCGAAATGGCCAGCCCAATCAGGACCTTGCTTAGCCAACGACGGTCCTCAAAGGGATAAGTGATGGCTTTTCCGATTTGCATGGCATCCTCCGTAGAGAATCAGAAAAAACTCGTTATTACCTGCGAACCGCCTACCAGCTATCCATCCTCGTCAGGAGTTCTTCATCACTTGGGCAGGCAGTTACCAAATCGCTTCAAAAGGCAACTTCTTTGCCTGATGATCTGCAGGAGAATACATTGGGGAAACGGCCCTGACTGTTGCCCCTGCTGATTTGCTTTTGAAGCACTCTCAATTTTTGGGCGCGAAGCGTGATTGCGCTTACGCCCAGCCCTGGCCCTTGATAAAGTTACTCAACCAGGGGATTTCTACGAACTCTCCCTGATAGGCCTTGTATGCCCAATACAGGAAAACCAGCCAGAGCAAAGGGATGCACAGGCCACCGAAGCCCAAGGTAACGATAGAGAGCACAACGCTGACGATAAAGAAAGCAATGCTGGCGGCAATGGACTGGACAGCATGGTACTTGATAAAGGGGCGAGCTTTCTTTTCCTCGATGAGCAAGACGATAACCCCGACGATAGGGGCGAACACATAGGAAAGTGCGCTCCAGAGCTTATCGTCACTGGTAATGGAAGGATATTCAGACATGGCTACTCCTTTGGCGAAAAAAGATGAGTCTGCTGAAAGGAGACGGGCACGGGTGTTTCAGCAGAACTAAAAGCAGTATATCACAAAATCTTTTTTCTGCAATCCCATCTGCATATGACCAGGGAAACTCCGATAAAAACTGGAGAACACGGCCAGCCTGTGCGGGGTGAGCTGTTCATCCGTTTTGTTCCTGGTTTGTTTGCGCTGAGTTTTTCTCCCTATGGCCCTTTGCGCCGCGCAAGGCGCTGGGCATAGCGACGTTCACGCTCCAGTCGCCAGGAATACCATGCCAGCCCCAACCCGCTCAGCAAGAGCAGACCCCCAAGAAGGCCAAGCCAGGGAATGGTGCTGGAGGTGGGGGCAGGGGATTCGCCGCTGTCAACGGGGGTGACTCGTTTCTGAGCGCCAAAGGAGATGGCGACCTGTTCGCCGGGCAGGATACTCAAACGGTAGCTCGCCTGCGTGGTGGGATTATATCCGTCGGGTAAGCCCACATTGATCGTGTATTCGCTGGCGGGCACATCTTTAAAGCAAATGGGATCGCTTCCGGCTGGCATTTGACGATTATCCGAATACATGCCGTTCATGTCCACAATGCTGATAGCACTGCCTGCAACGGCTGTTTCTGTTTCCTGGCGCAAGGCGTCGCCATTTGCGTCCTCATACACCATCACGCAGATTTCAGTGGTGCCGGAGAGCGGTGTGGGAGTCACAGCCGGTGTTTCGGGGACGGTGGGGGTGGGGCCGGGAGTTGGGGTTAAAAGCGCAGGCCCGCCAATTCCGATAAAAAGTACCTGACCCGGTTGCAACACGCAGGCCTCATCCAGGTTGTTGAGGGCGCGCAGTTGGGTCAGGGTCAGGTTGTGACGCTCGGCGACAGAGATACAGCTATCGCCCGGTTGCACGATGTAAAGAATGCGACCGTCGGGGCCGGGCGTGGGGGTGGAATAGGGTTGCTGGGGGGAAGGAGCAGCGGTCACTTCCTGGCTGAACAAAACCAGGCCAAAGAGCGCAAACAGGAGGAGGAACAAGAGCACAGCGCGTTTCATATGGGGAATTATAACCTCGCCTTCGGCAAAAAGGGGGAATTGGACGATGGCCCGTGAACGGTGGACGATGGACGATGGAAGGTGGAAGATAGACGGTGGTGGTGAAACAAGCGTAATTTTCATAAGAAATTACGTCTTTATGAAAACAGGTTGACAAAAAAAGGATACACTTGTAAAATATACATACACGATTCAGTAGTTTGTTAGCGAAGAAACCAAATTTTTTCTGAGGAGAAAGATCATGGAAAAATTGCTTTCGATTTCCAAAGCCGCAGAGATGTTGGGCGTCCATCCCACGACGTTACGGCTGTGGACCAAGAAGGGGATGATACCGTTTCATGTGACCTCCGGCGGGCATCGCCGTTTCCTGGAAGAGGAGCTACGTATCTGGAGTGAAGCGCAAGAGGGAACTTTCTCGCCACAAACGGTTGCTCGCTACGCGCTGCGCAAGGCGCAGGAGCAGGTGAATGAGACCACCTTGAAATCGCAGCCGTGGTATCAGAAGCTCGATGAGAAAGGCCGGGAAACGTATGAGAAGGCGGCCTATCTTTTGCTGGAAAGTATGTTCAACGCCCTTGGCGCTTCGGAGGAGGAAAATCGCGTGGAAGCCCAGGCCATCGGTTACGAACATGCCTCACGTGCTTTGCGTTATCGCTTGAGCGAGGCAGATGCTCTCCAGGTGTTCATTTTCTTCCGTTCGGTCGCTCTGGATGCGATCTTAAGCGTTTACCAGGGGTTATTGTTACCTTCGGAAGAGGTCTTCAAATATGCCAGAAAACTCCTGGCTTTTACCGATCAGATGATGCTGTATTGTGCCGAAGTTTATCACCAGCTTTCCATGACACCTGCACGGTAGGGTGCCTCTGGAGGGGCCTCGGAAACATCCGCATAGACATTGGAGGCCCGTCTCCAGGTAGATTCTCAGGTTTGGCTTTGATGGCGGTGAGCGAGATCACCGCCTTTTCTTTTTGTACCTCCTGTCACGGTGCAGGCTGGCAGGAGCGACCGTTTCTATCTGAACACGATGAACATGGTAAAATACTCGCCGGAGTTTCTATGACTTTTGTCGGCTATCGTTGTTCTCTTTGCGGGGAAGCGTATGCACCGGAACAGGTGCGTTATACCTGCCCGAACGATGGGGGCAACCTCGATGTGCTCCTGGATTATGATAGCCTGCGGGCGCGATACCGCCCGGAAGACATTTTGAGCCGCACCGAAGCCTCCATCTGGCGCTATTTGCCTCTCTTGCCTTTGGAGAATGCCCCAGGCGCAGAGGGCACGCCGCTACATGCTGTCGGATATACGCCGATCTTCTCCCTGCCTCGAGCCGCGGAGAAATTGGGGTTGCGCGCGGTATGGCTCAAAGACGAAAGCCGCAATCCAACGGCCTCGTTTAAAGATCGGGCGAGTGCAGTGGTCGTGGCGCGGGCACGGGAGATGGGTGTGGATACGGTGGTGACTGCTTCAACCGGCAACGCCGGCGCAGCCCTGGCCGGCATGGCCGCAGCGGCCGGCTTACAAGCGGTGATCTTCGCCCCGCGTACGGCGCCCCCGGCGAAGATCGCGCAACTGCTCGTCTTCGGCGCCCGTGTCTTCCTGGTAGATGGCACTTATGATGATGCCTTTGACCTTACCATCCAGGCCGCCGAAGAATTTGGCTGGTACTGTCGCAACACGGGCTACAATCCTTTTACGGCAGAGGGGAAGAAAACCGCCGCATTTGAAATCTGGGAATGGTGGCATGGAGTGCGCAGCGTATGGCGCCAGCTGATTGGGGAGGAAAACGCCCCCGCGCCGCTGACGATTTTTGTGCCGGTCGGCGATGGAAACATCATCTCTGGCCTGCACAAGGGATTTAAAGATTTGCTGGAGCTGGGCTGGATCAAACGCCTGCCGCGCCTGATTGGAGTGCAGGCGAAGGGCTCCGCCGCTATCGCTCAGGCATTCCATGCGCAGACGGAACAGATCCAGCCCGTCAGAGCTGAAACGATAGCCGATAGCATCTCTGTGGACCTGCCGCGCGATGGGGTGCGTGCCGTGCGCGCGGCGCGGGAGACACAGGGCACGTATGTTACCGTCAGTGATGACGAAATCCTTGCGGCCATTGCAGAACTGGGGAAATATGGCGTTTTCGCTGAGCCGGCTGGGGCTGCCTCCTATGCCGGCCTGCTCGTCGCGCGCCGTCAAGGGTTGATCGATCCCGACGATCCGGTGCTGGTTCTCAATACCGGTAGCGGCTTGAAGGACGTGCGTGCAGCCATGCAGGCGGTGCCCCCAGCGCCGGTGATCGAACCGAGGCTTGAGGCGCTCAAACGCCTGCTTAAACCTTGAGAGCGTTCAGGAATTCCCATGGATATCTGTTATTCAGTTGTCGTTCCGGTCTACAACGAGGCGGAAAACCTCCCCGAATTACATCGCCGGGTGCGGGAGGTCATGGAGTCGCTGGGTGAACCCTGGGAGCTGATACTGGTAGATGATGGTTCCAGTGATGGCTCTACGGAGCATATTCGTCGTCTGGCGCAGGAAGATGCCCATGTACGGGCGATCCTCTTTGCACGTAATTTCGGCCACCAGATCGCGGTCACGGCGGGGCTGGATTATGCGCGTGGCCGGGCTGTCATCATCATGGATGCCGATCTGCAGGACCCGCCGGAAGTCATCCCGCGCCTGATCGAACGCTGGCGCGAGGGCTACGAGGTGGTCTATGCGGTGCGTGCGGAGCGCGAAGGGGAGACCTGGTTCAAGAAGACAACCGCCGCCCTTTTCTATCGCCTGATCTATCGCATCGCCGATGTCAAAATTCCCCTCGATACGGGCGATTTTCGCCTGCTGGACCGCAAGGTGGTGGATGTGCTGCGTCAAATGCGGGAGCACCATCGTTTCCTGCGCGGCATGGCCGCCTGGGTGGGATTCCGTCAGATCGGCGTCGAATATCATCGCGCCCCGCGGTTCGCCGGCGAAACCAAATATCCCTTCCGCAAAATGCTCCGCCTGGCGCTGAATGCCATTACCGGCTTCTCCTACTTTCCCCTCCAGCTGGCGACCTTTTTTGGCTTCTTCTCGGCAGGGATCGCGATTCTGTCCATTCCTGCTGTCGTGATCCTGCGCCTGACGGGCTGGCAGGCTTTCTATGGCCAGGCGACGACCCTGATCGCGGTGCTTTTCCTGGGCGGCGTTCAGCTCATCTCGCTCGGTATTCTGGGGGAGTACATTGGACGGATCTACGATGAGGTGAAGGGGCGCCCCCTGTACATCGTGCGTGAAGCGCCGGAGGATGCCCATGCGCACCGGCCTTAAAGCCCGACTGCAAAGGCTTTCCTGGGCAGAATGGGGCATCCTGCTGATACTGGTTCTGGGGATTGCCCTGCGTCTGGTGGATGCCAGCGATGCACCGCTGGATTTTCACCCCACGCGTCAGTTACACAATTTGCTGGTGGCGCGCTCGATTTATTATCAGCTCCTGCCCCCCTCCGATGCAGAACGGCAAGAACTGGCGATAGGCTTTCGAAACGCGGTCGGGCAATACGAGCCTCCGCTCATCGAGAGCCTGGTGGCGCTTACCTGGTACCTGATCGGACAGGAGAATTTCGTGATTCCCCGCCTGTGGGAGACGTTTTTCTGGGCGCTGGGTGGCATGGCCCTGGCAGGAATTGTAAGGCGTTTCCTGAGCGAATGGGCGGCGCTCGCCTCGCTGGCCTATTTCATGGTATTGCCGTTTGCCGTTCAGGCCAGTCGCTCCTTTCAACCCGATCCCCTGATGACTTCGCTCTTCGTGATGGGGGTTTATTTCCTTTTCCGCTGGGCAGAGGACCCGCGTTACCGCCGGGCAATCCTGGCGGGGGCGGTATTGGGCCTGGCGACACTGGTCAAAATTGTGATCGCGTTTCTGGTGGCCGGCATTGCGATTGCGCTGGTTTGGACGATGTATGGCCGGCGTTTCTGGAAAGTGCCTCAGGTCTGGCTTCTCGCCTTCCTGATGATCGCTCCCTCCTTTGCCTACTATATCCTGGCTCATGCGGGCCGGGCATCGGAATATTTTTCGGTCTGGACGTTGGACTTGCTGTTCCTGGTCACCCAAACAAAGTTCTATGCCCGCTGGCTGAGCTTTATCGGGAATCTGTTCGGCCTGACGGTTTTCTTCCTCAGCCTGGCCGGTACCATCCTTGCGCCGGCGCGCCTGCGCATCGGGTTGATCGGTCTCTGGGTGGGTTATTTTCTATACGGGCTTACGCTCCCATTTCAGGCATATACGCATAGCTATTATCATCTTCAGCTTGTACCTGTCATCTCTCTGGGGCTGGCGCCCCTCTTTGATCTGCTCACAGCGCGCCTGGCCTCCCAACCGCTGCGCTGGCGACTGGCTTTCCTGGCGCTGGCGGCGTTTGTTGTGGGCTACCATGCTTACGTTGCCCGTTCGATCCTGGTGGCGGAAGATTTCCGCGCCGAGGCCAGAGCCTGGCAGAAGATCGGCGCTGCCCTGCCAAAGGGCAAAATCATTGCCCTCACCCAGGACTATGGCTATCGGCTGATGTATTGGGGCTGGCGCAAAGTGGAGCTATGGCCGTATGAGACGGAGCTTTCACAGCTTCGTGGGAACAAGTCCCCGTCTGAATCCTTTGCCGAACGAGTTGCCGGGAAGGATTATTTCCTGATCACCGCCTTCGGCGAGTTAGAACGCCAACCCCAGCTCAAGCAGCTCTTGAGCCGTTATCCGGTGCTGGCCCAGGGGGATGGTTTCGTGCTTTACGATCTGCGCCATCCCGTTTCCCCTTGACACATCCCGACGCCTCTGCCATACTTACCACTATGGAATTGCTCACCCTTGAACCTGTGGACTATCTGGTTATCGGGCATCTGACCCGCGATCTCACCCCGCAGGGGGAACGCCTGGGAGGAACCGCGGCGTATGCTGCCCTTACGGCGCGGGCGCTGGGACTGCGCGTTGGAGTGCTGACCGCGGCCGCGGACGATCTGGACCTTTCCCCCCTGGATGGTCTGCCGCTGATCGTCCAATCTGCCACAGAAACGACAACATTTGAGAATCGTTACTTAGAAGATGGAAAAAGGGAACAGCGCCTCCACGCGCGCGCCTCGCAAATTGACTGGAATCTCCTGCCGCAAGCCTGGCGTCGAACGCCGATCCTTCATCTGGGACCTGTGGCCGCCGAGCTGAGCCCGACGCTTCCGCCTTTCCTGAACTTTACCTTGCTCGGCCTGACGCCCCAGGGATGGATGCGCGCCTGGGATGCAGAAGGACGCGTGCGCCAGCGAAAATGGGAAGAGGGGGAGGCGTTGCTTTCTCAAGCCGGCGCGGTGGTGATCAGCCTCGAGGATGTGGCCGGAGATGAGGGGGAGGTGGAGCGCCTGGCGCATCAGGTTCCCATCCTGGTCGTGACCGAAGGGGTCGCCGGCGCTCGCTTGTACTGGCATGGCGATCCGCGTCGTTTCCGTGCACCACGCGTGCGTGAAGTGGATGCGACCGGCGCCGGCGATGTTTTCGCCGCCGCGTTCTTCATTCGCCTGTATGTGACGCGCGATCCCTGGGAAGCGGCTCGCTTTGCCACCCAACTGGCGGCCATTTCCGTCACCCGGCCTGGCCTGGAAGGGGTGCCAACGCCCCAGGAGATCGAGACCTGCCTGATGGAGGTCCTTTCGTGACGCGCATTTATACCCTTGTCAACCAGAAGGGAGGCGTGGGCAAAACGACTACCGCAGTCAACCTGGGGGCCTATCTGGCGGCCTTTGGTCAGCGGGTGTTGCTGGTGGACCTCGATCCCCAGGCCAATGCCACCTCCTCCTTAGGGGTTGATAAGCTACGCGTTCAGGGTGGCACGTATGAAGTCCTCCTGGGCAGCGCGCCGTTGACGGCACATGTGCTCTATAGTGAGCGCATTCGCCTGTGGCTATTGCCTTCCTCGCCTGCGCTGGCCGGCGCGGAAGTGGAGCTGGTCGGGGAGTTGGGGCGTGAGCTACGTCTCAGGCAGGCGTTGCAGCCGGTCGCCGAGCGCTTCGATTACATCCTGATAGATTGCCCTCCTTCTCTGGGCCTGTTGACCATCAATGGCCTGATCGCGGCCCAAAATGGCCTGCTGATCCCGGTGCAGTGTGAATATCTGGCTCTGGAGGGCCTCGGCACGCTGACCCAGACCATTCAACGCGTGCGCAGGGCCTTATTCCCGGAGTTGAGCGTGCGCGGCGTGATCCTCACCATGTACGATCCGCGGACGCGCCTGGCGGAAGATGTGGTGCGCGAGGTACAGCGTTTCTTCCCGGATAAGACCTTCAAAACCATCATCCCGCGCAGCGTGCGCCTGGCCGAAGCGCCTTCCTATGGCGTGCCGATTTCGCTCTATGCGCCCCATTCCATAGGGGCGCAGGCCTACCAGGCCCTGGCGCAGGAACTGTTAGAAGCGGATGGTGCGACCATTGAACGCTCGGTAGCAGGTCAGGAGGCCAGATGACGCCACGTTCCGGGCTTGGGAAGGGATTGGATGCGCTGATACCGGCCTCTTCGCAGCCGCAGGAAGGGATTCTGCAGGTGCCGGTGGACTCTGTGCGGCGCAATCCTCGCCAGCCCCGGATGCACTTTGACCCCCAGGAGCTTGAAGAGCTGACTGCTTCCGTGCGCGAACATGGGATATTGCAACCGCTGATCGTCTCGGCGGAAGCAGATGGCAGTTACACGCTGATCGCCGGGGAGCGGCGGCTGGAGGCGGCGCGTCGGGCTGGCCTGCGCACAGTGCCGGTGCTCGTGCGCCAAATCGGGGAACGCGGGCGACTGGAGCTGGCGCTGATCGAAAACCTGCAGCGCGCCGACCTGAATCCCCTGGAAGAGGCGGAGGCCTATCGGCAGCTCCATGAGGAGTTTGGACTCTCCCACGAGGAGATTGCACGGCGGGTGGGGAAGAGCCGCGTGGCCATTACCAACACACTGCGCTTGCTAAGCCTGGCGCAACCGCTCAAGCAGGCGCTGCTGGAAGGCGCAATCAGCGAAGGACACGCGCGCGCCTTGCTGACCCTTTCGACTCCAGAGGCTCAGGTAGCAGCCCTGCGAACCGTGCTCCAGCAGGGTCTCACGGTGCGTCAGACTGAGGAACTTGTGCGTAAGCTCAGCGGTGAGCGCCCTCAGCCGAAGCCCGCCAGGCTACCGCCACCGGAAATCCAGGCTCTGGAGGAACGTCTGCGCGCCAGTCTGGGCACGAAGGTCTCGCTGCGCCACAGTCGCAAGGGAGGCGTGATCGCCATCCATTACTACTCTGAAGAAGAGCTGAACGCCCTGCTGGAAAAATTGCTTGATTGAACGTAACCACTCAGCTATGTCATTGCGAGTAACTGCCTACCCTAAGCGATGAAGAACTCTCTAACTCTTGTCATTGCGAGCGTAGCGAAGCAATCTCCTGGCCGATATGGGGATTGCTTCGCCGCCTGCGGCGGCTCGCAATGACAAAGTATGGATGGTTGGTGGGCAGTTGGTAGGTAATTACCATTGCGAGCTTTTTTGGGGGGGCGAAGCAATCTCCGAATTTATCAGGCTAAATGAACCACTTGGGGATCGCTTCGTCGCAAAGAACGCTCCTCGCAATGACATACCCAACAGCTTTGATGCAGAGCTTAATAGTTGCAATGGAACAAGGAGTGCCATGCGCGTAAAGTTACTCTATAACGCGCGCGTCTATACCATGGATGAGCATCAACCGCGGACTTCTGCCCTTTTGATCGAGGGGGAGCGTATTCTGGCATGGGGCGAGGAGGCGCTGGAATGGGGGAAAGAGAGCGGCGCGATGGCGATAGACCTGCGCGGCGCCACGATCTGGCCGGGGTTGTGCGATGCCCATCTCCACCTGAAACATTATGCGCTGGCATTGCGCAAAGTGGATTGTGAGACGGAATCACTGGAGCAGTGTCTGGAACGGATTGCGGCGCGGGCGCGCCAGACACCCCCTGGGGAATGGATCCTCGGGCATGGCTGGAATCAAAATCGCTGGGGGCGCTGGCCGACGGCAGAGGATCTGGACGCGGTCGCTCCGCACCACCCCGTGTATCTCACCGCCAAATCGCTCCATGCGGCCTGGGTCAATCGCCTGGCGCTCCAGCAAGCCGGGATCACGGCGAACACCCCGGAACCGCCGGACGGGCGTATCCTGCGGGATGCGCATGGGGAAGCGCGCGGCATTCTGCTGGAAAGCGCCATGAAACTGGTCGAGCGCGTGATCCCGGAGCCGCAGGGCGAGGCGCTGGTGAGGCTGATCGAAGAGGCGCAGGATGTGCTTCATCGCCTTGGGATCACCGCCGTCCACGATTTCGATGGGCCCGATTGCTTCCAGGCCCTGCAAACGCTGCAGCAGCGCGGGCGCCTGACGTTACGCGTCGTCAAAAGCATCCCTTTGCCTTTGCTTTCGGAGGCGCTGGCCCTGGGATTGCGCAGTGGGTTTGGGAACGATTTTCTGCGCATTGGGGCGGTGAAGATTTTTATGGATGGCGCTCTCGGTCCGCGTACCGCGGCCATGTTTGAGCCGTACCTCGAGGAACCCCAGAATCACGGCATTCTCAACCTGGATGGGGAGGAGCTGGCGGAGATCGGTCGGCGAGCTGCCGCAGGAGGGCTGAGCCTGGCCATCCATGCGATTGGGGATCGGGCGAACCATGAAGCACTCCAGGGGCTGGCCCAGGTGCGTATGTTTGAGCGTGAGCGGCGTCTGTCTCCGTTGCGCCATCGTATCGAGCACGTGCAACTTCTGCATCCTCAGGATACCAGGCGACTGGCCGAACTGGGAATTGTCGCCTCCATGCAGCCGATCCATGCCCCTTCGGATCGCGCCATGGCCGAACGATATTGGGGAGCAAAGCGCCTTCCCTATGCGTATGCCTGGCGAACGCAGCGCGAGGCCGGGGCGCGGCTGGCGTTTGGCTCGGATGCGCCGGTTGAAGCGCCCAATCCTTTTTGGGGATTGTATGCTGCCGTTACACGGCGTCATCCCCAGTTCCCATCGGCCCCGTGGTACGAATCCCAGGCGCTTTCTCTTCAGGAGGCGCTGGAGGCTTATACCCTTACGCCGGCCTGGCTGGCAGGGATGGAAGATCGGCTCGGGAAGCTGGCGCCTGGCTATTTTGCCGATTTGCTGGTGCTGGAAGCCGATCCGTTTGAGCTTGCTCCGGAAACCTGGAAGAATTTTCGTCCCCGTGCGGTGATGGTGGGCGGTGAGTGGGTTGCAGGAGGAGAATCATGAGCCAACCGACCATTCCCCTTTCCCCAGAGGTGCTGATTCCTCGATTGGGAGAGTATCTGGTCCAGAAGGGATACATCCGTGAAGAGGATTTGACGCGTGCGCTGGCCTATCAGCAAGAACAACTGGAACGGGGCCGTTCCTGTTTGCTGGGAGAGGCTTTGATCGAATTGGGTATGCTGGATCGCGCCACGCTGGATCGGGCGATCACTGAGCAGATCATTCAACTGCGTAACGCGCTGCAGGCAGCCAATCGCAATCTGGAGCGGCGCGTTCAGGAACGCACCCAGGAGCTACAACGCGCCCTGGAGCGCCTTTCGGAGCTTAACAAGCTCAAGGCAAATTTTGTCTCCAATATCTCGCACGAACTGCGCACGCCTCTCACGCATATCAAGGGATACGTGGAACTGTTGCTCAGCGAGTCTCTTGGCCCGCTGACCGAGGAACAACGCCATGCGTTGAAAGTCAGTCAACGCTCGGTGGAGCGATTGGAGCGCCTCATCGAAGACCTGATCATGTTCTCCCTGGCCTCGCGCGGCGAACTCAGCCTGAAGCAGGAGCCGACCGATCTGGTGCGCCTGGTGCGCCTGACGGCAAAGCCCTACCTGGCGCGGGCCGAAGAGCGCGGATTGAGTTTGAGCATCCTGTATGACGAGAATTTGCCGCGCGTCATGGCCGATCCGCAGAAGATTTCCTGGGTCATTGGGCAATTGCTGGATAATGCGATCAAGTTCACGCCGGCCGGTGGCCGGGTGGTGGTGAACCTCAAGCGGGAAGGCCTTAAGGTGGTGATGGTCTCCGTGAGCGATACCGGCATAGGGATTCCGCGCCATCGTCTGGAGGAGATTTTTGAGCCGTTCCATCAACTGGATAGCTCGCTGACGCGGCGCTATGGGGGTACTGGCCTGGGGTTGTCCCTGGTGCGTGAGATCATCGAGGCGCATGGTTCGGTGATTGAGGTTCAGTCCATTGAAGGGCGCGGTTCAACCTTCCGTTTTTCGCTCCTGGTTGCCGAGGAAAGCCGTGGATCGGAATCTGATGCTTCTGCGTGAGAGTCCGCTTCTGGATGGAGCGCGCCGGGCCAGGCGATTGCCCCATGGGGTGGTTGCCCTGATCGTTGCGGCGCTGATACCTTTCGTGGCCTCGTTTTTGAGCGTTCCCCTTCTCGTGTTTGTGTACCGCTTTGCGCCGGCGATCCTTGAAAACGAGATCGGAACGCTGATGCTTTCCCTGTTGCTTGCCTTTTCGGGCATTTTCTTCCTGTTATGGCTATGGGTGCGTGCGGTGGAGCGGCGCCCCTTCGCCACGTTGTACCACTATCCCGCGAATGAGGTTTGGGGGTTTTCATGGCAGCGCGTGCTGTTCCTCTACGGACGCGGCTTTTTATCGGGAGTGGGATTGATCCTCCTGACCCTTCTCCTGCTCTGGGTTCTGGGCGTCAGAATTTCGCTTCAGCCTTCCGATTCGCCGTGGACTCAGCGTCTGCTGCTGGTTATCCTGGTGATCCCGGCCTGGGTGGTACAGGGCGCTGCCGAAGAGGTGTTGACCCGCGGCTGGTTGTTGCCCGTGCTCACGGTGCGCCACGGGCTGGGAACTGGTTTGTTCGCCTCGGCGATGCTTTTTGCGGCGCTTCATGTGCTCAATCCTGGGGTTACGCCGCTGGCCTTGCTCAATTTATTCCTGTTTGGCGTTTTTGCGGCCTGGTATGCGCTGCGTGAGGGCAGTCTCTGGGGGATTTGTGGCTGTCATAGTGCCTGGAACTGGGCACTGGGCCATCTGCTTGGTTTGAGCGTGAGCGGGGCAAGCGTTGGGGGCAGTCTGCTGCGCCTGCAGCTCGAAGGGGCTGCTTCGCTCACAGGCGGTGCCTTCGGCCCCGAAGGGGGCTGGGGCGTGACCCTCTCCCTTCTGCTTGCGTGGGGCGTTCTGCTCTTCCTGCCCTCCCATGCGCCTCGGTCGGCAGGATAGTTTTTCCCTGGTAGCGAAAAAGGGGAACCGCCAGGGCACAAAGTTTTCTTGAGTCTACTGAAAAAAGATAAAAATTGAACCACAAAGACACCAAGAAACGAGCGTAAGTAAATGAAAAATGAAAATAGAACTCTGTTGGCGTGTCACGTGGGGACCATGACGGGTAGAAGCATCGCCGAGCCTTTTTAGCGGAGAATCCACCTCCTGCGGCCACGCATTTTGTGGTAAAACTGCGATGGATGATCGAGTTCCGGAAATGTCTTAATCCGCAGTGCGGGATGCGTTATCCTCGT
>Ga0209227_1002468_pt1 | contig 13206 bp, 7 predicted proteins | sample YNPBryantNP2012_FD_185815 | JGI IMG/M metagenome (GOLD analysis project Ga0209227, IMG submission 185815) | Anoxygenic and chlorotrophic microbial mat microbial communities from Yellowstone National Park, USA - YNP Bryant NP 2012 (SPAdes)... ...
TTCTCTACTGCTCCGCCGGGCAACTTCACTGCGTAGTGGTAAGGGACGAGCAAAACGACGACTACCGGCCAGCAGGTAAAGACCAACGACGGTCACGCTGTAGATCACTGCCCAACCCAGCGGATGGGTTAACAACAGCGAGCGCAGGTCAGTATTCGGAACAAACCCATGATGGAATTCATAGGGTTAGGTACCTGAGTACTTTCTCCTAACGAACACGCTCCCATAGTTGTAGTGCACGCCCTGTACGCGATGTAACAGTGATAAGACGGTAGTTAGATGTCAATGCTGCTTCACCACCAAAATAATCGTCCCAAATGCGTGGAATATATGTTGGTCGACGTTGAAAAAGAATGTATTCAGGATCACGTTTCTCGTGACCAGCTACACCTTGCCCCATATTGGGAACCGATAACCGTCCAATATGAGGATCGGTGAGACCAAACATATCAATTACTGTCCGTTGACTGTAGAAAGCTATTGCGCCCGCACCAGCCGCTGCAATACTAGCGTCTTGGGATGTATGATCAGCTATCCACCACCCAATTTCACGCCATATCCAGATGCTCTCATCGAGTCCACGGATTGTTTTGTCAAGAGGTGTAGTGCGCATCAGCGCCATCATTCCACCAGCAATAAGCACGACAAATAGCAAAAGACTGACGAACCGCTGAGCAGTATGCAGTCGTGAGTGCAAGAATGCTATTCCATCAGTGGTGAGTATTGCAAACCATGGAATCAGCGGAACGAAAAAGCGCTCTCCTCGGAAATGGTCGCCGCCAACGGCGATAATATAGACAGTGTAGCTAAGTGTCAGGAGAAATATGTAACTCCGCCATGAACGGAGAGCGGCACGCCAGTTCCATATCCAGGGCACTGCTATGACCAGTAGAAGCGGTCCTCCTATAGTAATCGCAAACTCACTAGCATAGATCAATCCGCGATGAATCTGGCTCAGACTGCCCCCTGTTTTTGCATAGAATGTGTTCGGCAAAAAGTCACCGTAGTAGGACAGGCGCCATAGAAAAAAAGGCACTACGAGCGTAAGAAACGGCGCTATCAACATTAGTATCTCACGATGCAGGAATCGCTCTTTTGAGGCACGAGCCAGTGACTTAAGAAAGACATACCCGACAGTGATCGCAAATACAAACAGCCCTTCAGGACGAGTCAGCGCTGTGAGACCGAAGATGAAACCTGCCCCTAGAAGCCAGAACCCTCGTCGATCAAGACGCTCACCTGTAAGAAAGACACCACACCCTGACAGTAAGAGCATACTGAACAGGCCGGTTTCCATTCCGGAACCTCTGGCAGTATATAGTAAAACACTCTGGCTAGTGCCAACAATAAGTGCAGATACGAGCGCCCACGATGACCCTATCAGTACGCTGGCCAAACGGTAGGTTCCAACAACAATGGTTATTGCCAAAATCACACCGATTGTGTGACACCACAAGACAATATCGCCGCCAATAGAGAGCACACCAGCAGCTATAATCGTCCAGAGAAAGTTGGTGTATCCTTCTACTCGCTCGCCAATGTTGTAAACCAATCCATGTCCTTGAACGAGATTCTGAGCGTAACGGAAGGAGATGAAAGCATCATCAGCAAGCCAGGAAGGCCAGATCACGCCAGCCAGAGAACAAATGATGGTTATGGTTGCCAGACCCAACCTGGCAGACAGTTCGTATGCTATCAGCCCCGTCATGAGCACACCTGTGAGAAGCAGCACGACAAGTGTTTCAAAGGGCAGTGCTGCAGGGCGATAAAGGATCGTAAGCGTAGCTACACCTATACTGGCTAGAACTGTAAGTGCTGTGGCGTCGCGTTGGTGCAAGCGAGCAATACGTAACGAAATCCATAGTACCAGTAAGCCGGTTACGACAATAACTGCACGTAGGAGATCGGGACGGGATAGTGGATGAAAGACAACATCTGTGATGACGACACCAAGTGGGCGTGGGTTATCTGATGGTGTAAAAGTGGGAGTATTTAGAGCAAGCCATAGCTCGCCTCGCTCACTCTCTGTACCGATAAGAAGATGGTAGACGCGGAAGCGTTCCTCAGGTATAGTGGTAGCAACGTGATGACCGCCGACGAGCCAGGTAATAGGTTGCGGCTTAACAGGATGTTCAGCACGAAGACGTATGTCAGCGCGATAGGCAGGCGCTGCGAAGAAGGCACCTCGCAGTTGGATCAACGCATTGCCACTCGTCCAGCGATACGACCAGCCACTAGGATGGCGCTCAAGACCATAAAATCCATCTAAGAAGACCAAATCAGATAAGAAAGAACCGTTAATCATCGGAACAATAGTAGGAGGACGTGAACTGCCGATCAGGACGATCCCTGCAACAATAGCAGAAATGCAGAGTACTGGAAGAAAGTACCTGGTATGAATCCATATCCAAGATAAGATGTCTGTATATATTTTTCGACGTATATGAGTTAATATCCTCTGGCTCTTGCTGGACTCTGGTGGATCGTATTGCCGAAAATATCTCATTTTGTATAGCTCCTCCTGTGAAGTTTTCATTGCGCTTAGCTGAAACACAAAGAGACATTACACGCCAAACGCTATGTTTCGTCGAGTTTAGTGGTAGTACGGCTGACTAGTGCTCTATTATGACACGCCTATGTTTAACAAAAGGTTTTATTCTTATATATTTCCCAGAGATATTGTAAGCTGTTCCTGCAATATTTGTCATCCGCCGCGTACCAGTCAATAACTCCAGGAAAAGAAAACAAACCGACTGTCAGGCGATATGGATATAACGGATTATCCGCTGCCAGCCAATCCCTTATGTAACTGAAATTTTTAAGGAGCACTATGGGAATGGTAATGCCTATTATACCAGCCAGTGCGTATCACCAGGATACCTGGTATCGCCACCAGGGGATCACTACAATCTAGAGTAGAAACGCACTACAAAAAGCAATCGCAAAACCCTTTAACCAATGGTTAGACCACTAGACCAATGGCAATTCTGACCAGTACACATATCCCTGATGGTCTCTGTGCAAGCGCATATAGAACGGCTCGTCATCGTATTTCATTTGTCTCTTTATCCCCCGATCCCCTCAGCACACGATCCGATCACTCTCAGCCACCAGCCGCAGCAACTCAGCTTCGCTCAGATCAGGTCGCCGTAGCTCAGCAAATATCCGCCGCAGCTTTTGCTGATCGATGGGACGAATCGCCGCCAGTTGCGTAACAAATGCCTCATCATCGAGTGTCTGTGCAATGCCATACGGCTGGGCAAGGCGCCGCCGGAGCATATACCGGTAGTGCTCCGCCGCATACGCAATCTGTCGCGTCTTGTGAAGCATCATCGCCATGCTGTCAATGTATTCTCTACTGCTCCGCCGGGCAACTTCACTGCGTAGTGGTAAGGGACGAGCAAAACGACGACTACCGGCCAGCAGGTAAAGACCAACGACGGTCACGCTGTAGATCACTGCCCAACCCAGCGGATGGTTCAACAGCAGCGCACGCAGATCGGCATTCGGTACAAACCCGTGATGAAACTCGTCAAACACGATACGCTTGTCGGCGGGCAGCCAATGGAGCAGATTGAGGAGAAAGGCCGCCGATGTCGGATCGCGCAGTCCGGTGTTGGTAAACGGGTAGAGACTTGCCACCACGATAACATAACCCTTCCCCAAACGCTGTCCGGCAACGATGGGTTGCCCTTCTGCGAGTGCAAGTGGCGCCAGCACTGATTGTGGTGCAGTGCTCGCTATCGCGACACACGTCTCTAGCGAGAAGTTCTTTAACGCTGGTGAACCCAATGCCGGATGAATCGCTGTCGCTGAAGAGATACACGTGCTCCTTTTCAGTTCTAGATCAAAGACTGCTAGGAGCGGCGCTACAGCACTACGCGGTGTCGGACGATTATCGGCTATCACCAGAACACCACCATTCTGAACCCAGTTGGTCACAGTTTCTACATGCGATGGTTCGTACCGTTCACTCGGTCCTAATACGAACAGCAACCCATCCGCATCGGTAAGCACAAAGGGACGGTACGCCAGTCGATCAATGCGACCGCTGTACATCCGTTCAAGCCAGCGGTAGAGAGCCAGAACGCCGTTACTGCCGCTGCTGAACGAGGTTGTCCGACTGTTCAGCGTTCGCTGACCGCTCTGCTCGGCAGTGTATGCCGCAAAGGCACCCAATCCGAGAAAGAGAATGATCAGGACGATGACATCAAGCCGTAGCTTCATGATAGGTTCCTGTTTGCCCAATCAACGTCGCTACCTGTTGTTCGTATGCGCGAAAGGCTTGCTCTTCGATGGTTTGTAGCCCGTACCAGACCGCCTCGAACGTAGCGATGATCGGCGTCAGTTGTGTGTAGAGTGGTGGTTGATCACGAAGCCGGGACAGGTATTCGCGATTCGTCAGTTCACGTTGGAAGGATAACAGCTTCTGCTCATCAAGCCAAAGCAATGCCGCCAGGTAGAGGTAACGAACGGCATTCCGCCGATCTCCGGCCCGTCGCGCCGCTTCAGCCATTCGCTGCGCCTGGCTGAAGGTGACCGGTTCTGCTTCAACGCCAGATTCAGCTATGCCCACCACCGGCCGTAGTGCGCGTCGCATATTCCTCGCCCAAAAGAAGATCAGACCCCCGAACAACAGCGCTGTAATCGCCAGGATTCCCCACGCAACCGGCGTTATCCACGAGGGATCGCCCGGCGTTGGCGTTACGGGCATGTCGGGAAGATCAGGGAGCAGGTCAGCCAGACCGTCGAGCAACCAATCGAGAAAGCGGGTAAACCAGCTCTCAGACTGATCACGGTTGAACGGCGGTTCGTTCAAGACCGCTTCCCAATGTTTCAGTGCATCGGTGACAACCGCTGTACTCGGTGGCAACGCATCAATCAGTGCTCCTAATCGGGCTGCAATCGCCGATGTATCCGGCGCCGACGGCGCTAACGCCTCTGCCAGCCAGCGGTGATCGACATGGGCTGTCTGACCATCAGGCATCCGAACCTGGTTGATCGCCGTCAGTTCAGCGGCCAGCGTCTGCAACTCTAACAAATCGCCACGCTGGGCAGCAGCGTAAGTAGCACGTAACAGCCGATCATAATCGGCCAGCGATAATTCCATCGGTTGCGCAAAGATGTGAACAGGCCACAGCCACCAGCTTATTATCCAGATCGCAATGCAAAAAGGTTTGAGTCTCATCAATTTTTATCCTTGACCGTTAGAAAACTTTACGGTATAGTAAAAACAAGAGCGTAACAAAACCTGTGCAACTTCTTTATCGTGGGAGGATGACCAATGGCCCCGCAACGTCGGGAAAAGCTGAACGGTATTTGGATTTCAGACATCTCGATCCGTCAGCCCGTTTTTATTACCATGGTGATGCTTGCATTCATCACCTTTGGTATTCTCTCATTCCGCTCAACCCCCGTCAATCTGCTGCCGGAAATTGATGTTCCCATTATAGCGGTAAGTGTGACCTATCCCGGTGCTGGCCCGGAAAGCGTTGTGGATCAGGTTGTCAAACCAATTGAGAATGCAGTCAACACGCTTGCCGGTTTAAAGCACATCACCGCACAGGCGAATGAAGGATCGGCGTTGATCATTCTCGAGTTTGAAGCCGGTAACGATGCCAAACAGCTCGAAGAAGACGTTCGCCAGCGCGTAAACAGTATTTTACCTCAATTACCTCGTGATGTTCGCCAACCGGTATACCAACGCTTCGATCCCAATCAATCACCGGTGATGCAGATCGCAGTGGCCGACACCTCTGGTCGTTCGCCACTTGAATTGCGTACTTTAATTGATGAAGAGATCGTTCCACTTATTCAGCGCGCTCCTGGCGTTGGTTCGGTGACGGTAGCTGGTGGTCAGCAGCGCCAGATCAACGTCTGGCTCAATCTGGCTAAACTTCAGGCCTACGGTTTGCTACCCGCACAGATCAGTCGTTCACTCCAACAGGCAAACGCGAATCTTGGCCTTGGCACATTGGTTGAAAACAACACCGAGATCAGTCTTCGCGTACCATCGCTTCTGCGCAGCGTCGAAGATATTGCCCGCGTACAGATTTCAGGGACGCCTTATCGGATCGGCGATGTCGCTGTTATCGAAGAGGGGGTAGCCGACGTTACGACCATTTCGCGCCTGAATGGTAAAGAGGCGATCATTCTCAATGTCCTCAAGCAATCCGGCGCCAATACGGTGACGGTTGCCGATAACGTCTATCGGGCACTTGATCGGGCATTTGCTGCCTACCCTGAACTTACCTACTCTATTCCGCTTGACACCTCAGAGGCGGTGCGGTCGTCGGTGCTCTCCTCGTTGGAAGAGCTGGTGTTCGCCTCAATTGCCGCCTTTCTGGTGGTCTGGTTCTTCTTCGGTAATTTACGCAGCACCATCATCACCATGTCCGGTCTACCGGTCATTCTGATCGGTACGTTCATCTTCATGCCGATCTTTGGCCTGACGATCAATCTGGTCACGCTCCTCGCCCTCTCGCTCTGTGTCGGTCTGGTGATCGACGATGCGATTGTAGTGCGCGAAAATATTTTCCGTCACCTCGAACGGGGCGAGAGCGCCCGCGTTGCCTCATCACGCGGTACGTGGGAAGTCGGTCTGTCGGTCGTGGCGATGACGCTCACCATTGTCGCCGTCTTCGTACCGGTGACGTTTGCTGAAGGCGTGGCTGGGATTGTCTTCAAGTCGTTCGGCCTGGTCGTTTCGATAGCCATTCTGCTCTCGCTCGCCGAGGCCTTTACGTTCGCTCCGATGCTCTCGGCAAACCTGTTTCCGAATATCAAGCTAAAGCCAAAACCGCATCGAGACAACCACCAACCAATTGTCGAGGTGCCGATTTCCGATGAGGTGAGCGAGCGCGACATTGGTCTACTGCAAGAGGCCAACGAAGACCCCGGACGTATGGGGCGTTGGTACGGTAAACTGCTCGGCTGGACACTAGCGAGTTTGCGTAACCGGCTGATCGTTGTTGGTGTGGCCATTACCGTGCTGCTCCTGAGTGTCTGGGTTGCCAGTGGGCTGAAACTGACCTTCTTCCCTGAACAAGACCCACACGAGTTTATCATGCGCTTTGAATCAGCACCTGGTACAACATTGGCCGAGACCGATCGCCTTGCCCGACAGGCCGAGCAGATTCTGCTGAATGACCCGGCAGTTGAGAATGTGATTTCTCGGGTCGGCTTTCCTGGTTTTCCAGAACGGGCTGAGTTTAGCGTTACCCTGGTTGGCCGAACACCAACGCTGCCCACCCAGGAGCGCTTGCGCGCACAGTTGGATTTCTTGCCCCGTTTGAGCTTCTCGGTGCCGAGTTTCCAGTCGTCAAGTGCCGGTGTCGAAGGACGTGAGTTGCAGGTTAGTTTACAGACAACTGGCCCGGCGACTGAGCTAGCTCCTATCGTGGAAGCGATTAAGCGCGAGATGGCTGCTATTCCAGGCTTAGTTGACATAGATAGCAACCTGCAAACGGGTAAGCCAGAGCTACGTCTCCGCGCCGACCCGACCCGGATCGGTGAGCTGGGTATCACCAATGAAGATATTGCCACGTCGGTGCGTGCCCTGATTAATGGTGACCGCGCCACTGTCTTGCGGACTGAAAAAACCGATCTCGACATTGTGGTACGGTTAGCCCCTCAGGATCGGGCCGGTGTCGAGACGTTGGGTGCGATCAGTATTCCGACCCGTTCCGGTATCGTGCCGCTTAGTTCGTTGGGCACTGTCGAACTCGCATCAAGCCTGGTCTCGATCCGACGCTACGACCGCCTGAACCAGGTGTTGATCGGCGCTAACCTTGAAGGTGTCAATCTCACCGATACCCAGGCCGCATTGCAGGCACGTATCGAGGCCCTAAATATCCCATCGAATGTCATTGTCAGCTACGTCGGTACCTTCGCCCAGACTAACGAAGGCTTCTCATCGCTCTTCCTGGCAATGGGTCTCTCGGTGCTTTTCGTGTATATGGTGTTGGCGTCACAATTTGGCAGCTTCACGCAACCGCTGGTCATTATGATGGCGATGCCATTTAGCTTCATTGGTGCCTTCCTCGCGCTGCGCCTGGTCGGGATCGATCTCGACATCACCGGCATGATCGGTCTGATCATGCTCCTCGGCCTGGTGGTGAAGAACTCGATTCTTCTGGTCGACTTTACCAACCGTTTGCGCGATCTGGGCCTCGATAAACATTCAGCGCTCAAGCTGGCCGGTGCAATTCGTTTGCGGCCAATCTTGATGACAGCCCTCTCGCTAGTTGCCGGTGCAATGCCTACGGCGCTTGGCATCCACGTGCTGGCAACCGGTGAAGGTAACGAGTTCCGCAAAGGTTTGGCCTGGGTTCTGATCGGCGGTATGCTTACCTCAACCCTCCTAACATTGCTAGTGGTACCAACAGTGTACAGCCTGATGGATGCTGCGGTCACCTGGCTGAAACAGCGGTTCGGGCTTGGTCAGGTGCATAAAGGGTTTGAGCTACCGGCGCCTGGGCCTGCTGGAGCGGTTGCAGCGGCGCAGTCTGCTACTTCGGTTGCTGCGCCAACAACGCGACCGGCTAGTCCAACACTGCCATCGGCGCCGGCCGATGAACCATCAGCAGATTAAAGATATAGGAAACAGCTTGCAAAGGAACAAGGAGCTTACAGGATCATGCGACGGATAATTGTGACGACATGCATTGGCGGGCTATTCACGGTTCTGGTCGGTTGTGCTGCCCCCGCTCCGGCGCCGACAGCCGTGCCTACCGTTGCCCCGCAGGTGCAACCAACAGCCGCACCACAACCAACGACGGCACCAATAACCCTTGAGCTACCAGGTCAGACGATTAGCCTAGGCGTAACGGCCGGTGGCGAAGTGGTAGCCCGCAATAGCGCCGAGCTGAGCTTCCGTATTCCCGGTGTGGTTGCCGAGGTCTTTGTTGCTGAAGGCGATGCGGTGAAAGCAGGCGATCCACTGGTAGCGCTCGATGCGCACGAACTGGAATTGCAGGTTGCCCAGGCCGAAGCTAGTCTGGCTCAGGCTCGTGCAAACTACGAACGGCTGATTGAGGGCGCAACACCTGAAGAGATTGCCGCGGTCCGTGCCCAGGTTGCACAGGCACAGGCGGCACTTCGCCAGGCACGGGGCAGTGTCACCGATGCCGACATTGCTGCTGCCGAAGCTGCTCTGGCTCAGGCGATTGCTCGCCGAAACGATCTCCTCGATGGGCCGAGCAATGCTGAGCTAACCGCAGCTCGTTCAGCAGTTGAGCAGGCAGAGGCTAATCTGAACATCCAACGGACAAACCTTTCGGCAGCAAAGAGCAACGCCGAGCTACAAATGCAGCAGGCGGCAAATGCGCTACGCGACGCTCAACAGGCCTATTCCGATCTCTACTGGAAAAACCGTGAGCGTGAGCAGCAACTGGCAAAGTTCGGCTTAGAGTTACCGAAAGAGGCAAAAGACGCTGAAGAACAACTGTTACGTGCCGTCGAGTCGGCAGAAGCGCGCTATAAGCAAGCTCAACTGGCTTACGAACAGGCACGTCAAAATGAGATCGATGGAATTGCAGCAGCCGAAGCCCAATTGCGAACGGCACAGAGCAACTTACAACGCCTGCTCGACGGGCCAACTGCCGATCTCGTAGCAGCCGCCGATGCAGCCGTTGCTCAGGCTCAGGCTACGCTTGAACGCTTGCGTGGCGAACAGCGTGCTGGGGCATTGGCCGCAGCTCAGGCCGGCGTCGAAGCTGCACGGGCTAACCTCCAGCGCATTACCGCCCCACCAACGGCACAGAGCCTGGCTGCTGCCGAAGCAGCAGTGAAAATTGCCGAGGCTGCGCTGGCCGCTGCCAAACTCAACCTCGAAAAGGCCGTGCTCCGTGCACCCTTTGATGGGATCGTCGCTCAGGTGAATGTCGATCCGGGTGATCTGGCTGCAACGGGCGCCCTGCCGGTCGTGCGTATTGTTGACACGAGCGAAATGTACGTCGAGGCAGCGATCAGCGACACCGACATCGCCCGCGTCCGTGAAGGTCAGCGGGTCGAAGTCCGGCTCGATGCCCTGCCGGGTAAGGTCTACACCGGAACACTTGATTTCGTAGCACCCGTTGCAAATGTGGTAGGGAATGTGCGAACCTTGACCGTGCGGGTGAAACTCGACGACCAGCAAGGATTGCGTGCAGGAATGAGTGTTCGTATTACTATCCTTACCGATAAGTAATTTTTTGCACCGATGCCGCAGTCGCGGAACGTTCCCGGCTGCGGCATTCGTGTCGAAAATATGGTATATTGCCGGCTAAAGCAGTTGCCTTAGTCGGATGATGTGAGATGACTATGAGCACGACGCTCCGCGAACGCCGCCGCCAGATGCTGCGTGATGAGATCCTTGCTGCTACCCAGCAACTCATTGCCGAGCGCGGATTTGCTGCGCTAGCTATGGACGAACTGGCGGCACGGGTTGGTATCTCGAAACCAACGCTGTATAATCAATTTCCCACGCGCGAAGATCTGCTTGCCGCCATGATTGCGCGACTGATCCGCGATCTCTTTACCGCTGCTGCCATCGGCGAACCAACCGATCGTTCTCCATTACAGCAGCTTTGCGATCTGTTACACGCCAGCATTGAATTTCAAATCCGTCATCAGGCGGCTGCCTTTCAACTCTGGCTACCCGAAGTGGCTGAACTGCTGGAAAAACATCCTCACTCGCGTGATGAGCTGCTTCACGCCCAGGCCAGAGTCTGGCGTCTGGCTGAAGCAGCAATTGCCCATAGCGAGGTTGCCGCCGATCTCCAGCCGGTTGACATTATCCGTACTTTTTCATCGTTGCTCTGCTTCCCTTTCGTCGGTGGCCGTAACCTGCCACCAATCAGTAATCCATCTGAAACTGCCGATCTGGTAGTACGAATCTTTCGCCAGGGGTTGCAAATGTTGCCATCGGAAGCGGAAGTTGGCTGATGGGCAACCGTAAGATTGGGCTATCACCTCATCCTCACAACAATAGAAAGTCGGGGTGAGTAATCAAGTTCACGTAACGATGGGCATCTGACCTGAGCGTTTGGATTGCTGAGGCATGGATGCAGTAGTCCAGAGAAAATCGGTTCTTAGAGCGTGTCTGAAAAAATGTTGAGTTATGTAAAACACTGAAACTTGACTTCAGCAAGCCAATCATTCCTTCAATCCCTGGTCAGCAAGGGAATATTCAAGGGAATTGAAGAAGAGCCTGATGCAGCACCGCTGCACCTCCGGCCCCGTCTCCCGTTGGGGCGAAAAATTTTTCGCCCCAACACCGAACGCGAACCTATCCCCGCGCACTGGCGGGGAGGGAGGTTGGGGGAGGTGGCAGAAGTGCGAACTGGACCTTTTGCATATATCGTCATGCCCCCCTTTTCCGGGCCTGGTGGGGTGGGTCCTTGCCTCGCCCCTCCTCGTGTATCGGATTGCATCCATCACCGAGGTTCGTCCACCGTGATATGATGCATGAGTAATTCGGATCGGCGCTTGATAGCCGCTGTCTTCCCCTGGTTGGCAGAGCGAATGTTGTAGCAGATAGTTATGTTAAATCAACCGGTTTGGGCAGATATTCCACCTCCATCCTTCCCGTCGCTCACCGATACGATAGCGACGGACGTGTGCGTTATCGGTCTGGGTGGTTCGGGTCTGAGCTGTATCAACGAACTGCTTGCGATCGGTGTCAGCGTTGTCGGGATCGACGCAACAACGATTGGTGGTGGCGCTGCCGGGCGAAACGGTGGCTTCTTGCTCGCCGGGCTGGCCGCTTTCTACCACGATGCCGTCGCCGCGATTGGCCGGGAGCGGGCAGCGATGATCTACCGCTTGACCGTCGCCGAAATTGAGCACATGGCGGCGCTGATGCCGAACATTGTGCGTCGAGTCGGCTCGTTGCGTATCGCTGCATCACCGGAAGAAGAAGCCGATTGTCGGGTACAAATGCAGGCAATGCGTGCCGACCGTCTTCCGGTGGAACCGTACCATGGTTCGGAGGGTGAAGGGTTACTTATTCCGACCGACGGTGCTTTTCAGCCACTCCACCGTTGCTTCTGGCTGGCCGAACAGGCACAGCGCGGAGGAGCACTTCTTTTTACACATACCCCTGCCCTCGCTATTACTGATACTACTGTTGATTGCCCTAACGGACGCATCCACGCCCGCTACGTGATCGTCGCCGTCGATGGCGGTCTTGAGCGATTGCTTCCCGAATTACGTGGTACGGTGCGTACTGCCCGACTACAGATGCTGGCAACCGCACCTGATCCCCACTGCACCATTCCACGCCCCGTTTATACCCGTTGGGGCTACGACTACTGGCAGCAGTTGCCAGATGGACGGATCGCACTTGGCGGGTGCCGTGATCGATTTGCCGCTGCTGAATGGGATGCTGCCCCAGAACCATCCCAACCGGTGCAGGCAATGCTTGAGCAAATCTTACGCGAACGGATCGGTAGTCGCACTGCGATCGAGTACCGTTGGGCCGCACAGGTGGCCTATCGCAGTGACAGCATCTTGCCGATTGCTCGTCAGGTGCGGCGCGGGGTTTGGGCCATTGGGGCGTATAACGGAACCGGTAACGTGATCGGTGCTCTTTGTGGACGGACCGTGGCTCACGCGGCAGTACGCGGCGATACAGAGCTGCTCGATTTGCTTGGACGGGAATAATAACCGTAGAGCAGGTAACGCCGGGCAAGGTACGTTGCTGACAGTTGGACCGCTTACCGTCCTCTGAGGCTAAGTTCCTATCCGAATATCTTGTTGTCACGTCCACGACTGATGAACCCTGTCAGTGGCTCCCACACGATGGACATCCTGCCTAGCGCCGACGGCATCCAGGGTAGGGCACGGCGCCACGGTGTCCCTGGGGACCCACTAGCGCATCGACAATGTCTATGCAGCCAACTCGCATTACGGCCATCAGGTACATCCCGTGTTCATCGTCCTGTAGGGGCGATTTGTGAACTGCCTCTCCTTTATCAGCGGATAGGGGAAGCGACAGATGCCTCCGCGACTGGTGTGGTCTGGATAACGGTGCATCGCGTCGGCATCTTGCATGGGGCAATTTGCCGTCGGTACACCCCGACGCCACTGCGGTCTTGTAAGGATGGCCCTCACCCCCGGCCCCTCTCCCGCGCTGCGGGAGAGGGGTGATCCAATTCGCGGGATCGGCATTGTTGTATGGCGCAGGCGCAGAATCGCCATTGCTACGCAAACCACCCTTCCTCT
>Ga0209227_1002470_pt1 | contig 13199 bp, 13 predicted proteins | sample YNPBryantNP2012_FD_185815 | JGI IMG/M metagenome (GOLD analysis project Ga0209227, IMG submission 185815) | Anoxygenic and chlorotrophic microbial mat microbial communities from Yellowstone National Park, USA - YNP Bryant NP 2012 (SPAdes)... ...
GGCCTGGAGGCCGCCTATCGTCGCGACATTAGGGATCTGCTGTGGCACAAGCTGTGCGTCAACGTGGGGATCAACGCCGTGACGGCCTTGAGCGGCATCGACAATGGCCGGGTGGCGGCCCTGGATCCAGCCCGGCGCCTTTGTGAAGCGGCCGTAACGGAAGCCGTGGCCGTCGCCCGGGCCGAAGGGATCACTCTGCCTGAAGACATGACGGCGCGTGTTTTGGCCGTGGCCGAGGCCACCGCATCCAATCGATCGTCCATGCGACAAGACGTGGAGGGGCGTCGGCCGACGGAAATCGAGGCCATCAACGGGACTGTGGTGCGTTTGGCCCGTCAGCACGGTATGGCGGCGCCGGTAAACTGGACTTTGATGCAATTGGTGAAAATCAGGGAGCTGACCTATGGCGACGGATAGCACGGGACACAGCCCACCGAAGAAAGCGGAGCCCAAAGTGACGGTTCCGGGGATCATGGCGGCCAAAGGCGTAAAGAAACTCACCATGCTCACCGCCTATGACTATTCCACGGCCTTATGGGTCGACCGCGCCGGGGTGGACATGATTCTGGTGGGCGATTCCCTGGCCATGGTCATGCTGGGCCATGAAGACACCTTGTCGGTCACCATGGAAGAGATGCTCCACCACACACGGGCGGTGGCTCGAGGCACCCAGCGGGCCCTTGTCATCGGCGACATGCCTTTTCTGTCGTACCAGGTGAGCGTTGAGCAGGCGGTGGAAAACGCCGGCCGGTTCCTGAAGGAAGGGCGGGCTCAGGCCGTCAAGCTCGAAGGGGGCGCCGCGGTGCTCAAACAGGTGGAAGCCATTGTGGCAGCCGGCATTCCGGTGCAGGGCCACCTGGGCCTGACCCCGCAAAGCATCGCCATGCTGGGGGGCTTCAAGGTGCAGGGAAAGGGCGAGGAGGCGGCGAAAAAGCTGGTGGATGATGCCATCGCCCTGGCTCAGGCGGGCTGCTTCAGCCTGGTTTTGGAAGCCATTCCGGCGACCGTGGCCGAGCGGATCACCCAGGCCGTTCCCATTCCCACCATCGGCATCGGCGCTGGCGCCGCCTGTGACGGCCAAGTTCTGGTGCTGCACGATCTCGTGGGGCTCTTTGACCGGTTCGTCCCCCGATTCGTCAAGCAATACGACCAGCTGGGCCAAAAACTTTACGAAGCCGTACGCCGTTACCGCGACGAGGTGGAATCAGGGGCCTTTCCCGGCCCCGAACATACCTTTGGGCCCCCTGCCAAGTAACAAGAGCTGTGGCCTTGGAGCCTGTCCGAAAATGCCTTTGGCAGGACCCTTTGGAAAAACGGTGAAGGCATGGCGCCGGGTCGCGGCTGAAGCCGCTCCCACAGATTCCATTGTCGCCCAGCCTCCTCGAGGCCCCGCCCGAGGCGTTTATACGAGACGTGCGGGGCCCGCTCAGAAGGCTGTGGGGGTGGGACCCCATGGTGGCTCACTCCTGCGTGCCATGGTGAGCATCTTGACAGGTGGAAGCCCTCTTGATAGCAAGGTGATGCGCAGGCGCCGAAAGGCTTAAAAGGGAATCCCGTGCAAGTCGGGAACGGGCCCGCCGCTGTAATCGGGAACGAAAGCTGCTCCACAGCCACTGCCTCCCTGAGCGGGGGTGGGAAGGCGCAGCCGGTAGGATGATCCGAGAGTCAGAAGACCTGCCTGCGATAGGGAAATTCGGCCGTGCCCTCGGGGAAGGGGGTGCGGGACCGGAAGAAACCGCCGGATGAAAAAGGGAGATCCCGGGTTCTCGAAGACCCCGGGTTTTTTTATGGGAAACATGTGGCTGCGGGCCCCCACATGGTCTGAAGGATTTCGCACGAAAGGGGAAGATCCATGGATCGACGAAGGACTCGATGGATTGTTGGGGGAGCCGTCGTGCTTGCGTGTTGGGCTTGGTCGGTTCGGGCCTGCGCCGCGGAGGCTCCGGTGTGGCGTGCGGGCGATGTGGTTGTCACGGCGACGCGCACGGCCGTCCCCGCCCAGATGCTCGGCGTGTCGTCGACGGTGCTCACGGAAGAGGACATTCAGGCACGGCGGGCTTCCAGCGTAGCGGAATTGCTCCGCGATGTGGCCGGCTTTGAGATCCTGCGGTTCGGTGCTCCCGGCTCTCAGACGGTGGTGTTTCCCCGAGGCGGCGAACCCAACTACACCATGGTGCTCATCGACGGCGTGCAGGTGAACCTGGGTGGCGGCGATTTCTACTGGGAAAATCTTTCCACGGACAACATCGAACGCATTGAAATCGTCCGAGGTCCCCAGAGCGCCCTTTACGGATCCGACGCCATCGGCGCCGTGGTGCAAATCTTTACGAAATCTGGATCCGGCCCCGCCACCGTCGATGTGTCCACGGCCCATGGGTTGCGTTCGGATCGTGGACGCTATCTGGGGGAACAAAAGGTGCGGGTGTCGGGAGGGACGGACCGCTTCGGGTATTCCGCCGCTTACGGCCGCATCGACGACGGCGGTATCCTGAAAGTCAACAATGATTACTGGAACAATACTTTCAGCACGCGTTTCGACTTTTATCCGAAAGATGCATGGGGAGTGAGTCTCACCAGCCGCCTGACGGACAGCCGCTACGAATACCCCACCGAAAGCGCCGGGGACAAGTATTCGCCGTTGGATCCCGACCAGACGCAAAGGGAACAAGATGCCCTGGTGGGCCTGTCCGCCCGGGTGCAGAGCACGCCCTGGTGGGAAAACGTGTTCAGCGTGGGCTATCATCAAAATCGGCGTCGCAATGTGGATCCGTACAACGAACCCGCCGATTACGCCGAATCCTTGGGGCGATACAACGAGGCGCGGACCACGCTGGACTACCATGCCAATCTTTCGTGGAATTTTTCGCCGAACGTGGCCTCCGTCTTGACGGCAGGCTACGAACGCGACCAGGAAGATTACACGCAGGATACGGTCTACTTCCAAGCCACATCCCTCAGCGCCGATCGTTCCAACGACGCCGTGTACGTCCAAGAACAGCTTACGCTCTTTGAACGCCTTCATCTCGTCGGGGGCTTTCGCGCGGAAGACAACAGCGCCTTCGGCACCGAAGTGACACCTCGTGGGGCCGTTGCCTTCGATGTTCGGGAAACGGGAACAACGCTGCGGTTTGCCGCGGCCAAGGGGATCAAGGAACCCACGTTCTATGAAAATTATGCAAATGATTCCTGGACGTTGGGCAATCCGGACTTGGACCCGGAAAAGGCCACGTCCTGGGAAGTCGGCGTGAGCCAGCGGATGGGGTCGCGGGCTCGCGCGTCGGTGGCTTACTTCCAGAACCGTTTCAAAGACCTCATCACCTATGTCCCCACGCCCTTTCCCGCGCCACCTGAAAGAAAGCCCAACTTTGAAAACATTCAGGCGGCGGAAACACGGGGGGTGGAACTGGAGCTCGACGGGCGTCTCATGGAAAACCTTTCGGCCGGGGGCAGCGTGACCTTTTTGGATTCGGAAGTGATTGACGACGGAGGGCTGGATTCCATCGCTTTTGAAGAAGGGCGAAAGCTTTTGAGAAGACCGAAATTTGCTGCATCGGCATGGGTCGATTCCCGCTGGAAGCGTCTCCACGCCCGCCTTACGGGCCATTACGTGGGCTCGCGAGACGATGCGGACTACAGGGATTGGACGGCGCCGAAGCGCGTGGAACTCGACGATTATTTCGTTCTCGATGCGTCCCTTTCCTACATGCTGCCGACGCCGTCGGCCTTTAAAGACATGGAAATTTTCCTGAAGGGGACGAACATCTTGGATGCAGACTATGAAAGCGTCTTCGGGTTTTCCACACCCGGAGCAGCGGTCATGCTCGGGGCCGCTGTGAAATTTTAACGCGAAAGGGCCGTCGTGAGGGCGCTTCCATCCCGCAGCACGATGAAGAACTCATATTTCCGTTCCACGATACCCGCCGTCCTCTGGGGGGTTTGGGTCGTCTTTTCCGCCGCCGCGGCCGTTTCGGCCCAGACCCGCACGGTGATAGATCTTGTGGGCCGAACGGTCCGCATCCCCGAAGACCCTCGAAGAGTGATCACGCTGGCGCCGAGCCTCACGGAAATGGTTTTTGCCCTTGGGACGGGTCATCGGGTGGTCGGAGTCAGCCGATACAGCAATTTTCCCCCTGAGGTGCAGGACCTTCCCAAGGTGGGTTCCTATGTGCAGCCGGATGTGGAAAAGATCGTGGCCCTCACGCCCGACCTTTGCCTTGCCGTCAAAGACGGCAACCCTCGGGATGCGGTGGACAAGCTGGAGCGTTTGGGTATTCCCGTTTATGCCGTGAACCCAAAGAATCTCAAAGAGGTCATGGAAACGCTCACGGCCTTGGGCGGCGTGCTGCAGGCTGAGGAAGAAGCCCGAAAAGTGACGGCGCACATGGAGCGCCGCCTGGAGGAAGTCGATCGGCGGCTTCGCGGCATGGAAAGGCGGCCGCGCGTCTTTTTTCAAATCGGGGTAACCCCCATTGTCTCCGTCGGGACGGAAACCTTCGCCCAGGAACTCATCCATCGGGCTGGCGGAGTCAATGTGGCGGCGGGGCCCGAACCCTATCCGCGCTTCAGCGTGGAACAGGTTCTGACCCTTCGACCGGACGTCATTGTGGTCTCGTCCATGGAACGGGAACAAGTCTTCGAAGCGGTGCGGGCCGAGTGGATGCGCTGGCGGGGCATTCCGGCCGTGGCGTCCGAGCGCATCCATCTCGTGCCGTCTGATCTTTTCGACCGGCCAGGGCCGCGCCTTGCGGACGGATTGGAGCTGCTGGCGCGGATCCTTCATCCGGAGCGGTTTCATGGCGGCTTTTAACCAAGAGATGGCCCCGGCGACCGATCCACGACCCGTTACCCCGGCGCGCCTTATCGCCGTTACGGCCGCCTCGGCCCTGGGGTTGGTCGTCGCCGTGGTCTTCGGCCTGGCCGTGGGCTCTTCGGGGACGGATTTTTCGGCGCTCTTTCAATCCCTTTGGGGTCGCCAACTTCCGGATCCCACACTTTCTACCATCCTGTGGCAGCTGCGATGGCCAAGGGTCTTGGTGGCCATGGAAACGGGAGCCGTCCTGGCCCTGGGCGGCCTGGTTTTTCAGGCGCTTTTGCGAAATCCTTTGGCCGAACCTTATATCCTGGGCACCTCGGGCGGGGCGGCCGTTGGAGCCATCGCCGGCATTCTCGTGGGCTTGTCGCGTTTCCCCGGTGTGGAAACGGCGGCGTTTTTCGGGAGCGTTCTGTCCCTGGCGACTGTTCTCCTCCTCGCCTCGGGACGTGCCGGATTCCGGCGCGATGCCTTGCTGCTTTCAGGGGTCATGGTCAATGCGTTTTGCGGCGCTCTGATTCTCTTTTTCATTTCATCAACCCAGGATGCGCGCCTTCACAGCATGCTCTTCTGGCTCATGGGCGATTTGTCCCGTGCCGACTCGACCGTAGCGGCTATGCTGGGAGGTGTTCTGGGTGTGGGGGCCGCCGTGGTCTTTGCCATGGCCCGGCCCATGAACGTCATGCTCATGGGGCGCGATGCGGCCGAAAGTCTCGGCGTGTCCGTCCTGTGGGCGCGCGTGTTCCTGTTGGGGGTGACGAGCCTCATGGTCAGTGCCGCCGTCTGCGCCACAGGGCTTTTGGGGTTCGTCGGGCTGGCGGTGCCGCACGGGCTGCGTCTTCTTTTCGGGCCGGACCATCGGGTGTTGGTTCCGGCATGTGTTTTCGCCGGCGGCGCTTACCTGATCGGCTGCGACGCCCTGGCCCGCTGGCTTCCCAGACATGGCGAAATGCCCGCCGGGGTCATCACCGCCTTGGTCGGGGCGCCCTTGTTCATCCTGCTTTTGCGTCGCTCGACCCGATGAAGACCATGGTCTCTCTGGAACAGATCGTTTTTTCCTACGGCCCCATTCGAGCTCTCGACGGCGTTTCCATGTCCGTGGGCGAAGGGGAGTTTTTCGTCGTCGCCGGGCCAAACGGATCGGGGAAAAGCACCCTGCTGAAAATCCTGTGCGGCCTGGAACGGCCCCAATCGGGACGGGCCGAACTCTTGGGACGCCCGATTTCGGCCTACCGTCGCAAAGAACGCTCCCGGCTCGTGGCCTATCTGCCTCAGACTGTGCCCCTGGATTTCCCTTTCACCGCTCTGGAAGTGGTCCTCATGGGCCGCCATCCCCACGTGGGGCTGCTCCACATAGAAGGCCGAGACGATGTGGACAAGGCGCTGGAGGCCATGGCACGCACCGATGTGGCCCATGTAAAGGATCGTCCGGTGACGGCGTTGAGCGGCGGAGAACGGCAACGGGTCTTTCTCGCTCAGGCCTTATGCCGGGAACCGCGCCTTCTGGTCTTGGACGAACCGACGGCGGCTTTGGATCCCGCCCACCAGGTCCGCCTCATGGATCTTTTGGAAGACCTGCGCCGCGAACGGGGGCTCACCGTGATCATGGTGTCCCACGACATCAACCTGGCGGCCATGTACGGAGACCGGGTGCTCCTGCTCAAGCATGGCCGCGCCGTGTGCCAGGGTCCGCCGGAAGACGTCTTCACGTTTCAAACCCTGGAAGAAACCTACGGATGCGTGGTGCTTGTGGACAAAAGCCCTTTGGGCCGCTTTCCGCGGGTGACTCCTGTGCCCAAGCGGTATCTCCACAAGGGACAGACCGGCAAGGAAAGCCGATGAGCGAGAATGGATTGACAAGAAATCCGCTCTTCGATAATGAAGGCTCGACAATGGCGCCGCGAAGGTGCCTTTGCGAAAACTTGAACTTTTGGGAAGAAAAAGGCCACGAAGGTCGTCGCTTCCGCCGAAAGGAGCGATGGGTCGTGGCCTTTTGATTTGTGATCGGAAAATGTGCCGAGTTCGGGCCGGTTGAAAAGGGATCCGAACCGGGGCGTGGATGGAGGGTTTCCTGTGGTGGGGTTTCTCGCGAAAGGCGGGGTTTTGGTCATCCCCATTCTGTTGTGTTCGGTGTTGGCCTTGGCCATCTTTTTGGAGCGCGCGGTGCGTTTCGCGGTCCTTCGGCGGCGCGGCCGTCATGTGGCGGATCGGGTATCCGCTCTGGTTCGAGAAGGCAAAATGGAGGCGGCTCTGGAAGCGGCCCTCAAGAGCCGCTCCCCCATGGGGCGGGTTTTGGCCCAGGGGTTGGAAGTGGCCTCGGCGGACCGGGAAACGCTGGAAACGGTTCTCGTTCACGCCATTGAAGAAGAAGTGCGGGACCTTTCCCGGTACTTACAGGCCCTGGCCACCATCGGCAATATCGCGCCGCTGCTCGGGCTCTTGGGCACCGTTATGGGCATGATCAAAGCCTTTATGGCCATTCAGGAATTGGGCGGCAAGGTGGATGCCTCCATTTTGGCCGGAGGAATCTGGGAAGCCATGCTGACCACCGCCCTGGGGCTCATTGTGGCCTTGCCCGTCATGGTCGCCCACAGTTACCTCACGGCCCAAGTGGATCGTTACGAAGCCCGACTTCAGGACGGGGTGGTGCGCTTTTTCAAGAGCAAATCCATGGCGTGCGAAGGATAGCGGGGCATGCTGGTTCATCGTCGAAAAAGACCGCGTTACGGCGTCCAGACGCCGCTCACGTCCCTCATCGATATCGTCTTTTTGCTGTTGATCTATTTTCTTCTGACGACAAACTTTCTGGCCGAAGAAGGGATCCGCGTTCAACTGCCTCAGGCGGTTTCGGCGGTTGCGCAGGAAGATCGGGAACTCGTCGTCACGGTGAGCCCTGAAGGCGACGTGTACCTGGGGGCCCGGCCCCTCAATCTGGACGAACTGCTGGACATCGTGAAACAACGCCTGGAAGCGGATCCGGAAACGGCCGTGGTGCTCAAGGCCGACAGGACGCTGGTGCTGGATCGCGTGGTGCAGGTGATGGACACGATCAAAGCGGCCGGCGCAGCCCGGCTGCGGCTGGCCACGGAGAGGCCGTCGCCATGAAAGGCGTGGTTTCGGTTTCCCGAAAAGTCGAAGCAGGGAAAGACACGTCGAGCGCCGCGGCGGTGCCGACGGCGGTGGTGCTTTCCAGGGGACACTGTCTTTCTTCGGATCGATCGGATCGGTTGTTTTGGTCTTTTCTGTTCCTATCCATTGTCATCCATGGCGTGCTTCTTGCGGGAAGTCCGCGATGGTTTGAGAGAAAATCGCTTCAGGTGATCGAACTGGACCTCCTGCCTCCCGTGGCCGGAAAAGTTCGGGAGGAACCGCCCAAGGGGGAAGAGACGCGACCCCTGACGCCGGCACCGTCGCTGGCCATGCCTGATGTAAAGCCGCAGCCGAAGGAGGAGCCGAAACGTCCGGAACCGGTTCCGCAGCCGAAGCCGCTGCAGCGTGTTGAAATTCCCAAGAAACCAAAAAAACCTATGGCGGCGCCGGCGCTACCCAAAACGGCCCCGGCGCCCTTCGTGGCGGAAACGGACCCTTCGGCGGAAGAGACCGGACCGCCTCGGGCGGCGACTTTTGGGACGCCTCAAGGAAAAGCGGCTTCGGCCACGGTGAGCGGCACGGATGATGCCGTCAAAATGTTCCTCGCCCAGGTGCGCCAGCGGATCGACCGGTTGAAGCATTATCCTTATGCGGCGAGACGGCGCCAGGTGGAAGGCCGGGTAACGGTGCGCTTTGTCATTCATCCCGACGGCACGGTGGCCGGGCTGCAGGTGGTCAAGAGTTCGTCATCTTCGCTGTTGGACGATGCGGCCGTGAAGGCCGTCCAAGATGCCGCCCCTTTTCCGGGGTTTCCTCGGGATGTGCTGGCCCACCCGCTGGCCGTGGAAATCGGCCTGGTTTTTGAGTTGACGTGATGCTAGGTCCCTTTCCCGAATCTTTTCCCCCACTCGGAGTGTGAGGGGTTGGTGAAAGGGGCGAAATCCATGGAGCCCATGGCAGGAGCGGTGATGGCCGCTCCTTTGTGGAAAGCGAGTTTACGGAATGCCGACCAAAAGGATATGTGTCATTGACGGACAGGGCGGCGGGATCGGCGCCGCCGTCATCAAGGCCGTGAAAGGGGCTTTTGGTGAGTCGGTGGAAGTGATCGCCCTGGGGACCAACGCCATCGCCACATCGCAGATGCTCAAGGCTGGAGCCAACCGCGGCGCGACGGGAGAAAGCGCCATTTGTTGGACCGTTGCCACGGCCGACTGCATCGTCGGGCCCATTGCCATCACGTGGGCTCACAGCATGCTGGGGGAAGTGACGCCGAAGATTGCGGAAGCCGTGGCCTCGTGTCCCGGCATGAAGGTGCTCATTCCGCTGAGCCAGGAAAAGGTGGAAATTGTCGGGGTGGCCAAAGAACCGCTGCCGCACTTGGTGCAAGCTGCCGTGGAAGGGAAAATCAAGGAGGTGATTCACGATGTGTGAAGCCAATGCCTATTTGTTGACGGACGGTCGCGAAGAGTTGATCATGGAATCCGTGGACATCGTGGAGCCGGAAAGCGATGAGACCTGGCGCCTCGTGGGGATTTTTGGAGACCGAAAGACGGTGAAGGGGCGCATCAAGGTCATGAACCTGGTGGATCACAAGATCGTATTCGAAGCGAAGTAAGGGGCGCCGAGGACTGAAGTCCTCGAGCGCGGTGTATCGCAGGGGAAAAGGGGCCACGAAGGCCGCCGGATGCCTCGGAAGAGGACGGCGGCGTTCGTGCGCCCTTTTTTTGTGCTTGGGGCTCAGTAGGAGGGCCGCCGGTACGCATCCCCAATGGCGTAGCCCCGAAGGGGCGAAGCCTTTGAGCCCGGAGCGAAGCCCCGGAGACGAGGTGTCTGCCCAATCCCCCTTAGAGGTGCAGAGGGATGTTGCGCCCTTTCATGACTTGGGGCGGGGGTTGGTGATGGGTTGGGGTGTTTCGCCCCTTCGGGGCTTGGGTTTTTTGTGGTGGGCCCATGGGACCCAGGGCGATGCCCTGGGCTGGAATGCCACGCCCCTTTGGGGCTCAGAGATGGCGATTGGCCCTCCACCAAGCGCCGGAGGCGCGAAGGAGGGTAGCCCGGGGCGCAGCCCCGGGGGTTGGTGAGGGCAATGCCATCCATCCCCATTGGCCTAGCCCCGAAGGGGCGAAGGATCCCAGCCCGGGGCGCAGCCCCGGGAAAGGGGCGCCCATCACGTTCCCCAGCCCCAAAGGGGCGAAGGATTCAGACCCGGGGCGCAGCCCCGGGAACGGGGTGTGTCCCTAGCCGCGGGGGGTGTTGTGAGGCCATGGGGCCGCGCCCCCTTTCGATGCCTTGAAATGGCCAAAGTCATCCCTTTCAAGGTCGCCAAAAATCTCCGGGGTCCCCTTGTCCCCCGTGCATTCGGCGACCTGAGGGAGCGCTCGGGAAAGGCACGGCATGAGCCACGGACTTGCGGAAACCTTTTGGCGCAGAGCCAAGAGGAAACAAAAACTCCTCTTCCTCCTCGCGGGAGCCACGGCGGTTCTGGCCGTCGTGGCGGTGAGTTTTGGGACCTATCCCATCAAACTCATCCACGTGGTGCAGTCCCTTTTGCGCCTTGTGGACGACACTCGGGCCGTGGTGGTCTGGAACGTAAGACTGCCGCGCATCGCCGCCAGTCTTTCCGTCGGCGCGGGGCTGGCCCTGGCGGGCCTTTTCATCCAGACCCTTTTGCGCAACCCCCTAGGGTCGCCCTCCACGTTGGGGATCAGCCAAGGGGCGGCCTTCGGGGCCTCTTGCGTCATCATTTTGTTTCAAGCCGGTCCTTTTTGGACCGCCGCGGCCGCTTTCGCCGGATCCTTGGGAGCCACCGTGCTTATCGTGGTCCTGGGGCGATTTCGAGGACTGACGCCCGAAGCGGTGATCCTGGCAGGCGTCGCCCTTTCCTCCCTCTTTGGGGCTGGCACCGTGCTGCTGCAGGTGCTCAGTGACGAAACCCGATTGGCCAGAGCCGTCGCCTGGAGTTTCGGCGATGTGGGCCGCTCCAATTGGACCCAGATCGGATGGCTGAGCCTTTCGGTCATGTGTTTGTGGGCCGTTGGGTTTCTGTGGCGCTGGCACCTCAACGCCTTGGATATGGGGGAAGAACCCGCCAAAAACCTGGGAATTTCCGTGGAAAGCCTGCGCTGGCAGGGGCTCGTTTTGGCGGCCCTGGTGTCTGCTCTCGCCACAGCCTTCCACGGGGTCATCGCCTTTGTGGGCCTCATCGCCCCGCACGCGGCCCGGCGAATCGTGGGGGCGGACCACCGGTTTCTCGTGCCCGTGACGGCGGTTTTGGGAGCCGCCCTCGTGCTCCTTGCCGACACGTTTTCCCGAACGATCTTGGGAACGGGATCGTTTCCCGTTGGGGTAGTGACCTCTTTTCTCGGCGCCCCCCTTTTTCTCACCCTTTTGTTAAAGAGACGCGCATGATTCTTTCCGTTTTGGACATTCAATTCCAATACAACAGCCACCCCATTTTGCAGGGTATTCGTTTCGATGTTCGCGCCGGGGAGATGGTGGCGATCTGCGGCATGAACGGGGCCGGCAAATCCACGCTCCTTCGGTGCCTCAACGGCATCCTCACACCCCGCGGGGGATCGGTCCTTCTGGACGGCGAAGACCTGCGCCTTCTGGGCCCCAAAGGCATCGCCAGGTCCGTAGCCTCGGTGCCGCAAAAAGGCAAAGATTCGGATCTCACCGTCTTCGAAGTGGTCCTCTTGGGCAGGCTTCCCCACCGGCGCTGGGGGCCGACCCGAGAAGATATCGTGGCCGTGGAACAGATCCTGGAAACCATGGATCTTTCGGGTTTGGCGCACCGGCGATTTTCCACCCTGAGCGGCGGCGAAGCCCAGAAGGTTCTCCTGGCGAAAGCCCTGGCGCAGAAACCCAAGGTGCTCCTTTTGGATGAGCCCACAAACCACCTGGACCTGAAAAACCAGATGGATGTCATGCGCTTGGTGCAGCACATCAGCCGGCGGCAATCCCTGGCAGTGGTGGCGGCCATCCACGACCTGAACATGGCTTTGCGGTTTTGCCACCGACTGTTGTTTTTGCGGGGCGGTCGCATCGAAAGCGCCGCAATGCCCGATGAAGTCACAGCGGAGATGGTGCGGCGTATCTACGGGGTGGAAGTGGATCTGTGCCGGTTCGGAAAGATCGTCGTCGTCGTGCCTCGCTGATGGAAAACCGGGTTCAACATCGAGCCGGCCTGCCGAAAAAGACAAGGAGACAGGCCGGGAAAGGATGTCGCGTGAAAAGGGTGCAGAAAGGCTTTTGGGCCGCTTTTGTGTTTTTCCTTTGGCATTCGGTCGCTGCGGCGGATTTATCGATCACGGACATGGCCGGGCGGACCGTGGCCTTTCAGAGTCCGCCGCGCCGCATCGTGTGCATGGCGCCGGGGACCCTTCGCCTCATTGTCTACCTTCAGGCGCAGGATCTGGTTGTGGGCGTGGAAGGCATCGAAAAGACCGAGGCGGCCGGCCGTCCCTATCGCATGGCGCATCCGTCCCTGGCCGATCTTCCCCTCATCGGCCCCGGGGGTCCGACGAGCATCAATGCCAAACCTGATTTGGAACCGCTGCTGGCCGTCAAGCCCGATGTGCTTTTCGTCACCTTCATGGACAAGACGTTGGCCGACGAGGTGCAGCGCCTGTCGGGGATTCCCGTCGTGGTTCTAAGCTATGGCCGGTTCGCCTCCTTTGATGACGAAATCCTCGAATCCCTGCGCGTGGCCGGCACGGTCCTGGGGCGCGAGGAACGAATGGATTTCCTGCGCCGTTTTGTGGAAGGGCTTCGTGAGGATATTCGGCGGCGCAGTGCAGACATTCCTGAATCCCAAAGACCGCGGGCCTACGTGGGCGGCATCGGTTACAAAGGTGCCTACGGGATCGAAAGCACTGAGCTCCATTATGTGCCCTTTCTGTGGAACCACGTCTCTCATGCCGCCGCCTCCGTCAAAAGCCGCCTCGGCAGCCATCTCTTTTTGGACCGGGAACAGCTCCTCACCCTCGACCCGGATGTGATCTTCATTGACGGCGGCGGTCTGCGTCTCGTGGAAGAGAACGCGCGAAAACACCCCGAGTTCTATACCCGGCTCAAGGCCTATCAAAACCGGCGCATTCACCGGCTGTTTCCGTTCAACGCCTATGCCACCAATGTGGAGTCCGCCCTCGTGGATACGGTGGCCGTCGGCACAGTGCTCTACCCCGAAAGGTTTGCCGATGTGAACCTGCGCCAGAAAGCGGACGAGATTTACGCCGCCTTTGTGGGGCGATCGGTTTACGAAGAGATGGAAGCCTTGTACGGGCCTCTCGGAGGGGCC
>Ga0209227_1002475_pt1 | contig 13187 bp, 10 predicted proteins | sample YNPBryantNP2012_FD_185815 | JGI IMG/M metagenome (GOLD analysis project Ga0209227, IMG submission 185815) | Anoxygenic and chlorotrophic microbial mat microbial communities from Yellowstone National Park, USA - YNP Bryant NP 2012 (SPAdes)... ...
AAACGCGAACACGTGCTGTCGCATCGTCATACACCTCCCTCAAGTGTTATTCACTTATTCTATCGGCCAAACCCTCAAACAGGGGACATCTCAGTCTTCCCTTTTCGCCACACTGAACCGCAACAGCACATCCTCGTCCCACACCCGTTGCCCACGACGCAGGCGCAACCGAACCAGCCGACCGTAACTGCCTGCACCCATACCCGACGTGTCCACCGCGATGCTCAACCGCTTCCAACCCAGAACGCCTATCCCACTGCGCACCTCGCTCAGCAGGGTGCAACCGCAACCCGGTAATGCCTCTATCTCTAACGGCACACCTGACAGGTTCAACACCCGTCACCCCCACCTGCACTTGCTGACCCGCCGCCAAAACCCCCAAATCCCGACGTTGCCCCAGCACCACCACTCCCGTGCCGCCGGACCACTGGGATACGCTACCCTGCACCAGCAGCAGTACCCCCATCCATATCAGCACCAGAGGTATCCACCGACGAGGTCGCATCTACGTACCCCCCCCCGTAGTCGGCTAACAACGTGCGCAGCTTCTGCTTCACCCGTTGCAACCGCTTCTTCACCGCCTCTTCACGGATGCCCAGCCTTTCGCCAATCACCGCGCAGGTCTCGCCCTCCACCCAGTGCCATTGCACCAGCTGCCGCTCGGAAGCGGTTAACCTGCCCAAATACTGGCTTAAATCGATGGACACTATCACTTGCGCCTCCCAAGAGACGCAACAGTCCCCATCTTCCAGGGCGCATTCCCTCTCCGCACGCCGCATCTGCCGGCGCAGGTGTTCCACCCACACCGCGTGGCACAGATGGCTCACCAGTTCAGCGGTTATTTTCACGTTCCTTGCCTCCGCCACCAGCAGGCGATACAACGTATCCTGCACGAGGTCGTCTACCTCGTGTGGAGCGCAGCGTTTGCGAAAGTACTGCTCCGCCTGCTGTCGGAACTGCTTCACATTCGGCTCCCGCACCCAGCCTCTCCTTTCCGCAGCTGTAGCACACCTCTCGTCAGGTTTTTCGTTCTCCCTGCCTCACCCGCAAGTACCAAAACGCGCCTGTGGTGATAAGTAAGAAAGGTAAGATGAGGTTGCTGGCCCCTTGCTCATTAGTTTTCGACCGAGCAGGCGAGGCGTTCTCTCCCTTTTGTTGCTTGCGCAGGCGAGATAGATCCTCCGGAGAAGGCAGCTGCCCTTCGAATTCATAAGTTACCACCTCATGCTCGGTTATCCCCAAACGCCAATCGCTGACTGGCATAGGAATGGAAAACCATTTTGGAGAGGTGCCTGTATATTGCCGAGCAGAGGCGAGACGAACACGCATGACCCCCTTCCCCCTGCGAGTAAAATCAAAATCTACCAGCGCTGGAAGCCAGGTGCCTTGATGTGCAACCCATTCCAAAACCTTCGCACTCTCCAGCACTTGGTCAGGTGTGTTGAAGTACAAATGGGCCTCCGCAGGCGCATAGTCGCGTGTCGGGTCAAGCAATAGCACCAAAGTCGCTTGCACTGGTAGGCTGAGAACCGGACGAGGGAAGTGTTCACCTAGTTGCCCAGATATTCGCACGTATTGACCTGCGGTTTCCACCTTCACGTCCTTCGCATTGCTGCCGTAATAGCGGAGAAGGTTGATCCCCCACACCAAAGGCAGGAGTTTAGAACCATGTACCCAGGTCAGATTTTGCACGATATTCGGCCCCCCCGACGAAAACCGCCAAATGTAGGCAAACGGTTGTTCTGAGAGCAGTACCGCTTCCTGCTCCGGCGTATCCGCCTGAGGACCAATCCTGAGCCAGTACGCCTTGTCAAATGGTGTTACGGTAATCGTCCGTCTTCTGCTGCCGTCCGACACTTCCCAATCCGTCCGCAAGCCTTTTAGAGCCGCTTCGCGTGCAAGCAATCGCTTTTGTATCTCTTTCAGTGTTTCTGACTGCTGTGCAACAACGTGGCTCAAAGCGAATACGAGCACCACAGCCAATGCGAAACCCTTCCACATTTTAGGAACCACCTCCTGAGCCGCCATCTGCCTGTCGGCAGTCGGGGACAATTCTGGTCTCTCCCGTCTGTTCCCCGAGTTGCCATTCATCCGTGCAGAAGCACATACCTTGGTAGTACACGCATCCGCTACTGTATATATAGTAAACCGGGCTATACAAATTCGTGAACTCCACGCATATCGTGTTCGGTGGGGCAGGAGCATTGATACACTGCCCCTGCAACACCCCGCGCCCGCGGCAGTTGCCACCGCAGCTGGGAGGAAGACATCGCTTCTCAGCATTCCCCTCAGGGACAAACACATGCTCACACCTCAGAGAAACCCCTCCGGTCTGAGCGCGTGCCTCTCGTACAGCAACGGTAGCGTTTACAAGGCTAATTGCCATCCACACCGCCAGTGCTACCAGAAACGCGAACACGTGCTGTCGCATCGTCATACACCTCCCTTAAAAGTTATTCATTGATTCTATCGTGCCAACACCCCAAAAGGGGACGTGTTTTGCGTCTTTCTTCACCATTTAGTACCTGTCTGGCAAGTACATGTGCTGAAAACGCATCGGAAACAGCACCCGTAGCAGCCGACTGACATTATCGGGCGGCGGTGTGGGCAGTCGAGCGCACAGTTCCTCCGCGGGTGCCAACCCCAACACGAGCCTTGCCAGCGTGCCCTGCGGCAGGTGTATCACTACGTGCGGTTCGCCAACCTCATTGGTCACGCGCACCGCGCCCGGTCTAATCCGCAGCGTCGCTTCGCCCACCTCGGTGCGGAGGGTTAGCCATATCCTCTCCGTCCATTTCGCTGCCTGAACCAGCCGCGACCATTCAGGCTCCATCGGACGCGCCAGCCTTTGCACGTCCAGAACCCGCACCATCGACCCGCCGTTTGCCTGATACACCTGTTCGAAGCGTGCATCCTGATACCGTGCCGCATGTGCCACCAGACTATCGGGAGGCACCGCCAGCAAAGCCTCCTGCTTGCCCTCCTCCTGCGCCCGGCGACGGCACAGTGCCAGCAGCGTGTCTGCTGCAGCGGGACACTCCGCCAGCACCTCCCCGAAAACCAGGCTGTTCTCGTATTCTCTCTCCAGAACATCGCGCGCCGACCAGCACCAGCGCGCCCGCCAGGCGTACCCTTTCACCGCGCCCTGCGGGTCAACCGCCACCCAGCATTCGTCATTGGGATAGCTGCCCGATGCCTCCAGCAAGTGCTGCCATACGCGCCCATCGGGCGACCGCACTGCCGTGCCCGTGGACTGCGCCGTTTGCTGGTCGTAAATCCGCTGCACCTCAGGCAGGTCTTGCGGGGTGAACTCGCGATAACTCCACCCCGCTGGCAGAGTGCTCTCCCTCTCCAGGTTCCAGAGAAACAATAGATACTCCGGTCCCGCCGTGACGTAGCCGAAGCGATGGTAGAAGTCGGGGATACCGTATAACATGGTGATGCAGGCATCGCCGCCGGACATGTGTTCTACCGCTGTCTGCAGCACCCGTCGCGCATAGCCTTTCATGCGATATTCCGGCTTGGTTGCCACCCCACCGATGCCGTCCATGCGCAGTACCGCAGCACCAACACGAATATGGAACGGGATAATCCAGCACTCGCTCGCCTGTTCATTATTTACGGACAATACCAGCCGCTTAGCACCCTGCTTTTCTGGAACGATTTCTATCCGCTCCTTACCTTGCTGTACCATGGTTGCCCTCCTCTCTTTGTGGTTAGTATCATATCAAACCAGACAAAAACCGTCCACTGATATCCGTTCTGCCCCGCAAGCGAAACGAGCTGCGTCCGGCAGGATTCATACCTCCGCAAGAGAACTCATTCACGGTGCGCTATCCGCGAGGCATCTCGGAAAGTGCACCACAGGTTCCGGCGAGAGGTGTGACCCATGCAGAAAGTCGCTTTCAGCACGGCAATCATGACATTACTGTTGCTCATAACCACTGTCGCACCGCGTGCGCAGACGCCGATATCCAGCGGCGCGTTGCGCTGTATCCCCCTGCAGGAGGGTAACCGCACCATCGGCTTTCGTTTGCGGGAAGGAGAGCGGATGCTGGCGGACGTGCTGTTCCATGCACACGGCGCGCTGTACGCCACCCGCGTGCAGACTCGTGAGAACCAGCTGCTCTTCTCCGGCTTCCGTACCGACGGCTCGTGGGAAATCGGCGACGATGCGGTGGTCAGCGTGGCGTTCACACAGGGCAATCCGTATCCGCAGGTCGTCTTCCGCATCCCTGTCAAACGCTTCTCGGCGGTCGTGTGGGAAGCCACACACGGCAAACAGCCCCTGCACCTGTTCGCCTGCTCAATGCCCGGCGCACCCATCTTCCACCAGCGCGGCTGGGTCATCCCCACGCCGGTTATCGACGACCACGTGATGCACGGCGCGTTCGGCACCTCCAGCGCAACTATTGTCTCGGCATGGTCACCTGACTGGATGTACGCCCCTGCCATCGGCGCATACCCGATGCCCGTAGTGGGCTTGTGGAAGCCGCACGAGGGCAAATATATTGCCTACGAGTTCTTCGACGCTCGCCTCACCGACCACAGCGAGCGCAATCTGGGCAGCACCTACTGCTGGCAGTCCGGACAGGCGAAGCAGTTCTTCTGTCTCACCCTGCCCTACGGCAAGCCCTACAATCAGCTCCGCTACCCACAAGACGGCGACCTGTTCGCCTCCCGCTTCCGAATCATATACCATAGCTCGCTACGGTATGAAGACGACCCTAACCGATTCATCAATGAGTATATCTGGACTACCTGCCGCCAGCGACTCACCTCTGCCCCTACCATGAATGACCTGCTGTGGCTTCCCCGCGAATACCGGCTGGAACGCTTCCCTACGCCCGCTCTTGGTCGGCTGCTGTACCGAACCCAGAACGACCCCTTCTCGCTGGACGGGAATCTAGAAAGCTACGGAGTAGGCTGGGACAGCCCCATTGACTTTGTGTACGCGCAGAAGAACCAGCAAGCCATCGCGGGGCTATACGAAGACCTTGCGCAACTGGCGAAACTGGCGCAACGCTTTACGGTGAATGGCGAAGAGTGTGTGGCGTGGCGCAAACCGCTGGAGGGTGACTGGCGACCGCAGTTCGGCAGAAACGTGCCCACCCTGCACAACGTGAACAACTGGCTCATCGCGCTTGCTTTTCTGGACGCCTACCGGAATGAGCGCAACGCCGAGTGGCTGCCCGTTCTCGATGGCGTGGTGCGGTGGAGTAAGTACATTCTCTACACCCGCAACTGCTACCCCGACGTGCCCGCCGCCATGTTCGCGTGGGACGCCGCGCCCATCGCCAGCTTCCTGCTGAAATATCACTTCACCTTCCGCGATGACCCACAGCGGCAGTCGCTGGCGGACCTTGCCCTGAAGCTCGCGCATAGCCTCGTCTATCGCTGCCTGCCCATCTTCGCCTCCGATAACAATCCAGAAGATGATATCGACGCTTCCTTTTTCATGGAACCCAATTCGGGGCTACCCTGGCTGGGTGCCGCCTGCGCCAATGAAATCTGGGAGACGGCGGTGGGCGTGTTGCTGACTTACGTACATACCGGAGACCCCGTGCTGGGGCACTATCTGCGCGGCATGGTCGAGCGGTTTCCCCTTCTCTTCCGCGACGAGATGTATCCGTCGGTCGCCGACTACGGCAACGCTTTCGCCGAGCGGTACGGGCTGTACGACGGTGCAGAGCAGCCACCCGGCACACGCAGCAGCTTCGGTGGCCTGTGGGGCGGTCTCGAAAAACTCATCTACCCGATTGCCGGAACGCAGGTTCGCGTCGTCTGTGGAGAGAAAGCGGCGATGGCTTTCAACATTCGGGGCACACACACCGACATCGCGGAGTATCGCCCGGCGAAAAACGGCAACCTCGTCCTGCGACTGAAGGGCAAGCCACCCGCTGCCGATGCTGACGGGAGATACGACGTGGTGCTTACCTGTCCCCTGATGAACTTGCGCGACAAGAAGGTTCTCATCAACGGGGCGGAAGCGCAAGCGGTGGAATGGTTCCCCGAGCGCGACGATACCGTGCTGGTACGCGGTGTCAGGGATGGGGACCAGATCCAGATTGGAGAGGTTTCTGAGCAAACTCCTGCCGTAAACTTAAACATCATCAAGCCTCGGCAGGTACAGGAAAACGTGCAGACGCCCGGCTTCGAGCCGATTCCGCTGCTTGAGCGGGCAGATGTGGTCATCAACCTGAACTGGGATGACAACCGCAGTATGGCGGGCTTCTTCGGCGGCGTGCGCACGATATGGGGTGTGCCCTTCGTGCTGCTGGAACCTGCCCTCAACGGGGGCAAAGCCGCCACCCGACAGACGGTGAGTCTTGCGCACAAAGCCACGATGCTTTTTGCCCTCATTTCCGGCGAGCCGCAGGCACAACTCCGGCTAACCTATGCCGATGGCACTTCCGAGACGGTATCTCTGGAGAGTGGCGTACCCGCGATACAGGGCTGGCCTCCCGTATTGCAATGGAGGTTGTGGATGGTGTCACAGCCACTCAAGGGCGAGCTGCGGACGGTTACTCCACAAAACGGCTCTCTGTTTGCACTCACCCTCAGTAACCTTCCCGAGGAGCAGCTGCGCTCCACGCTCGCGTTATTGCAGCAACAACGCGAAGAATACCGGCAGCGCCAGCAGGCTCTCAAGCGATGGCAACAGGTAGTGGACAAGCTCAAGCCACTCGGTAGCATAGCTGTCATTCCTACTCCGGGCGCGTCGCCACAGGGTCATCCTTTGTACCGGGCAATCAATCGAGCGGGGGCGACAGACCTCTTGCGCTTGCTCTCCCCGCACGAACTGGTGACGACCGGCGTTTTCAACCCCATGCGCTTTCCGCTGGCGTTCTATCTGGGCGGCGAGAATTACTACCAGACGGTACGCGAACCGCAGGACGGAGATCGCGCGATGCTCAACTACCTGCGGAAGGGCGGTACACTGCTGGTCTCGCCGACTCAGCCTTTCCCGTTTTACTACAACGAACGGGGCACACCGGTGGTCTTCGCTCCCGCAATCGGGATGCCCATCAGTGGCAGCGGTGCGGAAGGGCGCGAGGACATGATACAGGGCAAGCAGGTACGTGGCTGGGAGAAACCACCACAGGGTGTTTCCCTGCGCTTCGTGCGAAACCCCAAACAGCAAATTGTCACCAGCCTGCCGGAAGAGTTCCCCTTCCCTACCGAGGGCGACCTGCGGTGGCGACCGATGGTCAATATCTGGAACGAACAGGAAGCGCAGTATACACCCGTCCTCACCCTAAAGGACAGCACGGGCAAAGAGTATGGTGAAGGCATCGCACTGGTGGAGTTTAAGAGCGGTGAGTTTCGCGGAGCGCGAATCCTCTACATCTGGCACCGCCTCATCGCTGACTCCGAATCGGCGGTCAACATTCTTTCCGATGCGCTCGGCTATCTCGCCACCACTACACCACCCCCACCAAAGCAGGTGGTGGTTCCCCAGGCAGCTGCCCGTCCCATCATCGATGGCAAGCTGGATGAGGCGGTGTGGCAGAACGCGGCACAGGTGGAACTGAAGTGGCGATTTAACCCTGCCAACGCCCCCGCGCTCATCGCCCTCACGCCTACCGTCCGTACGACCTCCCGCTTGCTGTGGGACAAACAGTTTCTCTATGTGGGCTTCGATTGCGAGGACCCCGATGTGTGGTCCGTTTACACGCAGCGGGATGCTTGGGTGTGGGAAGGTGAGGCGGTAGAGGTCTATCTGGACCCCTCGGGCAAGGGACAGAACTACAAAGAGATAGACCTGAACCCGTTGGGTGCGTTGATTGACCTGAACACCCCCGAAGCAAAAGAGGGCAACCCGGGCGACGTGGAGCAAAATGCCCGATGGAATGCGAGCGGATTGCGCTGGGCAGTCTCCATCAACGGTACAGTGAACGAGCGCAACGACCGCGATACCGGATGGACAGCGGAACTGGCAATACCGCTGAAGGAGGTGCTTGCTGAGGGAGAACAGGTATACGTAGGAGACGCATGGCGTGCGCAGTTCTACCGCATCGAACGCCCGAAGGACAGCACTGACGCTACCGCGGAGTTTCAGGCGTGGTCCCCGACGGATACCTTTCATCGACCGGAGCGTTTCGGGGTTATCGTGTTTGCGGGTTCCACGAAGCGAGTGGATTTCTCCATGTATCGCCCCGGCAGCGATGGCTCCCCCGCCTTTACGGTCAACTCGGGGACGTGGAAGATACAGGAGGGGGTTTACGAGGGCAGGAACTGTGTCGAGGACGGCTGGCTACCGCGCGGTGCGCGCACAGGCGATAGCACGTGGAGAGACTATACGGTCAGGATACGTTATCGCCTTATCTCACGAGGGTCTGACTGGCGCGACGGCTTCTGGGTGGGATTCCGCTACGGCGAAGAAGCCTGCTATGCCTTGCTGTTAACCGGTCGAGACGCCCAGTTGCACAGGGTGCCCATCGGCAGAGCATACGATGGCGACCGGCAGAACCTGACCTCAGCCTCGTTCACACCGGACTCGGAATGGCACAACCTGCTCATCCGTGTGCGTGGGGGCAGGATCGAGATAGAACAGGACGGCAAGCCGCTCATCCAGTATGTGGATGAAAGCCCTCTGGTTGCCGGGGGAGTTGTGCTGTGCGCGCGGAAATGGTCGGGAAGCACGGGGGATACGGTGGTGCAGATTTCGCAGTTCGAGGTGGAATAAGCAAGCATCGCCTCCGGTTTCACGGAGGCGATGCTGAATGTTGCGCTCTTTATCAGCCCCTGCTGTCGAACTAACGCCATAGTCCATCTGTGTCTACCAAACGCGAACCCTTTAGCACGTATCCTTGCGGTACAGCACCCTTCGCTCGATACATGTATTCTGGACCGTAGAAGCTCCACACTGCTGGAGGCACTGGCTGCGGTGGCGCAGGGCGCAGGATGTTCTCCTTCGCTACGACCACCATGTACAGTCCGATATATGCAACGATGGCAAACCTCGCCATGCGTCGTACGAAGTCAGGATTGTGCCGGCGTGCCCACTCGATAATCGCGATGGGCAGCAGGAACATCGTACACTTCGCCAGAATGAAGGGCACAACGCCTTTCTGCAGGTAGAAATCCATCAGGGGATTGCCTTCCCTGGCGCCGTGATGGTGCACGAATATTAACGTGGAGACCAGGTCCGCTACGCAAATCGCAGCGATAATCCAGCTCTCACGCGATATGTACCCCTTCAAGGTCGTTCCTCCCTTACGCAAAATGCGGTAATGCTTTAGCGGTTCATCAGGATTGTTCCCGAAAACTACTGGATAATTCACATAGCAAAAGTGGGACTCGCTTGCGGCATCTCGACGCAGGGAAGGAAACGGCTTTCCTTCATATTATACCACTTCCCTACTACCGCCAGCACCCTACCCGGCTATCATTTTCGGAAAACAAACTAAGTATCTACAGGGAAGATATAGGGGCGCGAACGAATTGTATCGAGCGAGGAATAGTGGTACAATAAGGTAACTCTCCTTCATGGAGAGGGGTCTTTAACCGATGGCAGAAACCGCGGCAAAAGTGCAAACGGGACACTTTGTACTTGGGTCAGGGCTGTTGAAGCGTGGGAAGGCGCAGGAACGTTCGCTACCCTGCTACCAGCAGCAGAGGGGTTGTGCCAATCTTTCCGACCTTGTTCCACCATGAAGAACCTCATCCGATTTTTAAAGGAACTGCGCCCCTACCGGCGCACCATGTTTCTGGCGGCGGTGCTGACCTTCGTCAGCGCGGGGCTGGGATTGCCCATGCCCCTCATCATCCAGTACATCACCGACCACCTGATTAAGCGCGAACCCTTCCCCCTGTGGGGTGTTTTCTTTGCCATCGTGGGCATCTCCGCCGCATCGGGACTGGTCGGTTATGCGCTGGCTGTTACGATTACCTACCTCGGTCAGCGATTTATGTATGATATCCGCCGAAAGTTATACAGCCACATGCAGTCGCTGTCCATCGGCTTTTTTGAGAAACACCAGACGGGCAAGCTGATGTCCAACATCATCAACGATGTTGCTACGATTAACCAGCTGCTCACCGGCGGCTTCGTGAACATGATTTCCGATACGGTGACGCTGGCGGCGGTGCTCGTCATCGCTTTCTACAAGAGCTGGGTATTGACGTTGGTAGCCCTGTCGGTGTTCCCCATCTATATCCTGAACTACCTCGCCTTCGTCAACAAGCTGAAGGAGGGCAGTCGCCAAATCCGTCACGAGCGCGATGTGATGCTCGGCGACCTGCAGGAGAAATTGGCTGGGGTGGCGGTGGTCAAGTCCTACGCGAAGGAACGCTACGAGGTGCGTCAGTTTCTTGGGCAAACGCGCGAGCTGCTGGTGCTGAACGTGCGGCAGGGGGTCATCGGCACGCTGCTATGGGTGATTGCGGAGGTCATCGGCGCGCTGGGCACCGCGCTGATGCTGTGGTACGGCGGACGCCTCGTGATTCTGGGACGGATGTCTCCGGGCTCTCTTATCGCCTTCATCTCTTACATTGGCGGCTACATGTATGGTCCCATCCTGCGCCTGATTCAGATGAACGACATGATCGCCCGTACCAACGCCGCTCTGGAGCGCATTTTCTACACGCTGGACACCAAGCCCACCATCTTGGATAAACCAGACGCCATTGAGATGCCTCTCATCACCGGTAAGGTGGAGTTTGACAACGTGTGGTTTGAATACGAGCCGGGGCAGCCTGTGCTGAAGGGGATTCAACTCACCGTTGAGCCGGGCGAGATGGTGGCGCTGGTAGGGCAATCTGGTTCCGGCAAGACCACGATGGTGAACCTGTTGCAGCGCAACTACGACGTGACCTCCGGCGCCATCCGCATCGACGGCATCGACATCCGCGACGTGAAGCTGAAGAGCCTGCGTCGCCAAATCGGCGTGGTCATTCAGGAAACCATCTTATTCAACACTACCATTATGGAGAACATCCGGTACGGGCGGCTCGACGCCACCGACGAGGAGGTCTACGAAGCCGCGCGTGCCGCCAATATCCATCACGTGATCGAGGCGCTACCCAACGGCTACGAGACGCGCATTGGCGAGGAAGGCGTGAAACTGTCGGGCGGCGAGAAACAGCGGGTCGCCATTGCCCGCGCTATCCTGAGTAACCCGCGCATCCTGATACTGGACGAAGCCACCAGCGCGCTCGACTCCGAAACCGAGGCTCTCATTCAGGAAGCACTGGAGCGGCTGATGCAGGGGCGCACCAGCTTCGTCATCGCGCACCGGCTCTCCACTATCGTGAAGGCGAACAAGATTGTGGTGATGGAGAAGGGCGAAATCAAAGAGGTGGGCACGCACGAACAACTGCTCGCCTACGGGGGCATCTACGCCAACCTGTACCAGCAACAGTTCCGGGTCGCCCTGGAAGCGCAGGCAGTGTGAGGCATCTCCCCAGCGCAGTTGTCTAAATCAAGTGTACACCACGTCAAAGTACTTCACTCTTCCCGTATCGTCCCAATATACAATGATACGGATCGAGTAAAACACCTCATATACCCACACGGGTCTATCCGCTCGAACCCACGGCTTCGCATACCACCCGTTGTAGGCGTCGTCGAACCTTTCCGTGCGACGCTGCAGCACCGTCCATAGAGATGCGGTGAATATCCACCCGCCGACGCATGTCAAATCCATCGCCAACAAAAAGCCAATCCAGTACAGAAGCAACTTTAACCACGCGAGTGAGTCGTTGCCTAGTAGACCCTGCATCGCGAAGAAAAACTGCCAGAAGAAAACGCCCATTAAAGCTGCTGCTGTCAGGGACAGTATCCCGGCACTCACCATCCCGCGTGCAGGGGCTTTCTGCATTCGAACCCGCAGGTACTTCCATTGCTGGCGCATGAAGCGCTTAACCGGCGCCACCCGCAACAGTATGCCGTGCAGTATCATCAGTCCAATAGCAACGACCATAACCCCCGTATGGACGTAGCCCGCGGTTGTTGCTTCCATTTGGGTCATGTCCGTGGAACCACAAATCGGTCTCAGGCTTTGTGGCAAGCTCCGTTTTCGTCACAAAGCCTCCCACTTCTATCCCCTTGCACCTCTTGTTGATGAGCAGCGTCACTGAAATGAAGGCGAGGCAGACGCCAATCGCAGCATTGGCATCTTGGATCGCCGCATACACTCTTCATATTGGCGTTGGCACTCGTCCAACATCTTGCCATAAATGGCGCGACATCCCAAGCCGCAAAGAACGCCTGCACTGAGCGATGCCGCCTCGCCAATCAAGCCGCAGAACGGTTTTAAGGGCTGTGGAGCAAGCGTAAGGCACAGCGGTTGGCAAATGCCTGGTCCTCTCGCCACGTGGCGACAGTCACGCATCCTCCACGGCGTCTGGGCACTGCCCTGCTGGTAGCGTAACACCCCGAACAGGTCATACACGTTGTTGCTCACCACCTGCGCACTGCTGTTCGTTATCACCTGCGCTGTGCCTAACGGGTCAAAGTGGTGCCATTCGTTGTTTCTGCGCACCAGCGAGATGCCCTGCAAATACAGCGCACTCGTCGTCCACTGGCTGCCCGACAGGTCGGACGTCTGCTCCACTAACTCGCCGGCACCGCACGCCACCCCGCACGGATACCGAGTCCACACCCCGTTCACGTAGTCCTTCCGCCAGCGACGACCGCCGTCAAAGCCGTAACCGTACTCATACGCCAGCTGCACGTTGCCCCCCGCCGTAGTCCCGACGGATGCGAACCAGCCTGCTTCACGTGTGCCCTGTGGCCTGCAGGGGAAAACCATTAGCCCAAATGCACAACAGAGCTGTCAAGGTACGTAAGTGAGCTAACAGGAGATACGTATCACTTTTAGAATAGCAATCGGTGTCGGATTTGTCAAGGCATTTTTGCGGGGGTTGGGGAAATTGCTTGGAAAAATCTGCTGGCTGTGGTGGTTTGCCCTCACCCCCTGCCCCTCTCCCGAATCTTCGGGAGAGGGGGCTTGATGACTCCTTTACAGATTTTCGCTATAATACAACTGCATATATCCCCACAGGAGGGAGATAAACATGTCTCACTTCAGGGCTTTTACTCTGATCGAGCTGATCGTCGTGATTGCCATTATCGCCATTCTCCCGGCAATCCTGTCTCCCGTGTTCGCACAGGCTCGCGAGAAGGCGCGACAGACCACCTGTCTGGCGCACCTGCGGCAGCTGGGGCTGGCGTTCGCGAT
>Ga0209227_1002476_pt1 | contig 13180 bp, 12 predicted proteins | sample YNPBryantNP2012_FD_185815 | JGI IMG/M metagenome (GOLD analysis project Ga0209227, IMG submission 185815) | Anoxygenic and chlorotrophic microbial mat microbial communities from Yellowstone National Park, USA - YNP Bryant NP 2012 (SPAdes)... ...
CCCGCAGCGCCCCTGCGCCACCCCGCCGCCTGTATGGGCGCAGCGTGGCTGCGCCCCTACCATGCGCCTCCCCGCCGCCAGTACGGGCGCAGCGTGGCTGCGCCCCCACCATCCGCCCCCCGCCGCCTGTATGGGCGCAGCGCCCCTGCGCCCCCCGCAGCCCCTGCCCCCCACGCAGCGCCCCTGCGCCACCCCGCCGCCTGTATGGGCGCAGCGTGGCTGCGCCCCCCGCAGCGCCCCTGCGCCCCCCGCAGCGCCCCTGCGCCCCACTTATAGCAGTTCCCATAGAGGTTGAACCAATTGGACCGGGTTGAACACTCCCAGAATCGCGCTCCCGACACGGTGACCGAAATGAATTTCGGTCTACGCTCTGCCGGAAACGGGCATCTCACGCGACACGGCAGATAGGAACAATGGTCAATGGATTTGAGAAATGCTATAAAAGACAACTGGCGCCGGCGGGGGTGCCGACGCCAGTACACACGTGGCTTTGGGGGGCGGCCACCGTGGGTCGCGGCTCAGCCGGGCGTCGCTCTGAGCGATACGGCAAACGCGGCTCTCCGCCAACCGCCTTTGCCCAACCCGACAGGTCCATCGACCAGCATAAGTATAGCATCCCCATGCCGCAGTGCGGCATTGAGAAACAACAATTCTGAGTTAAGCAATATAACGCACTGCGTAAAGAAATGTTTATCTTCAGACTGGTGATAACGCACTGCGTAATGAGACCTTCACAGGCAGTTGCCAGACCGTGCTTACACCGTAACGGCGCTATGGTATGCTCAGAGAGAGCACAATGAGGTGCGACTGCAACCGAGGTGCATGCCATGCGAATCCTGATCGTCTACGCATCCTGGTTCGGGCGCCATCGCGAAATCGCCAGAATCATCGCCGATCAACTCTCGTCCCACACGTCACCCGTGATCTGCGCGCCGGTAGCTGCTGTAACTGCCAGCGATACCATTGGATGTGACCTGCTGGCGCTGGGGAGTTTCACTCACGCTCATCACGCCAGCTGGCGCATGCGGCATCTGGTTGAGACTATTCCAGAACGCCGCTTCAAACGTATGGCGGTAGCGGTCTTTGGCGCCCAAACCGTGGACGAACGACCATCCGGCGTCGATGAACTGGTCAACATGCTGGCGAAGCGTCGTGTGCGACCGATTGTTCCTCCGTTGAGGGTCATCCTTCCGGCGCCGGATTTCGTACCATGGTCGAGGATAATGCCTGCAGAACGCGCCAAAATCACTGCGTTCGTGCAGGCGCTGGTGGATCGATTAAAATCTGAAACTCGAGCGCAACAGGAGATATTGCCGTGGTCACAGCGGTAAAGGCAGCGCGGGCTTTACCGCTCGCTCGGAAGAGCGTCGGGCATTGCAAGGCGAACGCTCCGGCGGCAGCCGCACAATAACCCGCACAACGCCCCCGTTCCCTGTCCAACATCGCCTGCAACAGACGAACGGGCATCTGAGCGCAATGAAGCGCCCCGGCACTACATAGAACAATGCTGACGTCATCTGATATCACACACGTTTTGTCCCGGTACAACCTGGGACCGGTCGAAGGAATCGCAGCCGCAGGGCACGGATTTGTCAATGAGACAGCTATCATCGTTACCAGATGCGGTCGCTTCGTGGTACGCCGTAATCATCACCGGTTTTCACTGGCTGCAATTTGCTACCGGCATCGCCTGATCGATCATCTCTGTCAGCGATCATTTCCCACAGCGCGTCTCATTCCGAACGCTGGCGGATCAACGGTCACTATTATTGACGGGCGGATCTACGAAGTTCAGGAGTATGTTCACGGAACGGATTTCGATCCGCACCGTCCCGGTCAGATCGCGGAGGTTGGCGCGACGCTCGCCTGTTATCACCAGGCGGTTGCTGAATTTCCTCCACCCGGGAACGAGACGCTGCCCCGCTATGCACCGGCGCGTATTACCGCGTTGACCGAGACGCTGTATGAACGAGACGTGATGGGCGAATTGCACGCCGATCTCGCCTGGTACGACGCCCGTGCAGCCGCACTCCGCAGTGCAATGCCCGATCAGGTCTACGCAGCGTTGCCGCGGGTCTTGATCCACGGCGATATGCATCCCGATAATCTGCGCTTCGCTGGCGATCGGGTCGTGGCGCTGCTCGATTTCGATCAGGTTGAACACGACGCGCGGATCGTCGACCTCGCGGATGCGCTGGTCGGGTTTACAACCAGACCGCTGCCGTCTGAAACGACGTCGTGGGGCGTCTTCCGCGGTCCGCTGGATATTGCGCAGACGATCACCCTGGTGGGCAGTTATGGGCAGATTGCGCCGCTGCTCCCCGGCGAAGTCGCTGCGTTGCCGGTGCTGATCGAGGTTCTCTGGTTGCGCAGCGAACTCGGACGTGTCATCTCGACGCCAGAGGGAGCGCCCGATTACCACGCGGCAGTGCTGGCGCAGGGGAAGCGTCTTTCGGCGTGGATGCAGCAGCACGCCAGTACACTGATCGACCACTGGAGCAACGCAACTATCGGTCACACGGGGGCGCTGGCAGCCTGAATTCGGTCAGCGGCGCATGTCGGCATCTTCGCCGCGCAACCGCCGCCGCGCCGCTTCCTGCGCTGCGCGGAGACGCTCCAGTTCAGCGGGGGGCGCCTGCGCTTCCCCCGCCGGATCTGGACGCGATGCCGATTCAGTGCGAGACGGCGAGAACGGAACAGCAACCGGCGCCGCCTGCGTCTCGAATCGCACTGCAAGCGCACTCAGACCGACCTTCCGCAGCGCGGTGACCATCATGCCGCGCCGGATCAGCAGGCGTCGCACGGCAATGTCGAGCGGCAGCAGGATCAGCGCCAGCACAATCAGCGGCAGACCCACCTCGCGCACGACGCCGCGCGTTTCGCCGCCCTGATCGAACACCTGGCGCGGTTGCGGATCGAGCCGCCCGCCGGTGATCTGCGCCAGTTCTTCGAGAAGATTGCGGTTCCCCGCCTGGCTGCGATACTCCCCACTGAGCGGCATGACCGCCCCGCCTGTAACTGCCGCGACCAGCGCGCCCTGGCTGTCCTGCGCGGTTGCCTGAACCAGATACGCTCCAGGCGGCACGCCATCCGGAGCAGCGCGGTATTGACCAGGGCTGACTTCACGCAGCACGATTTCGATAACCTCGCCAGAGGCTGCAATGAGGCGTACAGAGACGAGTAACCCGCTCCATGGGGACCCATCGGACCTCCGCGCAATGGTCTCGATCGTCAGCGTATCACCTGATGGGTGCGTTGCGATGCTCAGAACATTATCGGCTTGCGGCGGCAGGAGCCAGTTGAAGAGGTGCGCGCTGAACTGCGGGAATCGATCCCACGCCACCCACTCCTTCGCCCATCGCCCGCTGAAATCGCTCGTCCAGGCGATTGAGCGTCCCAGACCATACTGCCACGCCGCCATCAACGTATCCCCCGCCGGGGTGACGAGCGCGACCTGCGCGGTGTCACGCGGCGTCGTCAAAACATAGCCGTACAGATCGGGCGCTGCGTCAATGCTGCGGATCGCAGGATGCGGCGCTCCACGCAGCGGTGTGACAACCCCTTCAATGATCGAGGGTAGAATGACCATTTCCGCCTCATCCATCATCAGGTCGGGAAGATCGGCGGCGCGTTCGGTCAGGAAGGTGCGCCCGCCGCCGACCGCCGCCATATCGCGGATGAACGGCACATGGATGCCCTGCCCGACGGCAATCGAGGTCAGGGTCACGCGCTCATCGTGCAGCGCGCGCACAATGTCGAGCGCCCCTTCCTGCTGCACGGTATCGTTGCCATCGGTGATCGTGATGATATGGCGAATGGGGTGGTCACTGGCGCGAACGTACCTCGCCGCCGCCACGAGCGCATCATGGATGTTGATGCCGCCCCCGCCACGGCGCACCTGGTTCATCTGTTCGATGGCTTTGTCGCGCTGCGATCCCGCAAGCGGACCAACGACGCCTCCTGGACGATCATCGAATGGAAGAATGGTCAGTTCATCCTCGTCGCGCAGCAGTGATGCAATCTGTCGCGCGCCATCGAGCGCCAGCGATAGTTTGGGTACGCCATTCTCGGTCGCTGCCATGCTGCCTGAAATATCGATGACGATCACCACACTGACCGGCGGTATTTTGCGGTAGATGGGAATGTCCGTGGTCACCGGCAGTGCCGCTTCGACCGGCGTATCACGCCAGCCACCCGGACCGAACGACTGTGGACCGCCGACCATGATCAGACCGCCGCCGCGATCATGGACGTATGTAGCCAGGTGTTGCAGCGTCGATGCGGAGAACGCACGACGGGGGACATTCACCAGAGCAATGGCATCGTACTGGCTCATCGCCAGCAGCGTATCGGGCATTGCCGCCGGCTCGACGACGACGACATCTATCTGAGCGGCGCGCAACGCACGTTCCAGACTGGCTGCGTCTTCGGGCGACTGCGCAACCAGCAACGCGCGCGGTCTGCCTTTGACGACGCTGAAGGTCTCGACCGCGTTGTTCTGCGTGCGGGTATCGCCGGGAACATCGAGGCGCACAGTGTAGCGATTGAAGGCGGCTGGCGCTTCGGGGAGCGTGATGGAGAGGGTCTGACGCTCGGCGCCAATATCGACCGGTACGGTTGCGATCGTTCCTCCATCAGGTCCTGTCACGATCAGGCGTCCTGTGGCAGGCGCATTGCTTTCGAGATCGACGCGCAACGGCAGGCGCTGACCCTCACGCGCGGTCGATGGCAGCGTCACACTGACAATCTGCGCATCGAGACCATCGGCGACGCCACTGAGCGGCACAACGTCGATAGGGATCCCTGCAATCGCCGCGTGTTGCGCAATCTCGCGGGCAGACCCTCGATTTTCACCGCCATCGGAAAGGAGCACCAACCGTCGATACCCTTCGGCGGGAAGCAGCGCCGTACCGAGTTGCAACGCATCCGCAATACTGGTTGCACTGCCAGCAGGACGCACCGCCGGGGCGCCAAAGGTGCGTTCCGACGACGGCATACGCTCAACCAGCGCTTCCCGCCCGAAGACCACCACGCCAGCCTGATCATCCGGCGGCATCGACGCCAGCGCCTGTGCGATGAACGCCTCGGCGCGGGCACGCTGCGACACTGCAACCGAATCCGAGCCATCGAGGAGAAAAATAGTGGTGGTGAAAGCGGGAGGTTGCACAACCTGCGCGCCTGCGAGCGCACCGATGAGCGCCAGAACCATCAGGGTGCGGAGGATCAGCGCGACCCGCCGCTGCCAGGCGGCGCCAGGCGACGGCGCGATCAACGCGACGCCCCACAGCAGCGGCAACACGATCAAGAGCCAGAGAGCATCGGGATGAATGAACGCAACATTCATGCTACGCCGATTGGCGACGCGCGGCAAGCATGTGGCGGAAACGCTGCCGCAGGTACGCCAGGCTGTTACGCTGGTACACAAGCCATTCGACCACGACGACCAGCAATGCTGCGGCAGCCAGCCAGCGCCAGATCTCCTGGCGCCCAACCTGTTCACGGGTGACTGCCTGCTGCAAACCGCTCACCTGCGACACGCGCAACTCGCTCGCCGGTGCAATGTTCGATTCGTCTGGATCGAACAGATTAACGGCGAAGCGACGCTGTTCGATCACCTGATCGCCGCGCACCTGCTCAACCAGATAGGGTCCAGGCATCCCGGCGCCAGCATAGATCGCCTGCCCGTCCTGAATCTGCGCCGCCTCAACACGCCCGTCCGGTCGCACCACGCGCACCGCAGTCGCCGAGGGATCAACCGCCACGATCAGTGGTTGTCCCGGCGTGATCTGCGACGCTTCAAGACCACTGCCCGGCGCAAGATAGCCAATAATGTTCGAGATCAGCAGCGGAAATGCGACCTGGAGCGGGAGATCGGAGTCCTGGAGCGCAAATGCCAGCACCACAATCCGCCGCCCCTCACGTTCTCCAGCCAGCAGCATCGGGCTGCCATCCCCCTCGACCAGCACACGCGCCCATATCCCAGGCTCGATCCGCATCGCACGCAGGATATTGACGTCACTCACACTGACATTGCGCAACAGTAGCGGCGTCTGTCCCTCAATTGCGGACGGAGACGGGCGCAACAGCGGAAACTCGACGACGCCGGTCACCGAAAAGAAATCGGTTGAACGCGGCGGCGCAATAAAGAACAGATTCCCGGCTGGCAATGTTTCCGGCACAACCCGATCAAAGATTGTCACCTGCGGCGCCGGATCGACCGCACCTGACGCTGTTGTTGCGCTGGTCACCGTAACACCGGGCAGCAGCGCGAGCGCCGTTGTGAGAAACCGGTTGCCGGGACCGACGATCTGCACATTCATGCCAGCGCCCGCCTGACTCACCGCCCAGGCGCGATCATCAGTCGGAAGGTAGTCCTCATTCGGCGCAGAGTTGAGACGCGCTTCGGCGACACGCACCTGAGCCGGAATATCGACGATGACGGTCTGCGAGGATCCCGGCGCATCGTCAGCGGTGAAGGTCAGTTCATACGCATTGAAGAGCGAACCGTCGAGGTACAGATCGAGCCGTCGCGTGACCGGCGCCGAACCATACCTGGTCACCTGGACAAACAGCGTTTGACCGGCAGGTCCGGGTTGCAGGGTCATTGCGCTGATCGCCATATTCTCGCCGCGTTGACCGATGGGGAAGTAGCGCACGGTCGCCGGAACCAGGATATCGGTTGGAACCTGCACATTTCCATCGGAAATGATGGCAACCTCGCTATCCGGTTCACGCGCCGACAGCGCCGCAGCGAGCGCCAGCGCCTGCGAGAGATCGCTGCGACTGCCGGCGCTGGGGGTAATCGAACGAATAGCATCGTTCATCTGGCGGCGATCGGTGGTCGATGCAGCGACCACCTCCATCTGCCCGCCAATCGCAATAATGGTCGCGCGCCCGCCTTCGGGCAGTTGTTCAACCAGCGTCTGCGCCTGGCGACGCGCCGCTTCCAGACGCGATGGAGCGACATCAGTCGCCGCCATGCTCGCCGAGCGGTCAAGAATGATAATCAGGTTCCGCCCGCTGATGCCGGTTGTCAGGAAGAAGGGGCGCGCCAGTGCAATTGCCAGCAGGATCAGGATCAGCAACTGAAGGAACAGCAGCCAGTTGCGTCGCAGGCGCTGCCAGGGCGCATTCGCCTCGACATCGCGCACCATGCGTCGCCACAGGAACGTCGAGGAGACGCGACGTTCCTCACGACGCAGTTTCAACAGATACATGGCCACAATCAGCGGACCCACGATAAGGGCGCTGAGCAGGGCGAGCGGTGCGAGCAGCGACATACGACACCTGTGTGATCAACGAAAGACGCCGCGCTGGCGCAACATCGTCAGAATGAATTCTTCAACCGGTTGCGCCGTATCGACCTGCACATACGTGATACCGCGCCCATGGCAGAAGCGTTCAATCGACTCCTGCCAGTCGCGGAGATGATCGAGGTAGCGCTGCATCGTCTCCAGATCGGCGGTGATTTCGACCGCCTCGCCGGTCTCGGCGTCCAGCAGACGAAAATCGCCATCGAGTTGCGGGCGCAATTCCTGGGGCGCCAGGATATGGATCAGGGTTATCTCGAACGGGCGCGACCCCAGCGCGCGCAGCGCCTCCTCCCACTGCGGATCGAGCAGGTCGGAACAGAGGATCAGCGGTCCCGGATTGATGGCGGTGCGCACATAGCGTTTGCAGGCAGCGGCGAGGTCTCCTGAACCGCCGGGTTGGAGGCGCTGAAGAAAGGCGAACAACGGCAGCGCCCCGGCTTTGCCGCGCACACCGCGAAGTTGCGCGCCAGCGCCCGCTGCAAACGCCGTAACCGTCACCCGATCAAGCGTCGAAAGCGCCACATACCCAAACGCCGCCGCCAGACGCCGGGCATAGGTCAGTTTATGCGGGTCGCCCCAATCCATCGACGTACTGTTATCGACCAGCAGATGGATCGTCAACTCTTCCTCCGCCACGAAGAGTTTGAGGAAGAAGCGTTCCATCCGCGCATACAGGTTCCAGTCGATCTGGCGAATATCATCGCCGTGGACATAGGGGCGAAAATCGGCGAACTCGACCGACGACCCGCGTCGCGGACTGCGCCGCTCACCCTGGATGTCGCCGACCATTGCGCGGCGCGTCAGCAGCGCCAGGCGATCCAGTTTGCGCAGGAATGCCGAATCGAACAATGGTTGTGATGGGGAGGTTGTCACCGATGCACCCTGACACGCACAAGACTGACGCCAGCAGGAAGGTCTGAACTCACTCCGCGCGCACGGATTCGACCACCTGCCTGACGATGTCATCAGGCGCGACCCCTTCCGCCTGCGCCTCGAAGTTCAGGATCACGCGATGACGGAGAGCGGGCAACGCCGCCTGACGCAGATCGGCGAAGGCGACATTGTAGCGCCCATCGAGGAGCGCCATGATTTTGCCTGCCAGAATGAGCGCCTGCATCCCGCGCGGGCTGGCGCCATACCGCACATACTGTCGGGTGACGGCGGGCGCGTCCTTATCTTCGGGGTGCGTGGCCGTGATCAGGCGCGCCGCGTAGGTCAGCACATGACTGGCGATAGGCACCGAGCGCGCCAGGCGCTGCATCGCCAGGATCGTCGCCGCATTGGCCACTTTGCGCACCTGCGGCATACGCGCGCCGGTCGTGCGGTTGGCGATTTCAACCAGGTCCGCCGCAGTGGGGAATGGGATCAGAATCTTGAAGAAAAAGCGGTCAAGTTGCGCTTCAGGCAACGGGTAGGTGCCTTCCATTTCGAGCGGGTTCTGCGTCGCCAGAACGAAGAACGGACTTTCCAGACGATGGATGGTTTTGGCGACCGTCACCGTATGTTCCTGCATCGCTTCCAGCAGAGCGCTCTGGGTTTTCGGCGTTGCGCGATTGATCTCATCCGCCAGGATGAGGTTGGCAAAGATCGGACCCGGCTCGAACCGAAACGTCTTATGCCCCGACTCATCCTCACTGATGAGCGTCGTACCGACAATATCCGCTGGCATGAGGTCGGGGGTAAACTGGATGCGACTGAAGGAGCAGTCGATCACATCGGCGAGCGTGCGCACCAGGGTGGTTTTCGCCAGCCCTGGCACCCCTTCGAGGAGCGCGTTGCCCCCCGCCAGCAGAGTAATGACCGTCTGCCGGATCAGTTCACGCTGACCGACAATCACCTGCGCGATTTCGGTTTCAATCGCCAGCGCGCGCTGACGGAACTCTTCAGGCGACAACACATCCTGCGTCTTCTCTTCGGCTGCTGTCATACGTCCATCTTTCTCAGAGACTTACGGTTGTTGCGAAACTTCGCACCATCAGACTGATCGAAACGACAATCAGCACCACCCACGATACTGCCGTGACTGCAAAAACAAACGCTACGATGCCGGCAGAGGGTCGCATATATCGTCCACCCACGATGATTGCCGCGCTTCCAAGAACAACGATCAGCGCAAGCACGGCGGGAAAGAACCAGATCATACGGTATCTGAACCTCCTAACTCGAACGTGGAGCCAGGGAAACCGGATCACGGCTCAAGCCGTGAGAAATAGTCGCGCACGTAATCCTTCAGGTGCGGTGGTATGGCGCTCTGATCAAGCGCTTCGCCAGCTGCCTGCTGATAATCGCGCAGCACCTGCTGATACGGCGTCTGAAGCGGGCTGGTCTCACCGGGCGCATTCATCTGACCCTGCTGGATCTGCGTCTGACCCTCTTCGCCCTGCTGCCCCTGAATGTGCTCAATATCACGCGGTTGCCCGTCGGGCGTGAAAGGCTGATAGACAAGGTCGCTGCTGCCGCTGCCCGCATCGCTGCCTGTCGCAGGATTCTGCGCATTTCCTTCCTGCTGTTGACCCTGCTGCTGCCCTTGTTGCTGACCCTGTTGACCCTGCTGCTGCCCTTGTTGCTGACCCTGTTGACCCTGCTGCTGCCCTTGTTGCTGACCCTGTTGACCCTGCTGCTGCCCTTGTTGCTGACCCTGTTGACCCTGCTGTTGCCCTTGCTGCCCTTGCTGCTGCTGACCCTGCTGCTGCTGACCCTGCTGCTGCTGACCCTGCTGCTGCTGACCCTGCTGCGCCTGCTGCTGCCCGGATTGGGCAATCGACTGGCGCTCTTCCTGGATTTGCGCAATCGCCTGCTGCGCCGCCTGTTGCGTCGCCTGTTGCTGCTGCGCCTGTTGCACGCTTTGCGCTGCCTGGTTGAGCGCCTGTTGCGCCTGCTGGACATCGTTCTGCTGCAAGGCATCCGCCGCCTGTTGCAACGCCTGGGCGGTTTGCGGCGCGCTCTGCTGCAACTGCTGCGCCTCCTGGCGCAACTGTTGCGCCAGTTGCGCGCGTTCTTCAGGGGTCATATTCTCGATCTGCTGCGCCAGTTGTTGCAGCGCATTCTCTGCCTGATCCAGCGTCGGGCGCCCGCTCTGCTGTTGATTCTCCAGCGCCTGAAGATTGCGGGCAAGTTGCTCCAGGGCTGCACGTTGCGCTTCGGTGTCAGACGAGAGGCGCTGCTGGAGGCGCGCTTCCGCCGTCGAGAGATCGGCGAGCGCTTCTTCACGGTTGCCGGGGTTCTGTTCCAGGCGTCGCTGCAACTCCGCCAGTTCGGCATCCAGCGCAGCGCGCTCTTCAGGAGTGAGCATCTGGTTCTGCGCCAGTTCCTGGCGCAACTCTGCGATCTCCGCCGCCGCCTGTTGCGTCGCTTCACGGATGGCAGCGCGCTCTTCCAGCGCCTGATCCTGCGGGTTGGGCGTCATGATGAGCGCAAACGCGGCAACAACCAGCACAAGCGCGACCATCAGCGGTCGGCGGTTGATCTGGAGCGGCACCAGACGCGGATTGAGGGTTGCGGCAAACGCATACGCATCGCGCTGCTGCAACTCGACCAGCGGCGTGCGTTCGGCGCGCCGACCGAGTTCGAGCGCCGTCGCCAGGCGTTCGCGCGCATCGAGCAGCGCATCGACCCGCTGCGCGACCCGCAGCGGCGGCAGCGGACGCAGGATCAGATGCCCGACGACCGCCAGCGCCCACAGTGCCAGCGGCGCCAGCGAGATCCAGATCAGCCCGGCGATGGGCCACAGACGCCCCGCGATCTGTATCAGCAGCGACAACAGCGCAGCGATCCACAGCGTGCTGCTGGCGAACCAGAGGGTATCACGCAGCCGCAGCCGCAGCGCCATCGGGCGCAACCGTTGCTGGAGTTGTTCGATTGTCACAGAAGGCGCGGTCATCAGGAGGTCGCCTATTCTTCGATACGACGCCAGAATGTACGCTCGCTGATGCGGCGCGTTCCGTTGCCGTCGTCGATAAGCTCGATCACCCGTTCACTCATGATCGTAACGATATTTGTCGCTTCACGCGGCGTTGACAGCGGTGCATCTGGAGAAACGATCCGCGCAGGCGATACAACGGGAACCACCGGCGCCTGGCGCTGTTCGATCCGCCGTGCCAGCCAGGCAATGCCAGCTTCTGCCGCCAGCGCCACCGCGCTGATCGCCACCGCCCGCCCAACGTCGCGCCAGCGTGCCGGGAGTGCCGCGCTCAGGCGCACCAGCGGTTGCGGCGACAGCGGCGCTGGCAACAGGCGCTCCAGCGCTGCGCCGCATTTCCCGCAGAAGTGATGATCAAGCGGATTGCCGTGACCACATTGCGGACAAATGCGCTCCACCATTCGATCATGCTCCTCGTTCCGCTTATCGATGCCGTAAGCAGTATAGCACACTTCGCAGCGCGCTGCCGTGATAATCGGATGAAAGGGTCGTGAGCGCCGGGATCGCATTCACTTGCGGAATGCGCCGTGTTGTGGTATTATTTCGCGTGGGCCTCTAGCTCAATTGGCAGAGCAGTTGACTCTTAATCAATTGGTTCAGGGTTCGAGTCCCTGGAGGCCCACCACCTTCCTGTATTCCCGCGCATGTCATCGCCTTTGCGTTTCCACCGGACGGATCGACGTACTGCTGCCTGTTGAAATAGAACACCGATGATCTGCGCGTCACATCGGTGTCAATCCGTGTACTATTTTCCATCCGTTACCAGACAAGATCAGCCTCAGGGGCGAATTACTCGCAACCCCAGATGCGCTTCATACCCGTCAAAGTCACTGTCGTGGCGCAGCAAAGGTACACGATTCTCAATGCACCAGGTTGCAATCAAACTATCTATCGTTTTGCGCACAGTGATGCCCTTGCGTCGCAACAGGCGAAAATTTCGGGCGCTCTTCAATGCCAGTGACGGATTGACCATAGACACCTGGCGGAATTTCTCCAATGCACGGCGGGCGCGCTCAAAGTCGGTATCATTGCGAAAACCCTGCAAGACTTCGGCCAGAATCAGGTCACCGACCAGGATAAGCTTCAAATCCAGGATGCGATCCAGGTCATCGGTTTGGGAAGAGGCAACGCCGTTGAAGTAATCAATCCAGATCGTGCTATCCACCAGCAACATGCTCACTTCTCCAGACGCGATAAACGTTGCTGGTGCACATCCCCTTCCCACTCGAGCTGACCGCGCAAAGCACGGATTTCAGCCTGCTCATGCAGGCGAATCAGTGTTCGCAAGGCTTCATGAATCACTTCACGTTTGGTCTTGAGACCGGTCACCTGAAGCGCGCGCTGAATCAATTCATCATCCAGCACGATATTGATGCGCATAAGACACTTCCCAGGCATGTTCAATTATGATGCGTACGACACACCCCCGTGTTCAATGCCGCTCCAGATTCTCCCACGCCTCCAGCACCAGCCGCCGCGTGCGGTATTCGCCGAACTGACGCAGTTCCTTCTCCTTCAGCACGCGGAAGGTTTCGCCGGGGAAGGTGCTGGCGGCGACGCGGGCGGCGTACCCCGCCGGGTCGAGCAGGTCGCGCACCTCTTCCCACTGGTCGAGGATGTCGGCGAGTTCGCGTTCGGTCAAATCCGCCGGGTCGAGGATGTAGCGCAGTTGTTTGCGCGTCAGACCGTAAAGCCGGGCGTAGTACGCATCGAGTTCGGCGCGCAGCACCGCGCGGCGGTCTTCGTCCCAGCGGAAGGGCAGAAAGGGGATGCCCTTCTGCGGGTTGGTTTCGATCTCCGGGTAAGCGCTGATCCAGGATGGCAGGCGCCCTTCATGCCCGCCGGTAGCGATACGGTTCGCATCCCATGCAGCATGGATGGCTGCCCGCAGTCCGTCATCGGCTTCGTTCCACACATCGTCGGCGAAGGGCTTGAGGTCCCAGGCGGT